>Ga0102944_1000015_pt1 | contig 160203 bp, 149 predicted proteins | sample SalPonD_shore_MG_FD_78172 | JGI IMG/M metagenome (GOLD analysis project Ga0102944, IMG submission 78172) | Salt pond soil microbial communities from South San Francisco under conditions of wetland restoration - Salt Pond MetaG... | ecosystem: Environmental > Aquatic > Marine > Intertidal zone... | reverse complement strand
GGCGTTCTCGGAGGATCTCAAGCCGCTGCTGCAGGAGCTGCACCTGATCACCGCCAAGCCGGTGATGTACGTCGCAAACGTGGACGAAGGTGGCTTCGACAACAACCCGCGCCTCAATGTCGTGAGGGAATATGCCGAGTCGGAGGGGTCAATCGTCGTCCCCGTCTGCGCCGCCATCGAGGCCGAGCTGGCGGTGCTGGACGATGCTGAGAAGAGCGACTTTTTGGCCGAATACGGTCTGGAAGAGCCGGGCCTGAACCGTGTCATCCGTGCCGGCTACCAGCTCCTCGGACTGCAGACGTACTTCACTGCAGGCCCCAAGGAGGTTCGCGCCTGGACCGTCCGCATCGGTGCCACCGCGCCCGAAGCCGCCGGCGTCATCCACACGGACTTCCAGCGTGGTTTCATCCGCGCCGAGATCACCAGCTTCGACGACTACGTGACGTATAACGGGGAACAGGGCGCCAAGGATGCCGGAAGGCTGCGTCTGGAAGGCAAGGACTACGTCGTCCAGGACGGCGACGTCATCCACTTCCGGTTTAACGTCTAGGTTGGATGGGCTCGCCATCCGGCGGTCCCTGCGAAGCCCGCATGGCGTCGGCGTCACCAGCGCCTTTTGTCGTGGGAGCGGCGACCCCGCCGCGAATGCCGCATGCGGTGACGCGTTACGGTGAATGCCCGCCTCGCCGCCGGCCGTGCCGGTACGCAGGAGCGCCCCAAGGCGCGATCAGACGCCCTTCCCGGGGTGCGCCACGAGCCTTGACACGTCAGGCCCCGGTGACCACAATTGCACGCCTATCCCCGCCTGATAGAACGTGGCTACGTAGCTCAGCTGGTTAGAGCACATCACTCATAATGATGGGGTCGGTGGTTCGAATCCACCCGTAGCCACCAAATACCGTGCGTTTTATCACCATGCGACTGAGTTCGCCGTCCGCGCTCCTTTTGCGGGCGAGAATGGTGGTATCCTCGGGGCCTCCGCGCGAAGCGGGCGCCTGCGGTTATCCGGCTGAGAACATTACGGTTTGATAGAAAAAGAAGCGTCTCGGGGCAGGCTGGTCTGCGTCGTGGGAACGCGAGCACAGGTTATCAAGATGGCTCCTGTACTTCTGAGCCTGGAAAGTGCCCGGTTGCCCGTGAGTCTTCTCATGACGGGACAGCATCGCGAAACAATCGAGTCCCTGTGGCGGGAGTTCGGGGTGATGACCCCGCGTGAGTACCTCTACGATGGACCTGAGGTCACAAGCATCGCTGCGGCCCTGCCCTGGTTTCTGCGAACCGCCTGGCGGCTTTGGCGACGGCGGGGAGTCTGGACAGGAGGTCGGGCCCGGGATGCCGTCGTAATCGTGCATGGAGATACCTTTTCCACGCTCTTGGGAGCATTAGTCGGGAAGCTCGCCGGATGCCGGGTGGCACACGTTGAATCCGGACTGCGTTCTTTCAATGTGCTGCATCCGTTTCCAGAGGAATTGACCCGGATCCTGACATTCCGCCTTAGTGATTTCGGATATTGCCCTGGTGAATGGGCATGCAGTAACGCCCGTCGTGCGGGGGTTTCCACGGTGATCGACACGCATGCAAACACGCTGCTCGATGCTCTGCGTGTGGCTACTTCGGGATCGCCTTCAGCGCATTCACCGATAGAGGATGGCTTCATTCTGGTTTCGATACACCGTTTCGAAAACCTGTTTTCCGGAGAGCGCCTGACGAGCATCTTGAATTTCATCGAAAGCCTGGCGCAAAAGAACCGTGTGGTCTTCGTATTGCACCCGTCAACGCGGCAGCGGCTCGCGGCGCTGGGGCTTCTTGAGCATCTTCGGGAGAACGCGAACATCGAGCTCAACGATCGGATGAGCTATGTACCGTTCATGCGTCTTGCCTCCAGAGCCCGTCTTGTTGTAACGGACGGCGGCAGCAACCAGGAGGAGATGTCTTATCTGGGGATTCCGACGGTTCTGATGCGCATGGAGACAGAGCGCCAGGAAGGCATCGGCGGAAACGTCCTGCTTGGCCGCTACGATTTTGAAAAGATCAGGGATTTTGCCGCGGATGCTTTGAATCGCACCACTCCCGCCGCTTTTGAACTGCCTTACGAGCGGCCATCGGAGGTTATTATGGCACATTTGGACGGAGTTCTGAGTGGCGCGCCAGACGCTTAGCCGCATGGTCGCGCTGCTGGGCGCTCCGACGGAGCATTGGCGGGGTGTTGTCCGCCGCAACCCAATGCTGCGTCGCCTGGCATATGCGCTCGCGGCTGCAATATTCGCGGTCGGTGGGCTCGCCGCGGTGTGGCGGGAACCCGGGCTTCTTCGAGACGTTGACTGGGTTCCTCTGGGGATCGTCATGCTCCTTGGCGTTCCTCTGACTGTCGGCTTCAATGCGGCGCGCTTCTGGACCTCCTCGCGAATCGTGGGCGTCAACCATTCGTTCCCGTCGAGCCTCTATGTCACTCTGGTTAGTATGGCGGCGAATATTTTGCCCGTGCCAGGCGGCGTGGCGGTGCGGATTACCGCGCTGAAGGCGCGTGAGTCCACTTACAGGGGCGCCATCGGCATCACCGCAGTTACCGCGGCGCTATGGGTGGCCGGTGCTCTGGCCCTGGCGGGCACAATGCTGATTCTAGAGCGCCATGCCGTGCTTGGTGGAATTCTGCTGGTCGGTGGAAGCCTCGGGATAGGGGCGTGTATTGCAGCGTTTCGCCTCATGGGCGCCGCGTGGGGTGATTGCGGGATGCTCTGCCTTCTCCAGGTGTTCATGCTCAGTGTGGACGGCGCCCGCCTGTGGCTCTGCCTTCAGGCGATCGGAATTCACGCCGAGTGGACTGCTGGTGCCTTTCTCACTGTCTCTTCAGTGGCCGGTTCGATGGTGGGAGTCGCTCCCGGGGGAATGGGGGTGCGCGAGCTGGTTTCCGCGCTCATCGCTCCTCTCGTCCTCCTTGAGCCCGAAGCCGCGTTTTTGGCGACGGCGTTCAACCGTCTTTGCGGGATAGCCGTACTGGGCTTCGTCTCACTGGTGCTTTCCTCGTCGGTCTGGAAGCGCGGGGAACCGGAAGTGGAAGACGATTCAGGCAATTAGCGTCAGAGGGCTGCTATGGGGTTTCAAGATCCGGTCATCGTATTGGGCGCGCCGAGGTCCGGGACCTCGCTGATGCAGAGGATAATACGTGGGTGTCCTGGGTTTGTGTCCGTCGCCAAAGAATCCGGGCTCATTTGGCGTCGGTATACCCACCCATCTCTCTTTCAATGGGAGAGCGAGTCTTGTGACCTCGACACCGTCACGGGCAAAGAGATCCGACACATACACCACCTCTTTGCGCGGTACGCCTTGCCTGCGGAGACCTGGCGGAAGGCGGACGAACGGGACATCATGCGTTATCAGCGAAACCCGATTCTCTCGGCGGCGGTTTACCGTCCTGCGTACCACCTACTGGCTTTGGCTCGGTTACCCTTCGCAGGCCGCACAATGGCGCTGCGCTTAGTCGATAAGTCGGTGCACAGCGCGCTTTGGCTACCGTTGGTTGATAGAGTGTTCCCTGATGCACACTATGTGCACGTAGTCCGCAATCCCGGGTCGACAATTAGCTCGATGGTCGCCGGATGGATGAATCCATCCCGGTTCTTCACCTACGATCTTCCGATACCTTTGCAGATTCCCGACTATCCCCATTCTCGCTGGAACTTCGCGCTGCCGCCAGGCTGGCAGGCATGGGTTAACGAACCGTTAAGCCGTGTCGTTGCCTACCAGTGGCGCAGTCTGCAGGAGCGTATGCTGAAATTCGGAGAGACTTGCCCGGATAGATACCTCCGGGTGCGGCTCGAGGACTTGACCGCGGATCCGAAACAGGAGATTTCGCGGATCGCCGATTTCCTTGGCCTGGAGAGCGGCCCGTATCTCGAAACAATCAAGCGGGAGGTCCCAGTGGTGAACGCGCGAGAACTCAAAGACAAGGGTGGGGAAAGAGAGTCCCTCGCGCTCCCGGTCGGTGATGTTCTCCATGAAGTTGTCGAGACGGCGGCCCGCTTGGGCTATGCTCAGACCGACTGACCGAAAGTGTTTGCGTGGTATGCGCTCATCTGGGCGACTGCATCCTGGATAGTCGTTGGCGTCCATCCCGTATCGCGAGCTAACGAGATCACCTTTTCAAGCAAGTCGAGTTCGTGCCGTCCTGCGTAAAAAGGATGATCGTAGAGACAGATAAATGTCTCGCTGCCCTGCAACCGGCCGCGTAGAAGTTCCAGTATGTCTGCATCGGATCGGCCAAGAGCCCGGGCGTGCTCGAAGAAACCGACCCCCCCTGGTTCGCCGGTGAGGGCCGTGGGGATCGACGTGAGGTACGTTTTGTCTACCTTTATAAGCGTTGGTATCCCGCTCTCACCGTGACAGTCGGCGACGATCGTGAAGCCACGCCGCGACAGGACATCGAAGAGAGCCGTCGGCGCGTTCCAGCCCGGAGAGGCGAAGGACGCGATATCGCACATGCCGGCCCGGCGCAGGCGCTCCAAGCCCCAATCCACTTCCTGCGCAACGCGTTCCGCCGTCCATTGGGCCGCTTTACTTTGCCACGCGCCGTGATTCGATCCCCCATGCAGCCCTATTTCGTGCCCCGCTGCTTCCAGTTCTTTGAGGATATTGGCGTGCCGCGGCAGTGCAGAGGGATTGCTGATTAGAATATGCAGGAATTCCGATCTGCCGAGCTTCCTGCTGGTAGCAAGATGCGCCGCTTTATGTTGCGTCCTCGCTCCGTAGCGGCGCAGCAGCGTCTGAGGCAGTGTTGACCGATCTATTGCTTTTCCCGGATTGACGAAAAAGGTGAAAGCGGCATGGGTCTTGCCGGACAACGCCGCGAGATTGCGTGCGCCCTCGCGCAGACACAGTTCCGTGTCAACGTCAAACCGTATACAGAAAAACCGCTTTTTCATTTTTCAGGACGAAAATCATCCCTCTATTTATTTTCTGGACGTGTGTGAGCCTGATATGTCAGAGCGGTTATCTGTTCTGAGATAAGGCCCATCATGAATATGATCACCGAAGTCGAAAAAAGCAACGCGGACATGTTCGTGAAACGGTGCATCATGATGAAGGTATAGGCATAATAGGCTATTCCCATTGCAAATACGCTTAGTGCTACAGGAAGAAAGATCTTCAGCGGACTGTAGAGAGTTCCTATGCGAAATATGATGAGTAAGAAACGAATTCCATCGCGAAATGGGCGAATGTGGCTGTGGCCAATTCTTTTTCTTACTTGTATTCCATGGTAAGCCACGCTGTAGCCGGCACGAAAAAAGCACATTGTTATGGTGGTCGGATAGGAAAAGCCATTCGGGAGCATATTGAGAAATTCACGGAACAGCGGGGCCCGTACTGCTCGCATGCCGGAAGTGAGGTCCTCGATACGATGCCCCGTCATCCATGAGGCCAGCCGGTTGTAGAAGCGGTTGGCCAGTCCGCGACCGACGTTTGCCTGAGCCCTTCTCTGGCGGCTGCCGACCACCATGTCAAAGCCTTCCCGGACTTTCGCAACCAATTCCGAGACATTGGCCGGATCGTGTTGGCCGTCCGCGTCCATGAAGACGAGAATGTCGCGCGATGCATGCCTGGCGCCACTGCGAACCGCCGCACCATTGCCCATGTTGTATTGATGACTCACAAGTCGCACAAGTCGGGCACTGGCGGAGTGGGCGACGGAACGCGTGTCATCAGTCGATCCGTCATCAACCACCAGAATCTCTGCGCCGGGCAGGGTCTCGGACAGGGCAGGGAGGAGATCCCTCAAGCTTGCGGATTCGTTCTTGGCCGGCAGAATGACGGAGACATCGCTATACATCGGTTATTAGCCCCCTATTTGCCCGGTAGGCGGAGAGCGGCTTCCAGTTGCCAGTCCCTGCAGGGCGAGGCGTGTTGGCGAATACGCACACTAAGCTCGTACCGGATGATATGCGCTTCGACCCTTTCAGTTCGGGAATTGACATTCCCCACCGCCCCCATATCAACGTTCACTGTCAAGTTCCGCCAAGGCAGATGTGGCGGGCCGTCCCCACGAACTCGCACGCTGGGCAGTTGGCGGAAACATCTACAATACAGCGCGAACCATTGGCTGTCGACGAAATCATCCCGGAAGGATTGGTCGCTGCAAGGTCAAAAATTCTCAGCTAGTTATTGGGATAGAGATCAGGTTACAAGTGTCAATGGGTAATCGTGAGGCGTGTATCGCCGGAACCTGGACGGTTCTCCGTGACGACCGCCGGAGCCGCGCCGGCGCAGCGTTTTCTCTGTCGGCTGCGGGGTAGGGATCGCTGCGCACCTGCATTGGGTGAGCGCCTTCGCACCCCTAACCAGATGCCCCTATGGGTCCTTCGGCAGTTGGCCCGGGTGCCGCCCGGTCATCAAGTTTCCGCTTCAGCGCTTCGACCTTCAGTGCGAACCGATTGAACGTGTCCGTTTGTGCGGCTTCCCGCAGCTCTTTGCGTGCGAACTCGTAATTCTGGAGCACGATCGCGAGGTCCGCCAAACTGAGGTGATAGGCGGGTTCTCCCGGGGCTTGCTTGGTCGCGGCAATGGCGAACGTTACGGCATTCTGCATATTGTGCTCGGCATTGGCATAGTACGCGCTCAGAAGCGAAAACAGACTAGCCTTCAGGCCAGCGCTGGCGGTGGGGTTGGAAATGGCCGCCCTGAACAGTGATTCCACCTCAGAAGTCGGCAGCTCCACCGTACCCTTGATTACCCAGTCTGTGAGCTTCCGAAACGGTTCAATCACTGTGAATTTGAGCGGAACCGTTGAAAGTCGATATTTGACCTCACTCATATCTTCGGGATCAATTGATCCGCCGTTAACCTGGTTGAGCAGAATCAGACCGAAGTATCCGTTGACGGCAGTCGAATCGAGCCGTACGGAATTTTTGAAGTAGGTAGCCGCCTGATGGTAGTAGACTGCCGAAGAAATCGGATCGCCAAGTATGAGTGTCCCCAATGCATATCCAGCCTCGTAGTTTGCGCGGGCTGACTGGGGATGGTGCCTCACCTGGAATAAGCGCATTGTTGCACCGTCCTTCCATTCTGATGCCCGCAGCCCCGTTACCAACGCAAGAACGACGATCAGACTGGCAGCGAAGACGGTCACGATTGCTTTGCTTTGTCGTGCGAGGGGTCCCGCGAGCAGATAGCTAAAAGCGAATAACGGCCCGAACATTGGAAGATAGTTACGGTGTTCATACGTGATGTCGAGCGCCAGAATGGATGATTCCATGGCGTGGCCAAATAGGAACCAGAATACGGCAAGAGAGAAAACTGGAGCCCGTTTGCGGACGGCGATTGCTATGCCGAAGACTGCGGCCCATGCCGTGACGGAGAGAAGTGTCGAATATGGGGCCAGAAGGCCTGTCGATATGGAGATGTCATCGTGGGTTAGACCGAATTCACGAAGATCCGGCACGGCGATCCACTTGACATACATCCATAGAATGCGCGGTTCCGTCAGGACCCGCTGGACGAGCGAGAAGCTGTGGCTGTCGTAATGCCGCGCCAGCCAGTCGGTATGGGTCAACAGGAACCCCGTGAAGAGCAGTACGGGGATCACGGTGGTTGCAGTCAGGATCCAGCGGACCGCGGATCGCCCGGGATTTTCGTCTGTTGCGGGTCCCGCGAATATAGTCAGCTCGATAGCCAGCATGTAGAAGGGCAGCAAGACGCCGTTTTCCTTGCTCAATGTTGCCAGCGTCCCGAAGCCCAGCAGGCCGAGCACGATGCGGGCGATGCCAGGTTTACCGTCGCCGACTCGGAGTCGGCCGCTGACGTAGCAGATCAACCCGGCGAGGGTGAACAGCGCTGAGAGGCTGTTCATCCTCTGGACCACGTAAAGAACGTTGGTAAGCGCTAGCGGATGAACGAGCCAGATGGTGGCGGCCAATAGCGCCGCCCAACGCACTGCGCGGTCGTTGAGTTGCGTTTCATGCTGGCTGCGCAATGCCGCAAGCAGCAGCATGGACAACCAGAGAAGCAAACATCCGTTGACCAGATGAATAAACAGGTTCGTTTTCTTGAACCAGCCTGCATCAAGTCCACCGGTATAGTAGCTGGCCCAGAGACTGAGCATGCTGACCGGGCGCTTCAGAGGGCCAGAGTCGGAAGAAAAGGCAGCCTGCCAAAGCGATGCCGGCGAGACTGAATCGACCTGGAGGCGGTGATTCTGGGTGATGTTGCTTGCGTCGTCGTACAGGAAGTTGCCGCCGAGTCCGGGGTAATACGCGGCACAGACGACAATGAGGAGTACCGCGAAGCAGAAATTCCAGAGGACTTTTGGCCGGATCAAACGCATCGCCCCTGCGCTCGAGATTAAGAAGGGCGCTCCATTGGAGCGCCCTTGTTTGGTGCTTGCGTTGTCGAAGCTAACTCAGGCGCTTTTAGCCGCGGCAGTTAGCCGGCAGATATTTCTTCGGCATCGGGGCGTTGTCGCCGGGACGGCAGACCCACTGCACGCTCGAGTTGCTGCCGGTACCGGTGAACTTGATGGTCTTGCTGTTCGCAGTCCCGCCCAGCGCATCCGAGGTTGTAATGGTAATGACGCTCACAGTCGTGCTGGTCGGGCTGTACGACACAGAGGCGATGTAGGGCGAAGACGTGGTCTGAATGCCCGCCGCACTCATGTCAGCCGGCATACCGCCCTGGGATTGGTAGTATTCACTGACCGAGGTCTTGGCCGCATCCGCGAAGGTGATCGGCTCGGAGACCTTGGCGCGAATGGTGTAGTCCTGGTAGGCCGGAATTGCGATGGCGGCCAGGATGCCGATGATCGCAACCACGATCATCAGCTCGATAAGCGTAAAGCCCTGTTGCTTTTTCATAGGTTTCACTCCCCTAAGTACAAACGTGCTCGCGGCGCTCTTGAACGTTCCGCTTCCTTTGCCCGAAAGTTGCCGCGCCCGGTTCGGACGGTACTTTCTTGTCGCAATATCAAGCACGATGCGTGCCAATTCCTCTCCGGATTGCTGTGTTTATTACAAGATACGGATTTTTATGAATTTTTACCTATTTCGTGGGGTTCGCTGAGTGAGCCGGACAGGGCTTGTTTCGCTGTGACGCTGACCTTTTGTGTCACAGTTCCGATTTGAAGTGACGTGGCGCGTCACCTGCAGCGCTGTGAAGTGTCACTCCAGGTCCAGTTTCTTCAGACGGTAGCGCAGGGCGCGGAAGCTGATGCCGAGCAGCTGGGCGGCGGCTGTCTTGTTGTATCGGGTCTTCTCCAGCGCCTTCATGATGACGTCCCGCTCGATCTCGCCCAGATAGCTCTCCAGCTCGAAGTCGCCCTCCGGTTCCGGTGTGTCCACGGCCTGGGGCGGCGGGGCTTCGCCGTTGGTTGGCAGCTGGAGGTCCGCCGCGGTGATGACATCTCCCTCGGCCAGGGTGAGGGCGCGCTCGAGGATGTTCTCGAGCTCGCGCACGTTGCCGGGGAAGTCATAGCGTTTGAGCGCCGCGAGCGCGTCGTTGCCCAGGGACGGCTGCTCCGCGCCATTGCCGGCGATCTTGGTCAGCACGTGGTTCACCAGCTGCGGCAGGTCGTCGGCGCGCTCCCGCAACGCCGGCGCGCGCATCTGGATGACGTTGATGCGATAGTACAGGTCGCGGCGAAACTCGGCGTTTTCCACCAGCTGCGCCAAATCCTTGTGGGTGGCGCTGAGGATGCGGACGTCGATGGGCTCCTCCTTCTGGGAGCCTACCGGGCGCACGGCTTTCTCCTGGATGGCGCGCAGCAGCTTGACCTGCATGTGCTGGGGCAACTCGGCGACCTCGTCGAGGAACAGAGTCCCGCCGTCGGCGGCCTGGAACAGGCCCTGTTTGTCGGCATTGGCGCCGGTGAAGCTGCCTTTCTTGTGGCCGAAGAACTCGCTCTCCATGAGCTCGCTGGGGATGGCGCCGCAGTTGACCGGAATGAAAGGGCGGTCCCGTCGCGGGCCCTTGTCGTGAATCAGCCGTGCGATCAGCTCCTTGCCCGTCCCGGACTCGCCGAAGATGTAGACGGGGGCCTGGCTGCGAGAGAGCTTGACGATGGTGGAACGGATCTGCTGCATCACGTCCGACTCGCCCAGCAGGACATCCCGGGAGCGGCGGTCCAGCTTCGGATCCTCGGTGAGCCGCAGGGCGTGTTCCACCAGCCGGCGCAGGACGTTCAGGTCCACCGGCTTGGAAACGAAGTCGAAGGCGCCGGCCTTCAGGGCCTGGATGGCCGTGTCGATGCTCCCAAAGGCGGTGATGACGGCGACGGGCACGTCGGGGTAGGCATCCTGGATATGGCGGACGAGCTCGATGCCGTCGCCGTCGGGCAGCTTCATGTCCGTCAGGCACACCTGTACGGGCCCGCTCTGCAGCGCCTCTTTCGCGGTGGCGACGTCTGCCGCCGTGATTACGTCCACATCCATGCGCTGCAGGGTGAGGTCCGCCAGCTCGCGGATATCCGCCTCGTCGTCGACGACCAGCGCGAGTGGACGCGTCATCACAGATTCTCCTCTTTCTTCGGACCGGCGAAAGTGATCCGGAAGCAGGCGCCCGCGCCGGTCTTGTCCATGAGCTGCAGTCGAGCGTGATTCGCCTCGCAGATCTCCCGGCACAGGTAGAGGCCCAGCCCGGTGCCCGTTGACGACGTGGTGAAAAACGGTTCGAAGAGCTCGTTCTTCACCGACTCCGGAACACCGGGGCCGTTGTCCTGAATCTCGACGAACGGCCAACCGCCCTCGTCGCAGTCGGCCGCCACGTGGATTCTAGCCTTCCGCTGGGCGCCGCCGCCATGCTCCAGCGCGTTGCGCATCAGATTCTCCAGCACCTGCCGGAGCTGCTCGTCGTCGAACCAGGCGGCCGTGCCGCTCAGTGCCAGCGACACGTCCACCGCTGTTGCCCGCGGGTCGCGGTTCTCCCGCCAGTCGCGGACGTATTGGCGCAGCCACTCGTCGAGCTCGAGGCGTACCTGGTTGGCCACCTGGCGTCGGGACAGTTGCAGCACGCTCTCCACCACCGTGTTGAGCCGACGGCACTGGTTGCGGATGATCTCCACCAGACGCCGGTCTCCATCCTGCAGGTAGTCCGTCTCCTCCAGCAATTGGCCGGCATTGGCGATGGCGCCCAGAGGGTTGCGGATTTCGTGGGCAATACTCGCCGTCAGCCGCCCCAGGGACGCCAGCTTGGCCTGCTGGACCTGGGCCTGCATTTCGGAAAGGTTGTCCAGGAACACCAGGCAGCCCTGCTGGCCGTCTCGGCCGATGGGGCGGAATCGCGGCATTACGTTGGGTCCCGACGGCGTGGGCGTGATGGGTGTGTCGCGATTGGTCCACGAGGCACGCCACTCGTTGTAGGTCTCAACCAGAGGGCCGGAGACGGCGGCCAGCGGCATACGCTCCCCGATCGGGCCGCCGCCGAGCAGATCGCGGGCCGCCTGGTTGGTCAGGCGGATGCGGCCGTCGGCGTCCAGCACCAGCACGCCGGTCTGCAGCCGCTGCACGATATGGTTGTTCAGCGCCTGCAGGTTTTCGATATCGACGCCACGGCGCTCCGCCAGCGCCTCGCTCTCCCGTGCGCGATGGGCAAGCCAGCCGCCGACCACAGCCGTGGCGAACATGGCCAGGCCCAGGAAGCCGACCTGGGGATAGCCGAGCGCCGTCTCACCCGTTTGCAGCTGGCCGTAAATCTGCTGCGCAAGCAGCATGATGGTCGCCGCAGCCGCGAACAGGGCGCCCATGCGCATACCGGTCAAGATACTGCCGCCCGCCACGGCGACCAGCAGGGCCGTGGTGAGGCCGTTATCGATGCTGCCGCTGGCGTGGATCAGGAGCCCCAGCGCGGCAATGTCGACGCCGAGCTGTACGTACACTTGCCAGAGGAACGGCGGCCATCTGAGCCTCAGGGGAACCAACAGCGCGGCTGCGATGACAGAGTAGATGAGGCTCGTGACCAGGAATTCGGCGGGGTGGTCCACCGGCAGAATCTGTTCGCCCCGCGTGGTGAGGAATATCGCCGCGATGCCGACGGCGATGGTCAGCCGATAGGCGCAGAAGATGCGCAGCGGGCGCCAGCTGAAAGAGGCGTCCAGGTCCGGGACGTCGGATGCGGCCATGTTTCTTTCGAGGCGTTCGCCGAGTGGAGAAGCAACGGTCCCTGTACTCATGATGAGGCGTGGTTTTGCTGGTTAGAGGTCCGTGATCCGAAGTGTCCCGCCAAGTCTTATGAGGAAGCCCGTGCAATTGCAAGTAACCGGGTCGCGTTTTTGATTTGGCCGGCGCTTTGATAGAGAATACGCACCTTCTCGTAAGGGAGGTGGGCGCATGAATCTCCATGAATTCCAGGCCAAGCACCTGTTTTCCCAGTTCGGTATCGCGATTCCCCAGGGGTTTGTAGCCAGCTCGGCGGCCGAGGCCAAAGAGGCGGCCGACAAGCTGGGCGGTGACGTCTGGGTGGTCAAGGCGCAGGTGCATGCCGGCGGCCGGGGCAAGGCGGGCGGCGTGAAGATCGCCAAATCCCGCGACGAGGTCGGCGAGCTGACGGACGGGATGCTCGGCACGCATCTGGTTACGCACCAGACCGATGACAAGGGCCTGCCGATCAACTCCGTGATGATCGAGCAGGGCCTGAACATCGAGCGCGAGCTCTATCTCGGGGCGCTGGTGGATCGCGGCTCCAAACGTGTCGTGTTCATGGCCTCCGCCGCGGGCGGCATGGATATAGAGGAAGTGGCCGCCAACGAGCCCGAGAAGATCCTCACGGTCCAGGTGAACCCGGTGGCCGGCCTGCAGCCCTACCAGTGCCGGCAGATCGCCTTCGGCCTTGGCCTGGAAGGCAAGCAGATCGGCAAGCTGGCGCGGATCATGGACGGGCTCTACAAGCTGTTCCTGGCCAAGGATCTCTCGCTGATCGAGATCAACCCGCTGATCGTCACCGCCGAAGGCGAGCTGCTGGCTCTGGACGCCAAGATCAACGTGGACGACAACGCCCTCGAGGTCGGCCGGCACAGCGACATCGCCGACATGCGCGACACCTCCCAGGAAGACGAGACCGAAGTGCGCGCCGCCGAGCACGGCCTCAACTACATAACCCTGGACGGCAACATCGGCTGCATGGTCAACGGTGCGGGTCTGGCCATGGCCACCATGGACACTATCAAGCTGCACGGCGGCAACCCCGCCAACTTCCTGGACGTGGGCGGCGGCACCACCAAAGAGCGCGTGACCGAGGCCTTCAAGATCATCCTCTCCAGCCCGACTGTGGAGGGCATCCTGGTCAACATCTTCGGCGGCATCGTCCGCTGCGACATGATCGCCGAGGGCATTATCGAAGCGGTGAAGGACGTGGGCGTGCAGGTGCCCGTCGTGGTGCGGCTGGAAGGCACCAACGTGGAAAAGGGCAAGGAACTGCTCGAGCACAGCGATCTGGAGCTGATAGCCGCCGACGATCTCAGCGACGCGGCGAAGAAGATCGTCGCCGCCGTCGGTAAGGCTTAACGCGAGGAAGGCGAGTTATGAGCATTCTGGTCGACAAGAACACCAAGGTCATCGTGCAGGGTTTCACCGGCAAGCAGGGCACGTTCCACGCCGAGCAGTGCCTGGCCTACGGAACTCGGGTCGTGGGCGGCGTCACGCCCGGCCGCGGTGGCGAGCGGCATCTGGACCTGCCGGTATTCAACACCGTCAGGGACGCGGTCAACGACACTGGAGCCGACGCCTCGATGATCTACGTCCCGGCCGGCTTCGCCGCCGACGCGATCCTGGAGGCCGCCGAGGCGGGTATCCGGGTCATCGCCTGCATCACCGAGGGCATTCCGGTGCTGGACATGCTCAAGGTCAAAGCGGCACTTGCCTACTACGGCGCCACCCTGATCGGCCCGAACTGTCCCGGCGTGATTACGCCGGAGCAGTGCAAGATCGGCATCATGCCCGGCCACATCCATAAGGCCGGCTCCATCGGCATCGTGAGCCGGTCGGGCACCCTGACCTACGAAGCCGTGAAGCAGACCACCGACATCGGCATGGGTCAGAGCACCTGCGTCGGTATCGGCGGCGACCCCATCCAGGGCATGAGCTTCATCGATGTGCTGGAGCAGTTCGAGGCCGACCGCCAGACCAAGGGCATCGTCATGGTGGGCGAGATCGGCGGTACCGCGGAGGAAGAGGCCGCGGAGTTCATCCAGTCCAACGTGCGCAAACCGGTGGTGGCCTACATCGCGGGCGTGACCGCGCCCGCCGGCAAGCGCATGGGCCATGCCGGCGCCATCATCAGCGGCGGCAAGGGCACGGCCAAGGACAAGTTCGACGCCCTGGAAAAGGCCGGTGTCGCGACGGTGCGCTCGCCCGCCGAGATCGGGGCGCAGGTCCACGAGTTCTTCGCCGGCTGAACCCGGGCCGGTCGGATTGACAGGGGGCCGAGTCCCGCCGGGCTCGGCCTTTTTCGTTGAACGGCGGGCTATTTGGTCCCAAGCTGCATCGATTGATGCCCGCAAGCGGGCAGGTGTCAGGAAGAGATAGATGAGTAGCAGCCTTCGTATCGTCATGGCCCAGCTCAATCCGCTGGTCGGCGATGTCGGCGGCAATGCCCGTTCCATCCGCGAGGCGGCAGCGCGTGCGCGGGACGAGCTCCATGCCGACATAGTCGTGTTCCCGGAGCTGATGCTCACCGGCTACCCGCCGGACGACCTGCTGCTGCGGGAGGACTTTCTCGACGCGGTGGAATCGGCCCTGCGCGAGCTCTGCTCCGAGGTCCAGGGTATTGCGGTGGTGCTGGGTCTGCCGCTGCGTTCCGGGGCGGGGCTGCGCAACGCCGCGGTGGTATTCCGCGATGGCCGGGAGCTGGGCCGATACTTCAAGCAGCATCTGCCCACCTATGGTGTGTTCGACGACCAGCGTTATTTCGCCGCGGGGCGCCAGCCCTGCGTGGTGGATGTGAACGGCTGCCGGCTCGGCGTCACCATCTGTGAGGATATGTGGCACGAAGGGCCGGCCCGGCGTGCCTGCGAGGCCGGCGCTCAGGCGCTCATCAATATCAACGCCTCGCCGTTCGACCGTCACAAATGGCAGGCCCGGGAGGAAGCGCTGCGCGACCGGCTGCGGGAAGCGCCGGTGCCGCTGCTTTACGTGAACATGTCCGGCGGCCATGACGAGGTCGTCTACGACGGCGGTTCCTGCGCCTTCAATGCCGGCGGCGAGCTGGCCGTGCGTGCGCCTCAGTTCCAGCTGGGGCTCTATCCCGTTGACCTGGAACATTCCGGTGAGGTCTGGCAGCCCCGGATCGGGCGCGTCGAGCCGGTGCTGGATGCCGAGGCGAGCGTCTATCAAGCCCTCGTCTGGGGCGTGCGCGATTATATTGACAAGAACGGCTTCCCGGGTGCGCTGATCGGCCTCTCGGGCGGCATGGACTCGGCGCTGACCGCCGCCATCGCCGTCGACGCGCTGGGGCCGGAACGAGTCCACACGGTGATGATGCCCACCCGCTATACCTCCGACCTGAGCCGGACGGACGCGGCCGCGGCGGCCGAGGCCCTCGGCATCCGCTATGACGTCGTGGCCATCGAGGAGATTTTCGAGAGTTTCCGTCATGCGCTCGCGCCCGTATTCGAGGGCACGCGTGAGGGTATTGCCGAGGAGAATCTCCAGTCGCGTACCCGGGGCACGCTGCTGATGGCGGTGTCCAACAAGTTCGGCAAGCTGGTCATGGCCACGGGCAACAAGAGCGAGCTGGCCGTGGGCTACGCCACGCTGTATGGCGACATGGTCGGCGGCTTCGCACCCTTGAAGGACGTCTTCAAGACCGAGGTCTATGCCCTGGCCCGCCACCGCAACGCGCTCGACGAGGTGATTCCGGAAAGCATTTTCACCAAGGCGCCGTCGGCGGAGCTGCGTCCCGACCAGAAGGACTCGGACAGCCTGCCGGACTATGCCGTGCTGGATGCCATACTGGAAGCCTACGTGGAGAAGGACCGCTCTGTGGCGTCCATCGTGGCCGAAGGGTACGATGCGGAGGTTGTCGAGCGCGTAATCCGCATGGTTCACAAGAACGAGTACAAGCGCCGGCAGGCGCCTCCCGGGGTGAAGGTGACGACCAAGGCCTTCGGGCGCGACCGTCGCTACCCGATCACGTCAGGGTTCGGCCGCAGCTGAGGCACCGGCGTAACAGTCAGGGGAAATCGATGAAAAAGGTCGAAGCCGTAATCAAACCCTTCAAGCTGGACGACGTCCGGGAGGCGCTGTCCGAGATCGGCATCACGGGCATGACCGTCACCGAAGTCAAGGGCTTCGGGCGCCAGAAGGGTCATACCGAGCTCTATCGCGGCGCCGAATACGTGGTGGATTTCCTGCCCAAGATGCGCGTCGAGGTGGTGGTCTCGGACGAGCAGGTGGAGCGCTGCGTTGAGTCGATCACCAGCGCTGCGCAGACGGGCAAGATCGGCGACGGCAAGATCTTCGTGACGCCGGTGGAGCGGGTAATACGCATCCGTACCGGCGAAGAGGACGAGAACGCGCTGTAGGCAAGCGCGGGGGATTGTCGAGCGCTTCAGCTGTTGCTCTTCACTAGCGGATTGTCGGGATAGTTCTCCCGGAGCACCCGCAGCGCATCCTCCCGCAGCTTCGGGATGCCGAGCTGCTTGTACGCTTTGACCATGATCTCCAGGGCCGTTTCTACGGCCGGTGTCTCGTCGTAGGTCTGCAGGATGTCCTTGGCGCGATTGACGGCCGCTACGTAGGCGCCGCGGTCCATGTAGAACTGGGCGATATGGAGCTCGTGGCGCGACAGGAGGTCGCGGACAATCATCATGCGTTTCCGGGCGTCCTCGGCGTAGGGGCTGTCCGGATACTCGGTGACCACCGTCTGGAACGACCGGAAAGCCGCCCGCAGGGGCTTCGGGTTCCGGGACGAGCGGTCGATCCCGAACATGCGGGTGATGCTGGACTGTCCGCGCCCCATTTGGGCGATGCCCTTCATGTACTGGGCATAGGGCACCGCCGGATGGCGCGGGTTCAGCTTGATGAAGCGGTCGGCGGCGGAGATGGCCGAATCCGGGTCTCCCGCCTTGTGATAGGCGTAGATAATGTCCAGCTGGGCCTGCTCGGCGTAGGGACCGAACGGATAGCGGGCCTGGAGCTTCTCCAGGGTATCGACCGCCCCCTCGTAGTTAGCGGACGCCATCGCATCCTGGGCTTCCTGGTACAGGGCCTTGGCGGCCTGCTCCTCGCCCTGCTTGCCCGCGGTGGCGCAGCCGGCGAGGACAACCACCGTCGCCAGGAAGAGGACGTTGACGAGCCTGAACATGGGGCGGCGAAACTCCCTTGGGCCGAAAACGGAATGCGTCATTCTAGGGAAACGCGGGCGGCTTGCACAGCGCGGCGGAAATTGATCGAGCCTTGAGCGAGCACATTCACCGGGAAGCCACCGTAGCGGCGGAGCACCGCGGTGAACGGTTCGACCGGATCGCGGCGGAACTGTTCCCCGAGTTCTCGCGGACGCGCCTGCAGGCATGGATCCGGGCGGGGAACCTGCGGGTGAACGGCGCGGTGCTGAAGCCGCGCGAGCCGCTGCTCGGCGGTGAGCGCCTGAGCCTGGACGCGGAGCTCGAGCCGGCGGACGATCAGGTGGCCCCCGAGCCGATCGCCCTGGACGTCATTCACGAGGACGGGGCGATTCTCGTGATCAACAAGCCTGCCGGCATGGTGGTTCATCCCGGGGCCGGCAACCGCGCCGGCACCCTGCAGAACGCCATCCTGCACCGCGCCCCGCAGACCGAGGCGCTGCCGCGGGCGGGGCTGGTGCACCGACTGGACAAGGATACCTCCGGCCTGATGGTGGTGGCCAAGACGCTGCAGGCCCACAAGGCGCTGGTGGACCAGCTGCAGGCGCGCACCATGGGCCGCGAGTACCTGGCGCTGGTGGGCGGTGCCCTGACCGCGGGCGGCAGCGTGGACGCCCCCATCGGCCGCGACCCGCACGAGCGCAAGCGCATGGTCGTGCGCGAGGACGGCAGGCCGGCCCGCACCGACTACCGGATTGAAGAGCGGTTCCCGGCTCACACGCTGCTGCGCTGCCGGCTGCACAGCGGCCGCACGCATCAGATCCGGGTCCACATGGCCCATATCCGCCATCCCTTGGTCGGCGATCCGACCTACGGCACGCGCCTGCGCCTGCCGAAGGGGGCGGACGAGGCAGTCCGCGAGGCCCTGAGCGGATTCCGGCGCCAGGCGCTCCATGCCCAGCGCCTGCAGCTGGTGCACCCGGAAACCGGCGAGACCGTACACTGGGAAGCGGCGCTGCCCGCCGATTTCGAGGCATTGCTGGCGGCACTGCGCCGTCACCGGGACATGCAGGCTCAAGGTGGAGGTTAGTCAATGGTCGCTGGGGATCCCAAGGCCCTGATCACGCCGGACTGGCCGGCGTCCGGCCCGATCGGTGCCGCGTGCAGCACCCGCCGCGGCGGGGTGAGCGAGGCGCCGTTCGATTCGCTGAACCTGGGCGGTCACACCGGCGACGATCCGGCCGCCGTGGCGGAGAACCGCCGGCTGTTCCAGGCCGCCGCGGGCATGCCCGCGCAGCCGCGCTGGCTGAAGCAGGTGCACGGACGCCGCGTTGTGCGCGTGACCGGCGACGGGAACCCGGTGGAGGCCGACGCCGCCTGGACCGACCGCGCCGGCTGTGTCTGCGCCGTGCTGGTGGCCGATTGCCTGCCCGTGCTGCTGTCGGCTGCCGATGGCGCCTGCGTCGGCGTGGCCCATGCCGGCTGGCGCGGGCTCAGCTCCGGCGTGCTGGAAGCGCTGGTCGAGGCCATGCCGGCGGCGGCCGGAGCGCTATGCGCCTGGCTGGGACCGGCCATCGGTCCGGACGCCTTCGAGGTCGGCGACGAGGTGCGGGAAGCGTTCCTGGACGCGGACCCGGATTGCGGCGAGGCGTTCCGGCCGTCGCCGGCCGGCCGGTGGCTGGCCGATCTCTACCGGCTCGCACGCCGGCGGCTGCGTGGTGCGGGGGTCGCGGATGTCAGCGGCGGCGGCTTCTGCACCTACAGCGACGCCGAACGCTTTTACTCCTACCGCCGCGACGGCCGCACCGGCCGCATGGCCGCGGCCATCTGGCTGAAGGCATAGCTGCCTGCCCCGTGCTTGGTTGAGGCTCGCCTCCTGCGGCCCGCCCCACCTCAAACTTGAGCCAGCTCAACCGGGTCTCCTCGAAAACCGCTACATTGCTTGAAAAGGGCGATCCGCCCCCCATCTTGTGGATAAGTTGAAAAACACCACGGTTTTCGAGGTTTTCCTATGCGGATGGACAAATTGACCACCAAGTTCCAGACGGCCGTCGCCGACGCCCAGTCGTTGGCCGTGGGCCGCGACCATCAGTTCATCGAGCCCGAGCATCTGATGGTCGCCATGCTGGACCAGGAGGGGGGCATCTCCCGGCAGCTGCTGCAGCAGGCCGGGGTGAACGTCAGCTACCTGCGCTCCCAGCTCGGCGACCGGCTCGACCACATGCCGACGGTGGAAGGCGCCGGCGGCGAGGTGCACCTGTCCAACGAGACCGGGCGCCTGCTCAATCTGACCGACAAGCTGGCCCAGAAGCGCAAGGACCAGTACATCTCCAGTGAGCTGTTCGTGCTGGCCGCCGTCGAGGACGGCAAGAGCCGGCTCGGCGAGATCCTGAACAAGGCCGGCGCCAACAAGGAAGCCCTGGATAAGGCCATCGAGCAGATCCGCGGCGGCGAGAACGTGGACGATCCCAACGCCGAGGACCAGCGCCAGGCGCTGGAGAAGTACACCATCGACATCACCGAGCGCGCGGAGCAGGGCAAGCTGGATCCGGTCATCGGCCGGGATGAGGAGATCCGCCGCACGGTGCAGGTGCTGCAGCGGCGCACCAAGAACAACCCCGTGCTGATCGGCGAGCCCGGCGTCGGCAAGACCGCCATCGTCGAGGGGCTGGCCCAGCGCATCATCAATGGCGAGGTGCCGGACGGGCTGAAGAACAAGCGGCTTCTGTCCCTGGACCTGGGCGCGCTGATCGCCGGCGCCAAGTTCCGGGGTGAGTTCGAAGAGCGCCTCAAGGCCGTGCTCAAGGATCTGTCCAAGCAGGAAGGCCAGATCATCCTGTTCATCGACGAGATCCATACCCTGGTGGGCGCCGGCAAGGCCGAGGGCTCCATGGATGCCGGCAACATGCTCAAGCCGGCGCTGGCCCGCGGCGAGCTGCACTGCATCGGTGCCACCACCCTGGACGAGTACCGCAAGAACATCGAGAAGGACGCGGCCCTGGAGCGGCGCTTTCAGAAGGTGCTGGTGGACGAGCCGTCGGTGGAGGACACGGTGGCGATTCTGCGCGGGCTTAAGGAACGCTACGAGGTGCATCACGGCGTCGAGATCACCGATCCGGCCATTGTCGCTGCCGCGACCCTGTCGCACCGCTATATCACCGATCGGTTCCTGCCGGATAAGGCCATCGACCTGGTGGACGAGGCGGCCAGCCGGATCCGTATCGAGATCGACTCCAAGCCCGAGGAGATGGACCGCCTGGAGCGGCGGCTGGTGCAGCTCAAGATCGAGCGCGAGGCCCTGAACAAGGAGTCCGACGAAGCGTCCAAGCGCCGTTTGAAGGCGGTGGATACCGAGATCGATGAGCTGGAACGCCAGTACAAGGAGCTGGAAGAGGTTTGGGATTCGGAGAAGGCTGCCGTCGAGGGCACTCACAACATCAAGGAGTCCCTGGAGCAGGCCCGGCAGGAACTCGAGACGGCCCGCCGCGCCGGTGATCTGACCCGCATGTCCGAGCTGCAGTACGGCCGCATCCCCGAGCTGGAGCGGCAGCTGGACATGGCCTCCCAGGCGGAGATGCACGAGATGCGGCTGCTGCGCAACTCGGTCACCGAGGAGGAGATCGCCGAGGTGGTTTCCAAGTGGACCGGCATCCCCGTGTCCAAGATGCTGGAGGGCGAGAAGGACAAGCTCCTGCGCATGGAGGAGGCCCTGTCCAAGCGGGTGGTCGGCCAGGAAGAGGCGGTGTCCGCCGTGGCCAACGCCATTCGTCGTTCGCGGGCCGGGCTGTCCGATCCGAATCGGCCCAACGGCTCGTTCCTGTTCCTCGGCCCCACCGGCGTGGGCAAGACCGAGCTCTGCAAGGCGCTGGCGGCATTCCTGTTCGACAGCGAGGAGCACATGATCCGCATCGACATGTCGGAGTTCATGGAGCGCCACTCGGTCGCCCGGCTCATCGGTGCCCCGCCCGGCTATGTCGGTTACGAGGAAGGCGGATATCTCACGGAGCATGTGCGGCGCAAGCCGTATTCGGTGATCCTGCTGGACGAGGTGGAGAAGGCCCATGCGGACGTGTTCAATATCCTGCTGCAGGTGCTGGATGACGGCCGCCTGACGGACAGTCAGGGGCGCACTGTGGACTTCCGCAACACGGTGATCGTCATGACCTCCAATCTGGGTTCCAACGTGATCCAGGAAATGGCCAAGGAGAACGATTACGACGCCCTGAAGTCGGCGGTCATGGACATCGTCGGCCAGCACTTCCGCCCGGAGTTCATCAATCGGGTGGACGACGTGGTGGTGTTCCACCCGCTGGCCCGGGAGCAGATTCGCCAGATTACCGAGATCCAGGTCGCTTACCTCAACCGGCGCCTCAAGGACCGGCGCATGGAGCTGGAGCTCAGCGAGGCCGCCCTGGACAAGATCGGCGAAGCCGGCTTCGATCCGGTCTACGGTGCCCGTCCGCTCAAGCGGGTGCTCCAGCAGCAGGTGGAGAACCCCCTGGCCCAGGCCATTCTGGAAGGCCGGTTCGGCGAGAACGATGTGGTCCGGGTGGACATCCGGGACGACAGGCTGGCTTTCGAAAAGGCGGAACGGAAGGCCGACGCGGCGTAACCGGGCGGCCTTCGGAGTGTCTCAGAGCGGGGCCTTCGGCCCCGCTGTTGCTTTGGGAGCCGCAAATGGACGCGGAGGAACGCAGATTGTTTTGAGAGATCGCGGCAGTTCGCGGCCGTGAGTCGCTCCTGCGAACACCCCTGTTAGACGGGTGGGGGCGGCGACCTCGCCGCGATGGAAAACGCCTCGATGGTGGGGCGATCGCGCCGAGGTCGGCGCTCCCACGGCGCTCGACACGCCAGCGGAGCGGCCGGCATGGCCGCGAATCTGTCCAAGCCGTTCGCCTGCACGTGTTACTTCAAGGTATTGCGCCTTGCGGCGCGATTTCCCGCAGTAATCCGCGTTCATTCGCGTCTAGTCCCCTGCCTTTCTCTCACCCGCCGTCGAAGCCAGCAGTGCCGCGTCCAGCCACCGGGCCGGGAGGATCCGGCGGAGGGTGCCGAAGAGGTGGGTCGGCACGGTCACGTAGTAGCGGGGTTTAGGCCTGCCTGATTCCAGCGCCTTGATCACTTTCTTCACCACGGCGTCTGCCGGCAGCGTGAAGGGTGCGTCGCCCGTGGAGGTGAGCCGCCGCTCGACGGCCCGGTACGTCTCGCGGTGGGGGCTGGCGTCCACGTCGATATGCTGGCGGAAGGCCCGCAGGGAATTCTCGCGGAACAGGCTGGTCACGGGGCCGGGCTCCACCAGGGAGACGTGCACTCCGCTGCCGCGCAGCTCCTGGCGCAGGGTGTCGGTGAGCCCCTCCAGGGCGAATTTGCTGGCGCAGTACGCACCCCGGAACGGCAGGGCGATGAGTCCGAGTACGGAGCTGTTGACGATGATACGGCCCTCACCGGCGGCACGCATGGCGGGCAGCACCGAGCGGGTGAGCTCGTGGGTGCCGAGCAGGTTGGTCTCCAGCTGAACCCGCAGCGCCTCGCGGGAGAGGTCCTCCACCGCCCCGGGCTGGCCGTAGCCGGCATTGTTGAACAGGCCGTACAGTCGGCCGCCGCTTTGCTCCAGAACGTGCTCCACGCACTGGCGGATCGAAGCGGAGCTGGTGAGATCCAGCAGCGAGGCCTCCAGGCCCTCTCCCCGCAGGCGCATGACGTCGGCGGGTTTCCGGGCGGTGGCGAACACCCGGTAGCCGCGGCGTTTCAGCCTCAAGGCCGCGGCGTAGCCGATACCGCTGGAGCAGCCGCTGATCAGGACGCTGCGCTGTGCCGTGCTCATTACGCCAGCAGGACCGCCACGATGCCGGTGATGAATACGCCGTCGAACGTGCCCGCGCCGCCGATGGAGGCGAACGGCGAGCCCAGCTCGCGCACGTCCTTGAGCCGCAGCAGGTCGGCGCCGATCAGCACCCCCAGCGTGCCGCAGATGTAGGCGAGCGGCGGGCTCTGCTGGGGCAGGAGCAGCACTGCGATGAGCGCCGCGGTGATGGGTGCCAGCAGGATGGGCATGCCGATGCCGAGCTTCGGTATCGGCCGGCTGGCGAAGTAGCACACGGCCGCCTGCAGCGCTATGGCGATAGCCACGATGCCCGCCGGCATGGGGTTGTGGCTCAGCAGGTAGGCGGAAAAGGCGATGGGGATGACGCCGCCCCCCACGTTGATTGCCACCAGGATCTTGCCTTCGCGGAACGGCAGTCCCGCGTTTATCCACATCGGCGGCCGGCGCAGCTGCTCGCGGGTTGCGCCGCGCGCGTCCAGGGTGAACAGGGGCAGGTTGATGCTGCTTCCCAGCAGCGAGCTGAACAGCAGCAGCATGGCCGAGCCTGCGGACAGCCCCAGCTTGTCGAAGGCGATGCTGAGCGCGCCGACCTGCACCAGCGCGAACAGCATGACGAACAGTGCGAAGCCAATCAGCAGTTGCAGTGGGAACACGGTCTGGGAGGCTCCCGGTCGCGACGTTGTCAAAACACTGCGGGTGCGGCGAACCCAAGTCAACCTGGAAGGGGTGTGGCATCGCGGCGGGGTCGCCGCTCCCACGCGGGTTTCCACAAAGGTTGGCTGAGCCGCCGTGGGAGCGGCGACCCGCCGCGATTCCCTATACGACATAGCCCTGTCGCCCGGGGCGCGGCCCGGGTAAGATGATGCCATAAGCGTGAACGACTGACTTGCAATGCCGCCGGCGTAGCCTTATATAGATCGCCGTTCCGGTATAGGGGTCCTTTTGAGGTAAGCAGCATGCCCATTTATGAATACCAATGCGACCAATGCGGCCATGAGCTGGAGGCGATCCAGTCCATCAGCGACGAGCCGCTGACCGAGTGCCCCGCCTGCGGCGCGCTCAAGCTCCGCAAGCTGATCTCCGCCGCCGGCTTCCGCCTCAAGGGGGGCGGCTGGTACGAGACGGATTTCAAATCCAAGAACAAGCGCAATCTCGCCGGCGACAGCGGCTCAGACAGCAGCAGCAGCAAGTCGAACGACAGCGGTAAGTCCAAGGAGGGCGGCGGTAAGTCGAAGGACGGCGGTAAGTCGAAGGACACGAAGAGCGCTGCCGACGGGTAATCCCGCCCGGGGCGCCGGCTTGCGCGGCCCCGGGTGAGTCCTTAACATTGCCCGCTCACCGGCCCGCCATTGCTCGGCCATGGCGGGTTATGCCTATTTCTCCAGGCCCGAGACACGCGAGAGCGCCATGCGAAGCCACTATTGCGGTCAGGTGACCGAGAGCCTCCTGGATCAAGAGGTGGAAGTCTGCGGCTGGGCCCATCGCCGCCGCGACCACGGCGGGGTCATCTTCATCGACCTGCGCGACCGCGATGGCTTGGTGCAGGTGGTGTTCGACCCGGACGTGGGTGAGGCGTTCGAGACGGCCGACCGCGTGCGCAACGAGTTCGTGCTGAAGGTCCGCGGCCGGGTTCGGCACCGACCCGAGGGTACGGTCAATCCGGAGCTCAAGACCGGTAAGGTGGAGGTGTTCGGCCAGCACCTGGAGATCCTCAATCGGGCCAAAACACCGCCGTTCCAGCTGGATGAGACCGACGTGGGCGAAGACGTCCGGCTGCGCTACCGCTACGTGGACCTGCGCCGGCCGGAGATGCAGGAACGCCTGCGCACCCGCGCCCGCGTGACCTCAGCCCTGCGCCGCTTCCTGGACGACAACGAGTTCCTGGATATCGAGACCCCGATGCTCACCCGGGCCACGCCGGAGGGGGCGCGAGACTACCTGGTGCCCAGCCGGATCCATCAGGGCTCGTTCTACGCGCTGCCGCAGTCCCCGCAGCTGTTCAAGCAGCTGCTGATGATGTCGGGCATGGACCGCTACTACCAGATCGTGCGCTGCTTCCGCGACGAGGATCTGCGCGCCGACCGCCAGCCGGAGTTCACTCAGCTGGACATCGAAACCTCCTTCATGGACGAGGAGGCCATCATGTCGCTGATGGAGTCCATGATCCGCCGGCTGTTCGACGAAGTGCTCGGCGAGCGGCTGCCGGACCCTTTCCCGCGGATGACCTATCATGAGGCCGTCGACCGGTTCGGCATCGATCGGCCCGACCTGCGCATTCCGCTGGAGCTGGTGGAGGTGGGGGAGCTGGTGCGCGACGCCGAGTTCAAGGTGTTCTCCGGTCCGGCCCAGGACTCGAAGGGACGGGTGGCCGCCCTGCGCGTGCCCAACGGCGGCGAGCTGACCCGCAAGCAGATCGACGATTACACCAAGTTCGTCGGCCGCTATGGTGCCAAGGGCCTCGCCTATATCAAGGTCAACGACCCGGGGCAGGGTCGTGACGGACTGCAGTCGCCGATCCTGAAGTTCCTCAGCGACGACGCCGTCTCCGGCATCCTGGAACGCACCGGTGCCGAAGCCGGCGACCTGGTGTTCTTCGGTGCCGATCGGGCCAAGGTGGTCAACGAGTCACTGGCGGCACTGAGGGTGAAGCTCGGTCACGACCTGGGCCTGGTGGAGTCGGGCTGGCGGCCGCTGTGGGTCGTGGATTTCCCCATGCTGGAGTACAACGAGGACGACAAGCGCTACTACGCGCTGCACCACCCGTTCACGGCGCCGAACGTGGCCGAGCCCGCCGAGCTGAAGGTGGACGATCCCGAGCAGATCCCCTCGCGGGCCTACGACATGGTCCTCAACGGCACCGAGATCGGCGGCGGGTCCATTCGTATCCATCGCCCGGAGATGCAGTACGCGGTGTTCGACCTGCTGGGCATCGGCGAGGAGGAAGCGCGCGAGAAGTTCGGCTTCCTGCTGAACGCACTGGACTACGGTGCCCCGCCCCACGGCGGCATCGCCTTCGGGCTCGACCGCCTGGTCATGCTGATGACCGGCGCTCACTCCATTCGAGACGTCATGGCGTTTCCCAAGACCCAGACCGCCAGCTGCCTGCTGACCGAGGCGCCGGCCCCGGTGGGCGAGGCGCAGCTCAAGGAGCTCGGACTGCGCCTGCGCCGCTCCGTGGCCGCAGAGCAGGGCAGCCAGTAAACCCGCTTCCGCCCGTCCGCCCCGCGTCCGCGTAGCGGCGGAGCCCGCCTGTCCGGGGCAACCCGGACAGGGCGGCCCCGGCTATGGTATAACAACGGGTTTTCGGCCGTCCGACCGGTTCCGGCCGCCTGCCACAAGCTGTCATACGAGACGCCGCCATGACCACCATTCGTCAAGACGATTTCATACAGAGCGTCGCCGACGCGCTCCAGTACATCTCCTATTACCATCCCAGGGACTTCATCGACGCCGTCACCGAGGCCTACGAGCGGGAGGAGTCGCCGGCAGCCCGGGATGCCATGGCTCAGATACTGATCAACTCGCGCATGTGCGCCGAGGGCCATCGGCCCATCTGCCAGGACACCGGCATCGTCACCGTCTTCCTGAAGATTGGTATGGACGTGCGCTGGGACGCGGAGATGGGCGTCGAGGGCATGGTCAACGAGGGCGTGCGCCGAGCCTACAACCACCCGGACAATAAGCTGCGCGCCTCTATCCTGGCCGATCCGGCAGGCAAGCGCACCAATACCCGGGACAACACGCCGGCCGTGATCTACATGGACCTGGTGCCCGGCGACACCGTGGAGGTCGAGCTGGCGGCCAAGGGAGGCGGCTCGGAGGCCAAGTCCAAGTTCGCCATGCTCAACCCCTCGGACAGCATCGTCGACTGGGTACTGGAGCAGGTGCCGAAGATGGGCGCCGGCTGGTGCCCGCCCGGCATCCTGGGCATCGGCATCGGCGGCACCGCCGACAAGGCCATGCGGCTTGCCAAGGAAGCCTGCATGGAGTCCATCGACATCCACGAGCTGCAGGCCCGTGGAGCGCGCAACACGGCCGAGGAGCTGCGTCTGGAGCTCTACGAGAAGGTCAACCAGCTCGGTATCGGAGCTCAGGGGCTGGGCGGTCTGACCACCGTGCTGGACGTGAAGGTTCGCGATTACCCGACCCACGCGGCCAACAAGCCGGTAGCGATCATTCCCAACTGCGCCGCGACGCGGCACGCGCACTTCGAGCTGGACGGCAGCGGCGTCGCCGAGCTGGCCGCGCCGAAGCGGGAGGACTGGCCCGAGATCACCTGGGGCGCCGGTCCGTCCTCGAGGCGCGTCAACGTGGACACCGTCACGCCCGAGGAGGTACGCAGCTGGAAGCCGGGCGAGACCCTGCTCGTTTCCGGCACCGTGCTCACCGGCCGCGACGCCGCCCACAAGCGCATCCAGGACATGCTGGCCAACGGCGAGGCGCTCCCGGTCGATTTCCGGGGCAAGTTCATCTACTACGTGGGTCCCGTGGACCCTGTCCGCGACGAGGTCGTCGGACCCGCCGGACCCACCACGTCCACCCGCATGGACAAGTTCACCGACATGATGCTCTCCGAGACCGGCCTGCTGGGCATGATCGGCAAGGCGGAGCGCGGCCCTGCCGCCGTGGAGGCCATCCGCAGGCACAACGCCGTCTATCTCATGGCCGTCGGCGGCGCTGCTTACCTGGTGTCCAAGGCCATCCGCGAGGCCCGTGTGGTGGCCTTCGAGGACCTGGGCATGGAGGCCATCCACGAGTTCGTGGTGGAGGACATGCCGGTGACCGTGGCCGTGGACGCCAGCGGCGAGTCCGTGCACCAGACCGGCCCCCGGGAATGGCGCGAACGGATCGGCAAGATTCCGGTCGTGGTGGAATAGCCGCGCTTTCGGTAAGGCCGGAGCAGGCCGGGATAAGCGAAGCGTTCCCGGCATCCCGCCTCCACCCCGAGACCCCGGAAGTTGTTCGAGCCCTTGTTCATCGTCCCAAGGGCCACTACATAATGGTTCGAGTCGTTCGAACGTCACCCCGACGAGCGGAGGGGAAGATCGACGGGGTCACCCCGTACGCACCAAGCCCTGCGAGTCCGCCAGCCCATGCCCTCAACGGGCAGCCGGGCACATGCTGTACCGTATTCCGGCAGACTTCGGTGCGGCCGTGGCCCCACCAGGCAAGTGCTTTCGCGCCACAATAATCGATGGAGGACGAACAGCCATGGGATTCGCACTATCCGACATGCAGGTCAAGAGCACGGCGTTCCAGCAGCGCGGCGCCATTCCCACCAAGCATACCGGCGAGGGCGATGACGTTTCGCCGCCGCTGAGCTGGTCCGGCGCACCGGAGGGTACCAAGTCGTTCGCCGTCATTTGCCACGACCCGGACGCGCCACTGGTCAAGCCCGGCACCTACGGCTTCGTGCACTGGGTGCTCTACAACCTCCCCGCCGACACCACCAGCCTGGACGAGGGTACCGGCATGGGCACCGTGGGCGCCAACGACTTCGGCAAGACCGGCTACGGCGGGCCCATGCCCCCCGAAGGCCACGGAGTCCACCACTACTTCTTCTGGGTGCTGGCCCTGGACAAGGAGGTCAGTCTGGAGCCGGGCCTTACCCTGTGGGAGTTCCTGGAAAAGATCGAGCCCAACCTGATCGGCATGAACCGGCTGGTGGGGACGTATACGCGCGGTTGATCCGACAGGACCGGCTGAAGGAAGAAAAGCCCGCCGAAACCAGCGGGCTTTTCTATGGCGCAGCGGCGCTGCAAGCGGCATTGTTGGGTCATGCGTCGCTGCCTGAGTCAGGCCCGCCCGCAGGACTTGCCCCCTTTTGGCGGGAGCTCGTGGTAAGGCCGAAAAGACCTCTCCCGCCCCGACCTCAATGCTTCGGCCACAGGGGGGCGCGCTAGAACGCCATCCAGGCCATCAGATACGTGGTGTCGTTGTCGGAGGCATGTCGGCTGTCACCGTCGAACTTCGTGTACCCGGTGTACTGGAGGCTCAAGTTGACGTTCTGCCATGGATAGTAGGCCAGTTGAGCGATCCAGTCCGTGGTGTCCAGATTGTCGCTTCCGGTGTCGATCGTACTGTAGCCGAGGGTGGTCCTGATCTTGTTCGCGACATGGTAGTTGCCGTCGACCTTGTAATGATCATAGGTCACGCTGTCGCCCGCGCTCGGGTCCCGCTCTTCGTTGATGTAGGAACCGTGGACGGTGAGCATGTTCCCCAGCAACGGCTTCTCGATCTGCGTGTCGACGGCCAAGTCGCGGTAGTGGTCCGTCGGTCCCGAAATGCCCGAGGGATACAGGTCGGCGTCCATGCCAAATGTACCGAGCATGACGTTCGCGTCACCGAGAACGTGCTCATATGCGAAACGCCAGTACGGTGCGACTCCCTGTATCACGTTCTCCGAGCCGGGGCTCGAAGATGTGGCCGCGGTATTGGTGCCGGATGAGCGGTACAGACTGACGTCCGCGTACCAGTGGTCATTGAGGAAGCCGTAGGTGCCGAGTCCCGCCACGTCGCCCAGCACGTCGCCATCCAGCATAGTCGTCGCCTGAGGGCCTGGCGCCTGATCCGACCCACTCCAGGGAAAACTCCATACCGGCGAGCTGTTCCAGGGATCTTCCAGGGTCGGCATATTGTTGAAGGTCACACCGTAATCGAGCGATTTCCCGGATACCGTCGTGTTGTTGGCGTAGCGTATGTCGGCAAGATCAAGACTGAATCCGGAGTCGCCCTGACCGTACGTTGATTGAATGAACGTGCCTATTTGGGGTGTGATGCGGCCGGCCATGAACAGGCTCAATTGCTGCGGAAAGTTGACACTGTTGTTCTGCACGCCGCTCTGGTCCTTGTTCGTGTGGGTGGCGGACGCCTGCAGCATGGCCGAAAAGAGCGGGATATGGATCAGACTCAAGCCGGAGTCTGCTCCATTCACTTTGCCCGACTCGATGTCCTTGATCGTCGCCATCGTGTATCCGCCGAGCTTGAACTGACGGCCGAATGAGGTCAGCTCCGGAAAGTTTCCGGATTGATGGCAGGCGGCGCACTGCAAACCCGTCTGACGGGCGAAGCTCGGTACAGCGCGCGCGGCGGGCGTAATGGAAAGCGTGCTGATTATGATCAATAGGAATAGAGGTAAACGAGCGAAGGAGGGCATAGTCTTTTCTCCTCGTTTCTTTTTGGGGGGTATTCAACCGACCGCGCTGGTTACAGTGAGTTCCCGTCGTTCTATGCCTAATGGCGTGCGCCGCGGGGGACTTCGCCCGGAACGGTCTGTATATGAGGGAGAGACGTGGGGTCGAGACCTACCCCAACGAACTGGTCGCAGTCACACAGTGAATGACCCAGTTCCCCCATGGGGTCTGAACGGGGGAAAGGTATTACGACCTAAGAGAATAGGCACCAACCGGTGCGTTCATGGTGTCGAACCGGACGATCCCGGCTCATCCCGTGGGAGTAGATTTCGGAAACACAGCAGGGCGGCTGACAAGAATAACCCTGTACGCCGTCGTTTGGCGCTCATCCTTTCACCTCCCATGAAGGGGCAGATGTCGGACAAACATTCATTGGCTTCAGTCTTCGGTAAGCACGCCGCGCTTCGCGCGCGGGTCGCGACGGAATCGTTGGCGCCAAGTCCGGAGAGCGGTCAGGTTTCGGCCTTCCATAGCCGGGAGAGTGCCCAAGTTGCTCACACAGCGGTTGCAAAGGCGCTTTGATGCGGGCGGGACGAGTCTGTAAGTGATTGGTGGGCCGTGTAGGATTCGAACCTACGACCAGCGGATTAAAAGTCCGATGCTCTACCGACTGAGCTAACGGCCCGTGTTGCAAGCTCGCGCATGTTACCGAAACGCGGCAATGGAGACAACGCTGTCGGCCGCGCTCCGCGGGTCAGGGCGGCGTGACCCCCGGCTGGTAGCGGGTGGGGTCTTCGACGCCGGCCTCCCGGAAGCCCTGGGCGCGGAAGCGGCAGGCGTCGCAGCGGCCGCAGGCGCGGCCTTCCTGGTCGGCCCGGTAGCAGGAGACGGTGTGGGCATAGTCGACGCCCAGCTCCGCGCCGCGGCGGATGATCTCGGCCTTGGTCCAGTGCAGCAGCGGGGCGTGCACGCTGAACCGGCCGCTGCCCTCCACGGCGGCCTTGGTGGCCAGGTTGGCCAGGTTTTCGAAGGCCTCGACGAACTCCGGCCGGCAGTCGGGGTAGCCGGAGTAGTCCACGGCGTTGACGCCGATGAAGATGTCGAAGCTGCCGATGACCTCGGCATAGCCCAGCGCCACGGACAGGAACACGGTGTTGCGCGCCGGTACGTACGTGACCGGAATGCCCTCGGCCGGCTCGTCCGGCACGTCGATGGCCCTGTCGGTCAATGCCGAGCCGCCCAGACCGCCGAGGCCGATGCGCATGATGCGATGCTCGGCGCTGCCGTGGGCCTTGGCGATGTCCATGCCGGCGGAGAGCTCGGCCGTATGCCGCTGGCCGTAGTCGAAGCTCACGGTGTGGCATTCGAAGCCCTGGGCTCGGGCAATGGCCAGAGTCGTGGTGGAGTCGAGGCCGCCGGAGAGCAGCACGACGGCCTTGCGCGGCTCGCTCATGCTCAACGCCCCGGCTCGTCGCCCCAGAGGATCTTGTGCAGCTGTATCTGGAAGCGCACCGGCAGCCGGTCGGTGACGATCCAGTCCGCCAGGGTGCGCGGCGCCAACTGCGCGTAGCTGGGGGAGAACAGCACCTGGCAGCGCTCCGCCAGGCGGTATTCCCGGACGCGCGCCCTGGCCCACTGGTAGTCGGCCTCGTCGCAGATGACGAACTTGATCTGGTCCGTGGGCTGCAGGTGTTCGAGGTTGTCCCAGCGGTTGCGCTGCATCTCGCCCGAGCCGGGGGTCTTGATGTCCACGACCTTGACCACCCGCGGGTCCACGGGACTGATGTCCATGGCGCCGCTGGTTTCCAGGGATACGCTGTAGCCCTGGTCGCAGAGCCGTTCCAGCAGGTCCAGGCAGCCGGGCTGGGCCAGGGGTTCCCCGCCGGTGACGGTCACATGGTCAACTGCGTACTCGGCGACACGGGCGTCGACGGTGTCCACGGACATGCGCTCGCCGCCTTTGAAGGCGTAGGCGGTGTCGCAGTAATGGCAGCGCAGCGGGCATCCGGTCAGCCGTACGAAGATCGTGGGCCAGCCGACGCTGTCCGCCTCGCCCTGCAGGGACAGGAAGATTTCGGTGATACGGACTTCGGCGGCCTGGTCCCGGGCCGCCGGCGGGGTGATTGCGCTCATGGCCGGTATTGTACCCGCCGGAAGGCCCCGGCGGGGAGGGGCGCGATTCAGTGCCCCTCGGAGCTCATCCGCTCCAGCCGGTCTTCGGCCAGCGGCGCGGCGTGGCTGTCCGGATACTGCTTGCGGACCTGTTCCAGGGTCTGCCGGGCCTGCTTGAAGTCACCCTGCTCGTATTGGATGAAGCCGATCTTCAGCAGCGCCGCCGGCCGCTTGGCGCTCTTGGGGTAGTCGTCGAGCACCTTCTGGAACTGCTTCTTGGCGGTGTCGAAGTTACGCACCACGTAGTAGGACTCGCCCAGCCAGTAACGGGCGTTGTCGTCGTAACCGCTGTCCGGGTAGTTCCGCAGGTAGGCCTCGAAAGCCTTGGACGCCTCTTTGTAGCGGCCCGCCTTCAGGGTGTCGAGAGCGGATTTGTAGGCGCCGACCTTGCCCTGGCCGCCGTTGCCGCTGGCCGCCCCTTGCCCCCCGGAGCCCGTGCCCTGACCGCCGGCGCCCTGTCCGCCGCCGTTTTGCGGGGCTCCGCCGCCGTTGCCTTGGGTCGGGGCGGCGGGCTTCTCTTGCCCATTCTCCTGGCCGGCCTCCTGCGCCTTCTCCAGCTTCCGCAGCCGGCCGTCCACGTCCATGTAGAGATCCCGCTGGCGCTGCTTGAGCTGGTCGAGCTCACGCCTCAATGTCTGGATCTCGCCCTGCAGCTGCTGCACCTCGTGGCGGAGGGCTTCCATGTTGTTGGACATCTCCGCGAGGGCCGCGTTGTCCATGCGGTTCTCCAGCACCGTGAGCCGCTTGTTGAGATCGGCGTTGCTGGGCGCCGCCGCGGCGACGCCCGGCAGCGCCAGGGCCAGGATCACAGCGCCAGCTGCTCGAGTGAGTCTTGGATATGCCATGGCTTCTTATTCTTGGCTTTTGTAGACCAGCTTGGCCCGGCGGTTCTTCGCCCAGGCCTCCTCGTCGTGTCCGTCCACGGCCGGCTTCTCTTCCCCGTAGCTGACCGTTTCCAGCTGGTCGTCGGCGGCGCCGTTGAGCTTTAGCACCCGGGCCACGGCTTCGGCGCGGCGTTCACCCAGTGCCAGGTTGTATTCGCGGGAGCCTCGCTCGTCGGTATGGCCCTCGACGATGACGTGCCGCTCCGGATGGGTGGCCAGGTATTTGCCGTGGGCCTTGAGGACCCTCAGGGCCTGGTCGCTGAGCTCGCTGCTGTCGAACTCGAAATAGAAGACCCGCGTGGACAGCGGACTGTCCGGATTGTTGAGCTCTTCGCCCTGGTAGCTTTCGCTGCCGCTGGCACCGCCCACCTGAACGTTGGCTGCGTTGCCCTGGGCGCCCTGGCCCTCGGACTGCTGGGTGGCGGGAGGCGGCTGATTCTCGCCCTGCTGCTGCCCCTCGGGGAACTCCTCGGTCGTGGAGCAGGCAACCAGCCCGGTCAGCATCAGCACAAGCAGCCAGTGTACCCAGTTCCGTTTCAAGCTCATCTCGCGGTCTCCTTGGTTCAATTCCGTCGATCCAGTTGCGCGTGGACGGCAGATGAAAGTATCCGTGCCGGTCCGCGGTTGTTCGTCGTTCTGCCCCGCGCCTTCCCCAGCCAGCACTTTATCAGATCTAGAGCGGCGACCATGCCGGCTCGCGGACGTCGTGGGTGAAGACCCCGAGCGCCATGCGCGCCCGGCCGAACACCGACACGGTGGCCAGCTCCGTGTGGCCGTCGCCGGTGGTGGAAGCAAACAGCAGCATCGAGCCGTTGGGCGCAAAGGACGGGGACTCATCCAGCGGACCGTCGGTCACCACGCGCACCGTGTCGCTCTGCAGGTTCTGGACGGCGATGCGGAAGCCCTTCTTGTCCCGGTGGACCATCGCCAACCAGTGTCCGTCCGGGGAAATGTCCGGCGCGGCGTTGTAGTCGCCGTCGAAGGTGACGCGCTGCGGGTTGCCGCTGCCGACAGTCAGCTTGTAGATCTGCGGGCTGCCGCCGCGGTCGGAAGTGAAGTACAGGGTCGAGCCGTCCGGGCCCCAGACGGGCTCGGTGTCGATGGACCAGTTGCTGGTCAGCTGCCGCGTGTCGCCCGAGGCGAGGTCCACCAGGTAGATGTCCGCGTTGCCGCCCTTGGAGAGGGTCACGGCCAGCTTGCTGCCGTCGGGGCTCCAGGCGGGCGCGCTGTTGATCCCCTTGAAGTGAGCCACTTTCTGCCGCTTGCCGGTGGCAACCTCCTGCACGAAGACCTCCGAGCGCCGGTTCTCGAAGGAGACGTAGGCGATGCGTTTGCGATCCGGCGACCAGGTCGGCGACATGATGGGCTGGTCGGAGGTCAGTACCGTCTGGGGGTTGTGGGCGTCGGATTGCGCCACCACCAGCCGGAACGTCTTGTGCTGGTCCTGGCCCGATACGCTGACGTAGGCGATCTGGGTGTTGAACGCCCCCGGCTGCCCGGTCAGTTTCTCGTAGATGACGTCGCTGATGCTGTGCGCCAGCGTGCGCATGGCCGGCCCCTTCACCCGGTAGCGCTTACCGGCGATGCGCCGGCCCTGGTAAACATCGACCAGCTCGAAACGCACCACGTAGCCGCCGCCGTCCGCGGCTTCCACACCGCCGATCACCAGGTAGTCGGCGCCCAGCGCGCGCCAGTTCTGCAGGTTCACGTCGGTGAAGCGGCTGGGTTTGGCGATGTAATCTTCGGTGGGCAGTGGCTTGAACTGGCCCGTGCGGTGCAGGTCGTTGCGAATGATTCCGGCCACGTCTTCCGGCGGATTCTGGGCGCCTTCCTCGAGCTGGAAGGGCACCACGGCGATGGGCAGTGCGCCCTCGGCGCCGCCGGTGATCTGGATGGTGACCTGGGCCTGGGCCGAGCCCGCCAGCCCGAGCAGCATCAGACTGGCGCAGAGCAGCGCGGCGAGGTCGCCGATCCCGGGCCGCTGCCTCGACGTCCGGCGATCCTGCGCCTCGTTCCGGCGGTCGTCTCCGCTCCCCCGAGTCGTGCGTCGGTGAACTATGCAGGCTAGAAACCGGTTCATGACGGTCCTCATGTCTGTTCGGGCTGGAACACGAATGTGATGTTGCGGAACTCGCTGGCAATGTCCGGATCATCGGGCACGGGCAGCGGCGACGCCTTCTGCACGGCCCGTTTCGCCGACTGGTCGAAGGCGGCGTTGCCGCTGGATTCCACCACGCTGACGTCGCGCACCATCCCCGCAGCCGCCATTCCCACGCGCAGCGTGCACTTCAAGCCGCTGGGCACGCCGGCCGGCCGCAGCCAGGCCCGGGAAACCCGGCGCTGAATGGCGGGGATGTACTGGTTCTTCGCTTGCTCCACCTTCTGGGCCCGTTCCTCGGCCTGCAGCTGTTTCTGCAGCTGTGCCTCCCGTTCCTTGCGGGCCTGCTCGGCCTTGCGGCGGGCCTCTTCCTCGGCCTTCTTGCGCTGCTCTTCGGCCTTGCGGCGAGCCTCTTCCTCCGCCTTGCGCTTCTTCGCGGCCTCTTCCTGCTCGCGCTTGAGCTTGGTGAGCCGCTCCTGCTCGGCCTGCTTCTGCTTCTGCAGCTCTTCCTGCTTCTTGCGGGCTTCCTCCAGCTGCTGCTGCTCCTGCTTGCGCGCCTCGGCCTCTTCCTGCCGCTTCTTCTTCAGCGCCTCCAGCTCCTGCTGTTCCTTGGCCTGCTGCTCGCGCAACTGCTGCAGCTTCTCCTGGGCGTCCTGCTGGGCCTTTGCCTGGGAGTGTTTTTCTTGCTCCGCCTGCTGGCGCTGCTTCTTGATTGCCTCGAGCTGCTGCTTCTGCTGGGTCTTCTCGTGGCGCAGCCGCTCGGCCTGCTTGCGGAGCTCCTCCAGGGCCTGCTGCTTCTGCTGCTGATCCTGGCTCTGCTGCTCCTTCATGCGCTTGATCTCGGCCTGCACGTCGGCCTCGTTGACGGCGACCGCCTGGATCGCGTCCTTCTGTGTCGGTCCGCCGCTGTGGGAGGTGCCGTACGTCAGCGATACCGTCAGCACCACCAGGATGACGACGTGCAGGCCCACGGAGTAGGCCATGTAGAGGAAGCGCCTGCTATTGCCGCTGCCGCGCATCAGCCTTCCACCGGTTGGGTCATCAGGCCGACCTTGGGTACGCCAGCCTTCTTCAGGCTCGCCATGATGGCTACCACCCGCCCATAGGGTACGTCCTTGTCACCGCGAACGAAGACCGGCGTCTTCGGCTTCTGCCGCATGACGGCGGCCACCTTCACCAGCAGGTCCTTGGGGGAAACCGGCTTCTTGGGATGCTCGCCGATGTTGAGATAGTAATTGCCCTGGGCGTCGATCTCGACGATCAGCGGCTCCTGGTTGTGCCGGGGCAGCGCGTCGGCGCTGGCCTGCGGCAGGTTGACCTCGGCGCCCTGGTAGACGAGCGGCGCCGTGACCATGAATATCACCAGCAGCACCAGCATGACGTCGATGTACGGCACGACGTTGATCTCCGCCATGGGCTTGCGGCGCACTCTGCCTTTGGACGGGGTGGTCGTTGTCGGCACGGCTCACGCTCCGGCCTGTTGGCTGCTGGTGCTGGGCTGGCTGTGGGCATGACGCTGGAGGATGCTGGTGAACTCCTCCACGAAGATCTCGTAGCGGTTGGACAGCCGCTCCACCTGGCTCGCATAGCGGTTGTAGGCGATGACCGCCGGAATCGCCGCGAACAGGCCAAGCGCGGTGGCCACCAGCGCCTCCGAGATGCCCGGCGCTACGGCGGCCAGGGTGGTCTGGTTCTGGGCGCCGAGCTCCCGGAAAGAGTTCATGATGCCCCACACCGTGCCGAACAGGCCCACATACGGGCTCGTCGAACCCACGGTGGCCAGAAACGGGATGTAGTGCTCCAGGCGGTCCATCTCCCGGGACATGGACACCCGCATGGCGCGGTGGGAGGCCTCCACGATGGACTCGGGCGACGCGCCGGTCTGCTTGCGCATGCGCGAGAATTCGCGGAAGCCGGCGCGGAAGATGCGCTCCAGACCTCCAGTCTCCTCGTGGGGCGCGTTCACCTGGGTGTAGATCTCCGCGAGGTTGCCGCCCGACCAGAACCGGTCTTCGAAGGCGTCGGCGCCGACCTCGGCCTGGCGGATGGTGCGCCGTTTAACGAAGATGAAGTACCACGAGGCCACCGAGGCGCCCAGCAGCAGCAGCATCACCAGCTGCACGACGAAGCTGGCCCCCAGGACCATGTGGGAAAAGGAAAAGCTATCTGTCGCTGTCGGCATCCGTCAGCTCCCTGTCGAGGCTTCGCGGAATCGGTTGGGGCCGGAAATGCCCTACGCCTATGCAGGCGACTTCCACGTCCGCGTCGCATACGACGTATTCTTTGTTCTCGGCATGGCACAGGCGTTGCCGGAATCGCAGGGCGGCGCGCCTGTGGCGGTGTACCCACGTGTCGACGATCAGCGCGTCGTCCAGGAATGCGGGCTTCCGGTATCGAATCTCAAGTGAACGGACTGTGAACAGCACGCCGAGTTCCCGCTTCATGGCTTCCTGGCTGTAGCCGCAGGCGCGCAGCCATTCGGTGCGGGCCCGTTCCAGGTAACGGAGGTGGTTGGCGTGATAGACGATGCCGCCGCTGTCCGTATCCTCGTGATACACACGGACCGGCCATGTGAACGGGTCGGCGTGCTCGAATGTGCTCTTCTCGGCGTTCACGGGCTTCTTTTGCGGGGACCTGGCAAACTGCCTTGAGAAGGTTAGTCACTCTATCGGCCTCACCCCGCCCGGGCAAATTTACTAATCTTTCAGGAGGCACAGCCAGGTCTCGGCGTCACTTCGCGGTGTCTCGGCGAGGCGCGGGAGCGCCGGCGTGGCGGGCCCCACGTCAAGCGAGCGCAACACCGCCGAGGCGCCGCGCAGTGACGCCCTTCGGGTGGTCGTGTGCGCCGCTGCGGACTGCGTTGCTCGTCACTCATGCAACCCTGCTGCACCTCCCTTCTCGCGCTTTGCCACAGTGGCGCACACAGCCACTGAGACTTGGCTATACCTCCTGAGAGGTTAGTACGCTCCGTCCCCCTCCAACGGGCCAGCAATAAAAAGCCCCTGTCGGGGGACGACAGGGGCCGAAGAGAAAGCACCCGTAGGTCATGAGGGGGTGACGGGGCTTTTGGGGAACCTACAGGTGCATAAACAACGCGCCATCCCTAGCTAGTGCTTCCTGCGCCAATCCGTAGCATTCGGCCTCCTGCCGTCCTTGTCCTGGGCTCATACATAGCAATCGGTATGCCATGTTTTTAAAAAATCAAATAAATCAATTAGTTCAGAATATGACGCAATACCGGGCATGCCATGGCGGCGTGAGCTGTGCCACATTCCGTCGTCGCCGAACGACAAACCGCCCCAGCATGACGGGTTTTCGGCACAGCCCGTTTTTTCAAGTCGAAGGCGGGGGGTCGCCCGCGGGTGGCGAAAGCCGCCTGCGCAGAGCCCCTGGATTTCTGCCGCCCAGACTCCTAGGCCCCGGATCGGTGCTCCGGGGCTGTTGACGATCGACGACGGCGATATCGGGAAGGGTCGTTCCGCGGGGGACGCCAGCGCGGGGCTCGAGCGTCGCCGTTTGGAGACAGCGGCGTTCTCGTAGGTCGCTGGTGACCGAGCGGGTGGAGCAGGGGCGGCGGGAATCGCCTACCGCGCCGCGGCCTTGAATGCAGTCGGGTTCAGGCCATGGCGGTTCAGCAGCTTGTAAAACTCCGTGCGGTTTCGCTTGGCGAGCTTGGCGGCCTTGGTCACGTTGCCCTGAGTGATCTGCAGCAGCTTCACCAGGTAATCGCGCTCGAAGTCCCGGCGCGCGTCGGCCAGGGCGGGCAGGTCGTCGCCCTCGTCGCGGATGGCCTTCTGCACCATGGAGTCGGAGACAATGGGGGTGGTGCTCAGGATCGCCACCTGCTCCACCACGTTGTAGAGCTGACGGACATTGCCCGGCCAGGGAGCGCTGACCAGCCGCTCCAGCGCCTCCGGCGCGAAGCCCTTGAGCTTCTTCTTGTACTTCTTCGACAGATCCTGGAGGAAATGGTTGGCGAGCAGGGGAATGTCCTCGCGCCGCTCCGCCAGGGAAGGGATCGACAGCGAGACGACATTGAGCCGGTAGTAGAGGTCTTCCCGGAACTCGCCCTCCGCCATCGCCTGTTCCAGATCCCGGTGGGTGGCGGAGATGATGCGCACATCCACCGCCACGGGCTGGGTGGAGCCCACCGGTCTTATCTGGCGCTCCTGGAGCACCCGCAGCAGCTTCACCTGAAGGGACAGCGGCATGTCGCCGATCTCGTCCAGGAACAGGGTGCCGCCGTCGGCCGACTTGAAAAGGCCCTCGTGATCGCTGGTGGCGCCCGTGAAGGCGCCCTTCTTGTGGCCGAACAGCTCGGACTCGAGCAGGTTCTCCGGGATGGCCCCGCAGTTCACCGGCACGAACGGCATGTCGGCCCGGGGACTGGCCCGGTGGATCGCCAGAGCCACCAGCTCCTTGCCGGTGCCGCTCTCGCCGTGGATGAATACGCTGGCCTCGCTGGGGGCGACCATGCGTGCCCGGTGCAGGACCTCCTCCATCTGCTGGCTGCGGGTGAGGATGTCCCCGCGCCAGGCTTCGTCCTGATCCGGCGCCTCCTCGGCGGTGCCGCCGGAAACGCGCAGGGCGCTCTCCACCTGCTGCAGCAGGACCTGGGCCTCGAACGGCTTGGTCAGAAACCCGAACACACCGCTCTTGGTGGCCTTGACCGCGTCGGGGATGGAGCCGTGGGCGGTGAGGATGATCACGGGCAGGCTGGCGTGCTTGCGCTGGATGTGCTCGAATAGCGCCATGCCGTCCATGCCATCCATCTTCAGGTCGGTGATGACGATATCCGGACGAATCCCGCTGAGATTGGACAGCGCCGCCTCGCCGCTTTCTGCGGTCGATACCTCGTAGCCGGCCGAGCGCAGCCTGATCGAGAGCAGGCGCAGCACGCCGGGATCGTCGTCGACGACCAGCACTTTTTTCGCCGTTTCAGTCATTGGCCTCCTGATGCCTCCTTGTCCTTGTCCCGTTGCTGAATGCTCTGTTCGATCTGTTTGAGCCCTTCCAGCTGCTTGCGCAGCTTGGCGGTCTCGGCCTTCTGGTTCTCGAGCGCCTCCTGGGCGGCCCCGAGCTTGGCGCTATAGTCCCGGGAGACGGCTTTTGCCCGCCAGAGTTCCTCCAGCAGGTACGCCAGATACTTGAGGCTGCTGGGTGCGCCCCGAGTCGCATCCACGCAGGGGCCCAGCAGCTTCTCGAAGCTGCGGTCCTCGGGGGGATGCATGGTCACCGCTACCATTGCATATTGTAGGCGTTCCGTGTCGCATACGCCCGCCGTTACCCGGCTGGACAGGTGCAGCGCCTGGCGCTCCAGATCGTTCATCGGCGCCTCTTGGAGCCCCTGGTAGTAGGCGAGCAGCGCTCTGACATTCTGCCCGGCCTCTTCGGCCTGCATGCCCGAGGCAACTGCTCGGCTGGCCGCGCCGCCGCCGCTGCTACTCTGCTCGTCGGGGAGCTCCGCGAACGGCATGTGCTCGCAGCCGCTGAGGGACGCCAGCAATCCCGCCGCGACGAGACCGTTGCGAAGCCCCTTCAGCATCACCTCAAGCACCGTGCGCAGCCTGCGGGTCAATAGACTGTCCCTCCCCGTTGTCGTCGGCCTCTATATTGCGTGGGAGGGTCACCTTGAAGTGCGCTCCCCAATCGGTGTCGTCAAGGATCGCGATGGTGCCGTGATGTGCTTCCACGTACTCCTTGGCGATCGACAGCCCCAGCCCCGAGCCCTTCACGTAACCCACCGGCTGGTCGTCGCCCTGATAGAAGGCTTCGAAGATGTGGGCCCGGTCATCCGCCGGGATGCCCGGGCCGCTGTCGGCGACTTCCAGCTCCACCGACTCGCGGCCGGCGCGCAGCCGCAGGAAGATGCGTCCGTCCTGGGGCGTGAACTTGATGGCATTGCCCAGCAAGTTGTCGACGACCGTGCGCAGCTTCTCGCGGTCGCCGCGGATATTGGTGACGTCGGCCCGCCCTTTCAAGCTGATATTTTTTGCGCGGATCGCCGGCCGGTGACTCTGGATGATCTCTTCCACTAGTGCTTTGGCCTCGAATTCCCTGACTCGCAGGCGCGGGCGCCCGTACTGTAGGGTCGCGAAGTCGAGCAGATCCTCGATCAGCGATTGTAGCCGGCGCGCGCTGGCGTGCAGGATCTCGGTGATCTCCTGCTGCTCTTCGTTGAGCTGTCCCACGACCTCGTCGCTGAGCAGCTCGCTGCTCTCGCGGATCGCGGTCAGCGGTGTCTTGAGCTCGTGCGACATGTGACGCAGGAACTGGCTCTTCTGGTCCTCCAGCTCCAGCAGTCGTTGCCGCAGCCAGTCCAGACGCTCGCCCAGGGCCTGCAGATCCTGGGGGCCGGACACCGCGATCGGGCGGTCGAACTGCGCGTCGCCCAGTTGCCGGATGACGCGGTCCATCTGCCGGATCGGGCGGGTGATCAGCACCGTGAACAACCCGGTCGATATCAGGGTCAGCGGCACCAGGGCCACCGCGAACCAGACCAGCAGCTGGAGGGCGTCGGAGGCGCGCTGCTGCATGACCTGCACTTGCTGATCGATGTAGCGGTTGGATCCCTGCTGTATGGCATCCACGGTCTGGTGGAGTTCCATGAATCGGGCCGCGACTTCCTTCTGGCTCGGCGGCGTGCCGTCCTTCGGTTTCGTGATCTGCTGGTAGAGCTGCCGCTCGTGCTCCAGCAGGGAGAGCACGATGGCGCGGTAGGGGGCCTCCGCGGTCAGCTCGAGCATTTGCTGGCCGGTCTTCTGGAATGCCTCGTGAGTCTCCGTGTAGGACTCCAGCAGGCTCTTGTCGTCCAGCACCAGGGACTGACGGGCGTGGCGCTCCATCGTCGTGACCTGCTCGGCCAGCTGGCGGCTGGTCTGGATGGCCTGAGCCGCGTTGTATACGGCAGTCTGCGCCTGGTCCACGAGCCTGTCCACGTAGATCGCCGAGTAGCCCAGGGCGAACAGTAGCGGCAGGGCTACGACGCCGAAGCCGTAGAGGATCAGGCGGACCGTGGATTGTGGTTGAAGGCGGCGCAAGGCGGCGGCGTCCCTGTGGCCCTAATCGCCCTGAAACAGATCCGGCGCGGGTTCCCGGTCCGGCGGCGGCGCGTAGCCGAAGTGCAGGTAGGCGTTGCGGGTGGCGATGCGCCCCCGGGGCGTACGCTGCAGGTAGCCTTGCTGGATCAGGTAGGGTTCCAGCACGTCCTCGATGGTGCCGCGTTCCTCGCCGATGGCTGCCGACAGGCTTTCCACTCCCACCGGACCGCCGCCGAACTTCTCGATCACCGCCTGCAGCAGCCTGCGGTCCTGGACGTCGAAGCCGTTATGGTCGACGTCGAGCAGATCCATGGCCTGATCGGCCACCCCGGCGGTGATGCGGCCGTCCGCCTTGACTTCGGCGAAGTCACGCACCCGGCGCAGCAGTCGGTTGGCGATGCGCGGCGTGCCCCGGGAGCGCCGGGCGATCTCTGCGGCGCCGTCCGTTTCCATGGTCACCTCCAGCAGCCTCGCGGAGCGTGTCGCGATGGAAGCCAGCTCATCGACGGAGTAGTACTCCAGCCGCTGCACGATGCCGAAGCGATCGCGCAGCGGCGAGGTCAGCAGCCCGGCACGGGTGGTGGCGCCCACCAGTGTGAACGGGTTGACGTCGAGCTTGATGGAACGCGCCGCCGGCCCCTCGCCAATCATGATGTCGATCTTGAAGTCCTCCATGGCGGGGTAGAGGACTTCCTCGACGACGGCGCTCAAACGGTGGATCTCGTCGATGAACAGGACGTCGTTCGGCTCCAGGTTGGTGAGCAGGGCCGCCAGGTCGCCCGGCTTCTCCAGCACCGGGCCGGAGGTCTGGCGGAGACTGCTGCCCATCTCATGGGCGATGACGTGCGCCAGCGTGGTCTTGCCGAGCCCCGGCGGACCGAAGATGAGGACGTGGTCCAGCGCCTCACTTCGGCCGCGCGCCGCGCGGATGAAAATGTCGAGCTGCTCGCGCACGGCGGGCTGGCCCACGTAGTCGGCCAGCGTGCGCGGCCGTATGGCGCGGTCCATCGCTTCTTCTTCCGCGGCCGCGTTGGCGTTGACCAGTCGATCCGGTTCAATCATGGCTCACGTTTCCGTTGCGCCTTTGTCCGTGCTAGCGCGCGGCCCCCTGCAGGGCCAGGCGTATGAGTTCTTCGCTGCTGCGCTCGGCGGCGTCCAGACGGCGGATCATCTGACTGGCCTCGGGGGGCCTATAGCCCAGGGAAACCAGGGCGCTGACTGCTTCCGAGACCGCGTCATCGGCGGCCGGGGCCGTCTGTCCCGCGGGCGCCCCCTGGCCGGCGGCGCCCGCCAGCAGTCCGAGTCCGTCGATCCGGTCGCGCAGCTCCACCAGCAGCCGCTCCGCTGTCTTCTTGCCGACCCCCGGCACCCGGGTGAGCGCCGACGCGTCCTGGGCTTCGATGCAGCCCAGCAGCTCGTCCACCCGCATCCCGGAGAGCAGCGTCAGCGCTAGCTTGGGGCCCACGCCGCTGATCCGTATGAGGCTGCGGAAGACGGTCCGCTCCCGGGCGCTGGCGAAGCCATAGAGGTTGTGCGCGTCTTCCTTCACGCTCAGGTGGGTGTGCAGGGTCACTGTCTCGCCGGCGGCGGGCAGGTCGTGGAAGGTGGACAGCGGCGTTTCCACTTCGTAGCCGACGCCGCCCACGTCCACCAGCACCACCGGCGGATGCTTTTCAATGAGAGTGCCGCGGAGTCTGCCTATCATGCCGTTCCTGCCGTCCCGGACGCGTCATTCTTCACAGTATTGGCGTGGCACACGGCGACGGCCAGGGCATCCGCCGCGTCCTCGCCCGGTGCCGCCGGTAGCTTCAACAGTACGCGCATCATGTACTGTACCTGACTCTTCGCGGCGCCGCCCGAGCCGACCACGGCCAGCTTGATGGCGCGCGGCGAGTATTCGGCGATGGGCATGCCCTGGGCCAGGCAGCCGCAGATGGCGGCGCCGCGGGCCTGGCCGAGCTTCAGCGCGGAGCCGGGGTTGCGCTGGACGAACACCTGCTCCACGGCGGCGATGTCCGGGCGGTAGCTTTCCGCGAGCTCGCTTACCCCCTCGTAAATGCGCCGCAGCCGCTGGGGAAAGTCGGCCGAACCGGTGCGGATCACGCCGCAGGCCACATAGCGCAGCGACCGCCCGTCCCGGTCGATGATGCCGTAGCCGGTGACCCGGGAGCCGGGGTCGATGCCGATGATGCGCTCCATGCGGCCGTCAGGCGGCGTCGTAGGCGTCCTCGCTGACCTCGGCGTTGGAATAGACGTTCTGGACGTCGTCCAGGTCTTCCAGCATCTCGATCAGCCGGAGCGTCTTGCGGCCGTCCTCCGCCTCCAGCGGAACGGTGGTTTCCGGGCGCATGGTGACCTCCGCGTCGGCGGGCGCCAGGTCGGCGTCCCGCAGCGCCTGCTTCACTTCGTGGTAGTCCTCCGGCGTGGTGAGCAGCTCGATGGAGCCGTCGTCGTTGTTGACGATATCCTCCGCGCCGGCCTCCAGCGCCGCCTCCATGATGCGGTCCTCGTCGCTGCCCGGCGGAAAGAGGATCACCCCGCGCTGGTTGAACAGGTAGGCCACGCAGCCGTCGGTGCCGAGGTTCCCGCCGCACTTGTTGAACGCGTGCCGCACCTCGCTGACCGTGCGATTGCGGTTGTCGGTCATGCAGTCGACCATGATCGCCACGCCGTTGGGCCCATAGCCCTCGAAGCGGGCCTCCTCGTAGTGGGTGCCTTCCTCCTGGCCGGCGCCGCGCTTGATGGCGCGCTCGATCTTGTCCTTGGGCATGTTCTCGCCCAGCGCCTTGTCCATCGCCAGCCGCAGGCGCGGGTTGGAGGCCGGGTCACCACCGCCCATGCGCGCCGCGACCGTGATCTCGCGGATCAGCTTGGTGAAGATCTTGCCGCGTTTGGCGTCCTGGGCCTTCTTGCGGTGCTGGATGTTGGCCCACTTGCTATGTCCCGCCATGGTGCTCCTCGGTATAGACCGGATTGCGTCTTGCTCAGGTGGAAGAATCGTCGCTCTATTGACGCAGGTCAGTCCGCGCCGGTCGCCAATCGTTCAATGTCTCCGGATGGGCTGCGGATGCCGGCTGCGGCGCGCTCCGCAGCCGGTACGCTGCCGCTGCGGCGATAGTAGCATGCAGGCAAATATGTGTCCCCGCAGCGGCTTGCGCTGAACGTGCGTCAGCGGAGCGACCAAAATGGCTATTATAGTACAAGGGCTCGCTAGGGCCTTGAATTCACAATATGAAAAAGGTGAGCCAGTTGTCAGATTTCGCTTGGCAACGCCGCATCGTTGTCGTAACCTCCAAGTGCTGCGTGCCGAGTGTGGCGGGCGGCACGTCATAGAAGAACGCGCCCAAAAAACGGACAAGGGGAGGACCCTATGAAACGTCTCCTGCAAACGGCGGCCCTGGCGGCTGCTACCGCGCTTACCCTCGGCGCCGCCCATGCGGCGGAACCGATCAAGATAGGCCATGTCGTGGGGCTGAGCGGACCTCTCGAGCCCTATGCCAAGCAGCTGCAGACCGGCCTGGAGATGGGCATCGAGTACGCCACTGACGGCAAGAACGAGGTGCTCGGCCGGCCGATCAAGATCATCACCAAGGACACTCAGCTCAAGCCCGATCGTGCCCGTGCTCTGCTGGAGGAGGCCTACGCGGACGACGAGGTCGACCTGGCCGTCGGACCGGTTTCTTCCGGCGTGGCGCTCGCCGTGCTGCCGATCGCTCAGCAGTACCAGAAGATCGTGATCCCCCAGGGCGTGGCCAACTCCATCACCGGCCAGAACTGGAACCGGTACGTGTTCCGCGTCGGCCGCAACTCCGATCAGGACGCCATCTCCAACGCCGCCGCCATCGCCAAGAAGGGCGTCTGCGTGGCCACGCTGGCCCAGGACTATGCCTTCGGCCGCGACGGTGTCTCGGCCTACGAGCAGGCGATGAAGAAGCGTGGCGGCAAGGTCGTGCACAAGGAGTTCGTGCCCACGGACACCACGGACTTCACCGCGCCGGCGCAGCGCCTGTTCAACTCGCTCAAGGACCGCAGCGACTGCAACGGCAAATACATCTTCGTGATCTGGGCCGGCGGCGGCAATCCGCTCTCCAAGATCAAGGACATGAAGCCGGAGCGCTTCGACATCAAGCTGACCACCGGCGGCAACATCCTGCCCGCGCTCGTGGCCTACAGCGAGTTCCCCGGTCTGGAAGGCGCCACCTATTATTACTATGAGCATCCCAACAACAAGGTGAACGACTGGCTGGTCAAGGAGCACTTCAAGCGCTTCAACGAGCCGCCGGACTTCTTCACCGCCCAGGGCATGGCGACGGGCATGTTCATCGTGAAGGCACTGCGCAAGGCCGGCTCCACCGACACCGAGGCGCTCATCGGTGCCATGGAGGGGATGAAGTTCGACTCTCCCAAGGGCGAGCTGACCATGCGGGCGGAGGACCATCAGACGCTGCAGCCGATGTATCACTTCCGCATCAAGGTGGAGCAGCGCAGCAACTGGTTCCCGAACCGCACCGTGACCGCCGGCGTGCCCGAGCTGATCAATGTGATCAAGGCGTCCGACATGGACATCCCGATTCGCAATCAGTAAGAGCGCATCCCAAGGGCACCATCCGGGCGCTGCCGTTTCGGTGGCGCCCGGCCTGTGTCCGGGCGTACATTCCGACGATAACAGCGGTGTGCGCGAGTGCGTCGAAGCGACGCCCGCGCCGAACGCGCGCCGGCGAGCGGGGCATAACAGACCATGGACTCCAATCATCCGGTCCTCGAGACCGAAGGGCTGACCATCCAGTTCGGCGGCCATGTGGCGGTGGATCACGTGAGCTGTGCGTTCCACGCCGGAACACTGACCTCCATCGTGGGGCCGAACGGGGCCGGCAAGACCACCTACTTCAACCTGATCTCGGGGCAGCTCCCTCCGACCGAGGGCGGCATCAAGCTGTTCGGTCGGGACATTACCCATCTGCCCGCGCCGGCCCGCACCCATCTCGGCATCGGCCGGGCCTTCCAGTTGACCAATCTGTTTCCGGCCCTGAGCGTGGTGGAGAACGTGCGCCTCGCCGTGGCATCCCGGCAGGGTGTCGGCTATGCCATGCTCAAGCGTGCCGACCGCCAACTGGACCTGCACGAGCGCGCGATGCATTACCTGGAGAAGGTCGGGCTGGCGGCGCGCGCCCGATGGCCCGCGGCGGCGCTCCCCCACGGTGACCAGCGCAAGCTGGAAGTGGGCATTCTGCTGGCCCTGGAGCCGGACATCTTCATGTTCGATGAGCCCACGGCGGGCATGAGCGTGGACGAGGTGCCCGTCGTGCTGGAGCTGATCAACCGCATCAAAGAGGATCAGGACAAGACCGTGCTGCTGGTGGAGCACAAGATGGACGTGGTCCGATCCCTGTCGGACCGCATCGTCGTCCTGCACAACGGCCAGCTGGTCGCCGACGGCGAGCCGGCGGAGGTGATGGCGTCGCCGGTGGTGCAGGAAGCCTACCTGGGCGTCACGCCCGGGAACGGAGAAGAACAGCCGACGACATCGCCCTGAGCGGTGCCGCGGACAACGAGGAGCGAAGGCAAGCCATGGCAGAGCCATTGCTGAAGCTGGAGGGTGTGCACACCCATGTCGGCCACTACCACATCCTGCACGGCGTCGACCTGAGCGTGCCCGCGGGCGAGCTCACCATGCTGCTCGGCCGCAACGGCGCGGGCAAGACCACTACGCTGCGCACCGTCATGAACCTCTGGAAAGCCTCGGAGGGACGGATCACATTCGACGGCCGGGACATCACCAACATGGCCACCCCGCAGCTGGCGCGGATGGGCATCGCCTACGTGCCCGAGGACATGGGGATCTTCCGGCTGCTCACGGTCCGCGAGAACATGATGCTGGCCGCCCGCAATGGGCCCCTGGACTCGGGACGCCTCGACTGGATTTTCGACCTGTTTCCGGCGCTCAAGAAGTTCTGGAACGCCGAGGCAGGCAATCTTTCCGGCGGCCAGAAGCAGATGCTGTCCATCGCCCGGGCGCTGATCGAGCCGCGCAAGCTGCTGTTGGTGGACGAGCCCACCAAAGGGCTTGCCCCGGCCATCATCAACGAGCTGATCGGGGCCTTCAACCAGCTGAAGGAAGCTGAAACGACGGTGCTGCTGGTGGAGCAGAACTTCAACTTCGCGCGCAGCCTCGGCGACGGGGTGGCGGTGATGGACGACGGCGTGACTGTCCACAGCGGCGCCATGGCGGACCTGGCTGCGGACGAGGCCCTGCAGACGCGGCTCCTGGGGCTGAGCCTGGATTCCCACCAATAATCAACGGGGCGGATAAGATGACTGTCGACAACAGTGCAACGGTCCCGGCCGGCGAGGCCGGGCTGGGAGGGCGGCTGGCAGCGCATCGCGCCGCCGTCGCGGCGCTGCTCATAGGGGTGCTGGTGCTGACCGTGGAGATGGCGGCGCCGCTGTTCGCGGCGCGGTGGCTGAACGACGCGGTCGTGGCCATCGCCGCCGTGGTGGCGGTGCATGGCCTGTTGGCCCTCTTTGACTGGCACCAGCGTTATCCCCACTGGTATCTGCTGCTGCTTATCGTGATCGCCGGCTACCTGGCGATTATCTACGACAGCAGTTTGCCTATGGCTGCCGGGGCGGGAGGCGGCCAGGGTGGCTTCTCACTGTTGGAGGGTCTTTCCGGCGGCACGGTCGCCTGGACGCAGATGACCATGAACGGCCTCGCCATGGGGCTGCTCATATTCATCATGGCATCCGGGATGACCCTGATCTTCGGGCTGATGGGGGTGCTCAACCTGGGCCACGGGGCGTTCATCACCATCGGCGCCTACGTGCTCATGGCCTTCCTGGTCGGCGACTGGGGCCGGGAGCTTTCCAGCGCCTCGTCGGTGCTCGCCAATGTCGGGTTGCTGCTGGTGATTCTGCTGGCGGCGCTGGTTGCCGCATCCATCGCCGGGCTGCTGTTCGAGCGGTTGATAGTGCGCCCCGTTTACAACGACCATCTGAAGCAGATCCTGGTCACGGTGGGCGGCGGCATCATCGTCACCCAGCTCATCATCGCCATCGCGGGACCCAACGAAGTGCAGATCAATCAGCCGGCGACCCTGAGCGGCTCGTTCGTGGTCGGGCCCGTCGTGGTGGAAGTGTTCCGCATGCTGGCCGTTGCCGTGGGCCTGTTCATTTTCTGGGCCATGCTCCGCACCATCAACCACACCAAGGTGGGCATCCTGATCCGCGCCGGGGTGCAGAGCACCGAGATGGTCGAGGCGATGGGCTACCGCATCAAGGTGCTGTTCATCGGCGTGTTCATGGCCGGTTCCGCGCTGGCCGCGGTTGGCGGCGTGTTCTGGGGTCTATACGACACGCTGATCAACCCCGGCATCGGCGACCAGCTCCTGCTGCTGGTGCTCATCGTCATCATCATCGGCGGCCTCGGCTCGATCACCGGCTGCTTCTTCGGCGCGCTGATGCTGGGTCTGCTGAGCAACTACGTGGGCTTCGTCGTGCCGCAGGTCGCCGAATTCTCCAGCATTGCGCTGATGGTCGCGGTGCTGATGTGGCGGCCCCAGGGGCTAATCCCCGTCATCCGCATGTAGAGGGGTAGAGCTGAATGATCGACAACATCCTCTCCGGCGACTACCCGCAGAGCAAGGTCCTCAACACGGCGCTGCTGGCGGTGGTCGTCGGTCTGGGTCTCGGCCCTTTCATCTTCGACGGAGCGGTCGCTTTCAGCACGATTACCAGCATCTGCGTGTTCATCGTGCTGGTGGCCAGCTACGACATTCTGCTGGGCTACACCCACATCGTGTCTCTGGCGCACATGATGTTCTACGGCATCGGTGCCTATGCCGCAGCCATTGCCCTGCACTCCATGGGCGGCTCCTGGGGCGGATTGGTCGTCGGGGTCGTCGCCGGCGTGCTGGCGGCCGCCGCAATCGCCTTCCTGGTCGGGCTGCTCTCGCTGCGGGTCAAGGCGCTGTTCTTCGCCCTGGTCACGCTGGCAGTTGCGGTGGGCTTCGGCATCCTGATCTCCAAGTTCTACGGCCTGACCGGAGGCGAGCAGGGCCTGGGCTTCAGGCCCCCGCGGGCCCTCGGCCCCGCCTTCAAGCTCTTCGACGACAAATGGTGGGGCTTCAACATCCTGGGCTGGCTGAGGGCCGTGATCACCGATCCGGGCAACATCGCCGCCCATACCCGGGAGGCGGTATTCGACGTTCGGATGAGCGGGCGCATCATCCTCTATTACGTCATTTTCCTGACCACCGTTGCGCTGTTCCTGCTGATGCTGCGGATGATGAACTCACCCTTCGGCCGGGTGCTGAAGGCCATTCGCGAGAACGAATTCCGTGCCGAGGCCCTGGGCTACCGCACGGTGATCTACCGCACGATCAATGTGGTTATCGCGGGCGCCATCGCGGCCCTGGCCGGCGCCATGTCGGCCCTGTCGGATCCCTGGGTGACGCCGGACAGTTACATCTCGCTGGCCGTCATGGTGAACATCCTGCTGATGTGCGTCATCGGGGGTATGGGCACGCTCTATGGCGCTATCGTGGGCGCCACGATCTTCATCGTCGCCGAGACGTACCTGAAGGACCTCATGGAGGTGGCTTACAAGCTCACCGCCGGCTTTTTCGACGCGCTGCCGCATTGGCTGGCCTGGGTCGGTTTCGCCCACGAGCTGCTCAATCCGGATCGCTGGTACTTCTGGATGGGGCTGCTGTTCGTGCTCAGCGTGTACTTCTTCCCGGCCGGGGTGGTGGGGCAGTTCCGGGCCAAGGAGGCCGCGGCGAGCATGGCCGACGAGGGCCAGTGAAGCGTCGAACGACGAGCGCGGACGGCCGGTTGGCGATAGCCCGGCCGTCGGTCAGTGCAGCTCGCACGTGCCGGTATCCGGATGGTCCGGCTTCACGGTCCTGGGCAGCTTGAGGGCCGTGTCCTTGAGCTTCGCGGTGGCCTCGGTCGGAAAGGCATCGTCGCCGGCGGGATAGCAGTCGGTGGCGAGCAGGTAGGCGAGCACCGCGGAATACTGCTCGGCGCTCAGGGTGCCGGGGTTGTTCATTGGCATGGAGTCGACCACGACGCGGCGCATGTCCGCCATGCTCCAGCCCAGTGCGTCCGCCTTCTTCAGAAAGGCGCGGCCGCCGTTGGGCGGGGCCGAGGTCCCCTGCATGTTCTTCCCATGGCACTTCTGGCAATGCTCGGCGAAGATCTTCTTGCCATGCTTGGCCTGTGCCTTGGTATACAGCGCCGGCAGCTTGGGATTGTCAGTCGTGTTGCGGGCGGACGCCGTCGTTGCAGACGCTTGCGTGCCGTCCTTCGCCTGCGCGCAGAGGTGGCTCGCATCCGCCGCCGCGGGTGTATCGATCACCACGTAGCCGTCGCTGACCTTCACGGCCGTGGCAGCCAGGGTCGAAGGCACCTTGGTCCCCTTGTCGTGCAACGGCAAAGCGACGTAAACCAGCTTGCCGTCGACGACGCCGTACGCCGGCGCGCTCTGCGGCCGCCGGCAGCCGTCGACGACCCTGGCCCCGGCGGGTACGCCGAGCTCGGTGGTTGCGATGGCACCCGTCAGTGCGCCGATGCTGTCCCCTTGCGACCGCCGGCCCAGGGCCATCTCGAGGCTCTCCAGGGCGTCGCTCATGTCACCGGCGAAGCTGTCCAGGTCCTTGGCCCGCAACGCGTCTTCCAGCCTCGACCGGGCAACGACGACATGGACCCAGGCCGCATGTACCGCCGGCGCCCACGGTGGTGAGCCGGGGCGATGCAGCAGCCAGTCGAGGTGCCCCAGCGCGCCCGGCCGATCCGCCGGGTTGCCGGCGTCCGCACGATAGGCGCGGCTGTCCGCCCCGACCAGGGCGTTCAGGGCCTGGTGTGCCGACTGCTTGTAGCGGTCCGGGCCGGAGGTGGTCAGCGCCGCGGCCTGCTGGATTGCCGTGATGGCGGCCCGGACATCCGCCACGGCCGCCAGAGCGCGGCGATTCGGGTTCGGGGCGGTGTGTGTCGCGCCCCAGACGGCGGCCGGGAAGACGGCGGCCAGTGTCAGTGCCAGTGAAAGCGCCGCGGCGGCCGGCCCCCGCATTCGGGGGCCGAGCCGCGCGGCACGGGGAACGCGAGCACTCATTCACTCGACTCCCCGCCGCCTCCCGCCGTGAACGCGGTAACGACGGCCGAGCCCACGGACATGTCTTTCATCTTCGGCACTTCCAGGAACCCGGGCTGGCCGGACGCCACGATCACGTAGCGCTTGCCGCCGGCCATGTAGGTGGACGGCGGGGCAATGATGCTGGCACCGGTGTCGTACTGCCAGAGGCGTTCGCCGGTCTTCGCATCGAAGGCGTCGAAGCGGCCGCTCAGCTCACCGGAGAACACCAGGCTCTGGGAGCCGGTCGACATCACCAGCGCGCCGCCGTTGGCCGGGAGGTTCAGATGCTCGCGCCAGCTGAAGAGGCCGTTGTCGATGTTGACGGCGTTGAACCAGCCCCAGTTGGGGCCGATCTTGGCCGGAAACGAGCCGCCCAGGTAGAACTGACCGGCGACATAGACCGCCTTCGGCTTGGCTTTCCACTTGCCGCACTGGTTGATGCTGGGCACGAAGAAAGTGTTGGTCGCCGGATCGTAGGCGCCGCCGTTGTACTCGACACCCCCGTTGGTGTTGGGGCAGGCGTAGTTCCCGGTCTGGCTCGGATCCGTGTCCTGGTGGTACTGGAAGCTGACCGGCGTGTGATGGACCAGATCTCCGTTGCTGGCATCCAGGACCCAGAAGTTGCCGGCCTTGTCGCCGGCGGCCACGAGCTCGCGCTGCTCGCCGTTGACCGTGCCCTGGAAGAGCACCGGCGGCATGGCCGGGTCCCAGTCATGGGTGTCGTGGGGGATGAACTGGTAGTACCACTTCAGCTTCGGCTGGTCGCCGCTGATGTCCAGGGCCACCATGGAATCGCTGTAGAGGTTGTCGCCTTCGCGGAACTTGCCCAGGAAGTCGGGTTGCGGATTACCCAGATCCACGAACAGGGTGTCCGTTTCCGGATCGATTGCCATGCCGTTCCAGATTGCCGCGCCGCCGCGTTTCCAGGAGTCCCCGCTCCAGGTCCGGCTGCCGGGTTCGCCCGGCTTGGGCACGGTGTCCCACTGCCAGATGCGCTCGCCGTTGGCCGGGTCGAAGGCGCTGATGTTGCCGATGCCGCCCCAGTCACCGTTGGAAACCCCCATCAGCAGCATGCCTTTGTAAGGTACCGGCTGCATGCTGTAGAAGCTGTTCTTGGGGTTGTGCACCGTCTGCTTGTCCCAGACCTTTTCGCCGGTCTTGGCGTCCAGGGCGATCAGATGCCCGTCGAGGGTGCCGATGAAGACCTTGCCGTCCAGGATGGCCACGCCCCGATTGCGCGGAAACCCCGCCAGCTGGACCGGCTCCGGGTCGAACTTCCACTGGAGCTTGCCGGTCTCGCTGTCGAGGGCGTAGACGTGGTCGTGGGCGGAGGTCAGGTAAACCATTCCATCCCAGGCGATGGGTGACGCCTCGATGGGCGAATTGTCGGGGATCTGGTACTGCCAGGCCTCCTTCAGGCCGTCGACGTTGGACGGCGTCAGCTCGTCCTGCTTGATGAAGCGGTTGCCGCTGTAGCTGCCGGCCGGAAGGATCCAGTTGCCGCTCTCTCCCGGCGGCGTGGTGAAGTCGCTGGCGGTGGGCCCGGAAGCCGCGTCCGCGGCAGCCGCCAAGAGCAGCGCCGCCGCTGCGGCGAGCGATATCAGGGTGAGCCGCGCCCGGCGGCTCGGGACGGGGTATACGTCCTCCTCGCTGTTATTGTTTGCAGACATGTCGTCTCCTCCCTCGGTTGGGGGTGTCGGCCCGGCGGGGAGGCCTCCTTTCCTCCAAAGGACCATCGGAAGAGATTGAATTGTGGATGGCGCGAACTTGCTCGGAGCCGCTCCGGCGGACACCGCGCAAGGGCAGCGCACGACGTTTAAGACCGCGGGAAACCCCGAGACGAGAGGCAGGTGGTGCCGACGGGCCGGGCGGTACAGCCGGCGTTCGGGTGTCGCCGACCTTGATGGCCCACCGCCCACGGTCTTGCCGCGCAGAGCCGATGCATATCGCGGATCAATATAAGGCGGAAGTATAGTTGCCGCCTCAGAACCATCAAGCTGACGGTCCGGGGCGCCACCAACGTTCAGAGAAACTCGTGGAGCGCGATGCTGGACGCGAACCCCAGCGCATGACCGTGCTCAGCCAGCCACCGCTCCGCCCGATCCCGGCCCAGGTCCCGCAGGTGCTGGAGGAAGGGCCATTCCGAGTTCATCGGACTGCTGCGTCCTAGGTCCTCCAGCGCGTCTCCGGGTTCGATATGGTGCAGCTTCAGCGCGTCCAGGTGGCGCCGGTACCGCCGGTGTCCGTGGTTCGGCCGGGCCTGTCCCTGAAACAGCGCCAGCATCTGCAGCTCGCGCATTAGGTTGGCGTTGAAGGCGATCTCGTTCACCCGGTCCACGATCTCGCCGACCCGCGTCGGCACCTGCTCGCGCCAGACGGGGTTGAGCTGGACCAACAGCAGATCACGGGCATTGCACTGGAAGATCAGCGGATACAGGGCCGGGTTGGCCGTATAGCCGCCGTCCCAGTAGTGCTCGCCGTCGATCTCCACCGCCTGGAAGGCGAACGGCAGGCAGGCCGAGGCGGCCAGGACCCGTGGCGACAGGCCGCGGTTGTCTACGAGGTGGAGCTTGCCGCTGTGCACGTTGGTCATGGATACGAAGACCCGGACATCGCGGGCGCCGCGCAGCAGATCGAAGTCCACGACTTTTTCCAGGATGCCGGTCAGCGGGTTGAAGCCCGTGGGATTGAGCTGATAGGGCGAGGCCACCATGGACAGCGTGCGCGCCAGCACATAGCTGGGCGACCAGTCCCGGTTCCAGCCGCTGAGCAGGTAGTCGGCCGGCGTGGGCTGAAGGGGGCCCATGCCCGCGGCGTGGCCGACGCCGCTCCAGAACGCCTGCAGGGCCTCGCGGGCACCTTCCCGCCCCCCGCGCAGCAGACCGGAAGCGGTGACCACCGCGTTCATGGCGCCGGCGCTGGCGCCGCTGATGCCCTCGATGAGGAGGTCGGGTTCCTCGAGGAGCCGGTCGATGACGCCCCAGGTGAACGCCCCGTGAGCGCCGCCGCCCTGGAGCGCCAGATTGAGGGACAGCGCCCCCCGGGGCCGCGGTCGCCCGGCACGGCGCAGACGTCGGCCCAGGCGCTCGATCCACCCCATAGTGCGGTCCCTCGCTATAGTGCTTCCGTTCATAGTGGCTCCGGCATGACCGGGGAACTGTGAAATCTGCGAAACCGTTCGGTTGACGAAATCGGTGGAAGGCTATCATAGCGACGATGGAGATTGCGGAAGTAGGTCTCACCGGCTGCGAGGGCACGCGGAGCTGGCGGCTGCGGCGAAGGATCTGCCCAACCTGGAGCAGGTTCCCGTCAACGCGCGCCTGGGTCTAGCCGACCTTGGCACCACCGAGAGCGAGCCGATTCTGAACGGGGCCGGGTAGGAGATCGCCGAGGTCCGGCGGTTCCTGATGGGGAAATAAGGCTCCCCCTTTGACGGATTGGCTAAGCCGCAAAGGGACGCGAATGAAACGCAGATGCTTCGTTGTGTTACAGGCTGATCAGTGCAGGCTCCGATTCCGTTTGGTCGTCACGGCGATAGTCCGGCCGGCAGGGTTGGGCTACACGACCCTGCGAACCGAACATTAGCGTTCATTTGCGGCTTTTTTGTCTTTACTTGGCTGAGCCTGCCGGTCTCGTGTCGGTTTGCTGACCACTGGCCTGGGTCTCAGTCTCCTGGCGCAGGTCCTTGCGGAGGATTTTGCCGACCGGGGTCTTGGGCAGGTCGTCGCGGAACACGACCTCCTTGGGCACCTTGTAAGCGGTCAGCGATTCCCGGGCGAAGCGGATGACGTCGTCCTCGGTGAGGTTGCCGTCCCTGGAGACAACATACGCGCGCACTTTTTCGCCGCCCTCGGGCTGCGGCACGCCGACCACGGCCGCCTCGGCGATCTTCGGATGGGCGCTCAGCGTCTCCTCCACCTCGTTTGGGTACACATTGAAGCCGCTGACGTCGATCATGTCCTTCTTGCGGTCGACGATTGTGATATAGCCCCGCTCGTCGATCACCGCCATGTCGCCGGTGCTGAACCAGCCATCCTTGAGGACTTTGTCCGTCTCGTCGGGACGGTGCCAGTAGCCGTGCATGACCTGCGGTCCCTGGACCTGCAGCTCGCCGGGGCGGCCGGGCGGCAGCAGGTTGCCGCGTTCGTCGACGATCCGCACGTCCGTGCCGGGTGCGGGTACGCCAATGGTGCCCACGCGGATCTCTCCCTGGGGCGGGTTCAGCGTGACGACCGGGCTGGTCTCTGAAAGCCCGTAGCCCTCCGCGATCTTGCTGCCGACCAGCTGCTGCCACTGCTCGGCTACCGAGCGGTGCAGGGCGGTGCCGCCGGCGACGGACAGGTCGATGCTGGTGGGGGGGCTGTCCCGAAACCAGGGTTCCTGGAGCAAACCGGCGAACAGTATGTTCACCGCGGAGAACTTGGTGACGCGGAACTGCTCGAATGGCTTGCGCAGGTTGGAGGGCGGCCGGGGCGACGGACAGAGAATGTTGCGGCCGCCGGCCACGTAAAAGATCATCAGGTTAAACGTGAACGCGAAGATGTGGTAGAGCGGCAGTGCCGTGAGCACCGTCTCCTTGCCCTCATGCAGGATGGGGCCCGCCGTTGCGTAGATCTGGGAAATGTTGGAGAGCAGGTTGTCGTGGGTCAGCTCGGCGCCCTTTGCGACGCCGGTGGTGCCGCCGGTGTACTGCAGCACGGCGGTATCCCCCGGTGCCAGCCCAGGCGGGTCCGAGCGAAGTGTGCCGACATGACGGCGGCCGGCCGCCAGCGCCGCAGCCAACCGGGTGGCGGCGACAGTGGTACGAGGGATGAGCTTGCGGACGCGCTTGAGCACGAAGCTCACCAGCGCGCGCTTCATGGCCGGGAAAAATGCGTTGATGCCCACCAGCAGCACCTTCTCGACTTGCGTGCCGGCCAGGGCCTTCTCCAGCTTGTCGGCGAACATGTCGATGATGATCAGCACTCTGGCGCCGCTGTCCTTGAGCTGATGGTTCATCTCTCGAGCCGTATAGAGCGGGTTGACGTTGACCAGCACACACCCGGCCTTCAGGGTGCCGAAGGCGCTCACCGGGTACGCCAGGCAGTTGGGCATCTGCACGGCCACCCGGTCGCCCTTGCCCAAGCCGAGCTCGTAGCGAAGATAGGCTGCAAGCTCGTCCGAGTAGCGGTCGGTTTCGCCATAGGTCAGGCTCGCGTTCATGCCGCTGTCAAGGCAGATGGTGAACGCGGTCTTGTCGCCATACTTCTGCGCACAGCGGCGGATCAGCTCCGGCATGTTGCGGTCTGACAGGGGCTGGAACTCCGTGGGCACGCCCGGCCCGTATTCCTTCAGCCACGGCTTCGATGCGTAGAATGCTTCCGGGTTGTCCTGAAAATCGCTCATCCTCTCACTCCCTATGCCGACCCCTGAGCGCTTTGCGGGGAACCGGTCGCGTCGTCTTGATACACTACGTGCCGGATTCAGGGTCTTCCGGCCACGTCGGACCCCGGAGAAGCCAGGAATATGCCGACCATCCCAAACTTCCATACGGTACCGTATCCTGACGATCCGGCTCAATTGTTCGCGCTGTTCCGGCAGTGGCCCTGGGCAATGTGGCTGGACAGCGGCCCGTCAGCTCATACCGCTGGACGCTACCACATCATGGTGACAGCACCCGTGTGCAAAATCACTGCGGCTCCATCGGTTACCTGGGCTTCGACGGCAGTGCGGATCTGAACAACGCCATCCGCACTGCGACACGGGTGGGCGGCGAGCTAATCTACTGGGCTGGCGGGGGGTTGGTGGCCAAGTCGGACTGCCGCGGCGAATTCGAGGAGGCCCGGCACAAGGCGCGGCCGTTCCTCGATTTTTTGTCCACGCCCACGCGCGTGACGCGGCCGCATCGGCGGATCCGGTCTGAGCCGGCGAGGCTCGCGCGAATTGTCCGGCGCTTCTTTGGGCCGACGCCAGCACTCCGGCGCCAACGGCCATCTGCTCCTCTTCGCGGCGACAGGCCTCCCCGGCACGCTGCAGGACGGCGTTGGTGAGCTTCGGGGAGTGCGTCCGCCGCCGGGGGCTACGCGAAGCTGCCGGCGGCCCGTTCGGCACAGAGCCGATCGAGTCGGGTCAGGGTAGCGTGGGGCCCCGCGGGTTCGGTTCACCCATGGCGACGGCGTCGTGCCAGTAGCGCTCCGCACGGAACGCTGTGCACCGTGCGGGGTCAAACTGTGCAGAGAGCAGTAGCGACGCCGCCACGATCCGGACCCTCAGTCCCGGCTCCTTGTCGGGCGTGGCGCCGATCGCGGCCATATCGCTGTCGGCGCTGTTCACCGCCAACAGGATTTCGTGGGCCAGATACGGCAGCGGCGGGAGCGAGTCGACGGCCACGGTGTTCATGAACGGTTCCTTGGTTTGGTGGCGCTATTGTGCACTTCGGAAACGGAATGCGGCGAGGCCGCTTGACACCCCTCCCGGCCCCGTCTAATGTTCGGACGCAATGACGCGCCGCATCACGGGGCCGGAGCGGATCGCTGCAAATCACGCATGGCTGATACCATAAACGACAGGACGCCGTCAGCCCACGATTCCGCGGCGGCGCGGACAGTGCGCGCCGTTCGTGACTTTCGCAAGCCTGCCAATGGCAGCCCGTTCGCGAGTTGGGCCGCCGCCTGCCCGCCGACGCAGTGCAGTCTGCGCTCGGCCGCCGGCGGGGGCCGGGAGCCTTATTGAATGGAAGACGTCCTGATCGTCGCGGCCGGGCGCAGCGCCATCGGCAGCTTCGGTGGAACGCTCTCGCAGATCCCTGCCGCCGAATTGGGCGCCCAGGTGATCCGCGGCGTCCTGCAGCGGGCAGGCGTCGACCCGGCGGCGGTGGACGAGGTCATCATGGGGCAGGTACTCACCGCCGGTGCGGGCCAGAATCCCGCGCGGCAGGCCTCCATCGCCGCCGGACTGCCGGTCACCTGTCCGGCCATGACCATCAACAAGGTGTGCGGCAGCGGGCTGAAAGCAACCCACCTGGCCGCACAAGCCATCCGCCTCGGCGATGCTGAGGTGGTGATCGCGGGCGGACAGGAAAGCATGAGCCTGGCGCCCAGTGTCCTGCCGAAATCTCGCACCGGCCAGCGCAGGGGCGATTGGCGGTTGAAGGACACCGTGATCGAGGATGGCCTGTGGGATGCGTTCAACCAGTATCACATGGGCATTACGGCCGAGAACCTGGCGGAACGTTACCGGATCTCGCGGGCGCAGCAGGACGAATTCGCGGCGAGGTCGCAGCGACTCGCCCTCGAGGCGATCCGTACCGGGCGGTTGGCGGACGAGATCGTGCCGGTCCGGCTGCCGGGGAGCGACGGCGGCGGGCGGGTGTTCGACGCCGACGAGCATCCGCGCGAGGGAACTTCGGCGGAAGGGCTCGCCAGGCTGCGGCCGGCTTTCGCCAACGGCGGTTCAGTGACCGCCGGCAACGCCTCCGGTCTCAATGACGGTGCCGCCGCGGTGCTCATGATGGCCGGCAGCCGTGCGCGGCAGCTCGGGCTGGAACCGCTGGCTCGGGTTCGCGCTTACGCCAGTGCCGGCGTGGACCCGGCCTACATGGGTTACGGCCCGGTACCGGCCTCGCGCCGGTGCCTGGAGAAGGCCGGCTGGACGATTGCCGACCTGGACCTGATCGAGGCGAACGAGGCCTTTGCCGCGCAGGCACTGACGGTCGGGCGGTCCCTGGAATGGGACCCGGACAAAGTCAACGTCAACGGCGGCGCCATCGCGCTGGGGCATCCCATTGGCGCGTCCGGTGCCCGGATCCTGGTGACGCTGCTCCACGAGATGCGGCGCCGGGACGCACGCAGAGGGCTGGCCACACTGTGCGTCGGCGGCGGCCAGGGTGTGGCCCTGGCCGTGGAGCGTTAGCAATGTCGAACGCCATGGTCTGCGCTCGGCGAGGTCTTTGACGGGCAGAAACGGCGGGTCGTTTTCACCGTGAGCGAAGACTGGGAACGATCCGGACATTGCGTTAGCACCGCGCGGCGGTCGGCACAGTCGAGCCGGCCGCGACGGTAACGGGCGATTGAGCCAGAAGGGCAGTTGCATGACTGAGTCTCGGATTATCAAGAAATACCCCAACCGTCGCCTGTATGACACTGCGATCAGCAGCTATATCACGCTGGCAGACGTCAAGCGGCTGGTGCTGGATCGGGTCGATTTCCAGGTCGTCGATGCCAAGACCAAGGCGGATCTGACCCGCAGCATTCTGCTGCAGATCATCAGTGAGGAAGAGGAAGGCGGCGAACCCATATTCAGCAGCGAGCTGCTGGCGCAGCTCATCCGTGCCTATGGCGGCAACATGCAGAACATGCTGACCAGCTATCTCGAGAAAAGCATGGAGCTGTGGGCCGATCAGCAGCGCGTTTTCCGCGAGCGCACGCGGACGTTCATGGACAACAACCCGATGACCATGCTGACCCAGTTCGCTGAGCGGAACCTGGCCATGTGGCAGGCCATGAGCGGACTGGGCAGCGAGGATGGCAAGGGCAAGAGCGGCGGCAGCGCTCGCCAGGAGGACGGCGACAAGGAGAAGGATGAGGAGAGCAAACCCCAGTCGTCGACCCGGCGGCACAGCGACGACCGCTCCTGAGACCGGCGAAGCCGGGGCGCCTCCGGGCGGCCCGGCTTCGCAGCGTCATCGTTACGCGCGCGGGCTCGTCCGCGCCGGCCCCCGGCACCGGCGTGTAACCCCGCCCTAGCCTCCCCTGCATTCCCCCGCGCTGACCCCCGCGCGCAGCATCCGCGCTCTGCGGGGCTGCCTGCCTGCCACCGTTCTGCCGCAAAATTGACACTCGAGTCACCTCTACCTATGATGCAATCCGCACCTTGTGCGCCGCACAAGGTGATGCGCGCGCCGGGGAGTGCGAGAGATTCCTGACGCGTGACACTGTGACACGGCAGACGGCCGCCCCCAGATTGCGCCGGCGCGCTGTGGCGGGCGGCACTTCCGGAGGGGGGAGCGGCCGGCAACGACAGAGAGGTGTTGAACATGGCTAACCGAGTTGCTCTGGTGACGGGCGGCAATGGCGGCATCGGAACCGAGATCTGCAAGCAGCTTGCGGAGGCGGGGTATCGTGTGGTGACCACCTGCGTGGACCCGGACAAGGAAAACATTCAGGGCTGGCTGGACGAGCGGCGGGAAGAAGGTTTCCAGATGGACTGGGTCCAGTGCAACGTGGCCGACTTCGAGAGCTGCGCCGACATGGCTGCCGCGCTGGAGGCGAAGCACGGACCGGTCGAGGTCCTGGTGAACGCGGCCGGCATCACCGCCGACGCGTTCCTGCACAAGATGGACCGGGAGAGCTGGAGCGCGGTGGTCGACGTCAACCTCAGCAGTGTGTTCAATGTCACGCGGCAGTTCATCGAGGGGATGCGCGAGCGGGGTTTCGGGCGGATCGTCAACATCTCTTCCGTCAATGGACAGACCGGGCAGTTCGGTCAGACCAACTACTCCGCCACCAAGGCGGGCATCCACGGCTTCACCATGGCGCTGGCGAAGGAGGGAGCCCGCAAGAACATCTCGGTGAACACGGTGTCACCCGGCTACGTCCGCACGGCCATGACCGACGCCATTCCGGAAGAAGTCCGCGACAGCATCATCGCCACGGTACCTGCCGGCCGCATCGGCGAGCCCCATGAAATCGCCCGGGTCATCGTGTTTCTGGTGGCCGACGAATCCGGCTACATCAACGGCGCCAACGTGCCGGTGAACGGCGGCATGTTTACCAGCTTCTGAGCCGCTCCGGACCGCGACGGTCCGCCGGAGTCGGGAGCTTCCACCGAGGGGCCGCGCATCCGCCCGGCCCTTCTCATTTTTGGGTGGGTCACAGGGCGTTGGGAGCGGCATCCGGCCCCGACGGCTGCCGGCGTCCGAGCATATTGACCTATTGGTCAGTAAAACATATCCCCGACAGGGTTGAGATCGAGAAGACGCATCCCAATCCTATTGACAGGCGGGTGAGCCGGGCCTAATATGTTGCACAGCAACAAGGAAAGGGCAAAAAATTTGGGAGCCCGAACGTTATCGGAGACTCCCCGGCAGGTAAGGCGCGCTCTCTTATTGGCCTGTTATCGGTTTGTTGGTTGTATCGCTCGTCACCGAGCTGGAGCGCTTAATTTTATTATCGCTTCTTAGCGCCAAAGGCCGTTGGCCTTCTCCTCCTCCTGGCGACCATCTACCCGTCGCCACTCCCTTCCCCCTCGCTTCGAGGGGATTTTTCTGCGTTCCCGAGGGTGTCCATGCGCAGGACCTCGGGACGGACGATAGTGTGCATTGTATCTGCAAGAACGTTGATCGCAAGCACTTTCGATGCTGCGTCGCAACAGCCAGATCCCCGCTAAGCCGTTCACCCCGGGCTCATTGTCTGCCCCGCTCCTTGGCCCAGGCTGCGTACTCCGGGTACAGGCGGCGACGCGCGGCGGCGCTCACGAAAAGCCCCAGGTGGCCGCCCGGCAGGGCCAGCTCACGGTAATCGGAGGTCCCGATTCGCTGTTCCAGGGCCCGCGAAGCAGCGGGGGGGATCAGGTGATCTTCGGTGGCGTAGGCATTGAATACCGGCATGGCTATCCGGCCCAGGTCGACTCGGTCGCCGGCAAGCATGAGCTCGCCGCGAACCAGCCGGTTCTGCTGGTAGCACTCCCGCACGAAGGCGCGGAACGCTTCGCCTGGCTGATCCGGGCTGTCGTACATCCACTGCTCCATGCGCAGGAAGTCGGCAAGGGACTCCGGATCGCCGCTGAGCTTCGGCAGCTCCATGTACCGCTGGTCCAGTATTCGGAACGGCTTGAGGGCTGTGAATATCGCATTCAGCGCGGCCCCTGGTACGTTACCGTACAGCTCGATCAGCGTATCGATGTCCACCCCCCGGACCAGTTCGCCAAGCGTGTTGCCGGCTGTATGGAAATCGATGGGGGCTGCGACGTTGGCCAGGGTGCGTACCCGCTCCGGGTGTGTCGCCGCGTAGCAGGTCGAGAGGGTGCCGCCCTGGCAGATACCCATCAGGTGGACGGCGTCGGTGCCGTGCTCTGCGCAGACAGCGAGCACCGCCCGGTGCAGCAGGTTGGCGATGTAGTCGTCGAGACCCAGGAAACGATCGGCCGCCTCCGGCTCGCCCCAGTCGAGGAGATAGACGTCGAAGCCCGCACGCGCGAGCTGCCGGACGACGGAGCGGCGGGGCTGCAGATCCAGCAGGTAGGGCCGGTTGATCATGGAATAGACCACCAGCAGCGGGGAGCCCGGCCGGTCCGCTGTTTCGCTGCGATAACGCGTGATCGACATCGGCGCCGCCTCGAAGAAGCGCTCCCGGGGCTCCGTCCCGACCTGCACCGGCGACAGGGCGTGAGCCCGTCGGAGCACGTCCCGCAGCTGTCGGTTGAGTTCCGCGATTTCTCGGGACAGGGCGGGGGCCCGCGAACCACCTTCGGCGGCCATCACGCTGCTCCGGTCAGCCTGTGGAGCCGTCGCGGCTGCGTGCCGACTGGAGCTCGGCGCGCAGCGTCGCCAGCTCCGAGCGCAGCGCTTTCACCTCACTCTGCAGCGCCGCCGTTTGCGCCTGCTCACGGCGCAGCGCGTGCAGGCGGCGCTGAACGCCGGCCAGCTCCTGCCGGGAAGGCAGGTTCAAAGCCGCCAGCAGCGGTGCCAGCTCTCGCTGGATCAGGTTCATGAGCTCGCCGGCGGCGTTCTGGTACTCGGAGAAAGCCGAGGTGAAGGTCTCCGAGCTCAGCACGGCTTCGTAGGCGGGCTCGGCGCTTGCGATCCACAGCGCGTGCAGTCCGGAGAAGCTGGACGGGAAAGCGTCGTTGCGCTGACGCTCGCGCAGGGCATCGTTGAACGCGTTCAGCGCCGCTTCCACGGCGCCCGTGAGCTGGCTCTGACAGTCGGCGACGGCCCGCGCATATCGACGCAGCGTCTCCCGTACCCTTGCCGCGGCCTCGCCGCGGTCTCGGAGGGGACCCACCATCGGTAGACGGAAGAAAGCGGCGAACAGGTCGCCGCCATCGGTGGCGGCCGACCGGGACTGCCAGGAACGCAGCTGATGGAGCGCCGTCGCGGCAGTCTCGATCATCGCCACATAGGCCTCGGTGCCGGAACGGCCCTGTGCCAGGGCCTCCTCCACCAGCCGGTTGAAGCGGTCAGCGGTGGCCTCCGGATCAGCGCCGTCGTTCAAAGCCTGCTGCCAGGCCTCCACGAACACGGGGGCCGCGCTGCCTGCATCGGCACCCGGCCCCATTGCGCCGGTCAGCCCACGCAGGATGTTCAGTCCCTGCTCGTTGGCGGCGGAAATCCACTGAGCCCAGTCGTGGGGCGGGGAGCCTTGTGCAGTCATCGGCGCTTCAACGCATCGTCCGTACCGGTTCCGTATCCTACCATCGCGTTATGGAAGCGCTGAATGATTCGCGCGTCCCTCCGGCGCGCCCGCTGACCGTCCGAGCGCGGCACTCGGTCCGACCGCAGGCGGTCCGGCTCAGAAGGCGTACAGGCCTGATACGATTCGTGGCCCCACGGCGCGCCAGGGCCCCTCTGAGTCATCGACCCGGGTTCTCGATGCCCGTAGCCGGCTGACGCGACAAGCCGCATACGCGCTTGAGGATCCGAGTGCCGGAGCTCGTCACGTTTCGGCCGCGGTCAGCTCTTGTCGTTGAATTCCTTCTTCCATTCCCGTTCCAGCGCCTTCGCCCGAGAGCGCTGGATATCGGAGGCGTCCGCGGTCTGGCTGACCTGGCGGAGCTGACTCATGGCGCTGTTGATGTCGCCTTCCAGCCGATAATAGTGGGCCATTGCCAGTTTGGCTTCCGCCACGTCGCCGGCCTTGTCGGCCGCATTGGCCTTGAGCCGGTATAGTGCCGGACGCTGCGCCTCGGCGTGGAGCAGCTTGTCGGCCTGCTCGACAGCCGCCTTGGGCTTGCCCGCGTCGAGCAGGGTTTCGGCATAGCTGAATCGCAGGGGGTAGCTGTCCGGATACAGGCTCAGCGCGTTGTCGAACGCCTTTACGGCTTCGTCGTACCGGCCCGCGGCATGTTCCAGCTCGGCCTGGGCGAGGAGGTACGGCGGATTCTCGCCCTGCGACTTCATCAGCGACGACAGTATCCGGCGAGCCTGTTTGTAGTCCCCGGCCTTGCGGAGCGCCAGCGCGTAGCCGAAGCGGTCCGCTTCGCTCATCTGGTCCAGCGAATGGCCGTTGCGGAAGTGCTTGATGGCCTCTTCCGGACTGCCCGCCTGCAGGACACGCAGCTTGGCGCGCATCAGCGCGAACAGCCCCGTGGAGAAGTCACCGCTGGAGTGAAGCTGGTCGGCGCGCTCCTCGGCGTCAGCTACGCGTTCCTGGGTCATGGGGTGCGTGCTCAGAAACGGAGGCGGATGATCCTGGTAGCGGGAAGCGCGCATCAGCTCCTTGAAGAAATCGCCCATCCCGTGAGGATCGAAGCCGGAGCTGGCGAGGATCTGCATGCCGATGCGGTCGGCCTCCCGCTCGTGCTGCCGCGAGTAGGCCAGCTGTTGCTGCTGGGCGCCGGCTACGCTGGACATGACCGCGGCCGAGCCGGCCTGCGGGTTCTGGCTGCCCAGGAGCAGCCCGGCGAGCACCAGGGCGATGGTCCGCGCATTGACCTGCTGCGCCTGCGCCATCTGGCGCGCCATGTGGCGCTGGGCCACGTGGGCGATTTCGTGGGAGAGCACGCCGGCGAGCTCGCTCTCGTTCTCCGCCGCGAGGATCAGGCCCGTGTTTACCCCCACATAGCCGCCGGGCATGGCGAACGCATTGATCTGGTTGGAGTTCACCAGGAAGAAGTGGTAGTGGAACTCCGGCGTGTCGGCGTGTGAGGTGAGCCGGCGCCCCAGGTCCTCGACGTAGGCCACCAGCTCGGGATCGGAGACGAGCCGCATCTTTTGTCGGACCTCGCGCATGAGGTCCGAGCCCAGCTGCGCCTCGGCGGTCGGCGTCATCACGCTATTGGCCGGATCGCCGATGGTGGGCAGGCGATTGTCCGCAGGCGCCGGCACGGCGGCCGCAGCCATGGTCCCCGCGAGCATAGTGATCAGTAGGCGTTTCAACAGAAACCCGTTGCGGTGGTGACTCGTTGTGTTAATTTCGGACAGCAGCAAGATGAAAGCGTTCCCCGGTGGCCCGTAACCTCAATATTTGCCAGTTTAGCGTGTTGCGCGGCGCGCGTGCCGGGAGAACCGCCGAGAAGGTTGGTCAATGACGCCTCCCGAGCGGATCGAGCTCGATCCCGATCGATACTATGCCGTCGACGATCATGTCTGGGTGGCCGTGGGCGCCGACGGCACCGTCACCGTCGGCCTGGTCGCGGACGATTGTCTGATCCGCGGGCCGGTGCGTGTTTACTCACCGCGCCGTGTCGGCAAGGTGGTGCGCGCCGGGCTGTCCTGCGCCACCCTGGAAGGAGACGACTGGGTCGCTCCGGCCCGCTGCCCGGTGGGCGGTGAGGTACTGGAGGTGAATGCCACCGCCCAGGCGGATCCGGATGTGGTGCGCCGCGACTGTCTCGGGCGGGGGTGGCTGGTGCGCCTGCGGCCGGTGGACCTGGAGCGGGATCTCGACGGGCTGGTCGGCGGCAAGGCGGCAGATGCGGCTTTCGCCGCGCTGCATGCGGAAGAACGCCTGCAAGCCTGAGCCGCGGAGCCGGCCTCGGGAGGCCCGTCCGCGTTGCGGCAGAGGTGTCGATAACGTATAAGATGCGCTGCCGGCGCACGGCAGCTCCCGCCCTGTCTTCGCCGCCGGTCATCTCCGGTTGTCTGAGAGATTCGCGCGATGCACGCCGTTCGACAATGGTTCAGCCGGCACATCAACGACCCCCAGGTCGTCGGTCTGGTGCTGGTTCTCCTGTTCAGCCTGGCCGTGATCACGTTCCTCGGGCCCATGCTGGCGCCGGTACTGGCGGCCCTAATCATGGCCTATCTCCTGGAGGGCATGGTCCGTGTCCTGGAGCGGCTGGGTCTCCTCCGGATCGCGGCCGTGATCATCGTCTTCCTATGCTTCATCGCCTTTCTGCTGGTGTTCTCCCTGGTGCTGATCCCCCAGCTCTCGGGGCAGCTGGCCACCCTGGTCGACCAGATGCCGCAGATTCTCAACAAGGGGCGCGATGCGCTGCTCAGCCTGCCGCAGCAGTACCCGGGCACCATATCCGAGGAGCAGGTGCGCTCGCTGATGGCGCTGATCGGGGAGCAGACCAGCCAATACGGCCGCAGTCTGCTTGCCTCGTTCTCGCTGCGCTCGCTGGTGGTCGTGTTCGCCGCCGTGGTCTATCTGATCCTGGTGCCGTTCATGGTCTTCTTCTTCCTCAAGGACAAGGTGCGCCTGCTGCACTGGGTGAAGGGTTTCCTGCCGGAGGATTCGGGGCTGACCTACGCGGTGTGGCGGGACGTGGACATGCAGATCGGCAACTATGTCCGCGGGAAGTTCCTGGAGATCTTCATTGTCGGCGGCGTGAGCTTCCTGACCTTCGAGCTGTTCGGTCTGCAGTACGCCATGCTCCTGGCCGTCATCGTCGGTCTGTCGGTCATCGTGCCGTACATCGGTGCCACTGTAGTCACCCTGCCGGTGGCAGTGATCGCGTACACTCAGTGGGGCGCCAGCGAGCTGTTCGCCTGGCTGATGATCGCCTATCTCATCATCCAGGCGCTGGACGGCAACGTGCTGGTGCCGTTGCTGTTCTCCGAGGTGGTCAACCTCCATCCGGTGGCGATCATCGCCGCAATACTGGTCTTCGGCGGCATCTGGGGGTTCTGGGGCGTGTTTTTCGCCATTCCGCTGGCCACGGTCATCCAGGCCGTGCTCAAGGCCTGGCCGCAGCCCCGACCGCCGGAGATCGAGCCGCCCGCCGGCGAAGGGCCCTGATTCACAGCGCCTCGCTCGCGAAGTCGGCCAGCCGGGACCGTTCGCCCCTCCGGAGCGTCACATGGCCGCTGTGGGGCCAGTGCTTGAAGCGGTCCACCACGTAGGTCAGTCCGGAGCTGGTGGCGGTGAGATAGGGGGTGTCAATCTGGGCCACGTTGCCCAGGCAGACCAGCTTGGTGCCCGGCCCGGCCCGGGTGATCAGGGCCTTCATCTGCTTGGCGGTCAGGTTCTGGGCCTCGTCCAGGATCATGAACCGGTTCAGGAAGGTGCGCCCGCGCATGAAGCTCAGCGAGCGGATCTTGATGCGGTTGGTGATCAGATCGTTGGTCACGGCGCGGCCCCACTGGCTCTCGCCCGAAGGCTGAGTGAGCACCTCCAGGTTGTCCATCAGTGCGCCCATCCAAGGCGTCATCTTCTCCTCCTCCGTGCCCGGCAGATAGCCGATGTCCTCGCCGATGGAGACCGTGGCGCGGGTCATGATGATCTCCTCGAATCGGCGCTGCTCCAGGGTCTGAACCAGCGCCGCGGCCAGGGTCAGCAACGTCTTGCCGGTGCCCGCGACGCCGAGCAGGGTCAGGAAATCGATCTCCGGATCCAGCAGCAGGTTCAGGGCGAAACTCTGCTCCAGGTTGCGGGCGTTGATGCCCCAGACCGTCTCCGCCGGCGCCCGGTAGTCCACCAGCGGCACCAGCCGGACCCGACCGTCGCTGCGGCCAGCGACCCGGTACTGGGGCGCGCCGCTCTCCGGCGCGATGCATTCGTTGGCTGCCAGCGACTCCCCCGGCGGCTCGGCGATGGTGAGGGCGCCGGATGCCTCCGGCGAGGCCTCCGCCAGCTGCGGGTCGGGCAGGACGCGGTGGCCGAGATACAGCAGATCCACGTCGTCCAGGACCTGGTCGCTGTAGTAATCCTCCGCGTTCAGCCCCAGCACCACCGCGCGGATGCGCCGGTTCATGTCCTTGGAAACCAGGGTCAGCGCCGAGTCGGGGTGGCGCCGGTCGAGCTCCAGCGCGGTGAGCAGGATGGAGTCGTCTTCGTCTCGCGCCCGGTCGCCGCCACTGCGCGGACGCGGCGCGAAGAACAGCCGGCCGCCGGCCGAGCTCCCGGATGCGCCGTTCAGCGGGAGCCCGCGTTCCAGGGAAGCCAGGTCGGCGCCCCTCAGCAGCTCGTCCAGGAAGCGGCTGACTTGCCGCACGTTGCGCGCTTCCTCGGAAATGCCCTGCTTGGCCCGATCGAGCTCGCGCAGCACGGCAACCGGCAGGTAGACGTCGTGCTCCTGAAATCGGAACAGCGCGGTCGGGTCGTGCATGAGCACCGACGTGTCCAGCACGAACAGCCGCCGCGCCTGTGGGCTGGTCTCAGTCATCGCATGTTCCAGGCATGGGGGGGCCGGGGAGGGGGCCGGGCGCGGTGCGCTCAAGCCTGAGCGAGCCCCTTGACGGCCTCCAGGGCCTCCAGGGCGTGGCCCTTTACCTTGACGCCGCGCCAGACCTGCCGCAGCCGACCCTCGGCGTCGATCAGGAAGGTGCTCCGCTCGATGCCGCGGACCTTCTTTCCGTACATGTTCTTGTCCTTGATGACGCTGAACAGATTGCACAGCGTCTCGTCCTTGTCCGAGAGCAGGTCGAAGGGGAAACCGTGCTTGGCCTTGAAGTTCTCCTGGGCCTTCAGGCCGTCGCGGGAGGCTCCGAGGATGACCGTGTCGTGGGCACGGAAATGCTCGTGGAGGTCGCAGAAGTCCTGACCCTCCTGGGTGCAGCCGGGGGTGTTCGCCTTGGGATAGAAGTAGAGCAGCACGTTCCGGCCGCGCAGGGCGGACAGCGACACGGTCTTGTCGCCCGTGGCTGGCAGCTCGAAGTCGGGTACGGCGTCACCGACGGTCAGTTCAGTCATGGTTCCGGCTCCTTCGGCTCAGGCGCGGGCGCCCGATCGGGCGCGGTCCGCGCTACCCCTTCAACGGTTCGATGATGGCGTCCAGGTTCAATCGATCGCAGAAGTCCATGAACTCTTCACGCAGCCGGGCGATGTGCATGCCCGCCGGCACGTCCACGGTCATCTGGACCGAGAACATGGGCGTGCCGGTATGCGCGGCGGCGTAGGTGGTGGTGGCCATGTCCCGGATGTTGATGTCCCGCGTGGAGAAGAAGTTGGCGAGCTGGTAGACGATGCCCGGGTGATCGATGGAGACGACTTCCACGGAGTAGGGCAGGAGATTGCCGAAGCGCTCGCCCGTCTCCGTGCGCTTGCTGTTCAGCAGCAGCCCCAGCTTCTTGCCCAGCGCGGGCAGCGAGCTCTCCAGCTTGGCGAGCTCGTTCCACTTGCCGGAGACCAGGAGAATGACCGCAAAGTCGCCGCCCAGCACCGTCATCCGGCTGTCTTCGATGTTACAGCCCGTATCGGCAACCGCCTTGGACAGCTCGTTTACGATACCCGAACGGTCCTCACCCAACGCGGATATGACGAGCAGGTTGTTGTTTTGCATGGATTATGCGGTCCGTGCTGCGGTGGCTCAGGGCTTTCCCGGAAGCGCTGTCCCGAAAATCGCTCCCGAGTGTATCACGCCGGCCGCTGATGTCAGCCGCGGGCGCGGTTGTCAGGCCTGTGGTCCGGCAGTAGTATGCGGGCTTGTTTTCTCGGTGGGGAGGCTTGCCGATGTTTCGTGGCAGCATGGTTGCGTTGGTGACTCCCATGCACAGCGACGGTGCCTTGGACGAGGAGGCGCTCGAGCGGCTGGTGGAGTTTCACATCAGTGAGGGCACCGACGGCATCGTGCCTGTCGGCACTACGGGCGAGTCCGCGACCCTGGACTACGATGAGCACTGCCACGTCATGAAGCGCGTGGTGGAGTTCGCCAAGGGCCGGATCCCGGTCATCGGCGGCACCGGGGCCAACTCCACCTGGGAGGCGGTGAAGCTCACCCGCTGCGCCATGGAGGGCGGCTGCGACGCGGCTCTGCTGGTCACGCCCTATTACAACAAGCCGACCCAGGAGGGGCTCTACCAGCACTTCCGGACCGTTGCGGAGACGGTGGCCATACCCCAGATCCTCTACAACATCCCCGGCCGCACCGCCGTGGACATGCTGCCGGAGACGGTTGAGCGCTTGGCGGAAATCCCCAACGTCGTGGGTATCAAGGAGACGGTGGGGATCCAGCGTGCGCGGGAGATCATCGATCGCTGCGGCGACAAGCTGAACGTCTTCTGCGGCGAGGACATCAACAATCTGGAAATGATCCTGGCCGGCGCCAAGGGCGCCATCTCGGTGACCGCCAACGTGGCGCCGGGACTGATGCACCGGATGTGCAATGCCGCCCTGTCCGGTGACCGTACCGAAGCCGAGCGGATCGACGCCCTGCTGGCGGCGCTGCACAAGGCGCTGTTCGTGGAGACCAACCCCATCCCCGTCAAATGGGCGGTGCAGCGCATGGGGCTCATCGGCGAAGGCATCCGCCTGCCCATGACGCCGCTGTCCGAACGCCATCATGAAACGGTGCTCCAGGCCATGAAGCTAGCCGAGGTCATCTGAACAGCCGATGAGATCGATCATCCTACGTACAGGCCTGGCGGCATTCATCGCCGGCGCGGCAGTGCTGGCGGGATGCAGCCAGCCGGAACGGCTGGACACGCCCGAGACCCGAAGCGAGCGGCTGCAATTGCCGCCGGATCTGGTTTCGCCCAACGACGACAATGCGATGCGCATACCGGCGCTGTCCGGCAAGAAGGCGAAACAGTCCGACAACGATACCTCCCGCCCGGTACTCCCCGGGACCGCTGGCGTGAAGGTGGAGCGCTCCGGCAGCGTGCGCTGGCTGCAGGTGAATGCCGAGCCGCAGCAGGTTCTGGGCTGGGTGGCGGACTACGTCAAGGGCATGGGCGTCAAGGTCAGCCGCAAGGCGCCGGAGCTCGGCCTCGTCGAGACCGGCTGGCTCTATCGGGGCGCGCCGGTCACGCATACGATATACGCGCCTGAGGTCAAGGATGCGGACGCGGCGGAGGTGGCCGATCGCTACGTGATTCAGCTGGAACGCGGCGACACTTCAGGGACCACCAACGTGCTGGTGGCCAATCACCGCATCAGTCGCGGCCCGAACGGCGACTGGCAGCGGGCAGCGGCAGAACCCTACATGGAAGAGGAGTTCCTGCGGGGCTTCATGGTCTACCTCGGCGCCAACGAGGCCGAGTCGCTGCAGCGGATGCGGGCCACGGCCGGCGGCGGTGCCGCCGCCGAGCTGACGACCCTGGATTCCGGGGCGACGGCCCTTCGGCTGCAGGGCGGGGAGGCCGATGCCTGGCGACGCGTCGGCCAGGGCCTGGAGCGGGCCGGGTTCACCGTCGTCTCGCGGGACCGGCAGCAGCGCGCCTACGTGGTTCGCTACGACCCGAAGGCCTCGGTGCGCGAGAGCGACGACGAATCCCAGGTGCCGCGCTACCGCCTCCAGCTGCAGGACAGCGACGGCGGCGTCCTGGTGACCGTGAAAGCGCTGGACGAGGAGGGCTCGACCGTCCAGGGGACGCCGGTCAGCGAGCGTATTCTGGCGCTGCTGCGCGAGCAGCTCGGCTGACCGGACCGGGCGCCGCCGGCGGCGGTCCCGGAGGGAACCCACGCCGAGACGTCGCGCGGTGGCGCCAATGCCTGACACTGATTCCGAGACGGTGGGTATGCTCAGATTATTCGGTAGCGCGGCCCTCTCAGAGTTTCGCGCCCAGCGCCTGCTGGCCCGCCTCCGGCAGGGTGTTCCGGCGCTGGCGGGGCTGCAGGCCCACTTCGTGCACTTCGTCGACCTCGAGGCCCGTCTGAGCGAAGCTGAACAGGCCGTGCTCGACAGGCTGCTCAGCTATGGCGACGCCGTCCCGGCGGCCGAGCCCGGGGGCAGCCTCTGCCTGATCGTACCCCGGCCCGGCACCATCTCCCCCTGGTCCACCAAGGCCACCGACATCGCCCACAACGCGGGACTGGCGGAGATCCGGCGCATCGAACGCGGGGTGGCGTACCACCTGCGGCTGGAAGGCGGCCGCAGGCCGGACGAGCACCAGTGGCACGAGCTGGCGGCGGGCCTGCACGACCGCATGACCGAGGCGGTCACCGACAGCTGGGACGATGCGGACCAGCTCTTTTCCCGGTCCGAGCCGCGCGAGCTCCGCACCGTGGACGTCATGGAGGGCGGCCGGGAAGCGCTGCAGACCGCGGACGCCGTCATGGGGCTGGCCCTGGCGCCGGACGAGATCGACTACCTGGTGGAGAACTACCAGTCGCTGGGCCGCAATCCCACGGACCTGGAGCTGATGATGTTCGCCCAGGCCAACTCCGAGCATTGCCGGCACAAGATCTTCAAGGCGGACTGGCTCATCGATGGCCGTCCCCAGCCGCAGTCGCTTTTCGAGATGATCCAGCATACCCATGTCTGCCGGCCGGACGGGGTACTCTCGGCCTACAGCGACAACGCGGCGGTGGCTGAAGGCTACGGCGCCCGTCGCCTCTCGCCGGGCCGAGACGGCGTCTACGCCGCCAACGACGAACCCGCGCACCTCGTGATAAAGGTGGAGACCCATAACCACCCCACCGCCATATCCCCGCATGCCGGGGCGGCCACCGGCGTTGGCGGCGAGATACGCGACGAGGGCGCCACCGGCCGGGGCGCCCGGCCCAAGGCGGGACTGGCGGGCTTCTCCGTGTCGGATCTCCATATTCCGGGCTACCGCCAGCCCTGGGAGGCCGAGAAGCGTCCGTTCCCGGACCGGCTGGCGACGCCGCTGGCCATCATGCTGGAGGGACCCATCGGGGCGGCTTCCTATGCCAACGAGTTCGGCCGTCCCAATCTGGCCGGCTATTTCCGGACCTTCGAGGCCCACCAGGCGACGCCCCAGGGGGCGGAGCATCGCGGCTACCACAAGCCCATCATGATTGCGGGTGGCATGGGCAACGTCCGCGGCATGCACGTGACCAAGGGTACCCTGGCGCCCGGCGCGCAGCTGCTGGTGCTCGGCGGCCCGGCCATGCTCATCGGCCTGGGCGGCGGCGCGGCATCCTCCATGGCCAGCGGCGAGAGCGAGGAAGAGCTGGATTTCGCCTCGGTCCAGCGCAGCAATCCGGAGATGGAGCGGCGCTGCCAGGAGGTGATCGACACCTGCTGGCGGCTCGGCGAGGACAACCCCATCGTTTCCATCCACGACGTGGGGGCGGGCGGACTGTCCAACGCCATTCCGGAGCTGCTGGAGGACAGCGAGCGCGGCGGCCGTCTGGAGCTGCGCACCATTCCGGTCGACGATCCCGGCATGTCGCCCATGGAGATCTGGTGCAACGAGTCCCAGGAGCGCTACGTGCTGGGCGTCGCCCCCGAACGCCTGGCCGAGTTCCAGGTCATCTGTGAGCGGGAGCGCTGTCCGTATGCGGTGGTGGGCGAGGCCACGGAGGACCGGGACCTGGTGGTCGGCGACGGCTATTTCGACAACACGGCCGCCGACCTGCCCATGGACGTGCTGCTGGGCAAGCCGCCCAAGATGCTCCGCGACGTGCATCACCGGCCGCTCCACCGGCCAGGGGTGGATCTGGCCGGCATCCGTCTGGAGGATGCGGTGCAGCGTGTGCTGCGCCTGCCGACGGTGGCGGCCAAGCACTTCCTCATCACCATTGGCGACCGCAGCGTCGGCGGCATGACGGCCCGCGACCAGATGGTGGGCCCCTGGCAGGTGCCGGTGGCCGACGTGGCGGTGACCCTGGCCGACCACACCGGCTACAGCGGCGAGGCCGTGGCCATGGGCGAACGCGCGCCGCTGGCGCTGGTGGATGCCCCGGCCTCCGGCCGCATGGCCGTCGGCGAGGCCCTGACGAACCTGGCCGCGGCACCGGTGGGCAGCCTTCGGCGGGTCAACCTGTCCGCCAACTGGATGGCCGCCACCGGGCACCCCGGGGAGGACGCGGCGCTGTACGACACGGTCAAGGCGGTGGGCATGGAGCTGTGTCCCGCTCTGGGCTTGGCCATACCCGTGGGCAAGGATTCCCTCTCCATGAAGACGGTGTGGCACGAGGGCGGCGACGAGCACGCCGTGGCGGCGCCGTTGTCTCTGGTGGTGTCCGCCTTCGCACCGGTACGCGACGCGCGGCGGACAGTGACCCCCCAGCTGCGTACCGACTGTGGCCAGACGGAGCTGCTGCTCATCGATCTGGGCTTCGGCGCCAATGAGCTGGGCGGCTCGGCGCTCGCCCAGGTCTTCGGCCAGATCGGTCACAGCTGTCCGGATGTGCGCGACGCCCGCGCCCTCAAGGTTTTTTTTGAGGCCATCCAGGCGCTGCTGGCGTCGGAACGGATCCTGGCCTACCACGACCGCTCCGATGGCGGGCTGCTGGCGACCGTGGCCGAGATGGCATTCGCCGGCCGGGTAGGCGTGACGCTGGACGTTGCGGCCCTGGACGGCGAGCCGCTGGCGGCGCTGTTCGCCGAGGAGCTGGGCGCGGTGATCCAGGTGCGCCGTGATGACGTGGCGGCGGTGCTGGCCCGGCTCGACGAGGCCGGTCTGGGCCATTGCAGCCATCGTATCGGCGCGCCGAGAGAGGACGACCGGCTGGTGGTCACCGCCGGCGAGAGGACGCTGCAGGACGGCGCCCGCGCCGAGCTGCAGCGGGCCTGGAGCGAGACGAGCTACCGGATGCAGGCGCTGCGGGACGATCCCGACTGTGCCCGTGAGGAGTTCGACAATCTGCTCGACGAGCGGGACCCGGGGCTGCATGCCGCGCTGAGCTTCGATCCGGGCGCCGACGTGGCGGCACCCTACGTCGGTGCCGGAACCCGGCCGCGGGTGGCGGTGCTCCGCGAACAGGGCGTCAACGGCCAACTGGAGATGGCGGCCGCCTTCGACCGTGCCGGCTTCGAGGCCGTTGACGTGCATACCACCGATCTGATCGCCGGCCGCCGGGACCTCGGTGACTTCGCCGGGCTCGCCGCGTGCGGAGGTTTCTCTTACGGAGATGTGCTCGGCGCCGGCCTGGGCTGGGCCAAGACCATCCTGTTCAATGCCCGGCTCCGGGACGCCTTTGCCGCCTTCTTCGAGCGTGAGGACACTTTCGCCCTGGGTGTGTGCAACGGCTGCCAAATGCTGGCCGGCCTGCGTGAGATCATCCCCGGCACGGAGCTGTGGCCGGAGTTCGTGCGCAACCGCTCCGAGCAGTACGAGGCGAGGCTCGCCATGGTCGAGGTGCTGCCGTCGCCGTCGGTGTTCCTGGACGGCATGGCCGGCTCGCGGATGCCCATCGCGGTCGCCCACGGCGAGGGGCGGGCCCGGTTCGACGCCGAGCATGGCCCGCGCAAGGCCCTGGCGGCCGGGCTGGTGGGGCTGCGCTACGTGGACGGACGGGGGCGGGCCACGGAGCGCTATCCCCGCAATCCCAACGGCTCGCCGCTGGGCATCACGGGGCTCACCTCCCGCGACGGGCGGGTGACGGTCATGATGCCGCATCCCGAGCGGGTATTCCGCACCGTCCAGCACTCGTGGCATCCTCGGGACTGGGGCGAGGACAGCCCCTGGATGCGGCTGTTCCGCAATGCACGCGCGGCGTGCGGCTGAGCGCTCGGGGATCGCTCAATGCCTGACCAGCCCCGCTGAAGAGCGTGCGGCCGCCGTGCCGCTCCCTGCGGCCCGCGTCTCACCGAGGAGGGGATTATGGCCATCGCCGTGGACTGGCTCGACAAGCGGGCCCGACTCTCGCCCGAGAAGACGGCGCTGATCGACACGCTGGGCGACCGGCGAGTCAGCTACCGTGAGTGGAATGCCCAGGCCAACCGGACCGCGCGGTTCCTCGCCGAGGGCCTCGGAGTGGCGAAGGGCGACCGGGTGGCGGTGCTGGCCACCAACAGTGTCGAGTATCTGGACGTCTGGTTCGCCTGCAACAAGCTCGGCGCCATCCTGCACAATCTGAACTGGCGGCTGGCGCTGCCGGAGCTGGAGCGGCTGGTCGCGGACGCCGCTCCCCGGGTGCTGATCTACAGCGATGATTTTCTGGACACGGTCCGCGGCCTGGCGGCCAGTGACCATGCCGCGTCCATCGAGCATCTGGTGGCGTTCACCGAGAAGACGGCCGACAGCCACACCGCCTTCGTCGAGCGCGACGGCTACCCCGCGACGGCCCCGCAGCGGCCGGCCATGGCCCAGGACGACCCCTGGGTCATCTGCTATACGGGCGGCACCACGGGTCTGCCCAAGGGCGTCATCCTCACCCACGGCAACATCACCTGGAACGCCGTGAACACGGTGATGAGCTGGGGCGTCGGCGCCGAAGACGCCGCCATTCTCAATGCCCCGCTGTTCCACACCGGCGGCCTGAACGTGTTCACCGCGCCGCTGGTCCAGGCGGGCGGCACTTCGGTGGTCTGCAGGGGCTTCGACGCCGACCAGGTGTTCGACTGGGTGGCCTCCGGCGAGGTGACGCTCTATTTCGGGGTGCCAACCATGTTCCAGGTGCTGCAGGAGCACCCGCGCTGGAGCGAGGTGGATTTCTCCCCGCTGAAAGTGGTCATCAGCGGCGGCGCGCCCTGCCCGCGGCCGGTGTTCGAACGCTTCTGGCAGCGCGGGGTGGACTTCAAGACCGGCTACGGCATGACGGAGGCGGGCCCCAATACGTTCTGGCTGCCCCCGGAGCAGGTCCGCAGCAAGCCGGGTGCGGTGGGCTACCCGCTGTTCCACATCGAGGCGAAGATCGTTGACGAGCACGGCGCGGCCGTGACCGTCCCCGGGCGCGCCGGCGAGCTGCTGGTGCGCGGCCCGCACCGCACGCCCGGCTACTGGAACAATCCCGAGGCCACTGCCGAGGCCATCGACGACGGGGGCTGGCTGCACACCGGAGACCTGGCCGAGGTGGACGCCGACGGGGCCTACACCATCGTCGGCCGCGCCAAGGACATGTTCATTTCCGGCGGCGAGAATGTCTATCCGGCCGAAGTGGAAAGCGTGATCTACGGCCACGAGGCGGTCTCGGAAGCCGCCTTGTTCGGGGTGCCGGACCAGAAATGGGGCGAGGTGGGTTTCGCGGTGGTCGTGCTGCGTTCCGGCGCGAAGCTCACGGAGCAGGCGCTCAGGGACTACTGCAAAGAGCGGCTGGCGCCGTACAAATGTCCGCGGCAGGTGGCCTTCGTCGACGAGCTGCCCAAGACCGGGGCGGGCAAGATCGACAAGAAGGCCCTGCAGGCGCGTTACGGCAACGGCTGACCGCTCAGCGGTTCCCTCAATCCTCCAGGGCCAGGCGGCCGGCGTAGTCGCGGGCGAACTGCCAGGCGACGCGCCCGGAGCGCGATCCGCGGCCCAGGGCGTATTGCAGGGCCGCTTCCCGGGCCGGCCGGTCGAGCTCGCGACCGTATTCGGCCAGCCAGGCGCTGCAGATCTCCAGGTAGCGATCCTGGCTGAAGGGATAGAAGGAAATCCACAGCCCGAAGCGCTCCGACAGGGAGATCTTCTCCTCGACGGCCTCGCCATGGTGGATCTCGCCCTCCACCATCCGGCTGTCTTCGTTTTCCTTCATGTATTCCGGCAGCAAATGGCGCCGGTTGGATGTGGCGTAGATCAGGATGTTCTCCGGCGGCTGGGCCACCGACCCGTCCAGCACCGCCTTCAGGGCCTTGTAGCTGGCGTCATCGGCCTCGAAGGAGAGGTCGTCGCAGAAGATGATGAACCGTTCCCGCCGATCCTCGATGAGCTCGGTGAGCGTGGGCAGATCCAGCATGTCCTGCTTGTCCACCTCGATCAGCCGCAGGCCGCGCGCGGCGTACTCGTTCAGCAGCGCCTTGATCAGCGACGACTTCCCGGTGCCCCGGGACCCCCAAAGCAGCACGTTGTTGGCCGGCGCGCCCTGGAGGAACTGCCGGGTGTTGCGGTCCACGGCGGTCTTCTGGTCGTCGATGTTGCGCAGCTGCGCCAGCCGAATCCCGTGCGGATGGGCGACCGGCAGCAGCTCGCTCCGTCCGGCGCGGCGGCGCCAGCGAAAGGCCGTCGACGCATCCCAGTCCGGCTCGCCAGCGGCCGGCGGCATCAGCGCTTGCAGTCGGTCCAGCACCGTCTCGGCACGCTGGACGAGGTGTTCGAGCTTGTCCATACCGTTTTGTGACCAACCTATCTTGCCAGTATTGTCAGGTTTCGGGGCGCCACCGCGCGCTTCGCGGCGCGGCAACCACTGATCGATCCCCGCGAGACCCCGCGCCAGCAGCTATGGTACTGGAGTCGCGGCAGTTCGGGCCATTGCGCTGGAAGGCGGCCGTGTCGCCCGGATGGTTGACGTTGAGGCCGCTGTCCATGGTTGTTATCGTTTAAAAATTGTACATAATAACTAATTCGTACTGGCGACACAGCCAGCCCGAACAGATTCTGCGGAGGAGGACAGTATGGGCAAGAAGCCCGTCCGGCAGGAGGATTCGGCCCGTGTGTTTCGCGACGTGAGAATCGCCTCCCACGAGGTGCGATTCAGCTACGAGGGCGATGTCATCCGCGTCACGCCCTTGCCCGAGCTGCCTGCCTATCCGGAGCGTATCACCGACCGGCTGGAGCACTGGGCGCAGACGGCGCCGGAGCGCACTTTCCTGGCACGACGCCGCCCCGACGGGCAGTGGCGGGCCGTGAGCTATCGGCAAGCCCTCGATCGGGTGAGACGCCTTGGCCAGGCCATTCTCGACCGCGGCCTCTCGGCCGAGCGGCCCATCCTGATCCTTTCCGGCAACGGCATCGATCACGCTCTGCTGGGACTCGCCGCCCTGTACGTGGGCGTGCCCTTCGCCCCGATTTCGCCTGCCTACTCGCTGCTCTCGCGGGACTACGGCAAGCTGCGGCACGTGGTGTCGCTGACCACGCCCGGGCTGGTGTTCGCGGAGGACGGGGCGGCGTTCGCCGACGCCATTGCCGCCGCTGTGCCCGCCGACACCGAACGGGTCCTGAGCGAGCGCGCCGAGACCGTGCCCGGCGGCCGGCCCTTCGCCGAGCTCGCCGCCGGCATCTCGACCCCGGCCGTGGACCGCGCCCACGCCGCAGTGACCGGTGACACCATCGCCAAGCTGCTGTTCACGTCGGGCTCCACCGGCATGCCCAAGGGGGTGATCAACACCCAGCGCATGCTCTGCAGCAATCAGATCATGCTGAACAACGTGTTCGAGTTCCTGCGCGATGAGCCGCCGGTGCTGGTGGACTGGCTGCCCTGGAACCACACGTTCGGCGGCAATCACAACCTCGGCATCGTCCTGTTCAATGGCGGCACCCTCCATATCGACGACGGTCGGCCGGTCCCCGGCGGCATGGACGATACGCTCCGCAATCTGCGGGAGATCGCGCCCAGTGTCTACTTCAACGTGCCGAAGGGCTTCGAGATCCTGGTCTCGCACCTGCGCGCGGATGCGGCGCTGCGGGAGACGTTCTTCAGCCGGCTTCAAATGATGTTCTTCGCCGGTGCGGGCCTGGCCCAGCACATCTGGGATGCGCTGGACGACATGGCCATCGAGACGGTCGGCGGCCGGGTGCCCATGCTGACGGGGCTCGGCGCGACGGAGACCGCGCCTTTCGCGCTGGTCGTCGACAAGGAAGAGGCCCGTTCCGGGGTGGTGGGCCTACCCGTGCCCGGCGTGGAGTTCAAGGCGGTGCCCGTGGCCGGCAAGCTGGAGGCGCGGGTGCGCGGCCCCAACGTCACCCCCGGCTACTGGCGGCAGGCGGACCTGACTCGCAAGGTCTTCGACGAGGAAGGATTCTATCGCCTCGGCGACGCGGTCCGCTTCGTCTCGGCGGACGAGCCTTACCGCGGATTCGCCTTCGATGGGCGCATCGCCGAGGACTTCAAGCTCTCCAGCGGCACCTGGGTCAGCGTCGGCACGCTGCGCGCACGGATCATCGACGTGTTCGCGCCGCTCGTGCAGGACGTGGTGATCACCGGCCACGATGGCAATTTCGTGGGAGCGCTGGTGTTTCCGGATCTGGCCGCCTGCCGGGAGCTGTGCCCCGACCTGGATCAGGCGGTGCCCGACGCTCGGATCCTGACCGACAAGCGGGTACGGCACGCCTTCCGGGAGCGCCTGGCGGCGCTCAACGCCCAGAGCACGGGGAGCTCCACCCGCGTGAGCCGCATGCTGGTGCTGGACAGTCAGCCCTCGCTGGACGCCGGGGAGGTGACGGACAAGGGGACCGTCAACCAGCGGGCGGTCATCGAACACCGCGCCGCCGACGTGGCTGAGCTTCACGCCGACCCGCCGCGCGAGCGCGTGATCGACCTGGAAAGCGGGTCCTGAGCCCGCCTCCATCCGCCTCTTAGAGGCGCCAGACCGCGTTCAGCCCCAGACGTCGCGGGCCACCCGGGTGACCAGCTTGAGCTTCGCCACTTCGTCGTCCAGCGTGATCTTGTTGCCTTCGACGGTGCTGGAGAAACCGCACTGCGGGCTCAACGCCAGCTGATCGAGATCGCAGAACCCGGAGGCTTCGTCGATGCGGCGCTTGATCTGATCCTCGGGCTCCAGCTGCGGCACCTTGGTGGAAACGAGTCCCAGCACCACGCGCTTGCCCCTGGGCACGAAGCGAAGCGGGCGGAAGTCCCCGGAGCGCTCGTCGTCGTACTCCAGGAAGTAACCGTCCACGTTCAGCTCGTTGAACAGGGTCTCCGCCACCGGCTCGTAGCCGCCTTCCGCGGCCCAGGCGCTCTGGAAGTTGCCGCGGCAGAGATGGATCGCCACCGTCATGTCCTCCGGCCGGCCGGCGATGGAACGATTGATCAGATCGGCATAGAGGCGGGGCAGGGCATCCGGGTCCTCGCCGATGTCCCGCGTGCGGGCCCGCATGTTCTCGTCGCAGAGATAGGCGAGGTTGGTGTCGTCCAGCTGCACATACTTGCAGCCCAGCCGACCCAGCGCCTGGATCTCCTCGCGGTAGGCCCGCGCCAGGTCCTCGAAGAAGTCGCCGATGTCCGGATAGATGGTCTCATCGATGGCCTTCCGGCCGCCGCGGAAGTGCAGCATGGTCGGGGAAGGTATGGAGACCTTCGGCGTGCGCGTGGTTACCGAGGCCAGGTACTTGAAGTCCTCGGTGACGATGCCCCGGACGCGCGAGACGCGGCCGGTGACGATGGGCCGTGGCGGTGAGAACTCCAGCTCACCGTCGCGGCTGTGGAACTTCACCGGCATGCCGCCCTGGATCGCGACGCCCTCCAGGTGCTTGAGGAAGTCGGTATGGAACAGGGCCCGCCGGAACTCCCCATCGGTGACACTCTGCAGACCGATTTCCTCCTGCAGGGCGACCACCTCGCGAATCGCCTCGTCCTCGCGCTCGCGCAGCTCCTCCGCGGCGATCTCGCCGCGCTCCTTGCGGGCCCGCGCCTCCAGCAGCTCAGGCGGTCTCAGCAGCGATCCCACGTGGTCGGCCCGGAACGGCATCTGTGCCTGTGCGCTCATGACGGCATCTCCTCCTTAAGCTGTTCGTGGTCTCGGCAGTTAATTGTAAAACGCAATCAATCCTACCGGCCGTGGCTCCATTTGCCAAAATGCCGGGTGCGGCGCTGGGCATCCGGCGGGCGAAGCGCGCGGCGGTCGATCCAGGTGCGCTATCATGCCACGGGGACTGGGCAAGCCGGGGGCGTTGCATGTCAGGGAGGAGCGGAACATCGAGGGTCGGACGGCTGCACCGGCTTTGGCTGGTGGCCGCAGCGCTGCTGGGCGGCTGCGCCGCGCCGCCGTCGCGCGCGCCGCTGGACGTGCACGTCTACCTGGGTCCTGAAGGCGAGGGGCGGCACGCGGTCGTGCTGCTGCCCGGGCGGTGTGACGAGCCGCTGGATTTCGCCCGCCACGGTTTTGTCGACGAGCTGCGCCGCGTGCACCCGGAAGCCGATGTGTTCATCCCGTACGCCCATCTGAGCTACTACCTGGACAGGAGTATCGTGCAGCGTCTCCGGGAGGACGTGTTCCGGCCCCTCCGGGCGCGCGGATATCGCCGCATCGACGTGGTCGGGGTTTCCATGGGCGGGCTGGGCGCGCTGCTGTATCTGCGCAACCATCCCTCGGACGTCGACGGCCTGATGCTGATTGCTCCTTACCTGGGGGACGCGGCGCTCATGGCGCGGCTGCGCGCCGCGGACAGTCCAGCCGGATGGGCTGCCGTCTCAGCGCCGGCCCGGCAGTCTGCCCTTGGCCTGTCGAAGCTATGGGGCTGGCTGGGCCGGTGGCCGGACGACGCGCCGAAGATTCCCGTGCGCCTCGGCTTCGGGCGCGACGACCGGTTCGCGCCTGCGAGCCGTATGCTGGCGGAGGTGCTGCCCGAGGACGCCGTCCTGAGCACCGACGGGGGCCACCGCTGGGTTGTGTGGCGGCGGCTCTGGCATCAAACCCTGAGTGAGGGACGATTTCCGGGCGACGTCGGACGTCACGCAGCCAACAGACAGTGAGCGAATCCATGCAGCAGCGTCCAAGCTACTATTTCGCCTACGGCTCGAACCTGCATCCCGAGCGGCTCGGCAGGCGCACGCCAAGCCGCCGTCTGGTGGGGGTGGCCGAGCTGCCGGGTTATGACTTGCGCTTCCACAAGCGAAGCGGGGTGGACGGCTCAGCCAAGTGTGACGCCTATTTCACCGGCGACGACGATCACCGGGTGCTCGGGGTGGTGTACGCCATGGCCGAGGTGGACTTTCCCGCCCTGGACCGGGTGGAGAGCCTGGGCAGCGGCTACGCGCTGGAGGTCCGGCCGGTGACGGTGGACGGGCGGGGGCTGGAGGTCTTCCTCTATGTCGCCCAGTCCGGCTACATCGACCCGGGCAGCCGGCCGTTCGGCTGGTACCGCGACCTGGTGCTCCAGGGGGCGCGCTATCACGCCTTTCCGGAGGCGTACGTGCGGGGCATCGCCGAGGTGCAGCCCGTCGCTGACCCGAACCCCGACCGTGCCGCCGAGCACGAGGAGATACTCCGCGCCATGGCGGGCCCCGGGGAGGGGATATGAAGCTGCTTCACACGGCCCAGGATTACATGATGGTGGGGCACCTGGAAGCGGTGCTTCAGGCCCACGACATTCACTGCCTGGTGAAGAACCGCTTCCTCACCGGCGGCGCCGGCGAGCTGCCGCCCACCGACGTCTGGCCCCAGCTTTGGGTCGCCGACGAGGACGCCGATCGGGCCCGCGAGATCATCGCCGGGGTGCTGGCGGAAGACGAGCCGCCGCGCACCCCGTGGCGCTGCCCGCGTTGTGGCGAGCTGATCGAGGGACAGTTCGCCGAGTGCTGGAACTGTCGGACATCCGCGCCCGAGTGAAGCCCACCGCGGCTGGAGGACAATACCGGAGGCGCCTGCATGGCCCGGGGGGACATGCGGATCGTCGCCCGGGTGCCCCTGGCGACGATCTGCGGCGGTATCATCGGCGCCGAACGGGAGTGGCCCCAAAAGCCGGCGGCTTTCGTCACCACATGCCCGTGGCCAGCGCTGCCGCCTTGCTCGCCAGCGTGACCGACATTATGGTGGCCCACGGCAACTCGGCGGCGCCGCCATCGCCATTGCCGAGGCGCTGGGGCAGGTGATCCCGGCACTGGGCATCACGCTCCTGACGCTCAACGTGGCCGTTGTCATGGGCTTCGTGGAACGCTGGGCCGCACGGAGAAGCAACCGACGCAAGCAATGATCAGCCTTCGCGACATCGTGTTCCATCGCGGCACCACGCCGCTGCTGGAAGCTGCCAGTCTGACCATCCACGACGGCCAGCGGCTGGGCGTGGTGGGGCCCAACGGCTGCGGCAAGTCGAGCCTGTTCGCTCTGCTCAGGGGCGAGCTGACGCCGGAGGCCGGCAGCGTGGAAATGCCGCCCGATACGCGCATCGTGCACGTGGCACAGGAAAGCCCCGATTCCGACCGTCCGGCGGCGGAGTTCGTGCTGGACGGTCACCGTCCCTATCGCCGGCTGCAGCAGGCCCTGGCGGAAGCCCAGGCGCGCGATGACGGCGATGCCATCGCTCGCCTCCACGGTGAGCTGGAAGCCATCGACGGCTACGCCCTGCCGGCCCGGGCGGGCGAGCTGCTCCATGGGCTGGGCTTCCGCAGCGAGGATCACGTTCGGCCCGTCAACGACTTCTCCGGCGGCTGGCGGGTGCGGCTGAACCTGGCCCAGGCCTTGATGCAGCCCGCCGACCTGCTGCTGCTCGACGAGCCCACCAACCACCTCGACCTGGAGGCGGTGATCTGGCTCGAGCAATACCTGAAGACCCTGCCCGGTGTCGTGCTGGTGATTTCTCACGACCGGGATTTCCTGGACGGCGTCGCCGAGGGCATCGTGCACTTCGAGCGGCGGCGCCTGAACCTGTACCGGGGCGGCTACTCGGACTTCGAGCGCCAGCGCGCCGAGCGGCTTGCCCAGCAACAGGCGCTCTTCGAGCGCCAGCAGAAGGAGATCGCCCGGGTCCGCCAGTTCATCGACCGTTTCCGCGCCAAGGCCACCAAGGCCCGGCTGGTACAGAGTCGGATCAAGGCCCTGGAGCGCATGGAGCTGGAGTCTCCGGCCCACGTGGACTCGCCTTTCGACTTCGAGTTCCGCCCCTCGGAACGCCTGCCCAACCCGCTGCTGAGCGTGGAGCATGGCGCGGTCGGCTACGACGGCGCCCCCGTCCTGCGAGAGGTGGGGCTGAGCCTGCGGCCCGGCAGCCGGATCGGGCTGCTGGGCCCCAACGGGGCCGGCAAGTCCACCCTGGTCCGGCTGCTGGCCGGCGAGCTGGCGCCGGTGTCCGGCGAGTTGCACCTGGACAAGGGGGTGCGGATCGGCTATTTCGCCCAGCACCAGCTCGAACAGCTGGATACCGGTGCCAGTCCTTTCGATCACATCCAGCGGCTGACGCCTTCGGCGCTGCCCCAGGACATCCGGGACTTTCTCGGCGGCTTCGACTTCCGCGGCGACCGGGCGCTGGAGCCCGTGGCGCCGCTGTCCGGCGGCGAGAAGGCGCGCCTCGTGCTGGCCATGCTGGTCTGGCAGCGCCCCAACCTGCTGCTGCTGGACGAGCCCACCAACCACCTCGACCTGGAAATGCGCCACGCGCTGGCCCGCGCTCTGCAGTCCTTCGAGGGCGCCCTGGTGGTCATCGCCCACGACCGCCATCTGCTGAGCACGGTGGTGGACGATTACCTGCTGGTCGCCGACGGCTCGGTGCGGCCGTTCGAGGGCGGACTGGACGCCTATCAGCACTATCTGCAGGACCGCCGCCGGGCGCGCGCCGAGGTGGCGCGGCCGACCGCATCCGCAGTCCAGGCCGACCGGCGGGCGGAGCGTCAGCGGCGGGCCGAGCAACGCCGGTTGCTGCAGCCCCTGAAACGCCGCGTGGACGCGCTGGAGGGGGAGATCGCCGAGGTGGAGACCCAGCTGCAGGCAGTGGACGCCGAGCTGGCCGGCGGCGCGCTCTATGACGACGCCGACAAGGGGCGGCTGGAATCGGTCATGCAGCGGCGCGGCGAGCTGGCCAAGCGCCGCGATGCGCTGGAAGAAACGTGGATGGAGGCGCAGGAGGCGCTGGACGCGGCCTCCGCCGAGCAGGCATGAGTACGGTCTTCGGGGAAGATCCGGCCCGTTCGCGGGAGTTGTCCGTGCTCTACCGCGACGAGCACTACGTGATCGTCGACAAACCCAGCGGGCTGCTGGTGCACCGCACGGAGCTGGATCGCGAGCGCGACGTGGCCCTGCAGCGAGTGCGCGACCAGATCGGCCGGCGCGTCTACCCCGTGCACCGGCTGGACCGACCCACCTCGGGTCTGCTGGCTTTCGCCCTGAGCCCGGAAGCGGCGGAGGCCCTGGCCGAGCACTTCCGCGGCCGCGGCGTGGAGAAGCGCTATCTGGCCGTGGTCCGAGGCTGGACCCCTTCGGACGGCGTCATCGATCGACCGCTCAAGGACAGGGCACGCGGTATCTCGCAAGAGGCGCTGACTCGCTATCGGCGACTGGACAACGTGGAGCTGGCCATACCGGTTTCGCGCTATCCGGCCGCCCGTTACTCACTGGTGGAGGCGCGCCCCGTCACGGGCCGGCATCACCAGATCCGCCGCCATTTCGCCGGTATCAGCCATCCGCTGGTGGGTGACACTACCCACGGGCAGGGGCCCCACAACCGGCTGTTCCGGGACCACTTCGACGTCCACCGACTGCTCTTGAGGGCCGTATCCCTGGCTTTCATGCATCCATATTCGGGCCGCCGGATCAGCGTTTGTCAGCCGTTGGACACCGTGTTTGCCCGAGTTTGCGAGGAGCTCGGCTGGCTGCGCAGCCTGCGCCGCGCCTTCGATGACGATATACCCGCCGAGGGCCATGGAGACGAGCCGCAGGCGAGATAGCGCAGCCCGGGGAGTCCGGTGGCTTCCCCGCTCGAAGGAGGCTGGCGGTTCCCTGAGCCGTCGGCCGCCGTGCGACGAGACTCTGCCGGCCGGCACGGGCGCCGTTGTGCCTGGGAGTGGCGGAAAGACCTGAGGAGGAGGGCTGATGCGGCATCGGAGACAGTTCGGCGCGGGCCGGAGGATGGCGTGCCGAGCGGCAATCTGACTCTCAGCCTGGCCATCTTCGCCGTCGCGGCTCTGCTGGTGGCCGTCTTCGGGATCCGCATGAGCCGGCTGGCGGATCGGCTGGCGGATGCCACCGGCCTCGGCGAGGCTTTTGTGGGCGCCGTGTTCATGGGCGGTACCACCTCGCTGCCGGGTATCGTGGCGGTGGTCACCAGTGCCGGCGACGGCTATCCGGCCATCGCCTTTTCCACGGCCGTGGGCGGTATCGCCGCGCAGACCGCATTCCTGGCACTGGCTGACCTCACCTACCGCGAGACCAACCTGGAGCATGCGGCGGCGTCGGTACCCAACATGCTGTCCGGGGCGCTGCTCATGAGCCTGCTGGCGCTGCTCCTGCTGGCCATCAACGGTCCGGACGTTGCCTGGCTGGGTGTCCACCCGGTAACGCCGCTGCTCGTGATCGGCTACCTCGCCGGTATGCGACTTGTGTACCGGGCGCACGAGCGTCCCATGTGGCAGCCCCGGATTACCCGGGCCACCCGCGTCGACCAGCCGGGGCCCGGTAGCGGCACCGACGGCGAGCGAGTGGGGCCCCTGGTAGCGCAGTTCGTTGTGACCGGCGGTGTCGTTGCCGTGGCGGGCTGGGGGCTCGGCAGATCAGGCGAAGTCATCGCGGCGCAGACGGGGCTCTCCGACAGCTTCGTCGGCGGCATCCTGGTGGCGGTCAGCACTTCGCTGCCGGAGCTGGTTACGGCGCTGGCGGCAGTGCGCATCCGGGCACTGACCCTGGCCGTAAGCGGCATCATCGGCGGCAACGCTTTCGACACCCTGTTCGCCGCCATGGGCGACGTCGCCTACCGTGACGGGTCCATCTACCATGCCCTGACGCCGCGCGAGCCGGCCTTGCTCAGCCTGGCGCTGCTCATGACCGGCGTCCTGCTGCTGGGCCTGCTGCACCGAGAGCGCCAGGGGCCGGCCAACATCGGTTTCGAGAGCGCCCTGCTGCTGATTCTGTACGCCGTCGGCGTGGTCTATCTCTCCCTGGCGTGAACGATCCCGGGGGCGCGGACTCCTTGCAATCCGGGGATGTACCCATAGATTGAGAGGTGACACACCCCCTGCCAATTTCCGCAACCGAGCATAGCTCCGGGAGCGAGACCTATGGCCAAGCACGTTGCCCAGAAGCTGATCGAATCCCACCTGGTGGAGGGCGAGCTGAAGGCCGGCGAGGAGATCGGCCTGCGCATCGACCAGACCCTGACCCAGGACGCTACCGGAACCCTGGTCATGCTGGAGTTCGAGGCCATGGGTCTGCCGCGCGTGCGCACCGAGCTGTCCGCCCAGTACGTGGACCACAACCTGCTCCAGGAGGATTTCCGCAACCCCGACGATCACGTCTTCCTGCACAGCGCCGCCCGCAAGTTCGGCGTGCATTTCTCGCCGCCGGGCAACGGCGTCAGCCATCCCGTGCACATGGAGCGGTTCGGCACGCCGGGCAGGACCCTGCTGGGCTCGGACAGTCACACCTGCGCGGCCGGGTCCATGGGCATGCTTGCCATAGGCGCCGGCGGCCTGGAGGTGGCCATGGCCATGGCCGGCGAGCCCTTCTACGTGCGTATGACCCGGGTCCGCGGCGTACGGCTCAGCGGCGAGTTGCCGGACTGGGTGAGTGCCAAGGACGTGATCCTGGAAGTGCTGCGCCGCCTCGACGTCGACGGCGGCAAGGGCTGGATTCTGGAGTATCACGGTCCGGGGCTCCGCGGACTATCGGCCATGGACCGCCATGTGATCGCCAATATGGGCATGGAAACGGGCGCCACGGCCAGTGTCTTCCCCTCCGACAGCCAGACCCGGGCGTTCCTGGAGCAGCAGGGCCGGGGTGACGACTGGCAGGAGCTCGTCGCCGACGAGGGCGCCGAGTACGACGAGGTGATGGAGATCGACCTGTCCGAGCTGGAGCCGCTGATCGCGCTGCCCAGCAGCCCGGGCAACGTGGTCCCGGTGCGCGAGGTCGCCGGGCGGCCGGTCTACCAGGCCTACGTCGGGTCCTCCGCCAACCCCGGCCTGCGCGATTTCGGCATTGCCGGCAACATGATGGCGGGCAAGTGTATCGCGGACGGGGTGTCCTTCGACGTCAACCCCACGTCCCGGCAGATCCTGGACAACATGATCAAGCTCGGCACCCTGGCCAACCTCGTTCAGGCCGGGGCACGGCTGCACCAGACCGGCTGCAACGGCTGTATCGGCATGGGGCAGGCGCCGGCCACGGGGCGCAACAGCCTCCGCACCGTGCCGCGCAACTTCCCGGGTCGCTCCGGAACCGAGGAGGATGCCGTTTACCTGTGCAGTCCGGAGACGGCCACGGCCGCGGCGCTCACCGGCAGGATCACCGATCCCCGCGACCTGGACATGGATTATCCGCGCTTCGAGGAGCCCCGGGAGATCGACACCAACGTGGACATCATGGTCGCGCCGGCGAAGCGCAGTGACGACGTGGATCTCACCAAGGGGCCGAACATCGTCGCGCTGCCGGAGTTCGAGCCGCTGGCGGACAGCTTCGAAGGGCCCGTGCTGCTGAAGGCCGGTGACGACGTTTCCACCGATGAAATCCTGCCGGGCGGTGCGAAGGTTCTGCCCCTGCGCAGCAACATCCCGGCAATCAGCAAGTTCGCCTTCTCGCGGTTGGACGAGACCTTCTACGACCGCGCCATCGATTACCAGGGCTCCGGCTCGTTCGTGGTCGGCGGCGACAACTATGGCCAGGGTTCCAGCCGCGAGCATGCCGCCCTGGCGCCGGCCTATCTCGGCGTCAGGGCGGTCCTGGCCAAGAGCTTCGCCCGCATCCACTGGCAGAACCTGGTCAACTTCGGCGTGCTGCCGCTGGAATTCACCGCCGCCGACGACTACGACGCGCTGGAGCAGGGCGACGAGCTGGCCATGGATCGGCTCCAGGAAGGCGTCCGGTCCGGCGAGATCCAGGTCCGCAACCGCACCAAGGACCGGACCTTCGCCGTGACTCACAGCCTCAGCGAACGGCAGATCGAGATCCTGCTGGAGGGCAGCCTGATCAACTGGGTGCGGAACAAGAAGGCCGCCTGAACCGGCGGGTCGGCCTCCGGGGTGGTCAGACGCGCCGCACGGGCGCCGATTTGCGCGTCGGGTTAACGATGTCGGCCCGGTCGACCAGGTCCCATTCCCCGCTGTTGCGATAGAGCCGCTTGCCCAGCCGGGGATAGTCGCCCACGTCCTGCTCCAGCCGCTGGCCGATGACCAGGCAGACCAGCGGCTCGTCGCCGTCGTTGTACATGTCGTGGCCGACGCCGTTGGTGGGAAAGCCCAGGAAATCCCCCGGCCCGACGCGCTGCTGCTGTTCCCCGATGCTCGCCGTGGCCGAGCCCGAGAGCACGTAGACCGCTTCTTCCTCGTAGTGGTGCAGATGGTATTCCGTCGAATAGCAGCCCGGCTCGACGCTGATCAGGTGCACGCCGATTCGCTGGAGACCTACGGCGTCGCCCAGGGATTTGTTGACGCGGACGGCCTTGTCGTTGAGGAAATGGGTCTTGAGTGTGCCTTCCAGCTTTTCGATGGCCTCGGCGGAGAGGTACATGACTGGGACTCCCTGTGGTGGCGTTGCAAGCGCTATGTTGCCGTCCGCCGCGGCAGAACGAAAGTGGCTCCAACGGTTTGTCCCGGGGGCTTCAGATCTCGCCTTCGTCGATGAACTGCCGCAGAGCCACCGCGTTGTTCTTCTCGCGTTCCTTGGACCCGAACAGCAGCGTGACCCGCTCGCCGCTGTGGATCTGCTCCCGTAAGCGATCCAGGTCGTCGCTGTTCGCGGCCCGCAGCTCCCTCAGGTAGCGCTCACGGAACTCCCGCCACTTGTCCGGATCATGGCCGTACCATTTACGCAGCTCGGTGGACGGCGCCAGTTCCCTGAGCCAGTGATCGACGCGTGCTCGCTCCTTGGACAGCCCGCGGGGCCAGAGTCTGTCGACCAGGACGCGGACCCCGTCCGCGGATCCCGGTGCATCGTAGACGCGTTTGACCTGGATCTCGTTCATGCTGCGTCTCGCCCCCGTGCGCTCCGAAGCGCGACCGTCGACTCAGGCGAGCCGCGCTCCGTTTGGGACTACGCCGTCGGGCAATCAGGAGGCGAGCCGCGCACCGGTCTCGACCCGGTTTCGGCCGCCCTGCTTGGCAGTGTACAGGGCCCGGTCCGCCTCCGTGTAGCTGTCGATGAAGCCATCCGAGTCCGTCGCGGACAGCGGTGCCAGGCCGAACGTGGCCGTGGTGGAGACCGCGCCGCAGTCCAGCTCGAAGACGGTCTCGGCAATGGTCCCGCGTAGCTTCTCGGTGATCTCCAGGCCCTGATCCAGAGAGGTGTCGGGGAACAGCATGATGAATTCCTCGCCGCCCCAACGGGCCAGCACGTCGTAGCGCCGCAGATTGTCCTGCAGCAGCGTCGCCAGGGATCGCAGCACGTCGTCGCCGCCGGGATGTCCGAACTCGTCGTTGATCCGCTTGAAGTGATCCATGTCCATGAGCAGCAGGCAGGAGCGGCTGCCGCCCCGGCGCAGCCGCGCCAGCTCGGTGGCCACCGCCTCCTCGAAGCCACGCCGGTTCAGCAGGCCGGTGAGCGGGTCCACGGAGGCCAGCTGTTCGAGCTTGCGCTGCTGGGACTCGATTCGCGCCTGCTGCTCCGACCGACGGAGGAAGGCCGTCCACAGCATGAAAGACAGGCTGAAGCCCAGCCCTACGGCCGTGATACCGTTCACGCGGTTGGAGAGAACGATCAGCGGCTCGGTCTGAAGCGCACCGATGGCGAGATAGAAAAGCACGTAGGTGAGCGCATACACGGTGAGCGCGGCCAGCGGGTGCATCAGGAAGACCACCGCCAGCAATATGCACGCCACCAGGAACGGCGTGATGTTGGGGGTGACGAGCTGGTCGATTCCCGCGATGGCGCCGCCGGCGAGAACGATCATGGCCATGGGCGCGTACTGCAGGGGACGCAGCCATGCCGAGCGCAGCCCGTAACGCCTGACCGCGTAGGCAGCCGCCAGAAACACCAGCATGACCGCGGACAGCGCCGTATGGGCGTCCATGATTCCGCGCCGCCACAGCATCTCGGCGGCGGTGTGCACGGGCACGTTCGACCAGAAGATCAGCACGTGGGCGAGACTCACCGGCAGACCCACGGCACAGACGATGCTGAGCCGGCGCAGGTTGGCCTCCAGTACCTGATCGCGCAGCTGCGGATGCCGTCCGGCCGCGTGCACCAGCCAGCGGCGCAGCGGCTTGAATCCGGATACGGGCTTCATCCCGTGCGGTCCGGGCAATCGCCGCGTTCCGGACGCGGGAAATCCGCAGGCCGGGTGCCGATGGCCGCGGCGCGGGCCGGAAATGTTGGTTTGAATCGCATGTCCAGTGGATCTTCAGCGTGTTCGAGCGGTTCTTGGGTGGTCTGCTGCACGCCAACCTACCTGACCGCTGGCAGCGGTTACGCGCATTGCTTCTCAATCTACGCATGCGGTGGGAAGGGGGGACGCGGTGGGGGACGTTGTCTAGCCGCCCAGGAACAGCCGGCCGACGTCCTCGTCCTCGAGCAGATCGGCGCCGGGCGCGGCCTTGGCGAGCTGTCCCGAGACCAGGACGTAGCCCACGTCGGCGAAGTCCAGGCCCTTCTTGGCGTTCTGCTCCACCATGACGATGGTCTTGCCGTCCGTGTGCTGCAAATCGTGAAGGATATCGAAGACCATATCGATGTAGCGCGGCTCCAGCCCGATGGACGGCTCGTCGACCAGCAGCACGTCGGGGTTCATGATCAGGGCGCGGGAGATCTCCAGCAGGCGGCGCTCGCCTCCGGACAGCACCGAGGCGCGGTTGCGGGCACGGGCGCGGAGCCTTGGATACTTCTCCAACACCCGCTCCACCGCCCCGCGCACACTGCGGCGGTTCTGCTCCAGGTATCCGCCCATGAGCAGATTTTCCTCAACCGTCATGTCCGGGAATACGGAGTTGTCCTGCAGCACGTAGGCCAGCCCGCCGTCCCGCAGCCGCGCCGATGACGGCAGCCCGGTGATGTCGCGTCCGGCCGCGGTCACGGTGCCGGCGAACACCCGCGTGAAGCCGAATGCGGTGTGGAGCACGGTGGACTTGCCGGCGCCGTTGGGGCCGATCAGGCAGAGCGACTGGCCGCGGCCGGCGCGGAGCTGGAAGTCGTGGAGGATCTCCATGCGCCCGTAACCCGCCCGCAGGCCGTCCATCCGCAGGATCACGTCCGTACCCGCCAGCGCTTCCAGCGCGGCCGCGTCCGGTCCCTGCTCGCGCAGGGCGGCCGCCTGCCGGTCGACCTCGTCCACGGACATGACCGTATCCACGTCGCCCAGGCCATGGCCGGATATGCTGCTGCGGCGCGGTGACTCGTCCGCCATCATTCCACCCCCAAATAGGCGTCCAGCACCCGCATGTCGTTGCGAATCTCTTCCGGGGGTCCCGACGCCAGCAGCTCGCCGTGGGCGAGGCAGTAGATGTGCTGGGCCAGGTTCATGATCACGCGCATGTTGTGCTCGATGACCAGCAGGGTGACCCCCAGGTCCGCGTTGATGCGCCGCAGCCGGTCCACCAGGCCGTTGATGAGGGTCGGGTTGATGCCCGCCGTGGGCTCGTCCAGCAGCAGCAGGCGCGGGCGGTTCATCAGCGCCATGGCAAGCTCCAGCAGCTTCTGCTGGCCAAAGGACAGGTCAGCGGCGGGCAGCCGGCGCTTGGACCACAGTCCCACGAACCGCAGCAGCTCGTCGGCGTCTTCGCGGGTTTCGGCGCGCGGCCGGCGGAGGGCGGCCGTCCAGCCGATGCCGGCCTGGGGGATGCTCACGTAGAGGTTCTCCAGACAGGACATGCCGCCGTAGACGTGGGTCTGCTGGAAGGTCCTCAGCAGACCGCGGCGCGCAATGGCGGCCGTGCGCAGCCGGCTGATCTCGTCGCCGTCGAAGCGGATCGAGCCGGCGTCTACGGGGTGGGTGCCGGCGATGGAGTTGAACAGGGTGGTCTTGCCGGAGCCGTTGGGCCCGATCAGTCCCACGATGCCGCCGCCGGCGACGGACAGACTGATGTCGCGGTTGGCGACCACGCCGCCGAAGCGCTTGCTCACGCCCTGTACGTCGAGCAGGCTCACGACCGGTCCTCGACCGCAGCGCCGAAGCGCTCGGGCCAGCGTTCCCGGGCCCAACCGAGAATGCCTTCCGGGAAGAACACCACGATCAGGACGATCAGCACCCCCAGCGCGACCCGCTGCCAGCCCAGCAGGTAGGTCCAGAACAGCTCCTGGGTGACGTGGAAGACCACCGCGCCCAGCACCGGCCCCCAGAGCATGCCCTTGCCGCCGAGGATGGCCATGAGCAGCATCCACACGCCGTAGGTTGACCCGGCGAAAGCGACGTCGTGGGGGTCGATGAAGCCGATCAGGTTGCCCACGCCGCCGCCGGCGATGCCCAGGAAGAACGCCGCGATCGCCCAACCCGTCACTTTGTAGCGAGTGGTGTGCAGGCCCATGGCCTCGGCCTTGTCCTCGTTGTCGCGTATGGCGTGCAGCGACAGGCCGAATTGGGTGTCATAGAGGCGGCGGAACAGCAGGAACACCACCACCGCGAGTGCCAGGAACAGGAACGCGAAGAACTGGCCGCGGTCGCCCAGCTGGCCCGGGTACAGCGGCGGCACGAGGCCCGAGCCGGCGCCCAGGTAGCGCCAGCCGGCGGCGATCTCGCCGCCGGCGATGCCCAGGCCCAGGGTGGCGATGGCGAAGTAGTGGCCGCGCAGGTTGAGGATGCCCACGCCGAGGACCACCGCCGTGACGACCGCCAGCAGCCCGGCCGCGCCGAGCCCCGCGAACAGTCCCGCGAAGTAGGATAGGCCCGCATCGCGCTGGATGACGGCGCATGTGTAGGCGCCGATGCCGAAAAACAGGATATTGCCGAAGGAGTTGTAGCCGGCGTGTCCGCCCAGCATGTCCCAGGTCAGGGCGAACACGATCATGACCCAGAGAAAGGCGATCTGGGTGGTGTAGGCGGGAAACAGGAACGGCGCCGCCACGCCGGCGGCGACGATCGCTATCGAGAGGGTAAGCTCCTGTCTCGTCATCTCGGCGTCCTATTCCAGGTATTTTCGCTGTCGGCGCAGCAGGAGACTGCGGAACATCAGCACCACCACCATCAGCAGGAAGACGAACGCCACCTGGAACTGAGAGCCGAGCAGGAATCCGGCAAAGTTCTCCGCCATGCCCAGGCCAAGCCCGGCGACCACCACGCCCGGCAGGTTTCCGACCCCTGCCGTGACCACGATCATGAAGGAGCGCACCGTGTAGGGCAGCCCGATGTAGGGATGGATGGTGTACGCCATGACCACCAGCGATCCGGCCGCCCCGCACAGGGCGGCGTTGAGGGAGAACGTGAAGGCGAACACCCGGTCCGTGTCGACCCCCAGTATCCGGGCGGCGCGTGGGTTCTGGGACGTGGCCCGGATGGCCTGACCGAGGGGCGTGAGCTTGACGAACAGCCACAGCAGCGCCCCGACCGCCAGCGCCAGCCCGAAAGCGATGACCTTGATCACCCCCACCGAGACCATGCCGTTGAGGAACAGCAGGGTACCCAGGTCGGCACCGGCGGTGCGCAGGTCGGACCCGAAGATCTGGTTGGTCAACTGGGCCAGCAGGATGGCCAGGCCGAAGGTGGCCAGCACGGAGATGAACATGTCCCGGTCGACCACCCGGAAGACCACGGCCCGGTACATGACCCAGCCGAGGACGAACAGGACGGCCACCGATACCGGCAGGCCCAGGAAGGGGTTGACCCCGGCGCCGGCCACCAGCCAGGTGATGTAGCCGCCCAGCATGACCAGCTCGCCCTGGCTGACGTTGATGACGTTCATGACGCCCCACACCATTGCCATGCCGTAGGCCACCAGGGCGAATATGGCACCGATTAGCAGGCCGTTGACGGCGAGATCGACGATGAACGCGGGCGCCTGGAAGAGGATTTCCAGATTGCTCAGCATGGTCGTGTTATGCCCCGTTGCGCGCCGGCCGGGCCGCAGGCCCCCGGCCGGCGCGTTGAGTTCACTGGATCAGCGCTCGCTCCAGGGCGGGATGGGATAGCGCACCTTCGCGGAGGCCCACTTGCTGGGCGCGACGACCACGTATTTTCCGTCCTGTACCTGGTAGAGCACCATCGGCTTGGCGGTGTTCTTGCCGGTATCGTCGAAGTCGATGTTGCCGTAGAAGGTCTGCATGTCGGTGGCGGCGATGGCGTCGCGCACCTTCTGCGGGTCCAGGCTGCCGGCGCGCTCGAAGGCCTTGGCATAGACGATCACCGCGGCCGCCGATTCGGCCACCTGGTAGGGCGGCTCATAGTCGTATGCCTTTTCCACCGCCTTGGCGAAGTCGTCCGCCGAGCCGAACACGTCGTCGTGGTAGGCGAGGCTGCGGTCCCACTGGGAGGCGCAGAGGGTGTACTCCGCGTCCTTACCGAACTTCTTGATGATCTGCGCCGAATCGCAGTGGGTCATCGCGAGCATGTTCACGTGGACCTTCATCTCGCTGATCTGGCGGATCGCCAGGATCGCACCTTTGGCGTGGCCGGAGACCGTGAGCAGATCCGGTTTCAGGGCCTTGACCTTGGTCAGCGTGGCCGACATGTCGTCCAGGTTCGGCGGCAGCTGATCGTCAATGACCATCTGCATGCCCGCCTGCTTGGCGTCGTGCATCACGCCGGCGCGGATGTCCTGGGAGAACGGATCGTTCTGGAACGTCCCCGCCACCTTCACCGAGCCCGGGTCGCGGCCGTGGGCCTTGGCCTGCTCGGCCATCAGCGAGACCGCCGACTGCAGGTACTGATCCGAGGTGGACAGCACGGCGAAGAGATACTGGTAGCCCTTGCCGAACAGGGACCGCGAGGCGCCGTTCGCCTCTACCATCGGCACCTTGTAGCGCTCGGTGACCGGCGCCATGGCCTTGGTCAGCCCGGAGCTGTAGGGGCCGAGCACGAACTTGACGCCGTCCTGGCTGATCAGCCGCTCGGCGAGCTGGGCCGCCCGGGCCGGGGTGGATTCATCGTCGTAGTAGTTGATCTTCAGCTTGTACTGCTTGCCGTCGACGGTGACGCCGCCCATCTCGTTGATGCGCTTCACGGCCAGGTCGTAGCCGTCGCGGGTGTATTTGCCGTTGATCGAGTATTTGCCGGTGAGGGAAACCGCCGCCCCCAGGGTAATCGTGTCGTCCGCCGCGTTGACCGCCGGCGCGGCGAGTCCGAGGCAGACCGTAATCAGAACTGCGACTCTTGCCAGCATGCCGCTCCTCCTGGATGGTTGTCGTTATTGTTTCTTGTGCCCTTGGCCGACGGGCCGGACCGACCCGGGGCGCTTGATAGGAAAGCATAGCCGTGACGGGGCGCCGTGCAATACTGCGCTGCCGCCCAGACTCCTAGGGAGCCGCCGCGGGTTGATCTGAAGCCGGAATGCCAGTGGAATTGCCGGCAATGCCACAACCAGGGAGATTCTGACCGTGAGCTCCATCGAGGAACTGTTCGAGAACAACCGGCGGTGGTCGGAACGGGTCCACGAGCGCGACCCGGAGTTCTTTCCCACCTTGTCGCGGCAGCAGGCCCCCGAATACTTCTGGATCGGCTGCTCCGACAGCCGGGTGCCGGCCAACGACGTCGTCGGCCTGCTGCCCGGCGAGGTCTTCGTCCACCGCAACGTCGCCAACGTGGTGGTACACAGTGACATGAACTGTATGTCGGTGCTGCAGTTCGCCGTGGAGCAGCTGCGCGTCAAGCACATCCTGGTCTGCGGCCATTACGGCTGCGGCGGTGTCCGTGCCGCGCTGGGCGACCAGGAGCTGGGGCTGATCGATAACTGGTTGCGCCACATCAAGGACGTCTACCGGATCAACGAGCGGGAGCTGCGGCGGATCGGCTCCACCGAGGAGACGGTGGACCGCCTGTGCGAGCTCAACGTCATCGCCCAAGTCTACAACGTCTGCCACACCACCATCGTCCAGAACGCCTGGGCCCGGGGCCAGGAGCTGGCCGTGCACGGTGTCATCTACGGGCTTTCCGACGGCCGCCTCAAGGACCTCGGCACCACCGTGGACGGCCCGGAGGCCATCGACGCCATCTATCACATGCGGCCGCCCGGACGCTGATCGCTCGACATCCCTTCGCGGTTGATCCGTGTCAAGACATCGGCGGTTGCAGGGGGGCACGCTATCGCACATGCGCGTGCCGCATTCCGCCGCGCGGCGTTCGAATGCACGAAGGGAATCCATCCATGCAGCTCATCGAGCGCGACGGCCTCGAGGCACTGATCAGTACCCTGACCGCTCAGGGCTACGAGGTGATTGGCCCCACTGTGCGCGGCGGCGCCATCGTCTACGACACCATTACCGCGATTGACGATCTGCCCGAGGGCTGGACGGACGAGCAGGATGGCGGCCGGTATCGGCTCAAGCGCCGGGACGACTTGGCACTGTTCGGCTACGTCGTGGGACCGCAGTCCTGGAAGCAGTACCTTTTCCCGCCGCGGCAGCAGGTGTTTCGGGCCCGTCGCGACGGACAGGGGCTGCAGATCGAGCCCGCGGCAGTCGACGCGCCCAAGCGCGCCTTCCTGGGCGTGCGCAGCTGCGAGCTTCACGCCATGGCCATCCAGGACCGGGTCTTCGGCGCCGGCCCGTTCGCCGACACCGGCTACGTTCAGCGCCGTGCGGAGGTGCTTACCATCGCAGTCAACTGTGCCGAGGCGGGCGGCACCTGCTTCTGCGTGTCCATGGACACCGGGCCCCGGGCGACGAGCGGATTCGACCTGGCTTTGACCGAGGTGCTGGCGGCGGACCGTCACTATTTCACCGTGGAAGTGGCCAGCGAGGCGGGCCGGGCCGCGCTCGACCGAGTGCCCCACCGTGACGCCGATCCGGCGGAGCAGCGGGCCGCCGCGGCGGCTGCGGAGCGCGCGGCGCAGCACATGGGCCGCAAACTGGAAACGGACGGACTGCGCGACCTGCTGATGGGCAACCTGGAGCACCAGCGTTGGGACGAGGTGGCCGAGCGCTGCCTGAGCTGCGCCAACTGCACCATGGTCTGTCCCACCTGCTTCTGCTCCACCGTTTCGGATACCGCCGACCTGACGGGACAGGAGGCGGGCCGGGAGCGGGTGTGGGACTCCTGCTTCAACCAGGCCTTCTCCTACATCGCCGGCGGCAGCGTCCGCAGCTCGCCGGTTTCACGCTACCGCCAGTGGATGACTCACAAGCTTGCCACCTGGCACGACCAGTTCGACAGCTCCGGCTGTGTGGGTTGCGGCCGCTGCATCACCTGGTGTCCGGTCGGCATCGACATCACCGAGGAGGCGCGGGCCATCCGCGCAGCCGACCAGCGGCGGGAGACGGGGCAGTGAGCGACATGGCACGGCGCATGGCCGCGGAACCGTTCTTCCAGGGATTCTCCGACGGCCACCTGCGGCGGCTGGCCGGCTGCGCGAGCCTGGCTCGATTCCCCGCCGGGACGCTGCTGCTGCGCCAGAACGCGCCGGCCCAGCACTTCTTCCTGCTGACGGCGGGACAGGTGCTGCTCAAGGCCCATTTGCCGCACCGGGGCACGGTCCCACTGGAAACCCTCGGTGGGCATGATGCCCTGGGGTTCTCCTGGCTGGTCCCGCCTTACAAGTGGCATTACGATGCCCGCGCCCTGGAGGAGACCGAGGCGCTGAGCTTCGCCGCCGACTGCCTGCGCCGGGCCATGGAAGACGACCATGACCTGGGCTATCTGCTGCAGGGCCACATCATCGGGGCCATGTCGAACCGGCTGCAGGCGGCGCGGCTGCAGGGCCTGGATCTGTATGGCAATCCGGGAGCCGGGCGGTGAGCGCCGCTGTGCCCGATCCGCTGGTGCCCGCCGTCTACCGCATCGACGAGGTGGTGCGGGAGCTGCCCGGGGGCGAGGTCTTCTCCTGGACCCTCAGCCCGAAGGCCCGCGGTGGGGTCGAAGGGCGTCCGGGGCAGTTCAACATGCTCTACCAGCTTGGTGCCGGCGAGGTGCCCATCTCCATCAGCGCCGTTCTCGAAGACGGGCGTCTGGTGCACACGATCCGGGACGTGGGCGGCGTAACAGCCGCCATGGCCGACCTGGTGGCGGGTGACGAGGTCGGTCTGCGCGGGCCGTTCGGCAGCGCCTGGCCGGTGGAGGCCGCGGAGGGGCGGGATTTGGTCCTGGTAGCCGGCGGCATCGGTCTGGCCCCCCTGCGCCCCGTCATGCACCATGCTCTGACCCACCGGGAGCGCTTCAACCGCCTGTTTCTCCTCTACGGTACCCGGCAGCCGGCGGACATCCTCTATCGCGGGGAGCTCGAAGCCTGGCGCGGGCGCCTGGACCTGGACGTGGCGGTGACCGTCGATCGCGGCGACAGCGGCTGGCACGGCAACGTGGGCGTGGTGACCAAGCTCATCGAGCGGGGTGGGTTCGATCCCCACAATGCCGTCGCCATGATCTGCGGGCCGGAGGTGATGATGCGCTTCGCCGTGCTCGGCCTGGAACATCGCGGCGTGACGGCTGACCGTATGTATCTGTCCATGGAACGCAACATGAAATGCGCGGTCGGCTATTGCGGTCACTGCCAGCTCGGCGGCCTGTTCATCTGCAAGGACGGACCGGTGTTCCGATTCGACGCCGTCGAGCCGCTGTTCGACGTGAGGGAGCTTTGATGCCGGCTGCCAGACCCAAACTCGCCGTCTGGAAGTTCGCCTCCTGCGATGGCTGCCAGCTCAGCCTGCTGGATTGCGAGGACGAGCTGCTGGCCCTCGCGGATGCGGTACAGATTGCTTCTTTCCCGGAGGCTAGCAGTGCGGTGGTGGAAGGGCCCTACGACCTGTCCCTGGTGGAGGGCTCCATCACCACGCCCCGCGATGCGCGCCGCATCCAGGAAGTCCGCCGCAGCTCGCGGGCACTGGTGACCATCGGCGCCTGCGCCACCGCCGGCGGCATCCAGGCGCTGCGCAACTTCCGGGACGTGGGCGCGTTCGTGCGCACCGTCTATGCCAGCCCCGAATACATCGACACCCTGGCCACGTCCACGCCCATGGCGGAGCATGTGACAGTGGATTTCGAGCTCCGCGGCTGTCCCATCGACAAGACCCAGCTGCTGGCCGTCATCGAGGCGTTCGTGCACGGCCGCCGGCCGAGCCTGCCCACCTGCAGCGTCTGCGAGGAGTGCAAGCGCGCGGGCAATACCTGCGTCATGGTCGCCCACGGTACGCCCTGTCTCGGCCCCGTGACCCAGGCCGGCTGCGGTGCGCTGTGTCCGAGCTACCACCGGGGCTGCTACGGCTGCTTCGGACCCAAGGAGAGCCCCAACGCCCCCGCCCTCAGCGCCGGTCTGGAAGCCCTTGGTATGGCCACGCCGGCCCTGGTGCGCCTGTACCGCACGTTCAATGCCCACGCCGAGGCTTTCCGCGAGGAGAGCCTGCGTCAGGAGGTCCGGGAAGGCCCGGGCCGGGAGCCGGATTCGCAATGACCACGCGCACTATCAACGTGGACTACATCGCCCGCGTCGAGGGCGAGGGAGCGCTCTACATCCGCGTCGAAGGTGACCGGGTCGAGGACGTGCAGCTGCGCATCTTCGAGCCGCCGCGGTTCTTCGAGGCCTTCCTTCAGGGGCGGGATTTCCGCGAGGCGCCGGACATTACGGCGCGCATCTGCGGGATCTGCCCCGTGGCTTACCTGATGAGCGCCTGCCACGCCATGGAGACGGCCTGCGGGGCCCGAATCGACCCCGAGGTGCGCGAGCTCCGCCGGCTTCTCTACTGCGGGGAGTGGATCGAGAGCCACGTGCTGCACATCTACATGCTCCATGCCCCGGACTTCCTGGGCTACCCGGACGCCATTGCCATGGCCAGGGACTATCCGGATACGGTAAAGCGGGCGCTGCGGCTGAAGAAGATCGGCAATGGTCTGATGCGCCTGCTCGGCGGCCGCGAGGTACATCCCATCAACGTCCGGCTGGGCGGCTTCTATAAGACCCCCAGCCGCGCGGAGCTGCAGGCCCTGGTCCCGGACCTGGAATGGGCCAGGGAGTTCGCGGGGGAGACTGCGGAGCTGCTCTCCCGGCTGCCGTTTCCGGACTTCGAGCAGGACTATGAGTTCGTGGCCCTGCGCCACGGCGGGGAGTATCCGTTCAACGAGGGCCGGCTGGCATCCACCGGCGGCATCGACGTGCCGGTGAGCGAGTACGACGACGTGCTCGTGGAGAGCCATCTGCCCCATTCCACGGCCCTGCACAGCCGCACGCGCCAGGGTGCCCCGGTGCACATGGGGCCCATGGCCCGCTACGCCCTCAACCGCGACCGCCTCTCCCCGCTGGCCCGCCAGGCGGCCGACGACGCCGGGTTGGGGCCAGTGGTGCGCAACCCGTTCAGGAGCATCGTCGTCCGCGCCGTGGAGGTCCTGTTCGCGGTCGAGGAAGCCCTGCGCATCATCGGTGACTACCGGGAGCCCGCTCGGCCGGCCGTGGAGGTCACGCCCCGGGCCGGTGTCGGCCATGGGGCCACCGAGGCGCCCCGCGGTGTGTGCTATCACCGCTACCGCATCGACGACGACGGCATCATCCAGGAGGCCAAGATCGTGGCGCCCACGTCCGTCAACCAGGGCATGATCGAGAGTGACCTGCGGGCTTATGTGGCGCCCAATATCCATCTGGCCGACGACCTGCTGCGCGGCGAGTGCGAGCAGCTCATCCGAAGCTATGACCCCTGCATATCCTGCTCTGCCCATTTCCTGGACCTGACCGTGGACCGGGGTTGACATGGACACGCTGGTGATCGGCATAGGCAACCGCTACCGGGGTGACGACGGGGCCGGCCCGAAAGTGGTGGACGCGCTCCGCGCCGCCGCCATGCCCAGCGTCGAAACCCGGCTCGAGCCCGGCGAGGGCGCCGGGCTGATGGAGGCCTGGCACGGTGTCGAGCGGGTATTCCTGGTGGACGCGGTGGTTGCGGGAAAGCGGCCCGGCACGGTGTACCGTATCGATGCCCACCGGGAGCGCGTGCCCCAGGACTTCTTCAAGTATTCCACCCATGCTTTCTCTCTGGCCGAGGCCGTGGAGATGGCCCGGGTACTGGGCGAGCTGCCGCCGGTGCTGGTCATCTACGGCATCGAAGGCGGCGATTTCAGCGCTGGGGACGGCCTCTCCACGGCAGTGGAGTCGGCGGTCGACGACGTGACGCGGCGCATCGCCGAGGACATCACCGGCCAAACTGGAGGCGGCGATGCATGAGTTCTCCCTGATGACTGACCTGATGCGCAAGATCGAGGCCCTGGCGGCGGAAAACGAGGCCAGCCGGGTGTTGGCGGTGCGGGTATGGCTCGGTGCGTTGTCGCATATCTCGCCGGAGCACTTCCGCGAGCACTTCGTCAATGGCACCCGGGGTACCGTGGCGGAGGGAGCCAGCGTGGAAGTGGAGACCTCTGACGATGCCGCGGACCCCAACGCCCAGTCCATCCTGCTGAAGAGCATCGAGGTGGAGTGAGGCCCATGGTCGCGGCGCTGCGGACGACGCGGTGGCGGCTTCGGGTCCGGGGTCTGGTGCAGGGCGTGGGCTTTCGGCCCCACGTCTACCGGCTGGCCCGGGCCCTGGACCTGGCCGGGTCGGTGCGGAATACTGCCGATGGCGCCACCATCGAGGTGGAGGGCGGCGCGGAGAGCCTGGCGGCGTTCCACCGGCGCCTGCTCGCCGAGCTGCCGCCAGTGGCCCGGATCGACACCGTCGCCGTGGACTCGATGCCCGCCGCGGGCGTGAGCGGCTTCCGCATCGAGCCCAGCCAGGGCGGAAAGCGCCCTGAAGCCTGCGTGCTGCCGGACCTCGCCACCTGCCCGGCGTGTCTCGCCGAGCTTTTCGATCCCGCGGATCGCCGTTACCGCTACCCGTTCATCAACTGCACCCATTGCGGCCCGCGCCTGTCCATCATCTCGGGTCTGCCTTATGACCGCGCCAACACCACCATGGCCGGTTTCCGGATGTGCGCCGACTGCGCCCGGGAATACGCCGACCCGGCGGACCGGCGCTTTCATGCCCAGCCCAACGCCTGTCCGGAGTGCGGCCCGCAGCTCGCGTTCCTGGACGCCGGCGGCCGCTCCGTGGCGGCCCGTGAAGCGGCACTGGCCGAGGCCGTCGCCCGGCTGGCGGCCGGCGATATCGTTGCCGTCAAGGGTCTCGGCGGCTTTCACCTCATGGCCGATGCGGGCGGCGGCGCTGCCGTGGAGCGCCTGCGCCGGCGCAAGCACCGTCCCCGCAAACCCCTGGCCGTCATGGCGGCCGACCTGCCCATGGCCGAGGCCGTCTGCCGGGTGAGCCCGGACGAGGCGGCGCTGCTGTGCTCGCCGCAGGCGCCCATCGTGCTGCTGGCCCGGCGCGGCGGCGGACTGCCCGAGGCGCTGGCGCCGGGGAATCCCAACCTGGGCGTCATGCTCGCCTATACCCCACTGCACCACCTGCTCCTGAAGGCCCTGGGCCGGCCGCTGGTGGCGACCAGCGGCAACCTGAGCGACGAGCCCATCTGCGCGGAAGAGACCGAAGCGGTGGCCCGGCTCGCCGGCATCGCGGACGGCTTCCTGGTCCACGACCGTCCCATCCAGAGGCCGGTGGACGACTCGGTGGTCCAGATCGCCGCCGGCCGGCCCATGCTGCTGCGCGGCGGCCGCGGCTACGCGCCCCTGGGACTGACCCGGCCGGAGCCGGGTAGCCCGGGCGTGGCGGTGGGTGCGTTTCTCAAGGACACGGTGGCGGTGGCGACCCGGGCGCACTGGGTGCTGGGTCCGCACATCGGCGACCTGGACAGCGTCAAGGCCCGGGATGCTTTCCGGCGCACGCTGGCCGACCTGGAAGCGCTCTACGGCGTCGTGCCGCGCTGGGTGGCACGGGACCGACACCCGGACTACCCGTCCAGCACGGCGGCCGAGGCGCTGGGACCGCCGGCGATCCTCGTGCAGCACCACCACGCGCATGTGGCGGCGGTCATGGCCGAGCACGGCCTGCACGGCGAGGTGCTCGGAGTGGCCTGGGACGGGGTCGGCCTCGGCGACGACGGCGCACCGTGGGGCGGGGAGTTCCTGCGTGCCACCCGTGCCGGCTATCGCCGGGTCGCGGCCGTGCGGCCGTTTTCGATGCCCGGCGGCGACCGCGCGGCCCGCGAGCCGTGGCGCTGCGCGGCCGGCCTGCGCTTCGCGGCGGGACTGGAACCGCTGGACGCCCGTGGCCGCGAAGCGGCCGGCGCGGCCGCCGCCACGCTTGTCCGTATGCTGGAACGCGGGGTGAACAGCCCGGTGACCACCAGCGTGGGGCGCCTGTTCGACGCCGTGGCCAGCCTGCTGGGGCTCTGCCACCGCTCGAGCTTCGAGGGCGAGGCAGCCATGGCGCTGCAGTTCCAGGCCGAGCGGGCCGGCGCCGGTCACGGCGCGTACCGTTTCCCACTGCAGGCGGGCGAGCGCGTCGCCGTGCTGGACTGGGAACCGGGTCTGGCAGCGCTGCTGGCCGACCGCGAGGCGGGCGCCGGCGTGCCGGTCATGGCGGCGCGCTTTCACGGCGGACTGGCGGATGCGCTGGCCGCGGTCGCCCGCAGCGAGGGGCTGCCGCGGGTGGTGCTGGGCGGCGGCTGCTTCCAGAACCGCCATCTGCTGAGGCTCGCGGTGGAACGGTTGGGCCGGGATGGTGTCCACGCGTTCTGGCCGGCACAGGTGCCGGCCAACGACGGCGGCATCGCCCTGGGGCAGCTTGCAGTGGCGTGCGCGCAGAACGCACAGGGGGTGGACCATGTGTCTGGCGGTGCCGGGTAGGCTGGTCAGCATCGACGACGAGGAGCCCTTGTTGCGCACTGGCCGGGTCGACTTCGGCGGGTTGGCGCGGGAGATCTCGCTCGCCTGCGTGCCCGAGGCGGCGGTCGGCGACTACGTGCTGGTCCACGTGGGGTTGGCCATTTCGGTGATCGACGAGGCCGAGGCCCGGCGCGTGTTCGATTACCTGGAGGAGATGGGCGAGCTGGAGAACGGACCATGAAGTACGTGGACGAATACCGCGGCCGCGCAGAGGCCGAGAAGCTGGCCCGCGCCATCCGCAGCGTCACCACGCGGTCCCACACGCTGATGGAGGTCTGCGGCGGCCAGACCCACGCCATCGTCAAATACGGCATCGACGCGCTGCTGCCGGAGCAAGTGACGCTGATCCACGGCCCCGGCTGCCCCGTCTGCGTGACGCCGGTGGAGATCATCGACAAGGCCGTGGAGATAGCCGCCCGCCCCGAGGTGATCTTCTGCTCCTTCGGCGACATGCTCCGCGTGCCGGGCAGCGCGCGCGATCTGCTGTCGGTAAAGGCCGCGGGCGGGGACGTGCGCATGGTATATTCGCCCCTGGACGCCGTCCGCATCGCCCGCGAGCACCCGGATCGCGAGGTAGTGTTCTTCGCCGTGGGCTTCGAGACCACCGCGCCCGCCAACGCCATGGCCGTGGTGCAGGCCGAGCGTGCGGCGCTGGCGAACTTTTCCCTGCTGGTCTCCCACGTGCTGGTGCCGCCGGCCATCGAGTCCATCCTGAGCTCGCCGGAGACCCGGGTGCAGGGTTTCCTGGCGGCGGGGCACGTCTGCGCCGTCATGGGCTACGAGGCTTACCGGCCCATCGTGGAACGCTACCGGGTCCCCATCGTGGTCACCGGCTTCGAGCCCCTGGATATCCTCCATGGCGTGCTGCTCTGCGTGCGCCAGCTGGAGACGGGCCGCGCCGAGCTGGAAAACCAGTACAGCCGCGCCGTCAGGGCGGAGGGCAACCGCGATGCCCAGTTCCTGGTCGAGCGGGTCTTCCAGGTCGTGCCCCGGCGCTGGCGCGGCATGGGCGAGATCCCCGACAGCGGCCTGGCGCTGCGCGGGCCCTATGTCCGCTTCGACGCCCGACAGCGCTTTGGCGGCGTGGAGGAATCCGTCCGCGAGTCGGGGGAGTGCATCAGCGGTGCCATCATGCAGGGCCTGCGGCGTCCCGCCGAGTGCCCGGCCTTCGGTACCCGCTGTACGCCCGAGCACCCGCTGGGCGCCCCCATGGTGTCGTCCGAGGGCGCCTGTGCGGCCTACTACCGCTACCGCGGCGTCGCGTCCGCAGCGGGTGAGCCGTGAGTGACGACGTGACCGGCCTGCCGGTGTGCCCGCTCCCACTGGAGCGCTATCCCGCTGTGCTGCTCGCCCATGGAGGGGGCGGCCGGCTGATGCACGACCTGCTCTCGCGGCTGGTGTTCGCCGCCCTGGGCGGCGATTCCGGCGACCACGATGCGGCCGTGCTGCCCGCACCCGGCGCGCGCCTGGCGTTCACCACTGACTCGTACGTGGTGAATCCGCTGGTCTTCCCTGGCGGCGACATCGGCTCCCTGGCGGTGCACGGCACGGTCAACGATCTCGCCATGGCCGGGGCGCGCCCGAAATGGCTGAGTGTCTCGCTGATTATCGAGGAAGGGTTGCCCACGGACACGCTCTGGCGCCTGCTGCTGTCTCTGCGGGCAGCCGCCGACCGGGCGGGGGTGACCGTGGTCACTGGCGACACCAAGGTCGTGGACCGCGGCAAGGGAGACGGTCTGTTCATCAACACGGCGGGCATCGGCGAGGTCCCGGGCGGCATGCGGGTCCATCCGGACCGCGTCCAGGCGGGGGACAGCGTCATTGTCAGCGGTGACCTGGGTCGCCACGGCATGGCCGTGATGGCTCGGCGAGAGGGGCTGGAGTTCGAATCGGACATCGAGAGCGACAGCGCCGATCTCTCGGGCCTGGTCGCCGAGCTGCTGGCCTCCGGGGCGGATGTCCGCTGCCTGCGCGACCTGACCCGCGGCGGACTGAGCAGCGCCCTGAACGAAATCGCCGGCGCTGCCGGGCTGGGTATCGCCGTCGACGAAGCGGCCGTACCGGTGCGCTCCGACGTCGCCGCCGCCTGCGAGGTGCTGGGCCTGGACCCGCTTTACGTGGCCTGTGAGGGCCGCATGGCGGTGTTCGTGCCCCCCGCCGAAGCGAAGCGGGTGCTGTCGCTGCTGCAGTCCAGTCCCCTCGGGCGGGACGCGGCGCTGATCGGCGGCGTGACGGATCCGCCTGCGCGGGTGACCCTGACCAGCCGCATCGGCGTCAGCCGCGTCCTGGACATGCTCAGTGGCGAGCAGCTGCCCCGTATCTGTTGAATAGGGGCTCCTTCACGCCTACTAAGGATATGAAGAAGTCCGGTTTTTCGGCGAAGGAAAAGGAGAGCGGACAATGACCGGGAGTCGCCGTGACGAATACGTCGAGCAGCTCAAGGCTCGACTGGACGAATGGAACGCCCAGCTGGATCAGCTGGAGACGGAAAGCGAGCAGGCCCATGCCCAGCTCTCCGCGCAGTTCCGGGAGCAGCTGGCCGAGGCCCGCAGCCGGCGTGACGAGGCGCAGCAGCGGCTGGTGGAGCTGCAGAAGGCGGGAGAGTCGGCCTGGGACGACATGGTCGCCGGTGCCGAGCAGGCCTGGCAGTCCTTCGCCGACGCCTTCAAGAAGGCACGTTCCCGGTTCGACGACTGAGCACGCCGCGTGCGGGAACCGGTGCGTTGCCCGGCGTTCTAATAGGTTGAATGACGTTGCGGGAGGCACACGGAATTGCGTCCAATCGCTGTTTTCGCAATGGCGGCCCTGCTGGCGGGCTGTGCGACCCAGGTGCCCGAGCCGATTCGCGAGGCACCACCCGGGAATCCCTCTCCGGAGGCGGTGCGTGACGCCCCTGATGCCCTGAAGGGCGAGCGGGTCCGCTGGGGCGGGACGATCGTCTCCGTGACCAACAAGGCGGACCACACCGAAGTGGAGATCGTGGCCCGACCGCTGGACAGCGACGGCGAGCCCAAGGCCGTGGACCGCAGCCTGGGGCGTTTCCTGGCTCGTGTGCCCGGCTTCGTCGATCCGGCGGTGTACGCAGCGGGGCGCCATGTGACGGTGACGGGCACCGTCACCGGGGTCGTGGAGCAACCCATCGGTGAGTACAGCTACCGCTTCCCGGTGGTGGCCGTGGACGGCCGTTACCTGTGGCCGAAACGCCAGCCGGCGGCCCGCGATCGCTATCCGTACGATCCCTTCTGGTACGATCCGTGGTACCGGCGCTCCATGTTTTATCCTTACTGTCCATACGGCGCGCCGCGCTACTGCTGGTGATCGGAATGACCTACCGCATACTGTCTATGGCCCTGCTCGCGCTGCTCATTGCCGGCTGCGCCAGCACCCCGGAATTCGACGAATCGAAGGTGGACAAGTCCCTGACGCCGAAGACGGCCGTGGACCAGGGGGAGAGCGCCGTCGGCAAGACCGTGCTCTGGGGCGGCACCATCATCGAGAGCCGCAACCTCAAGGACAGCACCCAGCTGGAGGTGCTCGCCTATCCCCTGAACAGCTGGAACCGACCCCGGGAGTCCGGGTCCGCCATGGGACGCTTCCTGGTTCGGCATTCGGGCTACCTGGAGACCGCCGACTACGCGCAGGGACGTCAGATCACCGTCATCGGGCCCATCCAGGCGCTGAAGGCCGGCACCATCGGCGAGACGCACTACACCTATCCGGTGGTACAGGACGAGAAGCTCCATCTCTGGGAGCCGGAGTCGGCCGGCAGCAGCCGAGGCCCCAACGTGAACTTCGGCATTGGCGTTATCTTCTCCAACTGAACGGGGCCGACTGTGAAGCCGAGACCTGGCAATACTGCCCGGAACGTCACTACCGTTTGCCCGGCCTGCGGACGCCCGCTGTCCCTGTGGGACGTGGTGAAGGCCCCGACGCCGGGCAGCCTGCGCTGCGGGGGCTGCCGCACCGCGCTGGCCTTTGACGCCAACCTGCCGGCCATTGCGCTTGCCGCGGTCGTCGCGCTGAGTCTGCTGGCCTGGCTGGCCGAGCCGCTCTACGCCGGATTCGCCGGGTTCGGGATCTGGCCGGCGGCGACCGTGGCCGCCATCGCGGCACTGGGGGTCTGGCTGCTGTTCGAGACCGCGCTGGCGGCCTATCTGCTCAGGCGTCGGACGGTGAGGGCGCGCGATGACTGAGCGGCGTCTCGTCCCCGAAGGAGAGGACCTGCGGCGGGCGGTCCGCTGGCTGTCCGAGCAGCACCAGCGGGTCACCCGCGAGCTCATCGAGGAAGCCGCCCGCCGTTTCGACCTATCGCCCCTGGAGGAAGAGTTCCTGCTGCGTGAGTACCTGCAGCGTGCTTGGCCTTAGCCATCCAGCCCCAGATGGTCGTTGAGGAATCGCGGCAGGGACGGCGCTCCCACGCAGGCTCCGACGGGCTTCGGCAGTGGAAGGTTGGAAAGCAACAAGGTGCTCTTAAGGCATTCATCGAAGGGGTGTGGGAGCGCCGTCGCCGGCGCGATTCCTCAATTTTCTACCGCGACTGAAATATTGTGCCCTCAACCTTCCAGGGCTTCCCCCGCCAGCCGCCGCTCCAGCTCCCCGATGCGACCGATGGTCTCCCGGGCGCCTTCCGCGTCCCGCTCGGTGACCCGGCGGATCAGGTGCCGCATCAGCTCCAGATGGTTATCCATGGCGTCGGCGCGCTGCCGCCACGACAGGTACAGCACCCGGCGCAGAGGCGGCTCCAGGTCGCGGAACAGCTCGTCCAGCAGGGGGTTGTCCACCACCGGCGCGCACGCCCGGGCGAAGGTGAAGTTGTGCTCGTAGTAGCCCGCCACGTCGCCGGCCTTGGCGGCGCCGTTGAGCGCCTCGATCACCGAGTACAGGGACGGCAGGTCGTCCGGAGACCAGCGTTCGGCGGTCTTCTCGGCCAACAGCTGGTAGAGCGGCACCACCACGTCGTAGAGTCGGCCGATGTCCTTCGGGGCGAGATCCGTGACCACGGCTCCGCGTCGGGGCAGGATGCGGACTAGGCGGCGTTTCTCCAGCAGACGCAGCGCCTCGCGGACGGGACCGCGACTCACGCCCAGCTCCCGGGCGAGCTGGGTCTCCAGCAGGCGGTTGCCGGGCGGCAGCGTGCGGCGGATGATCCGCTCGCCGACCTGATCGGCGATGATTTCGTTGAGATTGCGCGCCCCGCCCGGCCGGCGTTGCGCCCCGCTTCCGCCGGCGGACGATTGCGGACCTGCGTGCTGTTCTATGCTTGACATATCGGGAGGCCGCACGAAATGTTACCAATAACTGATGGGGGATCCATATTGTTGACAATATAGCCGAGAGGAGGTTGAATTGTCGACAATTATGTTCCGGCGTCCAAAGGGAGGCACTGACGTGGCGAAAGAACCGGACTCCAAGGACACCCGGAAGACGGGCACACGGCGCAAGACGGGGACCGCCGCGCGGAAGACTGCCGGTGAGGGCGCGACGGCCGGCCGCCGGTCACAGGCGGCAAAGACGGGCGGCTCGTCCGGCGCCGGGAGCGCCACGCGGAAGAGTGCCTCGTCCGCCGGGACCCAGCGCAGCACGAGCCGCACGACGAAATCGGCGGGTACCGGCTCGTCCCGGGCGCGCAAGTCCGGCGGCAGCGGGGACCGCCTGGCCGTCGTGGCCGGCGTGCGGACGCCGTTCGCCCGCCAGCTGACCGCGTTCAAAGGGGTCAATGCCATCGAGCTGGGCTGCATGGCGACCAACGAGCTGCTGGCCCGCACGGACATCGACCCCCAGCTCATCGAGCGGGTGGTCTACGGTCAGGTGGTCACCCTGCCGGTGGCGCCGAACATTGCCCGCGAGATCGTCATCGGTTGCGGCATGGACTCGGCCACCGATGCCTACAGTGTTTCCAGGGCCTGCGCCACCAGCTTCCAGTCGACGGTGGACATCGCCCAGGCCATCATGCTGGGCGACATCGAGATCGGCATCGCCGGCGGCGCCGATTCCAGCTCGGTGATCCCGATTCAGGTCTCCCCCCGGTTGCGCGACGTGCTGGTGGAGATGACCAAGGCCAAGACCACCGGCGAGCGGCTCAATCTGCTCAAGCGGCTGCGGCCACGGGATCTGATGCCGAATCCGCCGGCGGTACGCGACTACAGCACCCGGTTGGGCATGGGTGACATCGGCGAGCAGATGGCCAAGAGCCATGGCATTACCCGCCAGGCCCAGGACGAGCTGGCCCTGCGCTCCCACCAGCGGGCCAATCAGGCCTGGGAAGAGGGCAAGCTCAACGGGGAGGTGATGTACGCCTTCGCCGGCGCCAAGCAGACGCCGATCCACAAGGACAACAACATCCGCCCCGATGCCTCGCTGGACTCCCTGAGCAGGCTCAAGCCGGCCTTCGACAAGCGCCACGGCACGGTGACCGCGGGCAACTCCACGCCGCTGACCGATGGCGCCAGCAGCCTGCTGCTGATGAAGGAGAGCCGCGCCCGGGCCCTCGGCCTGGAGCCGCTTGGCTTCATACGTTCCTATGCCTTCCAGGCGGTGAACCCCTTCCATGACGGTCTGATCGGGCCCCTATACGCGACGGCCCGGGTACTGGACCGGGCCGGGCTCAAGAGTACCGACGAGCTGACCCTCATCGACATTCACGAGGCGTTCGCCTCGCAGACCCTGTCGGTGCTGAAATACTGGCAGGACAAGCAGTTCGCCAAGGACCGTCTCAACCGCAGCCGGGCCCTGGGCGAGGTGGACTGGGAGCGCATCAACGTGCTGGGCGGCTCGGTAGCCTACGGTCACCCGTTCGCCGCAACCGGCGGGCGGATGATCGTGCAGACGCTGAATGAGCTGCGCCGGCGCGGCGGCGGCACGGCCCTGAATACCGCCTGCGCCGCGGGAGGCCTGGCGGCGGCGATGGTTCTGGAGGTGGCGTGATGGCGACGCAGGAAACGGCAACAACCGGCACGGACGAGAGGCAGCCGCTGACCCTGGAAATGCGGGACGACGGAATCGCCGTCGTCACCATCGATGTGCCTGGCGAGTCCCAGAACACGCTCAGCCGGCGGCTGATGGAGGCGGCGGCAACCCACCTGCAGGATCTCTCGGGCCGCGACGGCCTCAAGGGCGTGATATTCCGCAGCGGCAAGCCGGGCTCGTTCATTGCAGGTGCGGACATCCGCATGCTGCGCAGCTGCAGCAGCGCCCAGGAAGTGACCGAGCTGTCGCGGTCGGGGCAGCAGATGTTCGACCGCATCGAGGCCTTCAAGGTGCCGGTGGTGGCGGCCATCGACGGGGTCTGCCTGGGCGGCGGCCTGGAGCTGGCCATGGCCTGTCACGCACGGGTGTGTACCGACTCTGAGAAGACCGTGCTGGGGCAGCCGGAAGTACAGCTGGGGCTTCTGCCCGGCGGCGGCGGAACCCAGCGGCTGCCCCGTTACGTGGGTATCGCCGAGGCGCTCGACATGATGATGACCGGCCGCCAGGTACGGCCGGCCAAAGCCCGGCGGATGGGCCTGGTGAACGAGGTGGTGCCCACGGCCATCCTGCTGGACGCGGCGCTCGGGCAGGTGAAGGCGCTGCAGGGCAAACGGCGGCACGGACCGCAGCGCCGTGCCGACTCGCCGATGGTGGAGCTCACTCAGTGGGCCATGGACGGCAATCCGCTGGGCCGGCGTATGGTCTTCAAGCAGGCCGAGAAGCAGATGCTCGCCAAGACCAAGGGCAACTACCCGGCACCCAAGCGGATCCTGGAAGTCGTTGAGGCCGGGTTCGACCAGGGCGTGCGCCGCGGCCTGGAGCTCGAGGCGCGCTATTTCGGGGAGCTCGCCATGACCACGGAGGCGCGCCAGCTCATGGGACTGTATTTCGCCACCACGGCCATGAAGAAGGATGCGGGGGTGGCCGACCCCAAGGTGAAGCCGCGGCCGGTACGCCGGGTCGCTGTGCTGGGTGCCGGGCTCATGGGGGCCGGCATCAGCTACGTGAGTGCGGACAAGGCCGGGCTGCCCGTGCGGCTGAAGGACGTGAAGGTCGAAGGTCTGTCCACCGGGGTCGGTTACGTGAAAGAGCGCATCCGCGAGCGTGTCAAACGCAAGTCCATCAGCCGCATCCAGGGCGATATCGTCGGCCGCCGGGTGACGCCGACGCTGGACTTCAGTGGATTCGGGCGGGTGGACGTGGCCATCGAGGCGGTCTTCGAGAAGCTGGAACTCAAGCATCAGATGGTGCGGGACATCGAGGCCCACTGCCATCCCCGGACCATTTTCGCGACCAACACCTCGTCCATCCCGATCACCCGCATCGCGGAAGGTGCCGGCCGGCCGGAGAACGTGATCGGCATGCATTACTTCTCCCCCGTCGAGAAGATGCCGCTGCTGGAAGTGATCGCCACGGACAAAACGGCGCCGGACGTGATCGCCACAATCGTCGATCTGGGCCGCCGGCAGGGCAAGACGCCCATAGTGGTGAAGGACGGGGCCGGCTTCTATGTCAACCGTATCCTGTCGCCGTACATCAACGAAGCCATGCACCTGCTCAGGGCCGGCATTGCCATCGACCGGATCGACAAGGCCCTGGTGCAGTTCGGCTTTCCCGTGGGGCCGTTCAAGCTCCTGGACGAGGTCGGCCTCGACATTTCCGCGCACGTGGCGCCCATTCTCCACGAGGCCTTCGGTGAGCGCATGCAGCCCGTGGCCGAGGCCCAGAAGATGCTCGACGACGGTCGTCTGGGCAAGAAGGTGCAGAAGGGTTTCTACGACTACGGCGAGGGCAAACGCGGCAAGGAGGTGGATCAGACCGTTTACAAGCTGCTCGGCGTGGAACCCTCGGGCAGCATGCGGCCGGACGAGATCGTCGATCGCACCGTGCTGCTGATGCTCAACGAGGCCGCCATCTGCTGGCAGGAAGGGCTGCTGCGCAGCGCGCGCGACGGCGACGTCGGCGCCGTGTTCGGCATCGGCTTCCCGCCGTTCCGCGGCGGCCCGTTCCGCTACATGGACACGTTGGGACTGGACACCGTGCTCGACAAGCTGCAGGGCTACCGCCGCCAGCACGGCGAGCGCTACGCGCCGGCCGGGATCATCGAGGAAATGGCAGGCGAGAGCCGCACCTTCCACGATGACACGTAGCTCCGGCTCAAATTCCGACGGCGAGGTGACCGGCACCGGCCTACACTCAGGAGGAGATGCCGGCTCGATCGATCCCGCACCGGGGCGGGCCGGCATTTTCGCGGAAGGGCGCCGGCAGCGGAGGTCCCGACCCCGTGCCCGTCCGGGGCACGGCAAACTGAAAGGCCGCTCCGTGCCGGCGCTGTGAATGTGCTCGCAGCAACATGGAGGACGCCACTATGGCTGGAAGCACTTACAAGGTGATCGAGATGATCGGCACCAGCGACAAATCCTGGGAGGACGCCGCCCGCCAGGCCGTGGAGACGGCCGGACAATCTCTCAAGCACATGCGGGTAGCCGAGATCAAGGAGCTGGACATGGTAGTCACGGAGGACGGGAAAGTGTCCCAGTTCAGGGCCAAGGTGAACGTCTCCTTCAAGTACGGAGACTGAAGGAGGCCGGACCGCGCGATGGGCCTATTCGGCCCATCGCGTCCGGGTGCGTGCCGGGATGCCAATCCGGCCGGGGCGATGCCACCCCTCAGGGTGTGCGCCGCTCCGCTGCAGGAGGGCATGACTCACGACCGGGTGAGTAACAGGAGCACCACTCCAACGCGTCCCTCCCGCAGATTGCGCAGCAGGTTCTGCGTCTTGGCTTTCATCCCGCCGCCGACGATCACCTGCAGACCGAGCTTCGGTGCCCCTTCGCCGCGGGTGCGCTCCAGCAGACGGGTGAAGAACGTCTGGGCCGCCTCGGACCGGTCCTGCCATTCCATGACCCGAAAGCCGCTGCCCTCCAGCCGTCTGCGCATGTCCGCCGCGCTCTCCAGAAAGCTGATCGACTCGCGGTCGGCCCAGGGGACCGGGAAGTGCGGCGCCTGCCCAGCGGGCCCAGCCACCACCTCGTAGCTCACCAAGCGCCCGCCGGGCCGCAGCACCCGCGCCAGCTCTGCGTACAGGCGGTCCTTGTCCGCCACGTTCATGGTCATGTGCTGAGTCCAGACCACGTCGAACGCTGCCGCCTCGAATGGCAGTGCGCAGGCGTCGGCCTGGCGGAAGTCCACGCGGTCGGCCAGGCCCACCCGCCGCGTGAGCTCGGTAGCGGTTGCGCAGTATTCGGCCGTGAGGTCCACGCCGGTGACCCGGCAACCGCAGGCGGCGGCGAGGGTCCGCGCGGGACCGCCGATGCCGGCGCCCACGTCCAGCACGTGCTCGGCCGGCGTGATGCCGGAGAGCTCGATCATGTCCCGGGTCGCCTGGCGGCCGCCTATGTGGAACTCGTCGAGCGGCGCCAGGTCGTCGACGGTGAGCTTCGCTGGATCCACGCCGGCTTCCGCCAGGGCATTCAGGATCGTTTCGGTCAGGTTGTCACGATGATAGTGGTCAGCGACGTCGGACATGAAGCGGCTTCCTTCACGGCATGGCTCAATGGTGCGGTGTGCGGCACTGCCGCCTGTCCGAGGGGCGGTTTCACGTGAGCGGCGGTGCCGGTTCGGGAAGGCATCTTACCGTGCCGGCGGGCAGGCGTCTGCCCGCCGAGCGGCATTCAGGATGCCTCGATGGTCTCCTGGTAGGCGTGCCAGGTGGCATAGCCGATCAGCGGCAGGGTTACCACCAGACCCAGGAAGGCGGTGGCGAAGCCGATGAGCACCGATACCAGAATGATGGCTGCCCAGATCAGCATGACCCCCTTGTTCTGCAGCACGGCGGCGAAGCTGGTGATGACCGCCGTGATGACGTCGGCGCGGCGGTCCATCATCATCGGCAGCGAGAAGGCGCTGACGGCGAAGACCACGGCGGCGAACACCGCGCCGACCGCCGTGCCCACGCCGAAGAACGCGGCCAGCTGGGAGAGCGCCGGATTGCTCATGGCCGGGAAGAACACGTGCACCAGGGCCGCCGCCCGCGCCCACACCAGTAGCACGATCAGCAGCACCACGGCGAAAATGAGCTCGTTGCCGAAATTGCTGCGGACCGCCTGCAGGCAATCCGCCATGCTCACCGCCCGGCCCTGCTGGAGCTGGCGGCTCGTTTCGTACAGCGCGAAGGCCAATACGGGTCCGATCAGCATGAAGCCGGTCAGCAGGCTGAACATCAGGACCCAGTTGCCGGTAGCGTAGGTAACGCCGGTGATCAGATAGCTCACCAGTACGACGAGGCCGCCGTATGCCAGACTGTGCAGCGGGGCGCGGCGGAAGTCGGACCAGCCGGCCCGCAGCCACCGCCAGGGCGCGTCCGCCGGCAGTCGGCGCACGCCGGGTAGCGGGACATAATCCTCGGTAGGTGGGGATGTCTGGTTCATTATCGTTATAGTTTGAGAATAGCTTTCTGGAATATCGCGCGAACGCATGTTCGACGCAAGGCTCCGGTTATTGACCCAGGTCAACAGACTGCGGCGGCGGTGGTGGCATTACGTGTGACCGGGCATTCCGGGAATTGCGGGCCCGCCGGTCCGCGCCGGACTCGATCGCAACAGGGGAGAAGCGATGGCGGTTAAGACTATCAAGCATATTGTCGTGCCGGTGGACGGTTCGGATCACGCTGCCCACGCGGCGGTGTTCGGCGCGCACCTTGGTGAGCTGGTGGGCGCCCGGGTGGCCCTGGTATTCGCCTTTCCCGCGTCCGTGGCCGACATGATCGGGGTCATGGGTTATCCGGGAGTGCCCGGGCAGGCCATCCACATCAGCGAGGCGGATATCGAGCGCACCATGAACCAGAGCGCCGACAAGGCGTTCTCGTCGGCGCGGGAGGCGATCGGCGAGACCACCGCGGACGTCGTCCAGGAGATCCTGCGCGGCGACGTTGCAGAGGCCATCATCGATTACGCGCGCAAGCACGAGAGCGGGCTGATCGTCGTGGGCAGCCGCGGGCTCTCGCCCATGAAAGAGCTGCTGCTGGGCAGCATCAGCGACAAGGTGCTGCGCCACGCCCCCTGCCCGGTGACCGTGGTGCGCTGAGGCCCCCCCTGTGCCGGCTGCCGATGCTATCCTGGCGCGGCAACGGGAACGCCGTCGGGCCCGGCCCGCTTCAGGCCCGCTTTGGGGTAATCAGTGTATTCTGCCTTAGCGCGACTGGATCCGCGCCGGTTCGTGGCGCTGCTCGCGGAGCTGCACGCCGAGTCCGGCGCCGCGGCCGGGACGTCCGCCTGGTCGCCCCGGGTCGGCATCGTCATGCTGACCGCGGCGGTGTCCCTGCTGGTGCTGCACTACCTGAAGTATCGCGGCGCCTTCTACGCCGCTCTGGGCTGGCTCGCGCCCTGGCTCGACATGACGCCCAGGGCCTTGGTCATTGCGGTCCGCCGCGATCCCTACGGCGCGCTCTACGGCCAGGCCTGGTGGGTCGGCTGGTGCGCGGTGAGCTACGTGCTGCTGCCGATGCTCTCGATCCGCTTCCTGCTGCGGGATCGGATCCGCGATATGGGCGTGGGCCTCGGTACCCTGGGCCGGCACTGGCGATGGTACGTGGTGCTGGTATCCCCGATCCTGGTGTTCGTGGTGCTGGTCAGCTTCCGGCCGGACTTCTCACACTACTATCCCTTCTACCGGGGGGCTCACCTGAGCTGGGCCGATCTGCTGATCTGGGAGGCGCTCTATCTCACGCAGTTCGTTTGCCTGGAGTTCTTCTTCCGCGGTTTTCTCGTCCACGCCCTGCGGCCGGCCCTGGGGGTCAACGCCGTCTTCGTCATGTGCGTCCCCTACCTCATGATCCACTTCCCCAAACCCTGGCTGGAGGCCACGGGCGCCATCCTGTTCGGGTTGTTCCTCGGCGTGCTCTCGCTGCGCTCGCGCTCCATCTGGGGCGGCGTCTGTGTCCACGTCACCGTGGCGCTGAGCATGGACATCGCCGCGCTCCTGCAGGGGCCGGGGTTGCCGGGAAGCTTTTTGAGGTAGCCGCAGATGGACGCGGATAAACGCAGGTGTTTCGGGATTGCGCCTCGCGGCTTTCCCAATGGGGATTCGCCTGATATCCGGCGGCGGCTGCTGAGCGAGGCGCGCTGCGTAGCGCTGTAGTCATTCTACAGTCAAGCAGCGCAACGACGTGCAGCGGCCGCCGCCACGCTCCCTTCAGGCCGCGGGCACGGACGCGCTCGCGGCGTTGGCGCCGCTTGACGTGACCCCGCCACGCCGGCGCGCCGCCGCCTTGCGAGCACGCCCGTGCGCGCGGCAAATAGGCGACGAACTTCTGTTAAGGGACACTAGCGGCATCGTGGGAGCGGCGACCCCGCCGCGACTGCCTCCCCAGTTCCGAAGATCGCGCCGAGGTCGGCACCCCCACGCGGCCCGAGGCTTGCAGGAGCGCCGAAGACGCGGTCCGTGATCGATCCGCGTTCATCCGCGTTCATCTGCGGCTAACCATCTTTTCTGACCCGCCGGCATGCCTGTGGCAGAATCCCCTCATTTGTCGAATCACTCCGTGGGGTAGACGGCATGGTAGCGATGGACGTTGAGGCCGTTCGGGCCTTTCTCGACGAGCAGTTCCCGCAGCATACCGGTGAGGTGGAGGCCACCGGCGAAATGACCGCCCGCATGCGGCTGCCCGTGAGCACCGAGCATCTGCGGCCGGGGGGCACGGTATCGGGCCCTGCCATGATGGGGCTGGCGGACGCCTGCATGTACGTGGCAATCCTGGCCCAGCTCGGTCCGGTGGCGCTGGCGGTGACCACCAATCTGAACATCAATTTCCTCCGCCGCCCGGCTCAGCGCGACGTCATCGCCGAGGCGCGCCTGCTCAAGCTGGGCAGGCGCCTGGCGGTGGGCGAGGTCACCGTCTACTCCGACGGCGACCCGGAACCGGTGGCGCACGTGACGGCGACCTATTCCATCCCCCCGGACCACGTGCCGAACGACGGATAGCACTTCGTGCGACAGCGGATCAGCGGCTATCACCAGGACGAGCACGGCGACTGGGTGGCCGAGCTGGAGTGCGGCCACCAGCAGCACGTCCGCCACCGTCCGCCCTGGTTCAACCGGCCCTGGGCGGCCACCGAGGCCGGCCGCCGCGCCCACCTGGGCATGCCGCTGGACTGCCCGTACTGCGACCGGGAAGGGTCGGCGGCGCCGCGTCGGACGCTGCGGGGGCGGCGTGCCCGGGCTCTGGATCATATCCGGCGCATGGAGCTGGACGGCTTCTGGGCCCTGTGCCTGAGCCTTGCCCTGACCCTGACGACCCTGGGGCTGTCCCTGCTGCCCTTCCTTCGCCATGTGCTGCGCACTGCCCGCCGTGCGCCCTGTGAGCCGGGGCCGGGTCCGGTAGCGGCGGTGTTCGGCGTGTGCCTGGTCGACGACCACGTAGGGCATGAGTTCCGCCAGCGGCTCGGCCGCGGGGTGGCGCTGCTGCGAACCGGGACGGTGGGCGAGCTGCTGCTGCTCGGCGGCGTCACCGGGGAGGCCACGGTGTCGGAGGCCGAGGCGGGACGGCGGCTGCTGCTGCGGCAGGGCATACCGGGCGAGAAGATTCACCTGGAGGATCTGTCGCGGCATACCCTGGAGAACCTGCGCAATGCCCGCGAGCTGGCGCGGGAGCGGGGCTGGGCCGACCTCATCCTGGTCAGCAGCCGCTACCATCTGGCCCGCGTGGCGGTGATGGCCAACGGCCTGCGGTTGGCCTATCGGCTGTGCGCGGCTGAGATGCGCTTCGAGATCGGCCCGCGCACGCTGAGTTGCGCCCTGCGCGAGGCGTTCTATCTTCAGTGGTACTGGTGCGGCAAGCTCTGGTCCATTCTGACCCGCAATCGCAAGAGTCTGGAGCGGATAAGCTGATGTTGCTGAACGCGGAGGCGTCCTGCCTGTTGGTGGTGGATTGCCAGGAGAAGCTCATGCCGGCCATCCACGGCGGCGACGACCTGATCGCACAGGTGGGGTGGCTGATCGATCTGGCGCGGGCGCTGTCCGTGCCGATGCTGGCCTCGGAGCAGTATCCCCGAGGGCTGGGCAGGACAGTGGGCGACATCGACGCGCGCCTCGATGCGGGCGAGAAGATGGAGAAGCTGCGTTTCTCCTGCGCCGCTGAGCCCGGTTGCCGCGAGCGTTGCGAAGGGCTGGGCCGGCGGCAGGTGGTGATCGGCGGCGTGGAGGCTCACGTGTGCGTGCTGCAGACCGCCGTCGGCCTGCTCGGCCAGGGGTGGGAGGTGTTCGTGGTGGAGGAGGCAGTCTCCTCCCGTCGACTCCGCGACCGGGATCTGGCGCTGGCGCGGATGCGCCAGGCGGGCGTGGAAGTGGTCAGCCGCGAGATGGTGGCCTTCGAATGGCTTCACGAGGCCGGCACGGATCTGTTCCGGGATGTCTCCCGGCGCTTTCTGCGCTGAGCGCCAACTGCCGGCCGCTCGCGGTCATTACAGGTCGTAGAGGTAGCTGATCGACAGCAGCCAGGCGTCGTCGTTGAAGAAGGTCTGCCCGATCTCCGGGGTACCTTCCGGGACCCGCCAGCTCAGTCCCACGCTCCCAGCCGGCGCGATGCGGGTTTCCGTGCCGGTTTCGTCGTAGACGCTCACTCTCCCCACGCCGGCACGGCCTTTCACTTTCAGGTAAGGCTGCCCCGGGCTGCGCCAGACGGCGAATAGGGTGCCCGCGCGGTTATCCTCGTCCCGGGAGGTGCCTGCTTGGTGGCTGAAGCGGGGCACGGCGCCGCCGGTCCAGACGGCTTCAGCGGCAACCCCGGGTAGCCGGCGGAAGCGCAGGGCGACATCGAAGCCGACATTGACGGCGGCGACGTCATGGAAGTCGGCGGGCCCGGGTGTCAGGGCGCCCGCCACGACGCCGATGTACCGCGGCGGCGCCCCGGCCGCCGCGGCTCGCTGTCAGGCCGTGTGCGCGGAGGCGCCCGGGGCCCTGGGTGCGCGCTCGTCCTTCAGCCCGGCCTTGCGCAGGATGGCCATCATCGGGCACCACTTGGTGAAGGCGGACTGCATCAGGTTCAGCCCGACGAAGCCGGTGAACAAGAGCCACGCCGGGTGGACGAAATAGGCCAGAGCAGCGCTCAACAGCACGAAAAAGCCGGCGATCAGTCGCAGTGCGTCATTGACGGTCATGGCGTTCATACTCCTCAAGTCAGCGCCAGTTTCTGAGTATTACTATATGCCCAAATAAGAATATAATCAACAAGCCAATTCGGTTAGAATGACTCCATGGCGAGCACACGGGGATACTGACCGATGGAGCATCTGAACGAGGAGACCTTGCAGGTGATCGCAGCGCAGTTCCGGGTGCTGAGCGAGCCGGTGCGCCTGCATCTGCTGCATGAGCTGCGCGGCGGAGAGCGCTCCGTCAATGAGCTTGCCGCCCGCGCCGGGATATCCCAGCCCAGCGCATCGAAGCATCTGTCCGCATTGCGCGAACAGGGGCTGGTGAGCCGCCGCAAGGAAGGCACGTCGGCTCGGTTCTCGATTGCGGCCGACTTCGTCTTCGAGCTCTGCGACATCGTCTGCGACGGCGTCCGTCAGGACCTGGAACGCCGCCGCGCGGCGTTGCCGGCCCACCTGGAGCCGGTCACCCGCCGCTAGCCCGGCCCCGCGAGCGGAACCGCCCGCGGGGCCAAGGCGCCCTCAGCCGTGCACGTGGCCGTGCTCGAGCTCCTCGTCGGTGGCTTCGCGCACTTCCACCACGTTCACGTCGAAGTTCAACGTGACCCCGGCCAGCGGATGGTTCGCGTCGACGAGCACCTGCTCGTCGCCGACCTCGGCGACGGTGATGATCTGCACGCCGCCCTCGGTCTGGGCCTGGAACTGCATGCCGGGCTCCAGCGTATCGACCCCCTCGAACAGGTTGCGCGGCACCTGCTGCTTGAGGTTCTCGTCACGCTGTCCGTAGCCCTCGTCCGGTTCCACCGTCACATTGACCTGGTTGCCGGACTCCTGGCCCTCCAGGGCCCGCTCCAGGCCGGGAATGATGTTGCCCGCGCCCTGGACGTACTGCAGGGGCTCGCGGTTGGCGGAGGAGTCCAGAAGGTTGCCATCGTTGTCCGTCAGCGTGTAGTCGATGGCAACGACCTTGTTCTTGCTAATCTGCATGGCAAAGCTGCCCTTTGTCGTCAACTGAGTTCGACGCTGTCCCAAAAATAGCTGCTTTCCCCCTGTACAGCCGGTCGCTGCCTGGCTCCGGACTCACTACGTTCCTGATGGGAAAGCGAAGTTATTGATGGGACACCGTTTACCCATTCTAGGGGGCATAGTCTCCGCTTCCAAGGGCGGACCACGGCCGGCCGACGGCCGGCACCCCGGCGCGCGGCCTGATGAGTGCCGGGTACGGTCTGTCACGGGGCCTTCAAGGCTCGGGCTTCGGGGGAGGGGAAGACGGCCGCCGCGGGGCGGCGGTGTCGGCAGGAAGGACGCTGCGCCGTCCGCAGGGACGGCGCCACTGGGTCACTGGGTCATGAGGCGGTAGCGCTCGGCCAGCTCGGCGATGCGTTCGCGTTCCTGATCGTTGACGTCGACGAACTCGAAGCCGGTATTGTGGAAGACGGCGTTGCGCTCCTTCCGGCACCATTTGCTGTGCGCGTTGACGTCGATGTAGCTGCTGCCCTGGATTTCCTCGCCGAGATCCATGCGCAGGTGAAACAGCCGGCTCTCCTCGATCGGCTCCTCGCTCTGCAGCATGCCGCCGTCGACCGTGACGTCGGTCAGGTAGCCAACCAGCTGTCCGGTGTCGCGGTCGATCACCGGGAGATACTGGTCAACCACATCTCTCGGACGACGCCTGAAGTCCTTCATTGCCGCCTCCTCGGTACCTCAATCCAGTTTCAGGGAACTCTGGCCACTCGCCCTCCGGCCCCGACTGCGGGGACAGCGTGACGGCGCACGTGCCGCAGTTTCCGAGCCACAAGCTGGCGATGTTCAGCCGCTCCACAATGAAAACTATGCGTCGCTGATATCTATTTGTCTACACTTCTTTCGTGGAATGGGTCACGCGTCGCGTGAGTCTCTGCCGGCCTGAATGCCCGACACGCGGAACGGCGCGAAGCGAGTCACGTTTTTTCAGTGCGGTGATTGGTATCGGGCTGCGGCTCATTTAGTCTGATCGTCATGCCCGACTTTGCATGGAGGCGCCATGGAGCTGAGAGGTTCCTGCCACTGCAAGGCAGTTCGGTTCCGGGTCGAGGCGGACTCGCCGATTCCGTATCTGCGCTGCTACTGCAGCATTTGCCGCAAGACCGCCGGCGGTGGCGGCTACGCGATCAATCTGGGCGCTGACGCGCATACCCTTCAGGTGGAGGGCGAGGATGCCGTGTCGGTGTATCAGGCACGCATCGAGAGAGAGGACGGTACCAGCGAGGTCAGTCCCGGCCGGCGCTCGTTCTGCCGGTACTGCGCCAGCACGCTATGGGTGTACGACCCGCGCTGGCCGGAGCTCGTTCATCCTTTCGCCTCCGCCGTCGACACGCCCTTGCCGAAGTCTCCCGAAACCGTGCGCATCATGCTGCGCTATGCCGCACCGTGGTGTGAATTGCCCGATCCCGCCGTGACCGGCGAGCGCCATTTCGACGAATATCCCGATGAATCGCTGCACGAATGGCACGTGAGGCACGGGCTCGTCGGCGGGACGCCGTAGAGGTACCCAGGCAGCACATAATGTCTATACTGCATGAACGGCCGCATATGAAGCTTGTCCAATAAACATGGAACCGGAATACAAGGAGCGTCCAATGATTCCGGAGGTACCGGCAGACCTGACAGACCGGCGGCGCGAAAATCGGACCATGATCAGCGCCGAACCCAATGTTTTCGACCGTCATACCCAGCGTTCGCTGGGGCGGCTGGTCAACCTCTCCCGCGAGGGCTTCCTCGTCGTGGCGCCCGAGCCGCTGGATCCTGACACCCTGCACGAAGTGCGCATCGTGGTGGTGGACGATTACGGACAGTTGCGGACCATCAATGCCAGTGCCGAGCTGATCTGGTGCAGGAAGTCCCGGTTCGACAACGGTTATGGGGCGGGCTTCCAGTTCAGCGCCATGGACCCCGCCGACGAAGTAATCGTCCAGCACCTGATCCAGGCACTGTAGGCGGCGCGGCGATCCGCCGGCCAGTGCAGCACGCCATTCCCTGGCCGCGCGGCCGGGAGGGTACGCCGAGAGCCGCTGTTGATTGGCGGCGTGCGTTGATTCCCAACCGTTGACGCCTTAGCCTGCCTGAGACCCGGGGCGGCGCCCGTTCCGCGACGGGCCGCCCAACTGTACCCCCGTCCGGAAGGTTGGCGAATGTTCCGTGCCTTGGTATCCGACTACCGCCGGGGCTTGCTCCTGGCTCTGGCGGGCATCGTCGTGCTCAGCTTCGACGCTCTCCTGGTGCGCTGGGCGGACGCGCCGCCCGCCGACGTGTCCTTCTGGCGCGGGGCGCTGATCGCCGTGGCACTGGCGGCGTTCCAGTGGCTGCGCGGCAGCGGGCTGCGGCTTGCCGCGCTGCGGTCGTGGGAAGGGGCGGCGGCAGCGTGCCTGTTCGGTGTCAACACGGTGCTGTTCGTCTTTTCGCTGGCCCACACGGCCGTGGCCAATACCATTGTCATTCTTGCCCTGGCACCGCTGTTCGCCGCGCTCTGGAGCCGTCTCTGGACGTCGGAGCCGGTGCGGCGGGATACCCTCGCGGCGGCCATGCTGGCGGTGGCCGGTGTGGTCGTGGTGGTCGGCGGTTCCATCGATACGGGCCGGTGGGTCGGCGACGGACTTGCCCTGATCGCCTCCGCCGTGGTCTCGGCGGGCCTGACCGTGCTGCGCAACGCGCCGAGTCTGGAACGCGTTCCGGTGATCATGGCCAGTGGCGCGGTCACCGCGCTGCTGACCGCGCCGTTCGTGGCGCCCTTTTCGCTGCCGGCCGCCAGCTATCCGCCCCTGGTTCTGATGGGGCTGCTTCAGATACCGCTGGCAATGGTCCTGCTGGCGGTGGCCACGCGGCATCTGAGCGCCCCGGAGGTCAGCCTGGTCATGCTCCTGGAGATCCTGCTGGGGCCGCTCTGGGTGTGGCTCGCCATGGGCGAGGAGCCGCCGAGGCAAACCGTCTGGGGCGGTGCCGTGATCCTGCTCACGCTGAGCGTCTATTTCGCCCGCCGCCTGAAGTTTGAACCTTCGGGTTGAGTCGACCCGGGGAAGAGTCTGGCCGATTGTGACATAAAATGAGAACCAGTCCTCATATGGTCGCGACTGTGCCCATTACAGTGAACTTGGCCACGGTACTTCGGGATCCCCCGATCGTGGCTGGAATGATGCAACCGTTGCTGCGAGTCGCTGTCTTACCCGGTTCGACCCCGAACCGGGTATTTTTTGCCTGCGGCTCCCTTTGCGGGCGTCTCGGCAATAGATCCTGCCCGACCTCTTCCCTTACCATTGGGCCATGCATGCTTCAGCATCCATCGCGTCCGCACCGGTGCCGCGGATCGGCAAACGCCGAGTGCGCCTGCCCGGCCGCGCCTACCGGATTACCTGGATGACCGCCCGACGCCGGCCCCATTTCGAGCGGCTGGAGGCCGCACGCGCCGTGGTGGCGGCCATGCGCGCTCAGGAGGCGCGGGGGCTGGTGCGGTCCATGGCCTGGGTTCTCATGCCCGACCATCTTCACTGGCTGGTGCAGCTGGAGGGCGAGGAGACCGTGGACGCGGTCCTCGACGCTCTCCGCAGCGCCTGCGAAGGCGTGGAGGGTACGGCCGACGGCGCTCCGCTGTGGGCCGACGACTACAGCGTCCAGCCGCTATCCGCTCGGGACGACATCCGCGAAATCTCCCGGGACATCGTCGCCAACCCCCTGCGCTGGGGGCTGGCGGCTTCCCTGGCGGAGTATCCTCACTGGGACGCGATCTGGATCTGAGTCCCGCTGGCAGGCAATGCCGGAAACGGGTCTGCCGTTCGTTCCGGCCTACGTCTCATGGCCGTTGACGACCCCGAACTCCGCCGGCTGACGCACGTAGAACAGGGGCAGTCCTTCGGTACGTATTCGTGCCAGCAGCTTCTCGGCCTCCTCGTCGCCGACCAGGAACGTCACCATGATGGGGACGTCGCCGGCCAGCTCGAAGAAGTGCTCCTCGTGCAGCACCCCGTGGCGGCCGAACGAGGCTATGGACTTGAAGGCGGTGCCTCCGTGGAGGCCCAGGGACTCGGCGGTTTCCAGCAGCCAGCGATAGATCGGCACGCCGTGCACGCGCCGGCTCTCGTGGACGAAAAACTGCAGACTGACACCGTTCATCGTCGCCGCCTCCTCGTTCGTCAAGCCCGGCCGCTCATGGCCCAGAGTGCCAGCGCCATGCCCATGGCGGTCATCAGCAGGCTGCCCAGCACGTGAGCGCCGACCCCCGCCAGGGCCCAGAGGTAATCCGAGCGCCGTACCGCCGAGACGATTTCCGCGGAGAAGGTGGAAAACGTCGTGAGGGCGCCCATGAAGCCCGTGATCAGCATCAGGCGTACCTCCACCGGTACGCCCCCGCGGCTGAACCCCTCCAGCAGGACGCCGATCAGCAGGCCGCCGGTGAGGTTGGCGGCCAGGGTGCCCAGCGGCAGCGACGGCATGACCGGATTCAGCCACGCCCCCAGACCCCAGCGGCACCAGGCGCCGAGGCTGGCGCCCACCGCAATCGCCAGAAAAGACAGCCAGGACATCTGCATCAGCCCATTCTAGTCTGCATGGTTTGCCGTTTCACGGTTCGCGGGGCGACCCGCGCGCCTTCCCGCCTCAAAGCACGCCGGCGGCGATCAGCGCCACCAGGGCCGCGCCCAGCACCAGCCGGTAGATGACATAGGGCATGAAGCCGAGCCGGCCGAGCAGCGCCAGGAAGAAGTGAATCACCAGCAGCGCCATGACGGCCGAGAGCGCGTAGCCCAGCAGGAAGTCGGACCATGGTACGTTCGTGCCCTCCGCGACCACCTGGCCCAGCTTGAGCAGTGCCGCCAGCGCCGTGACCGGGATCGCCAGCAGGAACGAGAATCGCGCCGACGCTTCGCGGGAGAGGTTGAGAAACAGGCCCGCCGTCATGGTGATGCCGGAGCGCGAGGTCCCCGGAATCAGCGCCAGCGCCTGGGCCAGGCCGATCCAGATCGCATCGACCAGGGTCAGCTCCTCCACGGATCGGGTGCCGCGCACGGCGCGCCGGTCGGCCACGCCCAGCAGGACGCCGAAGATCAGCGTGGTGGCGGCAATGACCTCCGGTGAGCGCAGCGCGGTCTCGATGAAATGCTCGAGGCTCACGCCGGCCAGGCCCACCGGTATCGTGCCGATGACTACTCCCCAGGCGAGGCGGCTCTGCCCCACATGCCTGCGCCGGCCGAGGCTGGCGAGCCCGTCCACCGTGAGCCGGGCGACGTCGTGGCGGAAATAGAGCAGCACGGCGGTGAGCGTACCGGCATGCACCGCCAGGTCGAATGCCAGGCCCTGATCGGACCACGGCGTTAGCGCGGGAATCAGAATCAGGTGGGCGGAGCTGGAGATCGGCAGAAACTCGGTAATGCCCTGGACGATCGCCAGGACCACGACCTGAAGCAGTGTCATCTAGAGTCCTTTGTTCCGAGGTCCGTGAAAAGCGCCGGTTGCTGGTTGGAGCGCGCAGGCGCCCGCGGGGTTCCCTGCCGGCTCGTCGAAACTGCAGCCCCGCCGCCGGGCACTACAGCCAGCCTTTGCGCTTGAAGTAGAGATAGGGGGCGATGCCCGCAGCGATCATCAGCCCGATGGCCATCGGGTAACCGAGATGCCAGCCGAGCTCGGGCATGTATTCGAAGTTCATGCCGTAGATGCTCGCCACCAGGGTCGGCGGCAGGAAGACCACCGCCGCGATGGAGAAGATCTTGATGATCTGGTTCTGCTCGATGTTGATGAAACCCAGTGCCGCGTCCATGAGGAAGTTGATCTTGTCGAACACGAAGCTGTTGTGCGGCAGCAGCGACTCGGTGTCCTGCAGCAGGTCGCGGACCCGCCGCGACGTTTCCTCGTCCAGCCTGCCGCGGCGCTGCAGGTAAGTCAGCGCACGCTGAGTGTCCATGAGGCAGAGCCGTACCTTGCCGTTGATGTCCTCGTAGCGGGCCAGCTCGTCGATGGCCTCTTCCATGTCGGCGGTCTCGTCTTCCAGGACCGTGGTGCTGACCTGGTCGAGGCCGGCGTAGACTTCCTCCAGCAGGTCGGCGAGGTCGTCGATCTTGATCTCGAACACGCTGAGCAGGAGGCCTGTCGCGTCGCTCGACCAGCCCGTGTCGCGGCGGCCCCGCATGCGCAGCAGCCGGAACGCCGGTATGTCGCGCTCGTGGACACTGAGCAGGCGCTTGCTGTTGAGCGTGAAGGCCACCGTGGAGTTGCGCGGGTTGCCGTCGACACGGTGCAGGAACAGAGAGCGCAGATGCAGGCCGGCCTGGTCCTCGTAGGCCCGGGACGTGGCCTCGATCTCCTCGATGTCGTCGGACTCCGGCAGGGCATGCTTGTAGAGCTGCTCGACGTTGGCGCGTTCCTCATCTGTCCCGGCGTAGAGGTCCAGCCAGTCCGCGTCGTGAATGTCGGCGCGCTCATCCAGGGGAGCGAGACGGCCCTGTTCGATCTGAAAGGCGTGCAGCATGCCCGTGATCTCCTTCGCGCGCATCCGCGCGCCGGTTCGGTGGCAGGGACGGATTATAAAGGGACCGCTCGTCGGGTCCCAGGCCCATCCCGGCTCGGCGTGGACATCTCGCCGACGGCTGGCTACAATCCACCCTGCTTCAGGGGAGTAGCCTCCCGCGAGACAGCGGGGAGCACGTCAACAGGCTTGGTCCGCCGCGGACCGTGGCGTGCTCGACTACCGGGACCGTCGCTCCGGCGGTTCGGGTCTGGCGAGACCTGCGGCGCGTTTTCCTGGTCCGGGGTCGGGCAGGAAACGCGACCGCTGTGTCCATCGCCACCGGCCCCTTGGGAGCAAGCGTTTGGAGGCGTTCGCCATCTCCACGCTGGTGGTCGCCGTCGCCGAGGTCGGCGACAAGACCCAGCTTCTTTCCCTCCTTCTCGGGGCTCGATTCGGCCGTCCCTGGCCCATTGTCGCGGGCATTGCCGTTGCCACGGTGTTCAATCATTTTCTGGCCGGCTTCGCGGGAGTCATGGTGGCCCGGCTGGTGGGCCCGGACCTGCTGCGCTACGGCCTCGCCGCCTCGTTCGTGCTGATGGGGCTGTGGCTGCTGCGTCCCGATCAGGTGGACGAGGAGGAAGGGCGGCGTCAGTACGGGGGCGTCTTCCTGACCTCCCTGGTGCTCTTCTTCCTCGCCGAGATGGGCGACAAGACGCAGATCGCCACCGCGGCCCTGGGTGCGCGCTACGATCCGCTATGGGCGGTCGTGGTGGGCACGACCCTGGGCATGCTGATCGCCAACGTGCCGGTCGTTTTCGGCGGCGAATGGCTCATGCAGCGGGTGCCGGTGAAATGGGTGCAGCGCGCCGCGGCGCTGCTGTTCATCGGATTGGGGGGATGGACGTTGCTGAGCGGGTGATCCCAGACCCCGGTTATCTGGGTAAGGGATCGCCCGGCGAAGCCGGGCGCCCATGTCCTGCCGACAACCCGCGGCGATCGCACACGCGCGTGGGAGCGGCGACCTCGCCGCGATGCCTTTCCCGGTCCTACCGCGCGGCGGTGTCGCCGCAGCAGCCCTCGCCGTAGAGACGGCCGGCGGATTCCAGGTGCTCGCGCCAGTAGGCCTGCCTGAGGCTGTCGATGCGCACGCGCTCGCCGCTGGACGGGGAATGGATGAAACGCCGGTCGCCCAGGTAAATGCCAACGTGGGAGGGCTTCCAGCTGCCCAGCTCGAAGAACAGGAGATCGCCGGGCTGGAGGGCATCCTGCGGCACCGGTGCGGCCTCGGCCCGCTGCTGCGCCACGGTGCGCGGGACGCGTAGGCCGGCCCTGGCGTGGGCGTACTGCACCAGCCCGCTGCAGTCGAATCCGTCGGGCCCTTCGCCGCCATAGCGGTACGGTGCCCCCAGGGCGTCCCGGGCGGCGGCGGCGATCGCTCGCCCCTCCGTCGAAGGCCGGGGGGCCGGCGGTGTCGACGCCACCGGCGCACGTCCCCGTTCGGGGAACTGGGCGCAGCCGGCCAGCATCACCAACATGATGAGGCCGAGCAACGCGCTGAGTGGTCGTGCCTTGTGCAACGCCTGGCACCCCGTGCCGCGGCCCATGAAGCCATGATGCCCCATTCGGCGGGGTGCCGAAACCCTAGTCCCGTTCCCGGTACCAGAAAGTCCGGTAACGGCGGTCCCATTCCGGACCGGGAGCGTTAAGCACCATGGGGCCGACGCTGGCGCCGGGTATCTTCTTGCCGTCGATCTCCACCACGAACGGCGTCGGAGAGGGCAGGAAGCCGCCGCCCGGGGTCTTCAGTATCCGGTCGGCCTTGGTCAGACCCTTCAGCCCGTCGTTGTTCACCGTCGCCGTGGCGTCCTGGAAGTTCAGCATGTAGGTGCGCGCGATGCCCAGGCTAGGCACGCAGTTCTCGCCACTCGACGGGGCGGGCTCGTGGGTGTTGAAGAACACCGTGCCGCCGAGGGTCACGGCGCTGCTGATGACCTTCTCGCCGCCGTTGAGGTCCACCTTCCAGCCCCGTGCGGCGGACAGGCTCTGCATGGCCGAGTCGGACGCCGATGCGGTGCCGTCCTGGATGGTGTTGTCGCTGGCATCGTACAGGTCGGCGGTGGTGATGGTGCCGCCGCGGTTGACGAAGTGGGTGTCGTCCTCGATGGCCGCGAGCTGATAGGCGTCCTTGAACATGTAGAAGCTGTTTGACGTTGCCTCGTTGAACGGATGCTCCCGGTCCCCGGAACCCAGCAGGATGGCGTCGTAGCCGTAGTCGGTATAGACCACGTCCGGCTGGTGGAAGAACTGCCGGGTGGGGTCGCCGCCGCCGATGTAGGCGATCTTGTGGACCCGCCAGGCCGACGGCAGCGGATCGTTGATGTCCACGCGCCAGAGCTGCCCGCCGGTGTCTCCCACGTAGAGCCGGTCCTGGTGGCCGTCCAGGTCGCGGTCGATGGCCGTGACCGAAGACGGAATGCTGTAAGTCATGTCGCCGATCTTGTCGATCACCGCGCCGTTGGCGCTCGAGTGGGTGTTGGGGGGGCCAGCGTGCCATATGAGATGGCCGTCGGCGGCGTCCACCACGAAAATGCCGCGGCCCTGGGTGTAGGTCGGACCCGTCGCGGTGGGGTCGGGGGCCACGTCGTCGGCGCCGGGGTCGTAGCCGGCGCCGAAAGTCAGGGCGTAGCGGGTGCCTCCGGAGCCGTCCTTCAGCCGGATCGGAGTCAGCGCCGACCAGCTCTGGCCCATCTCGCCGTAGCCGCTGTCGTTGCTGCTCTTGTGCCAGAGCAGCTTCGGGTTGGTGTAGTCGGTGACGTCCAGCGCGTAGACGAACCGTCCGCCGCGGCGCATGGTGAGGTAGATGTAGAGTTTGTCGGTGGCCGGATCCACGATGTCGTCGCCGTTGGCGTCGATGTGCAGCATGGTGATCTTGCCGTCGACGAAGTCCGGATGGTTGCCGAAGTCGGCGGCGGGCGCGTCGGTGCGCAGGGTCTTGAGCTGACCGAAGAACTCACGCGGGATGAATCCCCACAGCTCCTTGCCGTCGCCGGTGGAAACGTTCTCGTCGGTGCCGCCTTCCACCGCGTGGAAGATGCCGTCGTTGGCACCGTAATAGGCCACCACCGTACCGTTGCCGTAGTTGACCACCGCCGGCTGGGAATGCAGCACGTCGCCGTGGATGGAGGGGCGGGCGTCGGTGGTCTGACCGTCGTTATCCTTGTCGTCCACGTCCTCGCCGCGCACCCAGCGGATCAGCGCGTCGCGCTCCGTGCTGTCGGCGGCGCCGAGGTCGGAGGCGCTAATGCTGCCGTTGCCGGTGTCGAACGGGTAGTTGGACAGGTTGTTGCCGTCGGTGCAGGTGCCCGTGCACGTATAGAGATGGCGCCAGCTGGAGTCGCCGGACAGGGCGTGGCTGTCACGCAGGCGCTGGTGGACGCCGCCCTTCTCGACCACGGCGCCGTCCGGGTTGTCGCTCTCGCTAAGCGGGTCGCCGCTGGGTGCGAAGGCCCAGTAGCTGGAGTTGTGGGTCCAGAAGCTGCGGGCGTTGTCGTCGATGAAGCCCGTAGTCCGGTTCTCGGCCTTGTTGCCGTCGGCGTCGGCCAGGAAAATGGCGCCGGTGTCCGGGTCCATGCCGATCTGGTAGAGCTTGAGGTTGCCCTGCCAGCGCGGGCGGCTGGCGTCGTCCGGCCGGAACACGCCCATGTAGACCTGGTTCAGGTTGGTGCCGCGCACGTTGACGCTGACCGGCAGCGTGGTGGAGGCGAACACCGTGTTCACCGCCTGGATCTCGTCGGTGATCTCGTTCAGCGCATCCATGATGTCCTGCACCGTGGAGACCTCGAAGTACTTGCCGCCGCCCTGGTTGGCGATGCTCTTCATCCACTGCACCGCGCTCTTGCCCTTGCGGGTGTTGGACTGGTTGCTGGTCGGGTCGTTGACGTAGATGACGTAGGTGGTGACGTTCTGGTCGACGTCGTCGCCGTTCTTCTGGTAGACGTCGGCGCCGTTGAGGAAGCGGGCGAACTCATCGGACCAGTTGGACTCGAAGCTGTCCCACGTGCCCAGGGAGATCGGGTCGTTGTCGAGCACGCCGCCGAGCTGGCGCAGCTGTGACTCGGCATCCGAGTCCTCGCCGCTGTCGGGCTCGCCGTTGCCGATCAGGATGGTGAAGTCGCGGGAGCAGGCATCGGCCTCCTGGGGGCTCACGTAGTAGCCGCCGCTGATCGCGTCGGGATCCTCGTCGCCGTCCTGGGTCCCGGAATAGGGCATGGCCCCCGCGAAGTAGCGGTAGGCCTCGTTGAACATCATGGCGTAGGGCGCGTTGTTGGTCTTCTCCAGGTTCTCGTCGCCGGCCACCCGCTGCGTCGTGCAGTCACTGTTGCTGTAGAGGATGCACTTGAGCTCGTCCTGGTACGTCGCGGTCAGATCCTGGACGGCGGAGATCACCTTGCCGCCTCTTGGCGAGTTCCCCTTGGCGAAGTGCATCAGGCCCACGCGCACGCGCGGCTTGTCGGCGGTACCCAGCAGGTCCGGGGAGCTCAGCACGTCGTAGAGGGCCTCGTGCTCCATCTCCATCTTGGTGGTGCCGCCGATGGTGGCGTTCCAGTTCGCCGAGTTGTCGATCATGAACAGCACGTTGGGCGGCGCGTTGATGGTGCTGGGGTCCGCCGCGAAGAGGTCGATGTCCTTGCCCTGGGCGCCGACACTGAGGCCGAGCAGGACAGCGGAAGCGAGGTACGCGAACGTCCTTTGCCGCGTCATGGCAATGTCTCCCGGTAGCGATTTCATTACGTGCAGTTGCCCGCGGTCATGATGATCTTCACGCCCTGGTGGACTTCCGTGCGGGCTCCAGAGCGGTCGTCGTTGGCGCTCGCCGTGACCTCCCAGGTGGTCTCCTCGGGCGCGTTGGGCATGCGGGCGGAGTAGCCCGGCGCCGGCCGCACGCTCAGGCAGTCGGCTTTGGAAACGGTCGTGGTCAGCCCGTCACTGTCGCTGCTCGGGTTGTAGGTCACGGCGTGCGGATTCTGGAAATTGTCGGCGGAGCTGAGCACGGTCTCGATGGCACGCTCGGCGTCTTCCTCGGCGATTTGCTGGGACTGCACGTTGGCGACGATGCGCAGGCTCACCTCGCTGCTGCGAATGGCGGTGACCGCCAGCAGCATCATGACGCTAAGCATGAGCAGGCTGACCACCAGCGCCACGCCGTTCTGCTTGCGGGGGTATCCCATCATTCCTCCCTCCTGCTGCTGCGGTTGACGACCCGCGCCGTCTTGACGAACACGTGGCGCTTGAAGGCGTCGTCGAAGGTGCCGACGGTGCCGTGCAGGCCCAGGTGGTAGAGCTTGTCGTCGATGTAGCCGGTGCTGCGTTCGATGCTGCGCGCCAGCAGGTGCACCCGAACGCTGACCACGTTGCCCCATTCGCTGAGGCTGGCCGGCAGGTTCTCGTACTCGTCGCCGCTGCCCGGCGCGGACTCGTCCGGGGCGCCGTCGTCGTTGCGGTCGATGCCGTAGTCCAGCTGCATGTCCTCGATGCCTTCCACCAGCGGCACCGGGGTGGGGGTGATCTGAGGGGCGCTGCCGTCGGTGGAGAGCTCCAGGCGCTTGAGGGTGGGCACCGGATCGCTTACCCCGGCGCAGCTGTCCTCTTTGCAGTCGGAGACGAAGTAGATATCCGTGCGGTAGCGCCGGACGGGGGTTACCGAGCCGTCGCGTTCGGTGAGGTTGAAGTTGGCCTCGTTGGTCGGCTGGTCGCCGGTGGCCGAAAACAGCCGCAAGGCGCTGCCGTGGCTCTGCAGGTACACCAGCCCCGGCTCGAGCGCTGCCACGGCCGTGCCGTCGTCGGTACTCGCCCGGCGAATCACCAGGATGTCGGTGCCGTCACGGTGCTCGGCGTCCGACAGGCAGCTCAGTGACGGGTTGCCGCTGACGTCGTCATAGCCTTCCACCGCGTAGCTCATGTCCGCCTCGATGGTGGCCAGCGACGTGGCGCAGGGGTTCCCCGCGGCCGCCGGGGCGTCCAGCGCGGTGTAGCGGCCGTAGAAGCCGGCGTGGCGGAGCTCCCCGTAGAGCAGGTCGACGGCATAGCGGCCGTTTTCCATCAGCCGGGCCGCGCGGGTCACCTCCCGATGGCTCTGGCTGGTGTCCATGACCAGCCGCACCACCCCGGCCAGGAGGATGAGGCCCAGCGTCATGGCCACCATCAGCTCGACCAGCGAGAAGCCCTCGGCCGTGCTCGGTGCGTTCAATCGAGTCCTCATGTTCATCCGTCCAGATCCGCGAGCCGCACTGTGCTGGTGACCACCCGCCGGCGTCCGGCGTCGCTGGCACCGTACTCGCCGGCGGCGCAATTGTTGGCCGCGCTGCTGATGTCGGCATTGCCCGTCCAGGCCACGGCGACGGTGATTACGTCGCCAGCGGCGTTGCTGCTGATGCAGCCGCGGGCATCCACCAGCCCGCCGAACTTCGTGCTGCCGTCGCTGCTGGTCTCCGTGGCGCCCTTCAGGAGATCGTCCCAGGAAGCCAGGTCCGCGTCGGCCATGGTCCGGGTGGCCTGGGTGCCGTAGCCCGAGCAGTTGTAGGTGTCGCTGTTGCCGGTGCCCAGATAGACGTCCGGCGAGTTGTTGTTGATGGCGTAGCAGCGTGCCGCCGAGCGGTTGGTGTTGATGCGGCTGACCATGTCCTCCAGCATCACCATGGCCTGGGCGCGCTGATAGGCCTCCAGCTCGGAGCGTTGGCCCGCCGCGTAGAGCTGCAGGATGCCGAGCAGGCCGACGCTGATCAGCACCAGGCTCACCAGGACCTCGATCAGGCCGATGCCGCGTTGTCCGAGTGCCCGCATCGGTCAGCAGCCTCCGCCCCGGTTGAGTGTGGCCCGGCCGCTGAGATCGATGCTCACGAGCCGCTTGGTGACGCCGGCTGTGGAGTCGCCGCCGCAGAAACCGAAGGTGGGCGAGCCGCCGCCGACCAGCCGGCCGGTGCGGTCATAGGTCACGCTGCCCACGGCCGGTGTCCCGCCGTTGCCGTCACCCAGCTCGATCTGCTTCAGGGCCTGGTGTTTGCGCAGCGTGGTGCCGCCCGCGTCAGTGATGGTCCAGCCGTCGGCCCAGGTGCCGGCCTTGGTCACGGTCACCTGGTCGTTGCGCTTGATCGCCTCGCTGCGGGCGTAGAGCAGGTCGCTGAACAGCTCCTGGGAGGCGGTCTTGACGTGCTGGTTGGCAATGAACGTCGCGAAGCCGGGGATGGCCACGGTCACCAGGATGGCGGCCACCGCCAGTGTGATCATCAGCTCCAGCAGCGTGAATCCGGCCGCCGCCCGCGGCAGCTTCGGAGAGAACGGTGTCTGGACACGCATTGGGCAACCCTTCCTGTTCAGTCCCAGTAGTCGGCCGGTGTCTTGGTGCCGTCACTGTTGAGGGTCATGGTGCCGTCGCCGTCCTGGACGGTGCCGGACTTGGGAGCCGTGCTGACGCTGAACGCGGGCGGCGTGGCCGTGTTGTCCACGTTGAAGCTCACGTCGTAGACCTTGGAGACGTCATCGGGGACACTCAGGCTCAGGTCGGCCAGGACGGCCGCCGCGTCGGCGCCGTCGGCGTACTGCCGGCGGTCCAGCATGTACTGCTCCTGGCGGTTGGCCGCGTTGAGCATGAACTGCTGGGCCGCGGAGCGGTTGGAGCGGACCACGTAGCTCTGGTAGCTGGGATAGGCGATGGCCGCCAGGATGGCGACGATCGCCATCGCGACCACCAACTCGATCAAGGAAAAGCCGCGTCCCCGCCGCATCGAAACCCCCATATAACATAAATCTAATGTGTTAGAAGTCCCGCTTTTATCTGCGGGTCACCCGGATACACGGGCAAGATGGAGCATGGGTTCCTATAATATGTGAATTAGTTCACATTAAATTCGGGTCTACGGATGAGTGGTCGTTTACCGGGGATGAGCGGTAGGTGGGCGGGGCGAGCCGGGACCCGGCCATCGCCCCGGGGACGGGCCTCCCACGGCGCTTCGACGTGCCGCCCTGGTTGGCGAAGACGGGTGGGCGGGCGTCTTCGCCGCGATGGGGTTGGAGCGAGGCGGCCTTGGCCGGAACAGGAAATCGACGGGCCAGTTTCCGGAATTGCCTCTGCCGCAGCTGATCAAACGGCGTCCATCCGCGTCTATCCGCGGCGCAGACAGAAAGCGGGCCCGCGGGCTCGCTCTCGGGGTTAGCGGTGCCGGCGCGGTGACTATTCCATCTCTTCCGGATCGTAGCCCAGGCTCTGGCCCAGCCAGCGCTCCACGGTCTTGACGTCCATGCCCTTGCGCTTGGCGTAGTCCTCCACCTGGTCCCGGTAGATGTTGCCCAGGCCGAAGTAGCGGCTGTGCGGATGGCCGAAGTACCAGCCGGAGACCGCCGCCGTCGGCACCATGGCCTTGGACTCGGTCAGCTCCAGGCCGATCTTCTCGTCCACACCCAGCAGCTCCCAAAGCAGATCCTTTTCGGTGTGGTCGGGGCAGGCCGGATAGCCCGGGGCCGGGCGGATACCGCGGTATTTCTCCTCGATCAGGTCCTCGTTGGAGTACCGCTCCGCCTCGTAGCCCCAGTAGTCCTGGCGGACCAACTCGTGGAGCTTCTCGGCGAAGGCCTCCGCCAGGCGATCGGCCAGGGCCTTGACCATGATGGCGCTGTAGTCGTCGTGGTCCGCCTCGTACTTCTCCACGATGGGGTCGATGCCGAAGCCGGCCGTGCAGGCGAAGGCGCCCATGTAGTCCGTCCTGCCGTCCTCCCTGGGCATGACGAAATCCGCCAGGCTCTGATTGGGCCGGCCGGCGGGCTTCTCCGTCTGCTGGCGCAGATGGTGGGTGGTCACCAGCACGTCGGAGCGGTCGTCGTCGGTGTAGATCTCCGTGTCGTCGCCGACCGCGTTGGCCGGGAACAGGCCGATGACCGCCCGCGCGCTGAGCCACTGCTCGTCGACGATCCGCCGCAACATGGCCTTGGCGTCCTCATAGAGCTTGCGGGCCTGCTCGCCCTGCCTCTCGTCGTCGAGGATCTTGGGGAACTTGCCGGCCAGCTGCCAGGACTGAAAGAACGGCGTCCAGTCGATGTAGGGCTCCAGCTCCGCCAGCGGGAAGTCGTCCAGCACGTGCACGCCGGGCCTGCTGGGCCTGGGCGGCTCATAGGCGGTCCAGTCGATGGGCGTGCGGTTCTTGCGGGCGTCGTCGATCTTCACCCACTTCGCGTTCCGCTGCCGCTTGGCGCGCTGCTCGCGCACGCGCTCGTACTCCTCGCGGATCTCCTGGACATACGGTTCCTTCTGGGTGTCGGAGAGCAGCTTGGAGCACACGCCCACGGCGCGGCTGGCATCCTTCACGTAGACCGCCGTGCCGGAGTAGCCGGGGGCGATCTTCACCGCCGTGTGCACCCGGGAGGTGGTGGCGCCGCCGATCAGCAGCGGAATCTCGAAGCCGCGGCGCTCCATCTCCTTCGCCATGTCGGCCATCTGGTCCAGGGACGGCGTGATCAGCCCGGACAGGCCGACGATGTCGGCCTTCTCTTCCCTGACCGCCTGCAGCGTCTTCTCGTTGGGCACCATCACGCCCAGGTCCACCACGTCGAAGTTGTTGCACTGGAGCACCACGCCCACGATGTTCTTGCCGATGTCGTGGACGTCGCCCTTTACCGTCGCCAGCACGATCTTGCCCTTGGAACGGGTGTCGCCCGAGGCCGCCTTCTCTTCCTCGATGTAGGGGATGAGATGGGCCACGGCCTTCTTCATGACACGGGCGGATTTCACCACCTGGGGCAGGAACATCTTGCCCTCGCCGAATAGGTCGCCCACCACGTTCATGCCGTCCATCAGCGGCCCCTCGATGACGTCCAGGGGCTTGTCCGCCCTCAGCCGGCATTCTTCGGTGTCGTCCACCACGTAGTCGACGATGCCTTTGACCAGGGCGTGCTCCAGGCGCTTCTCCACGGGCCACTCGCGCCACTCCAGGTTCTTCTCTTCTTCCTTGCCGCCGAGCCCCTTGTAGCGCTCGGCGATGTCCACCAGGCGCTCGGTGGCGTCCTCGCGGCGGTTGAAGATCACGTCTTCGACGTACTCCAGCAGCTCCTGGTCGATGTCGTCGTAGACGTCCAGCTGGCCGGCGTTGACGATGGCCATGTCCAGCCCCGCCTTGGTGGCGTGGTAGAGGAAGGCCGAGTGCATGGCGCGGCGCACCGGCTCGTTGCCGCGGAAGGAGAAGGACAGGTTGGAGAGCCCGCCGGAGATCTTGGCGTGCGGGCATCTCTGTTTCACCTCCCGGGCCGCCTCGATGAAGTCGACGGCGTAGTTGTTGTGCTCCTCGATGCCGGTGGCGATGGCGAAGATGTTGAGATCGAAGATGATGTCCTCGGCCGGGTAGCCGACGTCCTCGGTGAGGATGCGGTAGGCGCGCTCGGCGATGGCCACGCGGCGGTCCTTGCTGTCCGCCTGGCCGTCCTCGTCGAAGGCCATGACCACGGTGGCGGCGCCGTAGCGCATCAGCAGCCGGGCCTTCTCCTTGAACTCCTCCTCGCCCTCCTTCAGCGAGATGGAGTTGACGATGGCCTTGCCCTGGATGCAGCGCAGCCCCGCCTCGATGACCTCGAACTTGGACGAGTCCACCATGACCGGGACTTTGGCGATTTCCGGCTCGGACGCCACCAGGTTGAGGTATTTCACCATGCAGGCCTCGGAGTCCAGCAGGCCCTCGTCCATGTTCACGTCGATCGCCTGGGCGCCGTTCTCCACCTGCTGGGCGCCGACCTCCAGGGCCGTGTCGTAGTCCTCCTCCTTGATCAGCCGCTTGAAGCGCGCCGAGCCGGTCACGTTGGTGCGCTCGCCGACGTTGACGAACATCGACTCCTCGTCGATGTTCAGCGGCTCGAGGCCCGACAGCCGCATGGCCGGCTTGATCCCGGGAATCCGGCGGGGCTTGACGCCCTCGGTGACCTCGCGGACGGCGGCGATGTGGGCCGGGGTCGTGCCGCAGCAGCCGCCGACGATGTTGATGAAGCCGCTCTCGGCGAAGTCCTTGATGTAACCGGCCATCTCCTCGGGGCCCTGGTCGTACTCGCCCATCTCGTTGGGCAGGCCCGCGTTGGGGTGGGTGGAGACGTAGGTGTCGGCCAGCCGCGAGAGCTCATCGATGTACGGGCGGAGGTCTTCGGCGCCCAGGGCGCAGTTGAGGCCGATGGAGAAGGGCTGCACATGGCGCACGCTGTTCCAGAAGGCTTCGGTGGTCTGCCCCGACAGGGTGCGGCCTGATGCGTCGGTGATGGTGCCGGAGATCATCACCGGGATCTTGCGGCCCAGCTCCTCGAACAGCTCTTCGAGGGCGAACAGGCAGGCCTTGGCGTTGAGCGTGTCGAAGATGGTCTCCACCAGCAGCAGGTCCACGCCGCCCTCGGCGAGGCCGCGGGCCTGCTCCAGGTAGGCCCGGCGCAGCTCATCGAAGCTGGTGTTGCGGTATCCGGGGTTGTTCACGTCCGGCGAGATGGAGGCGGTCCGGTTCGTCGGGCCGAGCACGCCGGTCACGTAGCGCGGCTTCTCCGGCGTCTTTTCCGTGTACTCGTCGGCGATCTCGCGCGCGATCCGCGCCGCGGTCACGTTCATCTCGTGGACGTGCTCCTCGGTGGCGTAGTCCGCCTGGGAGATGAACGTGGAGTTGAACGTGTTGGTCTCGATGATGTCGGCGCCGGCATCGAGGTTCTCACGGTAGATCTCCGTGATGATGTCGGGGCGCGTGAGGACCAGGAAGTCGTTGTTGCCCTGCAGGGCTGACGAATGGTCCTTGAAGCGCTCGCCGCGGAAATCGTCCTCGCCCAGGCCGTACTGCTGGATGGACGTACCCATGCCGCAGTCGAGCAGAATGATGCGTTTGGCGAGGTCTTCTTTGAGACGAGCGATTCGATCAGCCATGTGAGCGATTACACCTCCGGTTGCATGAGGGGTCGTGGATTATAACGGATTGCGCTGTGCAATTAACCCGCTGTAACGGAAAGGAAATAGCCGCAGATCCGAGCGCGGGCGGGGTGGCCGTGGCTATGCGCGCACCACCGATCGGGTTCGGCCGGAGGAACCCGAGTGGGATTATGCGTTCTTCGCGAACAATCCGTTGGCGGCCGCTGGCCGCTGAACCGGGCCTGGTGGCGGCGGGCCGCGCCTTAGCGCGCTGCCCATTGACCGCCCTGTTCCAAACCGCCGACCCGTTCGCGGCGACCCGGCAACTGATATAGGGGAATACTTCAGTGTTTCCCTAGGCAGACCGGATGCCCGGTCCGAGGCAGTTGTCGCTTATGCGCAGTCCGACATTCCATCATACTGCAAAGGGGTTTTGAAGGGCACCGCCGGGTTTGTTTCGGGGCAATTTGGCGGGAAACCGCGGCACTTCGGACTGCCGCGGCGGCCGGGATGGGGCGGCGGGAGCGCCGCGAGGCGCGATTGGGGCGAGCCGACGGGTCGTTCGCGGCCATGGGCCGCTTTTGCGTGGTGTTGAGAGCCGTGGGAGCGCCGACCCCGGCGCGAATGGCCGGGCATTGAGGCGCGTCCCGTCGCGGTCGCCGCTCCCACGCGGCAAACACCCGGGGCGGTAGGAGCGGCCCATGGCCGCGAATCTCTCCACGCTGTCAAGGGATCGCACCCGGCGGCGCTCCTGACAGGTGCTATCAGCCATCCGTGGGTGCCGCGGGTCGACCGGGCTCGCCGTCCGACGAGGCATGCGCCGCGGCTATGCCCGTTGCGGCTCGGTCGCCGCCTCCGCCGCCGCGCGCACCAGGGCCTTGAACAGGGCCCGCTGCTCGGGGCGCTGCGGGAGGTACTCCGGGTGCCACTGCACGCCGATGGCCAGGGCCGGTCCCTCGCGTTCCACGGCCTGGACGACGCCCGAGGGCTCGCGGGCCACCACGCGGATGGCGGTGCCGGTGTCCTTGATGGCCTGACGATGCATGGAGTTCACCTGGCACTCCGTGAGGCCCATGATCGCCGCGAGACGGCTGTCCGGCTCGATGCGCACCGGCTTGTAGGGCAGGATGGTGTGCGGCTGGGGTGCCTCCCGGTAGAAGGCGCCGAGCTGCTGATGCAGCGAGCCGCCGCAGCGGACGTTGAGCAGCTGCGCGCCGCGGCAGATGCCCAGCATGGGCATGCTCCGTTCCAGCGCGGCGTCGATGAGCGCCGCCTCCAGGGTGTCGCGGCCGGCGTCCCGGCGGGGGGCGCGGCGGGCGCTGAGCAGTCTGCGGCCCAGGTAGATGATGGGCAGCAGGATCAGGGTCAGCAGAAAAAGGCCCAGGCGCCGCCGGCCGCAGGGGCGCAGGTCCTCGAGCGAGAACGCTTCTTCTTCCTCGCCGTACAGGGTGGGGTCCACGTCCGCGCCGCCGCCGACGATCAGACCGTGGAGCCCGTTCAGCGCGCGGGGGCGCGAAGGGGTGATCCGCACCGGCGCGCCGCCGGCCGCCAGCACCGCCAGCTTAGTGGCCCACCACGCTGCCAGGCCGCCCGCATCCGGCCCGGTGACCCCGATTACCGGCCTGTTTCCACCTGCCATCGCCTGATCTCGTCGGCCCAGCGCTCGTCAGTGCCGGACAGGGTTTCCCGGTGCCATTTGAGGAACCGGCGGCCCAGCGCGCCCAGCGACGCGGGGTCGTTGGCCAGCTGCTCCACCTCCAGCCAGCCGTGCCATTCCCGGGCCACCCGCCAGCCGGGCTCGTCCACGGCGCAGTTGGGCAGCCGGTAGTGGAAGGTCGGGCGTGTGCGGACCAGCGTATCCTCGGGCAGCCGCGCGAACAGCCAGTCCGGGTCCAGGTGGCCGAACAGCGGCAGCATGTCCAGCGGCCGGTTGCGCGTCGGGTTGTGATAGAGATAGTCGGCCATGAGCCGCCGCAGGGACGGCCGGTAGTCCGGGTCCACCACGTGGCGGACGTAGTCCTCCGGAAAGTCGTTGATGAATGGGACAATCTGGCGAGTGATGGCCACCTGGCTGCGCTGCTTCAGCCAGTCTTCCAGGATCAGATAGGCGCGCAGATAGGCCGTTAGCGTCTCAACGTGGAGCGCCGGCGCTTCCGGGTTGAAGTGCATGCCGAAGGCATAGAGCGGCGAGGCCCGCGTGCCCTGGGCATGCCGGGACCGGAGCGCGGCCCGCAGCTCTTCGATGCAGCCGGCCTCGGTCATGGGAATGGGCGGGGTGGCGATCTCGTGGGGGACCACCGTGCCGGCGATGCGGGCCAGGACCTCGTCGAGCCGACGCTGCCAACCCTGGTCCAGGTCGAAGCCGATGCGCTGCAGGTAGCCGATGTAGGCGCGGTCCTTGAGCAGGGCCGCGTCGATCTCGATAACGAAGTCTCCCCAGCGGGTATCGGCCACCCGGTGCTGGAAATGGCTGTCGGCGTAGTGCACGCCGCCGAACAGCCCCATGACGACGCGCGCGATGTCGTCCAGCTCCAGCCCCGCGAACTCCAGCTCGAAGCCCAGCATGCGGATGGCGCCGTGCTCATTGGTCAGGCGATCCGGAAGACCGAATTCGCTGTCTCTCGGTACGTCCTCGCCCATCGCCGCGCTATCCTGGTGGATGACGTGCCCGACAGCACCCTGCCGTCTTCGGGGGTAGTGTATAGCCTCGCGGCCGCTTTCCTGCACGTGTCCCCTTGCGGCGCCTCAGGTCGGCCGCTGCCCGGCGCCGGGTGATGCACTGACCCAGGTGGGGGTGGTCGAGCCCCAACGGAAGGGTCGAAGTCCGACTTGACCGAACGATTGGGTTTACCCACGAAGGCTTTGTGTACTATAAGGCTCAGAGATGCGCCCGCGGGGCGCGCGGCCGGGCGCTGTACGGAGCGCCACAGGGAGTGTGACGAAGGTGGTGCCTGCTACGGAAATTGCTCGACGATGAAACCGACGCGGGTCTATGTGCTGACTGCACTCTGTGGACTGGCGGCCATCTGGCTGCTGGCTCGCGCCTACTTCCCAAAGGGTTTCGCCGAATTCGACATCCCGCTTCACGTGGCCGGGGCTGTAGTCACCGCGGCCGCGGCGCTGGTGTTGTGGCTGTCGCGGCCGCGCAAGCGGGAGGAAGCGGCTGCCGGCGGCGGCGATCGCGAGGTGCTGCTGCGCCGGCAGGCGCTGATCGTGGACCAGATTTCCGAGGCGGTCATCGTCACCGACCTCCAGGGCCGGGTCACGGACCTCAATCCCGCCGCGGAGGCCTTGCTTGGCTATTCCCGGGAGGCGCTCCGCGGCAGTCCGTCCGAGCTGCTCTATCCGGCGGCGCACTCGCGGCATCTGCGGGAAGAGATCGAGCAGGCCCTCCAGGCGCGGGGCCGCTGGGAAGGCGAGCTGCCGCTCATCGGTCGCGACGGCACCCGCAGGATCTGCGAGACGCTGGTCGTGCCCCTGGCGGAGGACGGCGCCGCGGGCCGGGGACGGATCATGGTGAACCGGGACATCAGCGAACGCCGCGCCGCCGAGGCGCGCATGGATTACCTCGCCCACTACGACACGCTCACCGGCCTGCCCAACCGGGTGCTGTTTCGGGACCGCCTCGAACAGGCCGTGCGCATGTGCGAATGGCGCCGCAAGCGTCTGGCCGTCATGTTCTTCGATTTGGACAACTTCCAGCTCATCAACGAGGGGTTCGGCCAGGACCGGGGCGACGAGGTGCTGCGGGAGGTCGCCCTGCGCCTCGGCCGGAGCGTGCACCAGGGCGATACCCTGGCGCGGCTGGGCGGCGACAAGTTCGCCCTGATCCAGACCGACCTGCAGCGCTCCGAGCAGGCCGCCTTCCGGGCCCGCCATGCCCTCGACCAGCTGCAGCCGCCGGTGCGGCTCGACGGCCGCGAGCTGCGGGTGTCGGCTTCCGCCGGTATCGCCGTCTATCCCTCGGACGGCTTCAGCGCCGACGCGCTGATCCAGAGTGCCGACGTGTCGCTGTCCCGGGCCAAGAGCGAAGGCCGCAATCATTACCATTTCTACGTGGAAGGCATGACCGAGCAGACCCGGCTGCGCTGCGAACTCGAGCACGACATCACCCGGGCCCTGGCCGAGGGCGAGTTCCTGCTCCACTACCAGCCCCAGGTGGACCTGACCACGGGCGGGGTCATCGGCTGCGAGGCGCTGCTGCGCTGGCAGCATCCGGAGCTGGGACTGCTGTTGCCGGACCAGTTCGTGCCCATCGCGGAGGAGACCGGCGCCATCGTGCCCATCGGCGAGTGGTGCCTGCGCACCGTCTGTGCCCAGGTGGCGGACTGGCGCCGCGAGGGGCTGGCCGTCAACCGCGTGGCCATCAACCTGTCGCCGGTCCAATTCTCGAACCCGGACCTGGTGAGCTCGGTGGCGGCGGCCTTGCAGGAGTCGGGGGTGCCCCCGGAATGTCTCGAGCTGGAGATCACCGAGTCCTCCGCCATGCAGGATCCGGACGGCGCCGTCGAGACCCTGCGCCGGCTGAACGATCTCGGCGTGCACTCCGTGATCGACGACTTCGGCACGGGGTACTCATCCCTGAGTCACCTGCGCCGCTTCCCGGTCCGCTCCCTGAAGGTGGACCAGTCGTTCGTCACCGGCCTTGCCGACAGCCAGAGCGACGGCGCCATCGTCTCCGCTGTCATCGACCTGGGCCACAGCCTGAACATGCGGGTCACCGCCGAGGGCATCGAGACCGAGGCCCAGATGCAGTTCCTCCGTACCCATCACTGCGACTTCGGCCAGGGCCACAGCTTCGCCCGGGCGCTGCCCGCCAGCGAGCTGCCCGGCTATCTGGCCCAGCAGGCCGCGCCCGTGTCCTGAGCGCCGTTCAGCCGCGGCAGACGCCCCGGCGAATCCCTCGATGGGGCGTGCCACGCGTCCCCTGTCTTTGGTTCGGGCCGACCGATTGACCTGCGTCAGAACCGGCGGCCATGCCGTTGGTAATGTCTCCGGTTCAAGTGAGAGTCGAGGCTGGTTCAGTAATGGTCACCAGAGCGAAGCGCCATGAAGCCGCATCGGAGCCGGCCGGAGACCGGGCCGCTTGGCACTCGCTTTCCGGCGAGGAGGCCCTCGCCCTGCTGGAGGTCGGCCGCAGTGGGCTCGCCCGGGGCGAGGTGGAGGAGCGGGCCCGCCGCCACGGCCCGAACGCGTTGCCGCCGGCCAAGCGGCGCGGACCGCTTGCGCGTTTGTTCGCCCAGTTCGACAACCTGCTGATCTATGTGCTGATGGGGGCGGGGGCGGTCACCCTGCTGCTGGGGCACTGGCTCGACGCCGGCGTCATTCTCGGGGTCGTGGTTATCAATGCCATCGTGGGGTTCTTTCAGGAGGGCAAAGCGGAGCACGCGCTGGAAGCGATCCGCGGCATGCTCTCCCACAATGCCACCGTCATTCGGGACGGTCGTCGTCAGCTGGTTCCCGCCGCGGAGCTCGTCCCCGGCGACATCGTCCTGCTGGAGTCCGGCGACCGGGTGCCGGCAGACCTGAGACTGATCGAGACCAGGGGGCTGCGCGTCCAGGAGGCGGCCTTGACCGGTGAATCGGTGCCGGTGGACAAGGGCGTGGAAGCCGTCGCTGCCAAAGCGGAGCTGGGCGACCGGCTCTCCATGGCGTACTCGGGTACGCTGGTGGCCGCGGGGCGGGGTACCGGGGTCACGGTGGCGACCGGCCAGGCCACCGAGCTGGGACGCATCAGCACCATGATTTCCGAGGTGGGCACGCTGCAGACGCCGCTGCTGGCGCAGATGGCCCAGTTCGGCCGCCGGCTGACCGGTGCCATCCTGGTCATCGCCGCGCTGGTGTTCGGCTTCGGCGTGCTAGTGCGCGGTTATCCCGCCGCCGAGATGTTCCTGGCGGCCGTGAGCCTGGCGGTGGCCGCCATTCCCGAAGGCCTGCCGGCGATCATGACCATCACCCTGGCCATCGGCGTGCAGCGCATGGCCCGCCGTAACGCCATCATCCGCCGTCTGCCTGCCGTCGAGACCCTGGGTTCGGTCACCGTGATCTGCACCGACAAGACCGGCACCCTCACGCGGAACCAGATGACCGTGCAGAGCGTGGCCACGGCGGGCGCCTTTTACCAGGTTTCGGGCGCGGGCTACGCGCCCGAGGGGAAGATCCTCCTGGACGGACAGCCGGTGGACGTGGCCGATCGGCCGCTGCTCCAGCACCTCATCCGCGGCGCCCTGCTGTGCTCAGATGCCGTGCTGCGGGAGCGGGACGGCGACTGGAGCGTGGAAGGCGATCCCACGGAGGGGGCGATCATCGCCCTGGCGGGCAAGGCCGGACTGGAGAGCGAGGCGGAGTCCGCCGTCTGGCCGCGGATCGACGTGATTCCGTTCGAGTCCGAGCACCGCTTCATGGCCACGCTGCACCATCATCGGGACAGCGACGCCGGAAGCATCTACGTGAAAGGCGCGCCGGAGCAGCTGCTGTCCATGTGTCGGGAGCAAGGTGGGGAGACGGGCGACGAGCCGCTGGACGCGGACTACTGGCACGCCCGCATCGCCGAGATCGCCGCGCTGGGGCAGCGTGTGCTGGCACTGGCCGTACGCCCGACCCACAACGGTCACCGTGCCCTGGATTTCAAGGACGTGGGCGAGGGCATGGTATTGCTGGGCGTGCTGGGGCTGGCCGATCCGCCCCGAGAGGAGGCGATCCGGGCCATCGCACGCTGCGGTGCGGCTGGTATCCGGGTGAAGATGATCACGGGTGATCACGTGGACACCGCACGGGCCATTGCCCGGCAGGTGGGACTGGAGAGCCCCGGGGCGCTGGCCGGTCATGAGCTGGACGCTCTGGACGACGACGCCCTGCGCCAGCGGGCGGCGGACGCCGACGTCTTCGCCCGCGCCAGCCCCGAGCACAAGCTGCGCCTCGTGATGGCCCTGCAGGCGGACGGGCAGGTCGTGGCCATGACGGGTGACGGGGTCAACGATGCCCCGGCCCTGAAGCGGGCGGATGTAGGCGTCGCCATGGGCGACAAGGGCACTGAGGCCGCCCGCGAGGCCGCCGAGATGGTGCTGGCCGACGACAATTTCGCCTCCATTGCCCATGCCGTGGAGGAGGGGCGGACGGTCTATGACAACCTGAAGAAGGCCATCGCCTTCATCCTGCCCACCAACGGGGGCGAGGCGCTGATGGTGATCGGGGCCATCCTGATGGGGGCGACACTGCCCATTACGCCCGTGCAGATTCTCTGGATCAACATGATCACCGCAGTGACCCTGGCCCTGGCCCTCGCGTTCGAGGCGGCGGAGCCCGGTGTCATGAGCCGGCCGCCGCGCCCGCCCCGGGAGGCCCTGCTTACCGGCTTCCTGATCTGGCGGATCGGTTTCGTGGCGGTGGTCATGCTGCTGGGCACCAGCGGACTGTTCCTCTGGGAGCGGGCGGCCGGCGCCGATGTGGAGACGGCGCGGACGGTCGCGGTCAACACGCTGGTCCTGTTCGAGGCGTTCTACCTGGTGAGCTGCCGGCAGCTGAACGCCCCCGCCTTGGGACCCCAGCTATGGCGCGGCGCCGGGCCGGCCGCTCTTTCCATCGCCGCCGTGACGGCCATGCAGCTGGTCATGACCTACGCCGGACCGTTCCAGGTCCTGTTCGACACGCGTGCCCTGGACGGGTCTCACTGGGTCCGCATCGTGTTGGTTTCCGCCAGCGTGCTGCCGCTCGTGGAGCTGGAAAAGTGGGCCATGGGCCGCTGGCGCGGCCGAGGGCGCGAGGGCCGCACGGCACAGGCCTGAGCGGCGTCGGGCAGTCATCGGTTCCAGGCGGGCCCCAATTCGGCAATCGCGCCGGGGTCGGCGCTCCCACGGTCCCGGTTCGCCCGGGGCGGCGAATCGATGGGATGTGCGAAGGGCGTCATGGGAACGGCAAGGCGCACTGCAAAGCATCGCACCTTTCGGCGCTGCCAAAAGTCGCTTGGCCCTCCATGGGTGGATGCTCCACCTGCAGGAACGCCCCAGGGTTCCGACCGGCAGCCGGACGTCAGGAGGCGACGGCGGCGGGAGCCTGCTGCCTGTCACACCATCCGACCGGTGAAGGTCATCTGCGGTCCTCGGCCGGAATCCCGCGTGAGGGCGATCGATGTCGGACATCGCCGCACGAGGCGGCAAACCTGAAGAAGGCGGGCCGCGCATCCGGCTTTGGGGAACGACATGCCGGACCGGGATTTGGATGCAGCGGATCGGCGGGCGGCGGCCGGTCTGGCCGGCGGTTCCTGCCCGGATGACCCGCCCCGGGCGGGCTTGAGCGCGGAGACCCGGACCGGATAGTCCGCGTTTGACGTCTACGGGTCCGTTCATGGAAAATATATAGAACGATCTATCTATTTACAGGTGCGGCTATGCGGCCATCCAAGCGGGAGCATCTGCTCGACACCGCCGAACGCCTCTTCTACGAGGAGGGCTTTCACGCCACCGGCATAGACCGGGTGGTCGAGGCCGCCGGCGTGGCGCGGATGACTCTGTACAACCATTTCCCCTCCAAGGAGGCGCTAGTGCAGGCGGTCATCGAGCGCCGGCACGGGCGCTATCTGGGGGAGCTGCGAGACGCGATGGCCGGCCGCGGCGGGGAGCCGGCCCTGTCAGCCGTAATCGAGGTCCACTGTCGATGGCTGGAGACCGTCGCGAGCCACGGCTGCATGCTTATCAAGGCCATGGGTGAGTTCGAGCGGCATCAGGCGGGTATCCACGCCCTGGCGTTGCGGCTGAAGCGCGAGCTGTTGGACCTGATCCGCGAGGCACTCGCTGCCGACGGCCTCGCTTGCGGCCAGCCCCAGGCCGAGCGGGTGCTGATGGTGCTGGAAGGCGCCAACGCGCTGCTGCCGGTGCTCGGTGTCGAGCGCACATTGACGCACACGTGGGCGATGGTGCCCGCGGCGTTGCGGCTGGAGGTGGCATGAGAAGTCAATCCGCCACCGGCTACGCGCTGCTCGGCGCGGGACTGATCGCTGTCGCCTATGGTCTGGCGCGTTTCGCCTTTGGCCTGTTCGTGCCGCCGATTCGGGAGGCGCTGGGACTCTCGCCGGACGTGGTCGGCGTCATCGGCGCCATGGCCTTCGTCAGTTTCTCCCTCAGCAGTCTGGTGGCGGCGGGTGTGGCCGACCGCCTCGGTGCGCGGCGCACGGCCGTGCTTGCCAGCGCCTTTGGGGTGACCGGGCTGGGGCTTATCAGCCAGGCCGTCGACCCGGTGACCCTCGGGACCGGGGTATTCGCCTGCGGCATCTGCACGGCGCTGATGATGCCCGCCATGTCCGCCGGCGCCGATGCGGCGGTGCATCCCCGGCTGCACGGTCGCGTCAACGCCATCATGAACGCTGGTACCAGTGCGGGTGTGGCGGTGTCCGTTCCGGCGGTGTTCCTGCTCGCCGACGCCTGGCGGGCGGCGTACCTGTCCTTCGCGCTGCTGGCCGCTGTCGGGCTCGCCGTTGCCTGGCGGTGCGTGCCGGCGGCATCGAGCAGCCACGAGGGCGAGGTCACCGTCAAACCGCCGATCACGCCGTCCCAGCGGAGTGCGCTGATCCGGCTCGTCATTTTCGGTTTCGGCATGGGCATGGTCAGTGCCGCCTATTGGGTGTTCGCGCCGGACTTGGCCGTGGATCTGGGCGGGATGGCGGCGGGGCAGACCGGCCTGCTCTGGCTGACCGTCGGCGTGGTGGGGCTGGGCGGCGGCCTGGCCGGTGACATGATCGATCGCTACGGTGCAGCGGCGACGCAGGGCGGTGCGCTGCTCATGCTGGCCGTCGGCTTGGCGCTGCTCGCCGCCGCGCCGGGCAACCTGGCGCTCGCCCTGGGCTCGGCCGGGCTATTCGGGCTGGCCTATATGACGCTGACCGGCGTCTACCTGGTCACCGGCATCCGCCTGCTCCCGGCTCGGCCCTCGCTGGGGCCGGTACTGCCGTTCCTGTCCATCGCCATTGGCCAGGCCGTCGGCTCGTCGGCGGTGGGCCTGGCGGTCGCCAAGTTCGGTTACACCGCCTCGTTCCTCGCTTTCGCCCTGCTGGGCGTCGCCATCGCGGCCAGCTCACGCCTGTATCCCGGCGAGGAACCGGCCGGTGATCTCGTCAGCCCGCGCGCGGCAGGGCAATAATCTGTGCAGGGCCGCCAGGCAGCCCCTGCGGGAGCGGCCCACGGCCGCGCAGACGTCTGATTTGTCCGCCTTCGCCGGTCTGTTCCGGTCGTCCGGACGACAAAAAAAAGCGGGCCGCGGCCCGCTTCGCACCTACCTGCCGGGAAAAGAGTCCGCCGATCAGGAGGCCGGTGCCTCCCAGTAATTCAGGTCCGGACTGATGCCGTTGACGGCGGTCTGCTCGCCCTCAATCCGCGTCTCCATGGTGGGCGCGTCGAGCAGCCCGGACTTCACGAGGTACGCGGTGGCCGCGTCCAGGTCGCTGACCGGAGAGCGCTGCACGACCACGGCGGCAGCGGTGTCGGCGCTGATCAGGTGGCTGTCCTTCAGGTACTCGGTGGCCGGATCGCTCATGGCGAAGGCAGAGCCGGCAGTCATGATCGTGGTCGCGAAAACAAGCGTCTTGATGGTCTTCATGGTCGGTCTCCTTTCAGTGCTTTTGGGGTTCACCGGTGAGCGTCATCGCTCAGCCTGTGAGTGCATGATCCGGATATGACGCACCGCAGAACATTCGGTGGATTACGCATCCGGTTACGGGAAAATACGTACGAGGTCGCGAGTTGGATGCAGCGGGCCGCGAGCCCGCTCCCGAGCGGCGGCGTAACGGCTGCCGGAGTGGCGGGGGCCACTGCGGGGGGCGGGGAAGAAAGACCGTCGCGCCGGGGACGGGCCTCCCACAGCCCTCCGCGTCCGTTGTGTGAGCGGCGACCGGCAACCGCAGATCTGCGTTCATCTGCGTCCATTTGCGGCTGGTTTCCCTTCCTGTACCTCGTCCCGCGAGGCACTCGCGCCGGGGTCGGCGCTCCCACGACATGCTGAAGGTTCGCCCAAAGACCCTCACGGCCGGATGGTAATTTGCGCACTGCGTCATTAGACTGAACCTTCGCTTTTCCGCTGTGACGAGGACCGTCCCCCACTATGACCAGCACCGCCCGCATCCGCGAGATCCCCTACAACTACACCTCCTTTTCCGACCGCGAGATCGTGCTCCGCTACCTGGGCGAGGAAGCCTGGGAGACGCTCAACGAGCTGCGCTCGGAGCGGAAAACCGGCATCTCCGCGCGGATGCTCTTCGAGGTGATGGGCGACCTGTGGGTCGTGCGGCGCAACCCGTACATCCAGGACGACCTGCTGGAGAACGGCAAGCGGCTGCGGGCGCTGGTGGACGCCATGCACCACCGGCTGGACCAGATCGTCGAGCGCTCCCAGGGCAACCAGAAGGCCCTGGACCTGGTGGACATGGCCCGGCAGGCGGTGACGGATTTCGAGGCCTGGTTCCCGGCCACGCGGGCGAAGCGCGAGCGGGCCCGCCGTGCGTTCGGGCGTCACACCCGCGCCGACAACATCTGCTTCGACGGCCTGTCCCGGGTCTCCCACCAGACGGATGCCACCGACTGGCGCGTGGAAGTGCCCTTCGTGGTGCTCACCCCGGACACGGAAGAAGAGATGGCCCGGCTCGTGAAGACGGCCATCGACCTGGAGCTGACCGTCATCCCGCGCGGCGGCGGTACCGGCTACACCGGCGGTGCGGTGCCCCTCCACGAGGACTGCGCGGTCGTCAACACCGAGAAGCTGGAAGGCCTGGGCAAGGTGGAGCTGAAGCAGCTTCCGGGCCTGGACCATGAGGTGGCCACCGTGCGCGCCGAGGCCGGCGTGGTCACCCGCCGGGTGTCGGACCTGGCCGGCGCCAACGGCTACGTGTTCGCCGTGGACCCCACCTCCCAGGACGCCTCCACCATCGGCGGCAACGTGGCCATGAACGCCGGCGGCAAGAAAGCGGTGCTCTGGGGCACGGCCCTGGACAACCTGGCGGCCTGGCGCATGGTCACGCCGGACGCCGAGTGGCTGGACGTGGAGCGGATCAACCACAACCAGGGCAAGATCCACGATCAGGAGACGGTGCAGTTCCGCGTCACCCGCTACCAGGCCGACGGCAGGACCCAGAAGGGCGAGCCGGAGCTCATCGAGTTTCCCGGCGCCACCTTCCGCCGGGTGGGCCTGGGCAAGGACGTCACCGACAAGTTCCTGAACGGCGTGCCGGGCGTGCAGAAGGAGGGCTGCGACGGGCTCATCACCTCCGCCACCTTCGTGCTGCACGTCATGCCCAAGCACATGCGCACCGTATGCCTGGAGTTCTTTGGTACCGACCTGCACGAGGCCGTGCCGGCCATCGTCGAGATCGTCGACGACCTGCAGGCCGACGCGCAGGTGAAGCTGGCCGGCCTGGAGCACCTGGACGAGCGCTACGTGCGCGCCGTGGGCTACGCGCCCAAGGGCGCCCGGGGCGAGCGGCCCAAGATGGTGCTGGTCGCCGACCTCGCCGCCGACGACGAGGACGCCTGCGCCAACGCCGCCTCGCGCATGGTGCGCATGGCCAACAAGCGCAACGCCGACGGCTTCATCGCCGTCTCGGCCGAGGCCCGCAAGACCTTCTGGGCGGACCGCTCCCGCACCGCCGCCATCGCCGCCCACACCAACGCCTTCAAGATCAACGAGGACGTGGTCATCCCGCTGGACCGGCTGGCCGAGTACAGCGAGGGCATCGAGCGGATCAACATCGTCCACTCCATCAAGAACAAGCTGCGGCTGCTGAACGCCCTGCGCGAGCACCTCAGCGGCCCGCTGCCGGAGCTCAAGCAACGCCCGGATTACCTCGACCGGGAAGACTACGGCGCCTCGGAGGAGGGCGGCTCCATCCTGCAGCGCAAATGCGCCGCGGCCATCGAGCACCTGGCCGACGTCACTGACCGCTGGCACGCCATCCTCGACAACATGGACGGCGACCCGAAGGCCCTGGACGCTCTGCTGGACGACCCCGCCCGCGCCGACGTGCGCGAGGGCGAGACCATCGCCAACCTGCTGCTGCGCCGCAGCCTGCGCATCTCCTACCGCAACGAGGTGGAGACCCGGCTGAAGGAGATCTTCGACGGCCGCGACCTGGCCCCGGTGCGCAAGCGCATCGACGAGATCCACCAGGAAGTGCTCTCCAGCCGGTTGTTCATCGCCCTGCACATGCACGCCGGCGACGGCAACGTGCACACCAACATCCCGGTCAACTCCAACGACTACGAGATGATGCACGAGGCCGACCGCATCGTGGACCAGGTGATGGCGCTGGCCGGCGAGCTCAACGGTGTCATCTCCGGCGAGCACGGCATCGGCATCACCAAGATGCAGTACCTGGACCCCGCCGTGGTGGACCGCTTCACCGAGTACAAGCATAAGGTCGACCCGCAGGACTGGTTCAACCGCGGCAAGCTGCAGTCCGGCTCCGGCCTGGCGGATGCCTACACGCCGTCCCTGCGGCTGGTGCAGCAGGAGGCGCTGATCCTGGAGGCCACCGAGCTCGGCGAGCTCAACGACGACATCAAGGACTGCCTGCGCTGCGGCAAGTGCAAGCCCGTGTGCACCACCCACGTGCCCCGGGCCAACCTGCTCTACAACCCGCGCAACAAGATCCTGGCCACCGGCCTGATGGTGGAGGCGGTGCTCTACGAGGAGCAGACCCGCCGCGGCATCTCCCTGCACCACTGGACCGAGATGAACGACGTGGCCGACCACTGCACCATCTGCCACCGCTGCCTCACGCCCTGCCCGGTGAATATCGACTTCGGCGACGTCACCATCAAGATGCGCCACATCCTCAAAAAACGCGGCCAGCGCACCTCCAGCCCGGCCACGGCGGCGTCCATGGCGTTCCTCAACATCAAGGACGCCCGCTCCATCAAGATCATGCGCAAGGGCATGATCGAGTACGGCTACGGCGCCCAGCGCCTGGGCCACCAGGTTTTCCGCAGCCTGGGATTGGCCGGAACGAAGGACACCGTGCCGGACAGCGACGTGAAGCGCCGCCCCAAGCACACGCGGGACCTGTCCAGTGTGCCGGCGCAGGTGATTCATTTCGTCAAGAAGCCCATGCCGGGCAACCTGCCCAACAAGACCATGCGCCAGCTCATCGGCGCCGAGGACGCCAAGACCGTCCCCATCCTCCGCGATCCCAACAAGGTCACCGAGGATTCCGATGCCGTGTTCTACTTCCCCGGCTGCGGCTCCGAGCGCCTGTTCAGCCAGATCGGCATGGCCACCCTCGCCATGCTCTACGACGCCGGGGCCCAGACCGTGCTGCCGCCCGGGTATCTGTGCTGCGGCTACCCGCAGACGTCCAATGGGGATGTCGAGAAGGGCCAGCAGATCACCACCGAGAACCGCGTCCTGTTCCACCGGGTGGCCAACACCCTGAACTACATGGACATCAAGACGGTGATCGTCTCCTGCGGCACCTGCATGGATCAGCTGCTGAAATACGAGTTCGAGAAAATCTTCCCCGGCTGCCGGTTGCTGGACATCCACGAGTACCTGCTGGAGAAGGGCTACAAGCTCGACGGCGTGGACGGCGTGCAGTACATGTACCACGACCCCTGCCACACCCCCATGAAGACCCACGACCCGCAGAAGACCGCCAGTACCCTCATGGGCAAGGAGGTTCTCCTGAACGACCGCTGCTGCGGCGAGGCCGGCACCTTCGCCGTCAGCCGCCCGGACATCGCCACCCAGGTGCGGTTCCGGAAGGAAGAGGAATACAACAAGGGGCTGACCGAGCTCACCGGCCAGCCCGTGGCCGAGAAGGGCCAGGTGAAGATGTTGACCTCATGTCCGGCCTGCTTGCAGGGGCTGAGCCGGTATGAGCAGGACACGGGCGTTGAGGCGGACTACATTGTGGTGGAGATGGCGAGGCATCTGCTTGGGGAGGGGTGGCAGAAGCAGTTTATTGAGATTGCGCAGGCTGGGGGGGTGGAGAAGGTACTGCTCTAGGCCCCTGCCGTCACGGCCAGCCGAAGCGTTGTGGGAGCCCCGTCCCCGGGGCGATTTTTTATATTCGCGACTCGGCGCAGGAGCCGTTCAAATTTTGAACGGCAGCTAGCGATAGCTGCCTATAGTAATTCGGATCAATCGGTTACGACTGCGTGCGCGTTTGATACGCGATCGATTGTCCGGCAGGGTTAGATCCATGAAGAAGCGAAAACGGCAATCATCGTTCAGCGCCTACGCAGACCGGGCCGATCAACGCCGCGAGGAGGACGCTGCAATAGCGCTCTACGGCAGCCGGGTCCAGCGTGCGAGGCTGAACGAACGCAATGTTCGTTTCCCCAAACCAAAGCCCCGCCGCCTTTCCTCCCCTTCTGCGCGAAATAAGGCATAGCCCGCGACGGTCACGGGAGCAGTGCCGACGCCTCGCAGCACGCCATCGCCCTCGTTATACTGACTTTTGCAGACCCGACACGGCCCCGGTCACCGGAGATGCGCCCATGGCGACGGACAGAAACGAGAATTTCGTGACAGACGAAGTGCAGCAAGTCATCCGCGACGTGCTGACCGACAAACTGGGCGCGCACGGACTCCGGTCGGTGGAAGCTCGAGTGGGCTATGACCAGGAGGAAGACGAGGCGCTATTCGTCGATGTCTACTTCGCCTTGACCGAGAAGGCACTGGATCCAACCCGGTTCCATGGACTGATCACCGTTCTCAGGGACGCGCTGGAAGCGCAGGGCGAGTATCGGTTTCCCTACATGCGCTATCATTTTGACGAGAAGCAGCAGGTGGCCGGCTGGCAGTGACCCATGAGCTGATTCCCACCGCGAGGCGGCTCGCCCGAATCAATCCCAACAGGCCACGGCAGGCGGATCTAAAGCGTGCTGTCAGCACGGCGTACTATGCGCTGTTCCACACCCTTGCCCAGGACTGCGCGGATCGTCTGATCGGCACTGGCCCCCGCCGCAACTCACCGGCTTGGGTGCAGGTCTACCGCGCCCTGGAGCATGGATTCGCCAAGAACGCCTGCGAAGGCGTATCCAGTCTCGGCTTTCCGCTCGAAGTACGGGACTTCGCCAATACCTTTCGTCAGCTGCATGACGAACGCCACAGGGCAGACTACGACCCTCTTGCCCGTTACACGCGTGCCGAGGTCATCATTCTAGTTTCCGAAGCGGAGCAGGCTGTACGGAGCCTTAAAGCGGCGCCTCGTGAGGATCGCAGCGCCTTTGCTGCACTAGTGCTACTCAAGAGGCGGAAATGATGATCGCCACCGCCTTCATGGGCAAGGAAGTACCCCTGAACGACCGCTGCTGCGGCGAAGCCGGCACCTTCGCCGTCAGCCGCCCGGACATCGCCACGCAGGTGCGGTTCCGCAAGGAAGAGGAATACAACAAGGGCCTCACCGAGTTCACCGGCCAGCCCGTGGCCGAGAAGCATAACTGGGGGTCAAGTCTTGCAATCCAGCACTGCTAAACTACGTTTCTAGTCCGTCCTGAACAACCCGTTACGCGGCGGCCGGTATTGCCGGTTCGGCGTCCTGAGCATGGGTTCCGGCACCGCTGGGCGCCAGGAGCCGAACAAGTAATTGGCGCAAAAGAGCCGCCATCGCCCGCAGCAGCAACCGGATGTTGTGCCCGGCGGCGACCAGCACGGCGTTCGTCGCATCGCCCAGCGCCCCTTTGAGCCGGCAGCGGTCCATGCGCCCGTCGCTCTTCATGTGTCCGATCACCGCCTCGATGGCGCTGCGGCGTTTGAGCTCTCGCTTGAGCGTCCGGGTGTTCACCCCGCGGCGCTGACCGGAGCGGAAAATCGTCACGCCGGGGATGTCAACGCCCTTGTAGCCGCGGTCGACGTAGCAGCGCTTCGCCACGACACCGGTCAGGATCTCGGCCTGCTCCAGGGTCTCCGCCAGGGTATGACCGTCATAGGGGTTGAGGGCAACGGGGTCATGAGGGCAACGGGGTCAGGTCTTGCGATCAAGCATCCGGAAGCTGAAGCCGTCTGGGGCAATACAAGGCCTGACCCGAAGGGTTATCGTTCAAGGGTTTCTTCAATCGCCGCAACCAGCGGGATGGTAGACCCCCATGCCTGCGTTGATTTTCTTCCTGGCTGCGATCTCCGGGCTCGTTGTCCGTCGGTCGACTCAGGCCGCGTCCATCCGCCGTGCGGCCTCTTCCAGGTCGTAATCCATCTGCAGTCCCAGCCAGAAGCGGGGGTCATTGCCGAAATAGCGGCCCAGGCGCAGTGCCGTATCCGCTGAAATGGAGCGTTTGCCGAGGACGATCTCGTTGATGCGCCGCGGTGGCACGCCGATCTCGCGGCCGAGCCTGTTCTGGCTGAGGCCCATTGGTACGAGGAACTCTTCCAGCAGTACCTCGCCAGGGTGAATGTTCGCGATGCGGTCGTCGTTCATGTCCTGTGCTCCCGAGCGCTCACACGCTCAGTGGTAATCCACGATCTCCACGGCCTCGGCGCCGTCGTTCCAGACGAAGCAGATGCGCCATTGTTGATTGACGCGAATGCTGTGCTGGCCGGTCCTGTCGCCGGACAGTGCTTCCAGACGATTAGCCGGCGGAATACGCAGATCGTCCAGGCGGGTGGCGGCATTGAGCATGCGCAGCTTTCGGCGAGCGACCCGCTGGATATCCTGCGGCAACCGCCTGGAAAAGCGTCCCTGCCAGATCCGCTCAGCTTCCGGGTCCTTGAAGCTTTTGATCATGTAGTAACCATAACGCGTTGTGTTATGTAACGCAACGCGTTATAAGGGGTCGAGTGCGGTTGCCGGGGTCAGGTCTTGCAATCAAGCACGGGGCTGGCGACCGTGTGGCAATGCAAGGCCTGACCGTATGCCGTAAACGGCTGTTTTTCGAGCGGGTTAGAGTCCCGCGAAAGGAGTTGTCCGTACACCTTTCTAGCGTCGGGAAGCAGCGTCGGGGCGACCCGAGGTTGTGAGTTTCCCG
>Ga0102944_1000013_pt1 | contig 164766 bp, 148 predicted proteins | sample SalPonD_shore_MG_FD_78172 | JGI IMG/M metagenome (GOLD analysis project Ga0102944, IMG submission 78172) | Salt pond soil microbial communities from South San Francisco under conditions of wetland restoration - Salt Pond MetaG... | ecosystem: Environmental > Aquatic > Marine > Intertidal zone... | reverse complement strand
CTGATGAATGATTGCGTCGCTTTCTTCGGGTCATCTTCCGCTCCTTCTCTCTTGAGAACTTTAAGCCAGAAGACTCCACTCAGCAGACTTCGATTCCTGTCCAGCCCCCGGGGTCCACCTCTCACTGGAGATCGCGCCGGTTCATCACCGGCTGCCCGATCGCATCCGCGCCCATGCGCTGATCTGCTTCCTCACCCTGGTGCTCTACCGCGTGCTGCGGATGCGGTTGAAGGCCGACGAATCCTTGGGTCTAAGCAGTGTGGAACGGCTCCTGGAATCGCTGGAGAGCGTTCAGCTGCATCAAGTCCATCTCCATGGTGAGGCCGTCCAGGGCATCTCCATGAATGCGGCCCAGCGGGACCTGTTCAAACGTCTGGAGGTGAAGCCACCGCACCGCGACACAGTGGCCTAGGTTGTGCCAACTCGGAAACGGATAACTCGCACATCAATGACTTACGGCCGCGGCTGATGAACTTGGGGGCTCCGTGGCTTCCTTCGAGCTCCGCCCCCTCCGTTACCGCCCGCGCTCCGCCACGGCGCCCTTCGCCCCGGAAGACGGGGCCAAGGGCTTGCGGCTCCGCAGCGGGCTGCGCCGTGGTGGAATCGGGTACCGCCGGCTGCTGCGCAACCGGCTCGGCGGCTTCGGCCGGGTTCGGTTCCCTTCGTTGTCGCTTGCGCGGGGCCACTGGCAGGCTCGGCTGTCGCCCAGCCTGCCGCGTCCCCGCACGGCGCTGCGCTTTCCCGCCCCCGATTGTCTGCGGCTTCGGTAGAGCTCCGGTGCGGCCTACCCAGCCAAGGTCGGTGGTCGGCAATGGAACATAATGCTCGAAATTATGCGCAGCACTCCGCTTCGCTACGTGCAGTCCGGCTTGCGCCCGCATGTTGCATTATGTGTTGTGCCTCCGCTTGTTTGTTCCCCCGCCCGCCCGGCGGGTCGCTGCGCGTGGGGCTCCAGCCGCTGCGCGTCTTCCGCTCCCCATGCTCGCGCCCCGCTGCCCGTCCGCCCCGGAGGGGCTCCCTGAAAGCGCTCAGGCGCTCTGGTTTCGCTGGAGCGGGATCACCTTCGCGCCGGCCTTCAGTTTGTCGAGGTAGTCCGCCCATGCCTGCATCATCTTGCGGCGCTCGGGCAGGTGGGCGGTACGGTTGTAGGCGCGTCCGTTCGGGTCGCGCACAGCGTGGGCGAGTTGATGCTCGATGTAGTCCGGGCGGAAGCCGAGCACTTCATCCAGGATGGTGCGCGCCATGGCCCGGAAGCCATGACCGCTCATTTCGTCCTTGCCGATGCCCATGCGGCGCAGGGCCGCCAGCACGGCGTTGTCGCTCATCGGGCGCGATGCGCTGCGGGCGCTGGGGAAGACGTAGCGGCCGCGTCCGGTGAGGGGTTGCAGCTCGCGCAGGATCGCCACGGCCTGGCGGGAGAGAGGCACGATATGCGGGGTCTTGGTCTTGGTAACGATGTAGCGCCATTCGGCGGCGTCCAGGTCGATGTCCGCCCATTCGGCCTTGCGCAGTTCGCCGGGGCGCACGAACACCAGCGGGGCCAGGCGCAGGGCGCAGCGCACGGGCAGCGTGCCTTCGTAGCCTTCGATGGCCCGCAGCACGGCGGCGATCTTGTCCGGCTCGGTGACGGCGGCGAAGTGCTGGCTTTTGACCGGCGGCAGGGCGCCGCGCAGATCGCCGGAAGGATCGCGCTCGGCGCGGCCGGTGGCGACGGCGTAGCGGAACACCTGGCCGCAGCAGCCGAGCACGCGGTGGGCGGTTTCCAGCGCACCGCGTTCCTCGATGCGCCGGACCACTTGCAGGAGCTGCGGGGCGGTAATGTCGGCAATGGGCTTGCCGCCGAGCCAGGGGAACACATTCAGCTCCAGCCGGCGGAGGATGGTCTCGGCATGCTTGCCGGTCCAGGAGGGCAGGTGCTTGGCGTGCCACTCGCGGGCGACGACCTCGAAGCTGTTCGCCGCCCGTTCCTCCTTCGCGGCCTTCTGCGCCCGCCGGTGCTCGCTGGGGTCGATGTCGTTGGCCAGCAGCTTGCGCGCCTCGTCACGCCGCTCGCGGGCGTCTTTCAGGGAGACATCGGGGTAGACGCCGAGAGACAGCCGTTTCTCCTTGCCCCCGTAACGGTACTTCAGCCGCCACCACTTGCCCCCGGACGGGGAGACTTCCAGATACAGCCCGCCGCCGTCGAACAGCTTCCGGGTCTTGTCGTCGGGCTTGGCATTACGGATGGCGGTATCAGTCAACGGCATGGGGGCAACTCCCTGCGGGGGCAACTCACTTGCCCCGAATGTTGCCCCCAGTTGCCCCCGGATGTCAACGAATCCTGTTGCCCCTTGCTGGACCGTAAGGCAAAGAAAAAGCCCGCTGTTATGCGGGCTTCAGGGCTTCGTTGGATGGTGCTGGATGTTGAATTGGTGGAGGCGGCGGGAATCGAACCCGCGTCCGCAGGACCTCCGCCCTCGGATCTACATGCTTAGCCGCGTCTATTGTGTTTAACCGGTTACCGCCCGACGGGCAGGGCGATCAACCGGCGAGCCCGTTGAGGTTTCGCCTCGATGGTCCGGGCGGCCACCGAGACTAGCCTGTGTGCTATGACCACCGCCGGGGACCACAGGCGATCACCCGACTGGTGGCTCACGGGTTTTTAGGCCGCGAGAGCGTAGTTGTCGTCGTTGGCAACTATTTTTGGTGCCGCATTTTTAACGAGGATAGCGACATCCTCGGCATGCACCTCGGGTTTCGCGACCTGCGTCGAAGCCATGTCGCCCCCTTTGCTACTACCTCAGACAGTGTATACGAAAGGAAAGTTTCCTGCTGCCTCCGTACAGCGCCCGGTCTCGACGTTTGAATGGGTACCGCACGGGGCCCTTTCAAGGCGCCCCCGCGGCCGTTACATCTGGTGCTTGAGGATGCGGGCCTTCTCGCGCTGCCAGTCCTGCTCCTTCTTGGCCGCGCGCTTGTCCTGCTTCTGCTTGCCCTTGGCCAGGCCGATGGCCAGCTTGGCCACGCCGCGCTTCCAGTACATCTTCAGCGGCACCACCGTATAGCCTTTCTGCTCGGTGGCGCCGATGAGCCGGTTGAGCTCGTGGCGGTGGAGCAGGAGCTTGCGCGTTCGCACGGGGTCGGGGCTGATGTGGGTGGACGCCGTGGGCAGGGGCGGGATGTTGCAGCCGATCAGCCACGCCTCGCCGTTCTTGATCAGGACGTAGCTCTCCTGCAGGTTCAGGCGGCCGTCGCGCAGGCTTTTCACTTCCCAGCCCTCCAGCGCGATGCCGGCCTCGAACTCGTCCTCGATGAAGAACTCGTGGCGCGCCTTGCGGTTGACGGCGATGGTGGCGCTGCCGGCGCCGGTCTGCTTGCGTTTCTTCGTAGTCACGCGGCGTATTGTAGCGGCAGGCGGCGGGGCGGCCAATGCGTTCCGCGGGGCGCCGAGGCGCGGCGGGGCCGCTTGCGGGCAGTGGACAAAGCCAAGAGAATACGGGCATCGCGTCATTGGGGGATACCCGGCTTGGTCTCGCCTCGCCATTCCGTCCATGGGCAGTGGTCCAGCGGCCTGATCTTCGTTGTCGCCCTGACCGGCTCCGCCGTCGGGCTGGGCAACATCTGGAAGTTCCCGTACCTGGTGGGTGACAACGGGGGCGGGGCGTTCGTCCTAGTGTACCTGCTGTGCACGGCCTTCATCGGTTTACCGCTGATGGCGGCCGAAATCGTCATCGGCCGTCGGGCACGGCGCAGTCCCGTGATCGCCATGCGGACGCTGGCCCTGGAGGAGGGCCGATCTCCCGTGTGGGGGCTGGTGGGGTGGCTGGCGATGACCGCTGCCTGCATCATTCTGGCGGCTTACAGTGTGGTCGGCGGCTGGGCTATGGCCTACGTGTTCCGAGCCGCCTCCGGTGCCTTCGCGGGTATCGACGCCTATCAGGCGGCGCAGCTGTTCCGCGGGCTCACGGGGGATCCGGAGCGCTTGCTCGCTTGGCACACGCTGTTCATCGCCGTGACGGTGATGGTCGTGGGGCGGGGGGTGCGCCATGGGCTCGAGGAAGCCGTGCGCTGGTTCATGCCGATGCTCACCGTGCTCCTGCTGCTGCTGGTCGGCTATTCGTGGCAGTTCGGCGCCTTCGACCAGGCAGTGGATTTTCTGTTCGAGCCGAACTTCGAGGCTCTGACCGGCAGCGCGGTGTTGGCGGCCATGGGGCATGCGTTCTTTACGCTGAGCCTGGGCATGGGCGCGATCATGGCCTACGGCGCCTATGCCGGCGACCGGGTGCCGATCCTGCGTTCCGCGCTGGCGGTAGTGCTGGCCGACGTGGCCATTGCGCTGCTCGCGGGGCTGGCGACGTTCCCGCTGGTGTTCAGCAATGACCTGGCTGTCTCCTCCGGGCCGGGGCTGGTGTTCGAAACGCTGCCGCTGGCGTTCGGCGCCATGGACCAGGGCGCGGTGTTCGGCACGCTCTTTTTCGCGATGCTGATGTTCGCCGCCTGGACGTCGTCGATTTCGCTCCTTGAGCCGGCCGTTGCCTATCTGGTGGAGCGCTGGCGCGTGGAGCGGCCGCTGGCCACCAGCTATCTCGGGGTCGGTGTGTGGACACTGGGGCTGGTCTCGGTGTTTTCGTTCAATATCTGGTCCCATGTCCATCCGCTGGAAGGGTGGCCGATGTTTGAAGGGAGCACCCTGTTCGATCTGATGAACTTCGTTTCCACCAACGTGATGCTGCCGTTGGTGGGGCTGTTCGTGGCGGTGTTCGCGGGTTGGCGTATGGCTCGCGGCACCACACGTCTGGAGATGGGCGACACCCTGTCCTACCGGCTCTGGTTCAGGGTCATTCGCTACGTGACGCCGGTGGCGGTGCTGACCGTGCTGCTTAACAGCTCCGGCGTTCTGGCTTGGCTGCTTGAAAAGTTGGGTCTATGACGAGCGTTTCCCGCAGTGCGCTGGTTTCTTACTCCGCAGAGGCCATGTTCGACCTGGTCGATGACGTCGAAAGCTATGACCAGTTTCTGCCCTGGTGCAAGGACAGCCGGGTCGTTGAGCGCAACGACGAGCACGTGAAGGCGACCATCGTGTTCGCCCGCAGCGGGTTCGAGAAGGCGTTTACGACCTCCAACCGCCGCCAGCGGGGCAAGATGATCGAGATTCGGCTGGTGGAGGGGCCGTTCCGGCGCCTGGAGGGCTTCTGGCGCTTTCAGCCGCTGCGGGAGGACGCCAGCAAGGTCAGCCTGGATCTGGAGTTCGAGTTCACAAACCGGCTGGTTGCCATGGCCTTCGGCAAGGTGTTCACGCAGGTGGCCAACACGCTGGTGGACGCGTTCGTGGCGCGGGCCCGGCAGGTCTACGGATGACGACGATCGCCGGCGGGAGCCACCTGCGCGTGGAAGTGGCCTACGCCCGGCCGGAGGAGCAGCTGGTGCTGCCGCTGGAGGTGCCGTCCGGCGCCACGGTGCGTGATGCGATCCGGGAGTCCGGAATAATCGAGCGCTTTCCGGAGATCGACCTGGACTGCCAGCAGGTCGGCATCTTCAGCAAGCCGGTTGGGCTGGGCCATATGCTGCGGGACGGCGACCGCGTGGAGATCTACCGGCCGCTGCAGGCCGATCCCAAGGAAATGCGCCGCAAGCGGGCGCGGAGCGCGAAATAGACCGCCGGACATGGTGAATCCGGGCTTGCGGGGCGCGGATCGGCGGGCAGGGTCAGCTCTGGCCGGCGCTGGACTGTTGGAGGCTGGCAGGCGCCAGATCGCCCTCCACGTAGGCGAGCTTGTCGTCCCGGAAGATCACCGTGAGCGTGTCGACTTTCATGGGCTCGTGGTTGCGCTCTACGCTGTAGACGTAGTCCCAGCGGTCGGCATGGAACGGGTCCTCCACGGCCGGCGTTCCAAGCACGTAGCGGACCTGCTTGCGGGTCATTCCCACGCGGAGCTGCTTGAGCATGTCCTGGGTAATGATGTTGCCCTGCTGGACCGGCACTTCATAGGCGAACGGTATGTAGTTCGCACAGCCTCCCAGCAGCAGGGTGGTCATGTATACTATGGCGAGTTTACGTAGCGACATTGCGAGCGCATCATAACCCACTTGGGAAGCGCCGATCTATTCCCGCGTTTCTCCGCAAAGCTGCAAGCGTGCCGGTATTCTCTGGCGCCGGGGCCTGGAGCGCGCCGACGTGCCGGCACCAACGCCTCTTGTCTCATGCCAGGCACATGGGCGGAGAGACGGCGAAACGCGCGGCGCTGCAGAAACCGTTGGAACACACCAGAGACGGGGGCAACATTGGAATCGAGGGATCTACGCAAGGCCGGTCTTAAGGTGACTTTGCCAAGGATGAGAATCCTCGAGATGCTGGAAGGCAGTGAGAATCGCCACCTGTCCGCCGAGGACGTGTACAAGGCATTGCTGGATTCCGGGGAAGACATCGGTCTGGCCACCGTGTATCGGGTCCTGACCCAGTTCGAGGCGGCCGGTCTGGTCCAGCGGCATCACTTCGAAGGCAACCAGGCGGTCTTCGAGCTCGACGAGGGCGAGCACCACGACCACCTGATCTGTGCCAACTGCGGCATCATCCGGGAGTTCTACGACGAGACCATCGAGCGGCGCCAGCATGCCATGGCCGACAAGCTGGGTTTCGACGTGGCCGACCACTCGCTGATCCTCTACGGCAAGTGCCGGACCCTGGAGCAGACCGGGCAATGCGAGAATCTGAAGGAAGAGTCCTGAGGGCCGGTTCGCGGCGCCCAACCGATTCGCTTTCCTAACCCGCCCGTTCAAGCATTTCGCGCGCGTGACGCAGGGTGTTCTCCGTAATCTCCATGCCGCCCAACATTCGGGCCAGCTCCTCGGCGCGTTCCTGCTCTGACAGCCGGTGCACGCTGGTACGCGTGCGGCCGTCTACAGTGGCCTTGGACACCTGAAACTGGTGGTGCGCCTGAGCCGCCACCTGGGCCAGATGGGTCACGCACAGCACTTGGCGCTGCTCGCCCAACTCCCGCAGCTTGCGACCGACCACCTCGGCCACCGCGCCGCCGATCCCGGTGTCCGCCTCGTCGAAGATGAGGGTGGGGATGCGCGTGGCTCGGGCCGCCACCACCTCCAGGGCCAGGCCGATACGCGAGAGCTCGCCGCCCGAGGCCACGCGGCTGAGCGGGCCGTAGGGACGGTCAGGGTTGGTCCGTACCTCGAAAGTGACGGTGTCCAGTCCATTGGAGCTGATTCGGCCTTCCTCGGCCAGGTCGACGCGGATGTTCAGCTCGCCTCCGGGCATCCCCAGCTGCTGAATGATCTCGGTGGCCCGGTCCGCCAGCTCGGTGGCGGCCCGCTGACGGGCATAGCTCAGCTCGACCGCGGCCGCCCGGTAGGCGTTCTCCTGCTCCTCCAGCTGGCCGTTGAGCTCGCCGAGCCGGTTTTCGGCGCTCTCGAGCCGTTCCAGCTCGCCGCGCAGCTCGTCCAGCCGCCCGGGCAGCTCTTCGGGGCTGCCCCGGTGCTTGCGGGCAAGATCGTGAAGCGTGCCGATCCGCTCTTCCACCCACTGCAGCCGGCTGGGGTCCATGTCCAGGTTGTCGGCGTAATGGCGCAGCGCATTGCAGCCTTCCTCGACGCGCACCAGCGCCTCGTGGAAAAGCTGGAGGGCGTTGTCCAGGTTGCCGTCCAGCTCCGCGTAGGCCTCCAGCCTGCGGGTGGCGGCGCTGAGGCTCGCCTGGGCCGACTGATCGTCCTCGTAGAGCATGCCCAGCAGCTGCTGCGCCGCTTCCAGTGTCTCGCCGGCGGCGGCCAGCCGCCGCTGCTCGCTGTCCAGCGCCTCGATCTCCTCGACAGTCAGATCGAGCGCGTCCAGCTCTTCCACCTGGAAGCGCAGCAGCTCGAGGCGGTCCCCGTAATCCTCCTGGCCGCCTTCGAGCTGCTGGATCTCGTCACGGATTTCCCGGCAGCTGCGATGCAGACCGGTGACCCGCTGCAGCAGCTCGTCGTGGCCCCCATAGCGGTCGACCACGTCTCGCTGGGTGTCTCGCTTCATGAGCGATTGATGGGCGTGCTGACCGTGGATGTCGACCAGCAGGTCCCCCAGCTCGGCCATGGACTGCACCGGTACCGGGCGGCCGTTGATGAATGCCTGGGATCGGCCATTGCGTTGGACGACACGGCGCAGCAGACACTCGCCTTCGGCGTCCAGGGCCTGCTCCGCAAGCCAGGCTTCGGCGTCGGGCGTGGCCGATAGATTGAAGCGGACATTGATCTCCGCGCGGTCGGCGCCTGAGGCCACCGCCTCGCTGTCGGCGCGGTCGCCCAGACACAGGCCGAGAGCGTCCAGCAGAATCGACTTGCCGGCGCCCGTTTCGCCGGTGAGCGCACCCATGCCCCCCGCGAGCTCCAGCTCGAGGTCGTCGACGATGGCGAAGTTGCGGATATGGATGTGGGTGAGCATCGACAGTGCCTGGCCTTCCTGGTCCGGGGATCCTTCAGCCGAGATTCGTGTCGCCCCAGCGCAGCTTTGCGCGCAGTATCTCAAAATAGCTGTATTGCGGCGGATGCACCAGGACGATCTTGTGCGCCCGCTTGCTGATGACGATCCGGCCGCCGTTGACCATGCCCAGGTCCTCCTGACCGTCGCAGGAGACACGGATCTGCTCGTGGGCGCCGGGATCCACGCTGATCTCCACGGTGCTCTCGGCGGAGATCACCAGGGGGCGGATGCTCAGGGTGTGCGGACAGATCGGCACCAGCGCTATGCCGTCCACGTCGGGGTGGATGATCGGTCCGCCGCCGCTCATGGCGTAGGCGGTCGAGCCCGTGGGCGTACAGATGATCAGGCCGTCGGAGCGGTGGCTGTTGAGCAGCTCGCCATCGACATAAATGTCGAAGTCGATCATCCGCGCCGTGTTCCATTTGTGTAGCACCACGTCGTTGAGGGCGGCCCCCCGGCTCGCCACCGCGGATTCCGTGCGGATCTCGGCGTTGAGCAGCATGCGCGTGTCCTCGATGTACTCGCCGGCCAGGACGGTGTCGATCTCGCTGAAGTTGGCCGGCGAGACGTCCACGAGAAAGCCCAGCCGTCCGCGGTTCACGCCGAGGATCGGGACGTCAGAGTCGGCCAGCGAGCGGGCGGCGTTGAGCAGGGTGCCGTCGCCGCCGACCACGATGACCAGATCGGCCCGCTCCGCCAGCTCGCCGCGGGGCAGCCGCGCCAGGGACGCGCCGTCGGGAATCTCCACCACGTCCCGGTCCAGCACCACTTCGCGGCCCGAGCGCTCCAGGTGCTTGACGAGCCGGCTGATGGTGTCGGCGACCTCGGGATCGTCGGGTTTGCCGAGAATGCCGATCAGGTGAAATCGCTGCATGAGGATACCGGTAGTCGTTGTGCGGCAAAGGTACCATCTTGACCGAGGGGCGCCAATTGGCCGGACACTATGGGGACGGCTTGCCGTCCGGAAGCCAGGTGGACGACTTGCACCCGTTTGATGCGATGGGTTGAGAATGATGTATATCTATATGATTATAGAGATTTTTGACACAAAATAGTGCGACTGATAGCTTTCTTTTTAGCACTCAAAGGGGTAGAGTGCCAACCATTCCGGAGTCTTCGTATCCAGCCCATGAGTGACAGTTCGGCACCGACAGTGCTCAGTGACCGCGCGCAGCGCCTGCTCAAGGTGCTGGTGCAACGCTTCATCCGGGAAGGCCAGCCGGTCGGTTCGCGGGTGCTGAGCCGCGAGTCGGGCATGGACATCAGCTCCGCCACCGTGCGCAACGTGATGGCGGATCTTGAGGAGGCCGGCTATATACGTTCGCCTCACACCTCGGCGGGTCGGGTGCCCACGGACAAGGGCTACCGTTTCTTCGTCGACAGCCTGCTCACGGTCAACCCACTTCACCCCCACGAGATCGATCAGCTCAAGATCCGGCTGCGGGAAGAGGCGGGCACCGAGGCCCTGGTGGACAGCGCGTCCAACCTGCTCTCGGGGCTGACTCACTTGGCCGGGGTGGTCACGCTGCCGCGGCGCAATCACACCCGCCTGCGCCAGGTGGAGTTCCTGCCGCTCTCGGACCGCCGGGTGCTGGCCATACTGGTGGTCAACGAGAAGGAGGTCCAGAACCGGGTCATCCACACCGAGCGGGAGTTCACCCGGGACCAGCTGCAGCTGATGGCGAATTACCTGAATGCGGAGTTCGCCGGCAAGGAGGTGCGCGAAGTCCGCCAGGCGCTGGTGGAGGAGATGGAGTCCCACCGGGACGACATGAACGAGCTCATGGAGTCGGTGATCTCGGTGGCGAGCCAGGTTTTTCACGCGGGCCACAACGACGACGGCTACATCCTGGCCGGCGAAACCAATCTCATGACCTTTTCGGAGCTCTCCGACGTGGAGAAGCTTCGCGCGCTGTTCGAGGCGTTCAATGAGAAGCGGGACATCCTGCACCTGCTGGACCGCTGCCTGTCGGCGGACGGCATCCAGATCTTCATCGGCCAGGAGGCCGGCTACCGCGTCTTCGACGGCGTCAGCCTGGTTACCTCCACCTATCGCATCGACAGTGACGTGGTCGGGGTGCTGGGGGTGATCGGGCCGACCCGGATGGCCTACGACCGGGTGATACCGATCGTCGACGTGACCGCCAAGCTGTTGGGGCATGCCTTGAATACGTCGCATTGAACCCCACCAAGGCGGGTAACGAATGCCGCGCCGGCCGCCCACGAGGCGGTTTTCGGCTGCGGAGAACCGATTGCAATGGAGAATCTAACCCGATGGCAAGCGACGAACAGAGCAAGCGGCAAGACGGCGAACAGGCGAAGGCGCAAGAGCCCGAGCGGGAGGAGCCGTACATCCGCGCGGAGAACGAGGCCGGCGCCGGGGAAGATGTCGCCGAGCTGCGCAAGCGCCTGGAGGAAGCCGAGGCGCGCGCCGAGGAGAACTGGAATCAGTTCCTGCGCGCCCGAGCCGAGCTCGAGAACGTGCGCCGGCGCGCCGAGCGCGATGTGGAGCAGGCGCACAAGTACGCCGTGGAGAAGCTGGCGACCGAGCTGCTAGCGGTCAGGGACAGCCTGGAGATGGGGGTGGCCGCGGCCAACGAGCCGGGGGCAGACGTGGCCAAGCTGCGCGAGGGCTCCGAGCTGACCCTAAAGATGATGAATCAGGTCATGGAGCGCTTCGACATCAAGGCCATGAACCCGCAGGGCGAGAAGTTCGATCCGGAGCGCCACGAAGCGATGGCGGCCCAGGAGTCCTCGGAGCACGATCCGAACACGGTCATTCACGTGGTCCAGAAGGGCTACGTGCTCAATGATCGGCTGCTGCGTCCGGCCATGGTGATCGTGTCCAAGCCGAGCAGCGGGTCGGGTGGCGGTCAGATCGACGAGCAGGCTTGAAATACAAAGGCCTGGCCTCATTTATTTCAGCAACATTGAAACGATGCTCCGCCAGTGCGGGGACAGCATGATTAAAAGTGAGGGAGCAAGCACGTATGGGTAAGATCATTGGCATCGACCTGGGGACGACGAACTCCTGCGTCGCCATTATGGAAGGCGGGAAAACCCGGGTTATCGAGAACGCCGAGGGTGACCGGACCACGCCTTCCGTCGTTGCATTCGGCGACGATGGCGAGGTGCTCGTCGGCGCGCCTGCCAAACGCCAGGCCGTGACCAATCCGGAGCACACCCTCCACGCGGTCAAGCGCCTGATCGGGCGGCGTTACGAGGAAGACGTCGTCCAGAAGGACGTCAAGCAGATGCCTTACAAAATCGTCAAGGCGGACAACGGCGACGCCTGGGTGGACGTCCAGGGCAAGAAGATGGCGCCGCCGGAGATCTCGGCGCGCGTGCTGCAGAAGATGAAGAAAACGGCCGAGGACTACCTCGGTGAAGAGGTGACGGAAGCCGTCATCACGGTGCCGGCCTACTTCAACGATTCCCAGCGCCAGGCGACCAAGGACGCCGGCAAGATCGCGGGGCTCGACGTCAAGCGCATCATCAACGAGCCGACCGCGGCGGCCCTCGCCTACGGCCTCGACAAGAGGGGCGGCGACCGGAAGGTGGCGGTCTACGACCTGGGCGGCGGCACTTTCGACATCTCGATCATCGAGATCGCCGAGGTGGAGGGCGAGCACCAGTTCGAGGTGCTGGCCACCAACGGCGACACGTTCCTGGGCGGGGAGGACTTCGACCGCGCGATCATCACGTATCTGATCGAGCAGTTCAAGAAGGACCAGGGTATCGATCTGGGCGGCGACCGCCTGGCCATGCAGCGGCTCAAGGAGGCCTCGGAAAAGGCCAAGATCGAGCTCTCCTCGGCGCAGCAGACCGAGGTGAACCTGCCCTATATCACCGCCGACCAGGCCGGGCCGAAGCACATGAACATCAAGCTGACCCGGGCCAAGCTCGAGTCGCTGGTGGAGGATCTGGTCCAGCGCACCATCGATCCCTGCAAGGTGGCGCTGAAGGATGCCGGTCTGTCGGCATCCGACGTCGACGAGGTCATCCTGGTGGGCGGCCAGACCCGCATGCCGAAGGTCCAGGAGGCCGTCAAGGGCTTCTTCGGGAAGGACGCTCGCAAGGACGTGAATCCGGATGAGGCCGTGGCCATCGGTGCGGCGATCCAGGCCGGCGTGCTCGGCGGCGACGTCAAGGACGTGCTCCTGCTGGACGTGACCCCGCTGTCCCTGGGTATCGAGACCCTCGGCGGCGTGATGACCAAGCTCATCGAGAAGAACACCACGATCCCGACCAAGGCGAATCAGGTGTTCTCCACCGCCGAGGACAACCAGACCGCGGTGACGGTGCACGTGCTGCAGGGCGAGCGCGAGATGGCCAAGGACAACAAGTCCCTGGGCAAGTTCGACCTGTCCGACATCCCGCCGTCGCCGCGCGGTGTGCCGCAGATCGAGGTCACGTTCGACATCGACGCCAATGGCATTCTGCACGTCACGGCGAAGGACAAGGGCACCGGCAAGGAGCAGTCCATCCAGATCCGTGCCTCCAGCGGTCTGTCCGAGGACGAGATCGAGCGCATGGTCAAGGACGCCGAGGCGCATCGGGAAGAGGACAAGCGGCAGCGCGAGCTCATCGAGGCCCGCAACCAGGCGGACAACCTGATTCACGCGACCCGCAAGTCCATCACGGATCTCGGCGACAAGGTGGAGCAGTCCGAGAAGGACGACGTGGAGAGCGCCATCTCCGAGCTCGAGGAGGCCATGAAGGGCAACGACAAGGAAGCCATCGACCAGAAGACCCAGGCCCTGTCGGAGAAGTCGGGCAAGCTCGCCGAGCGGCTCTACAGCCAGCAGAGTGAAGAGAGCGGCGGCGCCGAATCCGGCGGCGAGCAGGGTGAGCAGGGCAAGAGCGACGAGGACGTCGTCGATGCCGAGTTCGAGGAAGTCAAGGACGACAAGAAGTAAGCGCTGTACCGTCCGATCGGATAACGTGCGGATTGAACGGGAAGGCGCAGGGCACGGCTCTGCGCCTTCCCCGCTTCGGGGCCGGGCAACGCGGCGCTCGAACCGCCTGGCGGCGGCGCGCCGCTACCCACCGCGACCTGCGACACTATAAGAGCTTATGGCGAAACGCGATTTCTACGAGATCCTTGGGGTGGCCCGAAACGCCTCGGAGGCCGACATCAAGAAAGCCTACCGGCGGATGGCCATGAAGTACCACCCGGACCGCAATCCGGGGGACGAGGAAGCGGAAACGAAGTTCAAAGAGGCCAAAGAGGCCTATGAGGTCCTGACCGACCCTCAGCGCCGGGCGGCCTATGATCAGTGGGGGCATGCCGGAGTCGATCCCAGCGCGGGAGCAGCGGGCGGTGCCGGGTTCGGGGGCGGGCCGAGCTTCTCCGATATCTTCTCGGACGTCTTCGGCGACATCTTCGGCGGCGGGGGCCGGGGCGGAGCCCGAGCCTTCCGCGGCGCCGACCTGCGCTACACCCTGGAGCTGGACCTGGAAGACGCCGTCGCCGGCACGGAGGCGGAGATCGAGATCCCCACCATGGTCTCGTGCGGCGAGTGCGACGGCTCCGGTGCGGCTGAAGGCAGCAGCCCGGTGACCTGTCCCACCTGCCACGGGCACGGCGACGTGCGCGTCCAACAGGGTTTCTTCTCCATCCAGCAAACCTGTCCCCACTGCCACGGACGCGGCCAAGTGATCGACAATCCCTGCCGCAAGTGCAACGGCACCGGCAAGGTGGCCGACCGCAAGCGGCTAAGCGTGAAGATTCCGCCCGGGGTCGACACCGGCGACCGCATCCGTCTGGGCGGCGAGGGCGAGCCGGGCGAGCACGGCGGCCCGCCGGGAGATCTGTACGTGCAGGTCGCCGTGCGCCACCATCCGCTGTTCGAACGCGACGGCAACGACCTGCGCTGCGAGATCCCGGTCAGTATGCCCGTGGCCACTCTGGGTGGTGAGCTGGAAGTGCCCACCCTGGCCGGGCGCGTTGCGCTGCGCGTCCCCGCGGGCACGCAGTCGGGGCGCGTGTTCCGCATCCGCTCCAAGGGCGTGCGGCCGGTCCGCGGCGGCCCGCCGGGGGACCTACTCTGTCGGGTGGTGGTGGAGACGCCGGTGAACCTCACCAAGGAACAGCGCGAGCTCATGGAGCGCTTTGCCGAGACCCTGGAAGAAGGCGGCGAGAAGCACAACCCGCGCCACACGTCCTGGCTCGACAGCGTCAAGAGCTTCTTCGAGAACATGCGCTTTTGATCGAACAATAGGGAATGGCCATGACCCGTATCGGAGTCGTTGGAGCGGCCGGCCGCATGGGCCGCAACCTCATTCAGGCGGTGCTGGACAACCCCGCGACGACGCTCGCGGCGGCAGTGGACCAACCCGACAGCCCCGCGGCCGGACTGGATGCGGGCGAGTGGATCGGTGCGGGCAGGCAGGGCGTGACCGTGGGCGCGGATCTGGGGCCGGTGGCCGGCGACTGCGACGTGGTCGTCGACTTCACCCTGCCCGCCGCGACGGAAGCCAACCTGGCCGCGTGCCGCGCCGCCGGTGCGGCCATGGTGATCGGCACCACGGGCCACAGCGAGGCGCAGAAGCAGGCCATCCGCGATACCGCGGCGGACATCCCCATCGTCTTCGCGCCCAACTACAGCGCCGGCGTGAACCTCAGCTTCAAGCTCATTGAGATGGCGGCAAAGGCGCTGGGTGACGACTTCGACGTGGAGGTCATCGAGGCGCACCACCGGCACAAGGTCGACGCCCCGTCGGGGACGGCCGTGCGCATGGGCGAGGTGCTGGCCCAGGCACTGGGCCGCGATCTGGACGATTGCGCCATATACGCCCGGCATGGTCATACCGGCGCGCGCGACGCCAAGACCATCGGCTTCCAGACCATCCGCGCCGGCGATATCGTCGGCGAGCACACGGTGCTGTTCGGCGGCGTGGGCGAGCGGATCGAGATCACCCACAAGGCGTCCAGCCGCATGACGTTCGCCAACGGTGCCGTCCGGGCCGCTACCTGGGTGGTCGGGCGGAAGCCGGGCATCTACGACATGCAGGACGTGCTGGGTCTGCGGCAGGCGTAAGGGGGATCAGCTGGCAGTGCCGGTCGGCTGGATCTGGCCCGCTTCGAGCAGCGGCTCGATGTCTTCGGCGGAGAGGGCGGGACTGAAGTACCAGCCCTGGATCGCGTCGACGCCGTGCTCGCGGAGCGCGCGCAGCTGACTGTTCGTCTCCACGCCTTCCGCCACCACCGTCATGTGGAGGCTGCGGGCCATGGCGACGATAGCGCCCACCAGATCCGATTGGCTGGGATTGGTTTCGATGCGCTCCACGAAGCTGCGATCGATCTTCAGGGTGTTGATGGGGAAGCGGCGCAGGTAGCTCAGCGACGAGTAACCCTTGCCGAAGTCGTCCAGGGCAATGCCCACGCCGGACGCGGTAAGCGCCTTGAGCATGCGCCGGGCCTGCTCCGTATCCGTCACCAGGGCGCTCTCCGTGATCTCCAGCTCCACGTAGTGCGGGTCCAGGCCGGTCTCGCGGAGTATGGACTGCAGCTGCAGGCTGGTGGCTTCCGTCAGCTGACGGCCGGACAGGTTGATGCTGATCGGGGCGTGCAGCAGGCCTCGCCGCTCCCACTCCTTGAGCTGCGCGCAGGCCGTGTACAGTACCTGCTCGCCGATGGCATGTATCAGGCCCGTCTCCTCGGCCAGGGGAATGAAGTCCGCCGGGCTGATGTCGCCCCGCTCGGGGTGGTGCCAGCGCGCCAGCGCTTCCAGGCCGACCACCTCGAAGGTGTGGGGATTGACCTTGGGCTGGTAGTGGACCTCGATCTCGCGGTGTTTGACCGCGTGGTGCAGGTCCGACTCCAGCGTGGCCGTGGCCACGACCGAATCGGTCATGCCGGCGTCGTAGAACGCGTAGCTGCCGGGACCCTGGCTGCGCGCCCGCTGCAGGGCAGTGTCGGCGCTGACCATTAGATCCTCCGCGTCGTCCGCGTCGTCCGGGGAGCGGGCGATGCCCATACTGGAGCTCAGGTACAGTACCTCCTGGCCCACCACGAACGGCGCCCGGAGGGAATGGGACAGGCGCTGCAGCAGCGGCTGCAGCCCGCCCGGCGCGGTGCCGTGGGTGACCAGCAGCATGAAGTCGTCGCTGCCGGTGCGTGCCACCGTTCCCAGAGAGCCGACCAGGGCCTGAAGACGGCGGGCCACTTCAACCAGCAGCTGGTCGCCGGCGCCGATGCCCATGGCGTTGTTGACGTACTTGAAGCGGTCCAGATTGATGGCCACCACCCCCACCAGGGTGTCCGGGCCGGTGGCGGTGCGCAGCGCCTCCTCGAGACGCTGCCGGAACAGCGAGCGGTTCGGAAGCCCGGTCAGCGAATCATGGTTGGCCAGGTGACGGAGGTTCTCCTCGGCCGCTTTTTCGCGGGTGACGTCCAGCAGTATGGCGTCCCAGAACGTGGAGTCGTCGTTGCGCCGGGTCGGATGCGAGACCAGGCGCAGCCAGACGGTGCGACCGTCGGTCAGAGTCCGGGCGGGAATGGCCAGATCCACGGGCCGGCCGGTCGCGGCCGAGAGGTTCAGCGAATGACGCAGGGCGCTCCGTTCGGCGGCATCCAGGCAGTCCAGGAAGCCGGCCCCGGCGCTCTGCGGGGCTTCTCCCAGCAGCGTGGTCGCCAGCGCGCCCTCGAACGACGCCGCGCGCGGCTCGCCGTCGGCCTGAAGGTCCAGCCGGCACAGCGCGCCGGGCAGGTTGGCGAACACGGCCGCCAGGCGCTGGTTGCTCTCGGCGAGCTGGCGCTCCGCGTCGTGCCAGGGGCGGCGGTCCTGAATGACGGAGACGGCCGCCACGACCCGGCCTTCCGCATCTGTGATCGGGCTGACGGAATGGCGGGTCGGGATGAGGGTGCCGTCGGCGGTGCGCATGAGGCAGTCGCCGCGGGCCGTCTCGCCGTCGCCCATGCCGGTGCGACTGTACTCGCCTGCGCGCAGGAAGCTTTGACGGGTGGGATAGAGGAACTCGGTGGTGCGGCCGTGAACGCTGTCCGCCGAATAGCCGAAGACCCGCTCGAAGGCCTTGTTGCAGAGCACGATTCGGCGTGACTCGCGCTCCACGACCAGGACAACGTCGTCGCAGCTCGCCAGCGTCTGTTGCAGCAGTTGTTCTGAGGAGTAGCCGGACAGCTGACTCGACCCCTCGATGCCGTCACTCACGAGGCATCCCCCTTGTGCCCGGCCTGCCGTTTGCCGCGGCCAGACGGTAATTCACTCAAGCCCGATAGTTAGCATAGATAGTTGATACAGTCCATTGCGGAATGCCGCAAATGCCTTGTGGTTCCGGTAAGAATGTTTCCAAAAAACAATGTTTACGGCGCGATATTGACGGAAACAATAAAACCCCCAATTTGTTACGGCAAACTCCTGAGGCGATTTATACGCTCAGCAGTGTCCCCAGCAGGCGCTCGTAGATGCTGGACAGGGTATCCAGGTCGGCCGCCGGCAGGCGCTCGTCGATCTGGTGGATGGTATCGTTGAGCGGGCCCAGCTCGACGATCTGACTTCCCAGGGGGGCCAGGAACCGCCCGTCCGAGGTGCCGCCCGCCGTCGACAGCTCGGGGGCGTTGCCCGTGACATCCTTCACCGCCCGTGAAAGCGCCTCCGTCAGACGCCCCTCCCGGGTCAGGAACGGCTCCGCCGAGCGCGTCCACTCCAGCTCGAAGGTCAGGGCGTGCGCTCGGAGTATGGCTTCCGTGCGCTCCTCCAGCTCTGCCGAAGTGACCTCCGTGGAGAAGCGGAAATTGAACAGCACCTCCACCTCGCCGGGAATGACATTGGTCGCCCCAGTGCCAGCCTGGATATTCGAGACCTGAAAGGTGGTGGCGGGAAAGCGCTCATTGCCCCGATCCCATTCGGTCGCGGCCAGCTGCGCGAGCACCGGGGCCAGGGCGTGAATGGGGTTGCGCGCTTTGTGGGGATAGGCCACGTGGCCTTGTACGCCCTGCACGCGCAGCCGTGCATTCAGGGAGCCGCGGCGGCCGATTTTGACGGTATCGCCGATCCGATGCTCGCTGCTGGGCTCGCCCACCAGGCACCAGTCCGGCACCTCGCTGCGCTCCTCGAGGACCCGCGCGACGCGGGCGACTCCGTCCACGGACGGGCCTTCCTCATCGCTGGTGAGCAGCAGCGCGAGGGAGCCCTGCGGTGTGCTTCCCGCGGCGAGATAGCGCTCGACGGCGGTGACGAAAGCGGCGACGCTGCCTTTCATGTCCGCCACGCCGCGCCCGAACAGGAGGCCGTCCTGCAAGGCGGCGTCGAAGGGCGGGTACCGCCAGCGCTCGACGGGGCCGGTGGGGACCACATCGGTATGGCCGACGAACGCGAACAGCGGCCGTCCCATGCCGAAACGGGCCCAGAGGTTGGTGACCTCGCCGAACTGCAGCGTCTCGCACGCGAAGCCGCAGGCGGTCAGCCGCTCGGCCAGCAGCGCCTGGCAGCCGGCGTCGTCCGGCGTGATCGAGGGACGGCGAACGAGCGCTCGTGTCAGCGCCAGCGTCCCCGAGGCCGTGGGCGGCGTGCTCATGGCCGCTACCGTCCGAAGGTCTCGCTGAAGGCGGACTCGGAAAACCCGACCAGCAGGCGGTCCCCGGTGTCCAGCACCGGCCGTTTGATCAGGGTGGGATGGGCCAGCAGCAGCGCCCGTGTGCCTTCGGCATCGTTGACCGCGCGCCGGGACTCGTCGAGGCTCCGCCAGGTGGTGCTGCGGCGGTTGAGCAGCTCGGCCCAGTCCAGCCGCCGGCACCACTCCGCGAGCAGTGCCGCGTCGATGCCGTCCTCGCGAAGATCGTGGTCGCGGTAGTCGATGCCGTGGGTGCCGAGCCAGCGGCGGGCCTTGCGGCAGGTGTCGCAGCTCTTGATGCCGTACAGCACAACGCTCATCCCTTGACTCCTCCCGGCCCGGCCTCAGGGGCGCAGCAGCTCGTTCAGGCTGACCTTCTGCCGCGTCTGGGCGTCCACCTGCTTGATGATCACCGCGCAGTAGAGGCTGTGGCTGCCGTCCTTGGCCGGCAGGTTGCCCGGCACCACGACGGCGCCGGGCGGCACGCGGCCCTGGGTGATCTCGCCGGTTTCGCGATTGTAGATCTTGGTGCTCTGGCCCAGGTACACGCCCATGGAGATGACCGCGCCTTCCTCCACGATTACGCCTTCGACGATCTCCGAGCGGGCGCCGAGGAAGCAGTTGTCCTCGACGATGGTTGGATTCGCCTGCAGCGGCTCGAGCACGCCGCCGATGCCGACTCCGCCGGAGAGATGCACGTTCCTGCCGATCTGGGCGCAGGAGCCGACCGTGGCCCAGGTATCCACCATGGTGCCTTCGTCCACGTAGGCGCCGATGTTGACGTAGGACGGCATGAGCACGGCACCGGGGGCCACGTAGGCGCCGCGGCGCGCAATGGCCGGAGGCACGACGCGCACGCCGCCGGCCTGGAAGTCGCGGCTGTTGTAGTCGGCGTACTTCAGCGGCACCTTGTCGAAGAAGTTGGTGACCCCTCCGCGCATCACGGCGTTGTCATAGAGCCGGAAAGACAGCAGGACGGCCTTCTTGAGCCACTGGTTCACCCGCCATCCGCCGTCCACCTTTTCGGCCACCCGGGCCTCGCCCCGGTCGAGCCGGCCCAGGGCTTCCTCCACGGCCTCGCGGACCTCAGCCGGCGCGGTCTCCGGACCCATCTCGGCCCGCTTCTCGAAAGCGTTCTCGATGGTCGACTGCAGGTTATCCATGAATCGATCCTCTGTACGTCTTGTGGTTTAAAGATTCTCGACGAAATACCGTATACGCCAGACGGCCTCGGCGCAGGCCTCGGCCTCCGCCACCAGCGCAATGCGCACGTGCCCGGCGCCCGGGTCGCCGTCCGCGGTGGCCCGGGACAGGTAGCTGCCCGGCAGCACCGTGACGTTCTGCTGCTCGTAGAGTCGGCGGGTGAAATCCTGGTCGTCGATCGGCGTCGGCGCCCACAGGTAGAAGCCGGCTTCGGGCGCCTGAATCGACAGCGCTGGGCCGAGAATATTGAGCGCCGCCTGAAGCTTGGTCCGGTAAGCCTTGCGGTTCGATCGGACATGGGTCTCGTCGCTCCAGGCGGCGATGCTGGCGGCCTGGGTCTGCAGCGGCATGGCGCAGCCCTGATAGGTGCGGTAGACGAGGAAGCGCCGCAGGATCTCCGCGTCGCCGGCGACGAACCCGGAGCGCAGGCCCGGGGCGCTGGAGCGCTTGGACAGGCTGTGGAAGACCAGGCAGCGGGAGAAATCGTCGTGGCCGGCCTCGGCGCAGGCCTGCAGCAGGCCGGGTGGCGGTGCCTGCTCATCGAGGTAGATCTCCGAATAGCACTCGTCGCAGGCGATAACGAAATCGTGACGCTCGGCGAGCTCGACGAGCCGCCGCAGGCGGTCCACCGGGATGACCGCGCCGCTGGGGTTGCCCGGCGAGCAGATGTAGACCAGCTGGCATCGCCGCCATACCGACTCCGGCACCCGGTCGAAGTCCGGCTGGTAGCCATTGGCGCGCGCCGTGTCCAGATAGTACGGCTCCGCGCCGGAGAGCAGCGCCGCGCCCTCATAGATCTGGTAGAAGGGGTTGGGCATCACCACCACCGGATCCGCCGTGCGGTCGACCACGGCCTGGGCGATGGCGAACAGTCCTTCGCGGGTGCCGGCCACGGGCAGCACGTGGCGATCCGGGTCGAGGCGCTCCGCCGGCAGCTTGAAGCGGTCGGTCAGCCACCTGCAGAACGTCTCCCTCAGCTCCCGGCTGCCCGCCGTGGGCGCGTAGCGGTTAACGCCGTGGCTGTGGGCAATGAGCGCCTCGCCGATGAAATGGGGCGTCTGGTGCTGCGGCTCGCCGATTGCCAGGCTGATGTGCTCCTTGCCCGTAGCGGGCTTCAGGTCTGCCTTGAGAGCGGCCAGCCGTTCGAACGGATACGGTTTGAGACGGTCCAGGTCCGGGTTCATGCCAGGCTACATGCAGCTGTGGTTCGGAGGGCGGAGTATAGGTCATCCGGGTCCGCCCATGTTAGGGAAACGCTGAATAACTCCCGCCCCGGGCCGCCGCTTCGGCCGCGGTCAGACGCCGTCCGCCCGGCGCATGACGTCGTCCTCCCCATCCAGCTCCGCGTGCAGCGCCGCGAGCAGGCCTTCCTTGAGCTCGTGGGCCAGCGGGGCGTTATCGCTGTCCGTGATGAAAAACACGTCCTCGGCGCGCTCGCCGATGGTGGCGATCCGGGCGTTCTGCAGGCGGATGCCGAAACGGGAGAAGATGTAGCCGACGTGGGAGAGCAGCCCCGGCCGGTCGCCGGTGATCAGCTCCAGCACGCTGCGGGGGTTGGGCTCGTCCACGGTGATGTTGAGCTGGGTCGCGGTGTTGAAGTGGCGCAGGCGCCGCGGCAGCTTGCGCTGCTCCGGTGCTTCCAGGGCACGGGTGCTGCGCAGGGCTTCGGTGAGCTGCTCGACAATCTCGTTTTGGCGGTACTCGCCCTGAACCGGCTGGTTATCGTCTTCCAGCACCAGGTAGCTGTCCAGGGTGTGGCCGCTCTCGGTGGTCAGGATGCGGGCATCCTGGATGTTGAGCCCCAGCCGGTCCAGAGTCGACACCGAGCGGGCGAACAGATCATCCCGGTCCTCGGTGTAGATGAACACCTCGGTGCCGCCGCGGGTGCCGTGGGGCTCGATCATCACCAGGGGCAGGTCGCCGGGCTTCAACCGGGCGATGGCCGCGGTGTGCCAGGCGATTTCGTCGGCCGAGTAGCGCAGGAAATAGTCGTCCGTGAAGTGCCGCCAGATGGAGCGCACGGTCATGTGATGCAGGCCCTGGGCCTTGAGCCGTCGGCGTGCGTTCTGCTGGGTCTCGCGGATGAGCTCGTCCTTGTCGATGGGGTTGCCGAGACTCCGGCGCATCGCTCGCTTGGTGAGCTTGTACAGGTCCGCCAGCAGGGCATCCTTCCAGGAGTTCCACAGGGACGGGTTGGTGCCGCGGATGTCGGCCACTGTCAGCAGGTAGAGGTAGTCCAGGTGGTATGGATCGCCCACCTGCTGGGCGAAGTCGTTGATGACCTCCGGGTCGCTGATGTCCCGCCGCTGAGCGGTCATGGACATGAGCAGGTGGTGGCGCACCAGCCAGGCCACCAGCCTGCTGTCGTAGCGGCCCAGGCCGTGAGCCATGCAGAAGTTGAAGGCGTCCTCGGCGCCGAGTTCGGAGTGGTCGCCGCCGCGGCCTTTGGCAATGTCGTGGAACAGCCCGGCCAGGTAGAGCAGCTCCGGCTTCGGCAGCTGACCGATGATGGCCGAGCACAGCGGGAACTCGTGCATGTGCTCGGGCACCGTGAAGCGCCGCAGGTTGCGCACCACCATCAGCGTGTGGGAGTCCACCGTGTAGGCGTGGAAAAGATCGTACTGCATGCGCCCGGTGATGCGGCCGAAGGCCGGCAGGTAGCGGCCGAGGATGCCATAGCGGTGCATGCGCCGCAGCTCGTGGTGAGTCCCTGGGGCTGGCGGAAGATCTCCATGAACAGGCTGCGGCAGCGCAGATCGTTGCGGAAACGATCGTCGATCAGGTCCCGGTTCTGGCGGATCAGCCGGATGGTGGAGGCTCGCACCCCCTTGAGCTCCGGATGCTGCTGCAGCAGGAGGAAGACCTCCAGCAGGGCGAAGGGATAACGGCGGAAGGTCTGCGGGTGCGTCACCTCCAGGAAGCCGCGGATGCTCTGGAAGCGCTTGTTGATCAGTACCGGCGGCTCCACGTCGTCGCTGTGCAGGATGGTCTCCTGGAAATACTGGAGCAGCATTTCATTCAGCCGGCTCAGCCGCATGATGGTACGGAAGTAGCGCTGCATGAACTGCTCGACGGCCAGCGTGTGCTCGCTGTCCTTGTAGCCGAACTGGGCCGCCAGCTCGGACTGATGGTCGAACAGCAGCCGGTCTTCGCGGCGGCCGGCGGCCACGTGCAGGGCGAAGCGCACGTCCCACAGGAAGTGCTGGCCACGGCGCAGCGCGCCGTACTCCTCTTCGGTCAGGAAGCCGATGTCGACTAGGTCGTGGAGGGTCTCGGCGCCGAAATGGCGCTTGGCCACCCAGCCCACCATGTGGATGTCACGCAGGCCGCCCGGGCCCTCCTTGATGTTGGGCTCCAGGTTGTAGGCGGTGTCGTCGTACTTGGCGTGCCGTTCGGTCTGCTCCTGCCACTTCGCCTCGAAGAACTCGCGGCTGGGCCAGACGTGGGCCGGCCCGGTGGCCTCGACCATGTCGGCGTAGAGCGCGTCGTCCCCGGCGAGCAGCCGGGATTCCATCAGGTTGGTGGCCACCGTGATGTCCCCGCGCGATTCGCGGACGCAGTCGTCCACGGAGCGGACGCTGTGGCCGACCTCCAGGCCGATGTCCCAGAGGAACATGAGGAAGCCCTCGACGGCACCGGCCACCGACGATGGCTCGCTATCGCCGATCAGGATCATGATGTCCACGTCGGAGCCGGGATGCAGCTCACCGCGGCCATATCCGCCGACGGCCACCAGCGAAACCCGACGGTCCACCGCCGCGAAGTGCAGCCGCCAGGCGCGCACGAGGAGGGCGTCCACTATCTGGGCGCGCAGGGGTACCAGCTCGGAGGCGGGGGAGCCTTCCATGAACCGGGCGCGCAGCAGCTGATCGGCGTCGTTGCGGGCCTTGCGGAAGACCTTGATCGGTGCGTCGCCCGCGGCCAGCGCTTCGTCCAGCGCGTCGGTGTCTATCAGCTGCTTGTCGGCAAACGTGTCCAGCATGGGCTTACAGTATTGACGGGCTCTAAAGCGGCTCGCCGTCCAGCCGGGTCAGCACCTCGTGGCCGTCGTCGGTCACCAGTATGGTGTGCTCCCACTGGGCGGAGAGGCTGTGATCCTTTGTCACCACGGTCCAGTTGTCCTTGAGTAGCTTGGTCTCACGGCGCCCGGCGTTGATCATGGGTTCGATGGTGAAGGTCATGCCGGGCTCCAGCTCCATCCCCGTGCCGGAGCGGCCGTAGTGCAGGACCTGTGGATCCTCGTGAAAGCCCCGGCCGATGCCGTGGCCGCAGTACTCGCGCACCACGGAGCAGCCGTTGCCCTCGGCGTAGGTCTGGATGACATGGCCAATGTCGCCGAGGCGCGTGCCGGGCCGCACCACCTCGATACCGCGCGCCATGCACTCGTGGGCGATTTCCGAGACACGCCGCCCCTGGATGGTCGGCTCGCCGACGTAGAACATCTTGCTCGTGTCCCCGTGATAACCGTCCTTGATGACGGTGATGTCGATATTGATGATGTCGCCTTTCTTCAGCGTCTTCGGTCCGGGGATACCGTGGCAGACCACGTGGTTGACGGAAGTGCAAACGGACTTCGGGAAGCCGCGGTAGTTGAGGGGGGCCGGGATCGAGTCCAGGTCGTTGACGATGTAGTCGTGGCAGATGCGGTCGAGCTCCTCGGTGGTCACGCCCGGCTCCACGTGGGGCCCGATCATGTGCAGCACCTGGGCCGCCAGCCGCCCCGCCACGCGCATCTTCTCGATCTCGTCCGGCGTTTTGATCGTTACGCTCATGCAGAAAACCTATTGTTGGGAAACCGTTACCAACCGTGTCGGAACTCGTCTTCCCGGCCGACGGTAGGACTTGGTGCGCCAGTGCCGGAGAGCCACGGTACCGCGACGGGGGTCTCGCGGAGGGCTAAGCACGCGCTGAACAATTCGCGCGAGCCTCTGGCCGCAGAGCGCGCGCGCAGCCGGCGTCGCTATTCTATCCCGCCGCGAGGGTCCGAGTCTCGGGTCGTCGCGCGCGGCTGGAGCGGGGCGGCAGCCGGCCGGAGAGCGGTGCGCGAGGGTGCATACAAATTGTTGCCGACAGCCGTTTATGGTATAAAGCGCGCGCTCCGTAGGCAAACCGGCAGAGCCTGCCGGGCGGCCGCGGAAGCCGCAAATCCACACATGCACCGTCACGTGCGGCGGGGTGCCCGAAAGGGTTGCCGCATGCGGGTGCATGGAGGCCCAAACCCGATCTACAAGGAGACGCGACATGGCCAACGTATCCATGCGCCAGATGCTCGAGGCCGGCGTGCATTTCGGCCACCAGACTCGCTATTGGAACCCCAAGATGGGGCCCTACATCTTCGGCGAGCGCAACAAGATCCACATCGTCAATCTCGAGAAGACGCTGCCCCTCTATCAGGACGCGATGAACTATGTCGGCCGGCTGGCCGGCAACGGTGGCCGCATCCTGTTCGTGGGCACGAAGCGCTCCGCCCGCGAAGCGGTCAAGACCGAGGCCGAGCGCTGCGGGATGCCCTACGTGAACCACCGCTGGCTCGGCGGCATGCTGACCAACTTCCGTACCGTCAAGCGCTCCATCCGCCGCTTCAAGGAGCTGGAGCAGCAGGAGAAGGACGGCACGTTCGACAAGCTCGGCAAGCGCGAGGTCCTATCCCTGCGGCGCGAGATGGAGAAGCTGCAGCGCGCCTTCGGTGGTATCAAGGACATGGAGTCCCTGCCCGACGCCCTGTTCGTCGTCGACGTGGGCTTCGAGCGCATCGCCATCCGCGAGGCGCAAAAACTGAACGTTCCAGTGGTGGCGGTGGTCGATACCAACAACTCGCCGGACGGCGTTGACTACCCGATCCCGGGCAATGACGACGCCATCCGGGCGATCCGCCTGTACCTGCGTGGCGCGGCCGACGCCATCAGCGATGCCCGTGCGGCCGGCGGAGTGGTCGCCGAGGGCGACGACGACTTCGTCGAGGTCACCGGCGCCCCCGCGGCGGCCGAAAAGCCTGCACCCGCCGCTCCCGATGCGGAAGCGGAGAACGCCGAAGCTGGCGATACCCGCGAGAACGCCGAAGCTGGTGAGGCCGCGGAAGCTGGCGAGGCTGGTGAGGCTGGTGAGGTCGCCGAAGCTGGCGAGGCTGGTGAGGCCGCCGAAGCTGGCGAGGCCGCGGAAGCCGCCGGTGGAGACAGCGCCGACGAGGACAAGTAAGCGGCGGGCCGGCCGCGCGCCGGCCCCGATTGCCGCAACACGGAATTACGAGCAAGGGTGATGCCGCATGGCTATTAGTGCACAACTGGTCAAGGACCTGCGGGAGCGGACCGGCTCCGGCATGATGGAATGCAAGAAAGCGCTGGTGGAGACGGACGGCGATATCGAGGCCGCCATCGAGCTGATGCGCAAGCGCGGCCTGGCCAAGGCCGACAAGAAGGCCGACCGCGTGGCCGCCGAGGGGGCCGTGGTTGCGGCCGTCTCCGACGACCGCACCAGCGGCGCCATGGTGGAGATCAATAGCGAGACCGATTTCGTTGCCAACGGCGACGACTTCAAGGCCTTCGCGAACGCCGTTGCCCGGCGCGTCTTCGAGGAGTCCCCGGACGATCTGGACGCACTGCACGCTCTGCCCCTGGAGGCCGGCGGCGCCAAGGACATCAACACCGCCCGGCAGGAGCTGGTGGCCAAAGTGGGCGAGAACATCCAGGTGCGCCGCTTCGTGCGCTACGCCAATACGGGCGGCGTGATCGGCGACTACCTCCACGGCAGCCGCATCGGCGTGCTGGTGGAGCTGGAGGGCGGTGACGAGCAGCTTGCCCGCGACGTCTGCATGCACATCGCCGCCAGCCGGCCCATGTGCGTCGCCCCCGAGGACGTGCCTGCCGACACCGTCCAGAAGGAGCGGGAGATCCTTGTGGCCCAGGCCCAGGACAGCGGCAAGCCCGAGAACATCATCGAGAAGATGGTCGAGGGACGGATGAAGAAATGGCTGTCTGAAGTTGCCCTGGTGGGGCAGCCGTTCGTCAAGGACCCCGACAAGACCGTCGGCAAGCTCCTCGAGGAGGCAGGTGCGCGGGTCGTTCACTTCCAACGTTTCGAAGTGGGCGAGGGGATCGAGAAGAAGAAGGAAAACTTCGCAGAGGAAGTGAAGGCGCAGGTAGAAGGCTCCTAATGGGGCCTTCGTCGTACTGGAGGGTGGGGGATGGCCGCCGATGACTGAACCGTTGTACAAGCGGATCCTGCTCAAGCTCAGCGGCGAGGCGCTGCTGGGCGACAGCGACTATGGCATCGACCCGGCGGTGCTGTCGCGCCTGGCCGCGGAGATCAAGGAAGCCCAGGCCCGCAACGTGCAGATCGCGCTGGTCATCGGCGGCGGCAACATCTTCCGCGGCGCTGGTCTGGCCGCCAAGGGCATGGACCGCGTAACCGCCGACCATATGGGCATGCTCGCCACCGTCATGAACGCCCTGGCGCTGCAGGATGCGCTGGAACGGGAAGGCGTCTACACCCGGGTCATGTCGGCCATCAAGATCAATCAGGTGTGCGAGGACTATATCCGCCGCCGCGCGATCCGGCATCTGGAGAAGGGCCGGGTCGTGATCTTCGCGGCGGGCACCGGCAACCCGTTCTTCACCACCGACTCTGCGGCCAGCCTGCGTGCCATTGAGATCAACGCGGACATCATGCTCAAGGCCACCAAGGTGGACGGGGTTTATTCCGCGGACCCGGTCAAGGATCGGGATGCCAAGCGTTACCGGCATCTGACCTACGACGAGGTGCTGGACCGGCGCCTGATGGTGATGGACGCGACCGCCATCGTGCTGTGCCGGGACCAGAACATGAAAATCATGGTGTTCGATGTGACCCAACCCGGTTGCCTGGCCAAGGTTATCGACGGCGAGGACATCGGCACGGTCGTGGAGAGAGGGTAGGCCATGATCGAGGACATCAAGAAGGACGCCGCATCGCGGATGTCCAAGAGTGTCGAGAACCTGAACAACGACTTTCACAAGATCCGCACCGGGCGGGCCCACACCAGCCTCCTGGACCACATCACCGTCGAGTACTACGGTACCACCGTGCCGCTCAACCAGGTGGCCAACGTGGCCGTCAGCGACTCCCGCACCCTGGCCGTGACACCCTGGGAGAAAAGCATGATCTCGGTGGTCGAAAAGGCCATCATGGAGTCCGATCTGGGGCTGACGCCCAACTCGGCGGGCAGCGTGATCCGCATTCCGTTGCCGCCGCTGACCGAGGAGCGGCGCCGTGACCTGATCAAGGTGGTGCGCAGCGAGGCGGAGCAGGCTCGTGTCGCCATTCGCAACATCCGGCGCGACGCCAACTCGGATCTGAAGACGTTGCAGAAGGAGAAGGAGATTACCGAGGACGACCAGAAACGCGCCGAGGAAGAGATCCAGAAGCTCACCGACAAGTACGTCGGCCAGGTGGATGGGCTGCTCTCCGACAAGGAACAGGAGCTGATGGAAATCTGACGTTCGTCGAGGTTCGGGGGCGCCTCCCCGCTGGGGCGGCCCGCCTCCGGCACGACGCATACCATCCCGTCTCGGGCGGCGGCCGTACGCTGGGACGCGACATACGCCACCTTCTGATCGCCGCCGTCCGAACGCAGCCGCTGTGGCCGGAGGCGCATTCCGGCCGTCCACGGCCGGACCAACGCAGAGATTGTCATGGGTGCCGATAACGACGCCGAGCAACCGCATTCCGGTACCAGTCAGCTGCCGCGCCATGTGGCCATCATCATGGATGGCAACGGCCGCTGGGCGCAGGCGAGAGGCCAGGCCCGTCATCACGGGCACCGTGCCGGCGTGGAGGCGGTCAAGGCCGTCGTGGAGCAGTGCGGCCGACGCGGAGTTGAGGCGCTGACGCTGTTCGCCTTCAGCAGCGAGAACTGGCGCCGCCCTCGCACCGAAGTGCGGATGCTGATGGAGCTGTTTCTGCGCACCCTGGAGACGGAAGCCGCCCGGCTGCACGAAAACAACGTGCGGCTGCGAATCATCGGCGAGCGCGGACACTTCGCTGAAAGGCTGCAGAGCAAGCTCGCGGACGCCGAGCGGCTGACCGCGGACAACGACGGCCTGCATCTCACCATCGCTGCCAGCTACGGCGGCCGCTGGGACATCGTCGAGGCGGCGCGGCGCGCGGCGCGGGACGTCGCGGCCGGGCGGCTCGACGCGGACAATCTGGACGAATCCCGTTTCGCCGGCTACCTGGCCCTGGCGGACCTGCCCGAGCCGGACCTGTTCATCCGTACCGGCGGCGAGAAGCGCATCAGCAACTTCCTGCTCTGGCAGCTGGCGTACACCGAGCTCTACTTCACGGACACGCTGTGGCCGGATTTCCGCGCCCGGGAGCTGGATACCGCCCTGGAGGACTTCGCCGGCCGCCAGCGGCGTTTCGGTCTCACCGACCAGCAGCTGGGACATCAGGACCGTGCTTAGATGGCGGGTGCTCACCGCGCTGATCCTGGTGCCGCTGGCACTGTTGGTGGTCTGGGCCGCGCCGCGGCAGGCGCTGGGCATCGTAGTGGCGGGGGTGCTGCTGCTGGCGGCCTGGGAATGGACCCGCCTGATCGTCCTGGAATCCACCGCGGCGCGTATCGTGTTCCTGGCCGCCGTGGCCGCCGCCATCGTCCTGGAATGGGCCTACCTGAGGGCCGGCTGGCCGCCCTTGATCCTGCTGGCCGCGGCCCTCGTCTGGTGGGGCGTCGCCGGTGCCTGGTTGCGGCGTTTCAGCCGCCGCCCGGAGCAGGGGCCGCCCCCTATGGGTGCACGGCTGCTCGCGGGCGTGGTGTTGTGCGCCCTGCCATGGTACTCCGTGCTGTATCTGCAGGCGCAGGGCGTGCACGGTCCGTACTGGGTCACCCTGCTGTTCCTGCTGGTCTGGGGTGCCGACACCGGGGCCTATTTTGCCGGCCGTGCATTCGGCCGCCGGCGGCTGGCGCCGAGCATCAGCCCGGGCAAGACCTGGGCGGGGGTCGGCGGCGGGCTGGTGATCGGAGTTGGGCTGGTGGCCGTGTACGCCTGGCTTGGCGCGAGCGCGGGGTTCGGGCCCGGTCGCGTGCACTGGCCGTGGCTGCTGACGGCGGCCGTGGCCGCGGTGCTGTGTTCGGTCGCCGGCGATCTGTTCGAGAGCATGGTCAAGCGCCAGCACGGCGTTAAGGACAGCGGCGGCATTCTGCCCGGCCACGGCGGTATCCTGGATCGCATCGACGGGATGATCGCCGCAGCGCCGGTGATCGCGCTGGGGGTGTACGGTGGTCTCTGAGGCCGGCAGATCCGTGGTTGTCCTGGGCGCGACCGGTTCCATAGGGGCCAGCACCCTGGACGTCGTGGCGCGTCACCCGGAGCGCTTCTCCGTGTTCGCCCTCAGCGCTTACCGGGACGTCTCCGGGATGGCTGCCCTTTGTGAGCACTTCCGGCCGCAGATGGCGGTGATGGCGGACGCGAGCGCGGCGGACGAGCTGCGGGAGGCGCTGCGGGTACGCGCCGTTTCCGGTGTCGAGGTCCGCGGCGGCCACGAGGCCGTGACCGAGGTTGCCCGTCTGCCCGAGGTCGACGTGGTGGTTGCGGGCATCGTCGGCGCCGCCGGCATGCCCTCGGCACTGGCTGCGGCGGAAGCGGGCAAGCGGATCCTGCTGGCCAACAAGGAAGTGCTGGTCATGGCCGGTGAGCTGTTCATGAAGGCGGTCGCCCGCGGCGGTGCCGAGCTGATGCCCGTGGACAGCGAGCACAACGCCATTCACCAGTGCCTGCCGCCCGCCGCGCGGGCCGGTGAGCTGGAGGCCTGGGGCGTGAGCCGGATATGGCTTACTGCCTCCGGAGGGCCTTTCCGGACCTGGCCGCTGGAGCGGCTCGCCTCGGCCACGCCGGACGAGGCCTGCGCGCACCCCAACTGGAGCATGGGCCGGAAGATATCCGTGGATTCGGCGAGCATGATGAACAAGGGTCTGGAGCTGATCGAGGCCTGTTGGCTGTTCGCGGTGCCGGCCGCCGCCGTGGAGGTGGTCGTCCATCCCCAGAGCATTGTCCACTCCCTGGTGGCCTACGTGGACGGCTCCGTCCTGGCGCAGCTGGGCAACCCGGACATGCGCACCCCCATCGCCCACGCTCTCGGCGCTCCGGAGCGGCTCACGGCCGGGGTCGCGGAGCTCGACCTGTTCGAGCTCGCCGGCCTGGACTTCGAGCGCCCGGACCACGAGCGTTTCCCCTGTCTCGGTCTGGCCCGCCAGGCGGCCGATGCCGGCGGCACGGCGGGCGCCGTGCTCAACGCGGCCAATGAGGTGGCGGTCAACGAATTCCTCGAGGGGCGGATCCGGTTCACGGATATCGCCCGGGTCGTCGAAACCGTATTGAACCGCACCGGCATATCGGGGGTCGAAGATGTCGACCAGCTGCTGGCGGTCGACCGTACCGCCAGGCTGTATGCCGGCGAGGCCAGCGCGGCGCTGCGTGATTCGGAGAACGATTAGATGGAGTTACTTACTAGCATCCTAGCTTTCGTCGTCGCCATCGGCGTGCTGGTCACGGTGCACGAGTTCGGCCATTTCTGGGTCGCGCGCAGGCTGGGCATGAAGGTCCTGCGTTTCTCGGTGGGCTTCGGCAAGCCGCTGTACAGCCGTTACGGCCGGGATGGGACGGAATACGCCGTGGCGGCGATCCCCCTGGGGGGCTACGTCAAGCTCCTCGATGAGCGCGAAGGGGAAGTGCCGGAGGAGGAGCGCCACCTGGCATTCAACCGCCAGCCAGTGTGGGCGCGCAGCGCCGTACTGGCAGCGGGGCCCGGCTTCAACTTCGTGTTCGCACTGCTGGCCTACTGGCTGATCTTCGTGATCGGATTCGCCGCCATCAAGCCGCTGGTGGGCGAGGTGCAGCCCGACAGTCCCGCGGCCGCCGCCGGCCTGCAGCCCAAGGACGAGATCGTGGCCGTGGACGGTGCACGGACCCAGACCTGGGACGAGGCGCTGATGGAGATCGTCGCTTCGGGCCTCGGGGGCAACAAAGTGCCGCTGACGGTAAAGACCCCGGAGGGCGACGTCGGCCAGCGCACGCTGGACTTCAAGAACAGCCCGGCGCTGGGGGAGCAGCAGGACGTCCTGCAGGTCATTGGGGTGCGCCCGTGGATGCCGACCCTGGCGCCCGTGGTGGGCGACGTCAGCAGCGGCGACCCCGCGGCCGCGGCCGGGCTCGAATCGGGTGACCACATCGTCTCCGCCGATGGGCATCCCATCGACAGCTGGGAATCGCTGGTCAGGTTCGTGCGCGAGCGCCCCGGCAAGCAGGTGAAGCTGGAGATCGAGCGCGGTGGCAACCGGCGCCCGGTGACGGTAACCTTGGGCAGCCGCGAGACCGAGACGGGCACGATCGGCCTGCTGGGCGTTACCCCGAAGGTACCCAAGGGCCTGTACGACGAGGTCCGGCACGAAGTCCGCTACGGACCCTTGAAGGCCCTGGGCCAGTCCGCCGCCGCCACCTGGAACGCTACCTCGCTCACCGTGCGGATGCTGTGGAAGATGGTGGTGGGCGAGGCTTCGGTGAAGAATCTCAGCGGCCCGATCAACATCGCGCAGTACGCCGGACAGTCCGCAAGCCTCGGCCTGACGCCTTTCCTGCGGTTCCTGGCCATCGTGAGCATCAGCCTCGGCGTGCTGAACCTGTTGCCGGTGCCCGTGCTCGATGGTGGGCACCTGATGTACAACGCCATCGAGGCGGTGCGCGGCAAGCCCCTGAGCGAGGCGGCTCAAGGCGTCGGCCAGCAGGTCGGCCTGGCGCTGCTGGTCATGCTCATGGGTCTGGCGTTCTATAACGATCTGCTGCGACTCTTTGGCCCCCACTAGACATAAGAAACGCCATGCGAGGGACGGTGATCCGACAGCTCGTAATACTCATTGTTTTTCTGGCCATTGCCCCTTCAGCGGCCGCCTTCGAGCCATTCACGGTCAAGGACATCCGTATCAAGGGACTGCAGCGGGTCTCGGAAGGCACGGTGTTCAACTATCTGCCGGTGAGTGTCGGCGACAAGCTGAACGAGGACGGCGCAGCGCGGGCGATCCGGGCCCTGTTCGACACCGGCTTTTTCCAGGATGTGAGCCTGCAGCGCGACGGCGACACGTTGATCGTGAATGTGGTGGAGCGTCCCTCGGTGGCCAACGTCACCCTCCACGGCAATGACGAGCTGCCCACCGACAAGCTCAAGAGCGCGCTGAAGGACGTGGGTCTCAGCGAGGGCCGGGTGTTCAACCGGTCCCTGCTGAACAACGTCGAGCGCGAGCTCCAGCTGCAGTACTACAGCCTCGGCTACTACGACGTGAAGGTGGAGAGTACCGTCTCGCCTCTGCCGCGCAACCGGGTGAGCGTGCGCATCGACATCAACGAGGGCGAGCCGGCCTCCATTCAGGAGATTCAGCTGGTCGGCAACAAGGCGTTCGACGACGATACGCTGCACGAGCAGTTCCAGCTGGGTCCATCGGCATGGTGGGCGCTGTTTTCCAGCTCCGACCGGTACTCCCGGCAGCGTCTCGGCGGGGACCTGGAGAGTCTGCGGTCGTTCTATATGGACCGCGGCTACATCAACTTCGATATCACCTCCACCCAGGTGTCCATGGACCCGCAGCGCCGGGAGATTTTCATCACCGTGAACCTGGACGAGGGCAAGCAGTACAAGGTCAGCGACGTCAAGCTGGCCGGCAATCTGGTGGTGCCCGAGGACAAGCTGCGCAAGCTGGTCAAGGTGAAGAAGGGCTCGTTCTATTCCCGCCGGAAGGTCACCCAGACCAGTGACGCCATCAAGGAACGGCTGGGCAAGGAAGGTTACGCCTTCGCCAACGTCAACCCGGTCCCCAAGGTCAACGAGGAGGACCAGACCGTCTCCATCACGTTCTTCGTCGACCCCGCGGAGCGGGTCTACGTGCGGCGGGTCAACATCACCGGAAACGAGCGGACCAAGGATCGGGTCATTCGTCGCGAGATGCGTCAGATGGAAGGGGGCTGGCTGTCCACCGACAGGGTCAAGGAGTCACGGCGCCGGCTCAACCGGCTGGGCTTCTTCGAAAACGTCAACATCGAAACGCCGAAGGTTCCTGGCAGCGCCGATCAGGTGGACGTGGATGTGGACGTCAAGGAACGTCTGTCGGGCAGCTTCCAGGCCGGCGTGGGCTACGGCAGCGACCGGGGGCTGATCCTCAGCACTTCGGTGCAGCAGGACAACGTGCTCGGCAGCGGAGACAAGCTCAGTGTCGGCGCCAGCGACGACGCGGTCACCACTTTCTACAACCTCTCGTACACGGAACGTTACGCCAGCATCAACGGCATCAGCCGCACCTACAGCGCCTCGTACCGCAAGACCCGGGCCGACGCCGCGTACATCTCCAGCTACCGGATCGACAACTCCCAGCTTGGGATCGACTACGGCATTCCGCTGGCGGAGGAGCAGCAGCTCCACGCCGGACTGCAGTACCAGAACCTCGGCATCAATCTCGGCGACGAGGCCAACTCGGAGCAGACGGCATTCGTTGACCGGCACGGCAAGAACTTCAGCAACTTCCTGGGTACGCTGAGTCTGGTGATCGACAGCCGCAACCGGGCCATCTTCCCGACATCCGGCGGCAAACAGAGCCTCGGCGGGGAAACGACCATTCCTGGCGGCGAGGTGGACTATTACCGGGTGCACTACAAACATCAGCGCTACTTCGGGCTCACCAAGTGGCTGACCTGGGCACTGGATGGCAGCGTCGGCTACGGCGACGGCTACGGCAAGACGGACGGGCTGCCGTTCTACGAGCGCTACTTCGCCGGCGGCATTTCGACGGTGCGCGGCTTCCGGTCCAATTCCCTGGGCAAGCGGGACGAGTTCGACAATCCGGTGGGCGGCAATCTGCGGATCCTGGGCGGCAGCGAGTTCCTGTTCCCGGTACCGTTCGCGGACACCGATTCCATGCGCCTGTCCTGGTTCGTGAACGCGGGCAATGTCTACAACACCGGGCAGGGGGAGGTAGACCTGGGACGAATGCGGTATTCTAGCGGCTTCGCGCTGAACTGGTATTCGCCGCTCGGGCCGTTGACATTGAGTTGGGCCCACCCGTTAAATGCCCAGAAGCAGGACAAGACGGAGTACTTCCAGTTCTCCATCGGCGCCTTCTTCTGAGGCTGCAGACCAAAAAATGCGGCCCTCCAGCGAATTCCCGGGCCTTTCCGCGGCGCCCGCTTGCAGCGCTGCGCTACAACACGGCAAACCGATGATCGAGAAAGCGTTCAAAACGACTGTTCTGGTGCTGATACTGGCCATGGCGAGCGCCGGCGCAGCACAGGCCCAGGATCTGAAGATCGGGTTCGTCAATCCGGCCCGCGTTTCCTCGGAGGCGCCCCAGGCGGAGGCCGCCCGCCACAAGCTGGAGCAGGAGTTCGCGCCGCGGGACAAGGAACTGGTCGACAAGCAGAAGCAGCTCCAGCAGATGGAGGACAAGCTCAAGCGCGACGGCGCGGTCATGAGCGAGGCCGAGCGGAACAAGCTCGAGCGCAAGGTCGTGGAGCAGAAGCGCGAGATCCGCCGGGCGCAGGATGCGTTTCGCGAGGACTTCAATATCCGCCGCAACGAAGAGCTCAGCAAGCTGCAGCGGCGCATCGTGGACACCATCACTCAGGTGGCGAAGGAACGCGGATTCGATTTGGTGGTCAGCGACGGCGTCATATTCGCCAGCGACCGGATCGACATCACGAATCTGATTATCGAGCGGCTCAAGAAACAGTCGGCATCGGCCGGGTCGAAGAACTGATCGCCTGCCGGTGGCCGACGCACCCGAGGCGTCCGGCGATGGGGAGTGACTATTGTCTGGCGAAGCCGGAGTAACCCTGGCAGAACTCGCGGAGAAGGTCGGTGCCCGGGTCGCGGGTAACGGCGACCGGCGGGTGAATGGCGTCGCCACGCTGCAGGGCGCCGAATCTTCCGACGTTACCTTTCTCGCCAACCCGCGCTATCGGCGTTACCTGGCGGAGACCCGTGCGGGCGCCGTCGTGGTGTCCGAGGAGTACGTGGACAGCCTGACCACCGACGGCCTGGTCCATGAAAACCCGTATGCAACGTTCGCAAGGGTGGCGGCACTGCTCAGCCCGGAGCGCCGCCCTGAACCCGGTGTGCATCCGACGGCCGTGGTCGACCCGCGGGCGCGGCTGGGCGACGGCGTGGCCGTGGGCCCTCATTGTACTGTCGGCGCCGGCACGCTGGTCGGCGAAGGCTGCATTCTGGGGGCGTCGGTGACGGTGGGTGAAGACTGCCGCGTCGGTGCGAACAGCGTCCTGCATGCTGGTGTTATACTCGCCGCCCGTGTGACGCTCGGCGCCCGGGTGCGCGTGCACTCCGGCGCGGTGATCGGCGCGGACGGGTTCGGGTTCGCGCGCGACGGCGACGTGTGGGTGAGAGTGCCCCAACTCGGCGGCGTGCGCGTCGGCGACGACGTCGACATCGGTGCCAACAGCGCCATCGACCGCGGGGCGCTGGACGACACGGTCATCGAAGACTTCGTCAAGATCGACAACCTGATTCAGATCGGACACAACTGCCGGGTCGGCGCGCGCACGGTCATCGCCGGCTACACCGGCATCGCGGGGAGTACCACGATCGGCCGCGACTGCATGATCGGCGGCGGCTGCGGCATCGGCGGGCACCTGCACATTGGCGACGGCGTGGTGATGACCGGCGGCAGTCACGTGACCAACGACGTCGAGGGACCGGGCATGTTCTCGTCGACGACGACCCCGGTACAGACCAACCAGATGTGGCGGCGCAACGCGGTGCGCTTCACACAGCTCGATAACATGGCCCGGCGGCTGCGGGCGCTGGAACGCAGGTACAACGAGAAGGAAGACGAAGGCCGCTGAGTCGGCCTTTTGATGAGATTATGCAGGATCAAGCCAACGAAACGATGAACATCCACGAGGTGATGCAGAATCTGCCTCACCGCTATCCGTTCCTTCTGATCGACCGAGTGCTCGAGTGCAGACCGGGAGAGCGGCTGGTGGGCATCAAGAACGTCACCGCCAACGAATCCTTCTTCCAGGGCCACTTCCCGCAGCGCCCGGTCATGCCCGGCGTGCTGCTGCTGGAGGCCATGGCTCAGGCCTGCGGGCTGCTGGCCTTCCGTACCAATGGCAAGCCCCCGGGCAGCAATATCTTCTACCTGGTGGGCATCGACAAGAGCAAGTTCAAGCGGCCGGTCGAGCCCGGCGACCAGCTGCGGCTCGAGGCCGATTTCAACCGCAACCTGCGCGGTATCTGGTTTTTCAGCGCTGAGGCGCGCGTGGACGGGGAGCTGGCGGCATCCGCGGAGATCCGCTGCACCATGAGGGAAGTCTGAGCGTGATTGACGCGCGCGCTGTTATCGACCCTACAGCCCGCATTGGCAAGAACGTAACTATCGGTCCCTTCGCGGTCATCGGTGCGGAGGTGGAGCTGGGCGACGGCTGCTGGATCGGGCCCCACGCGGTCATCCAGGGCCCGACCCGCATGGGGCGCGACAACCGCGTGTTCCAGTTCGCATCGGTGGGCGAGGTGCCCCAGGACAAAAAGTTCCGCGGCGAGCGTTCCTGGCTGGAAGTGGGCGACGGCAACGTCTTCCGGGAGTTTGTCACCGTCAACCGCGGGACCGCCGACGGCGGCGGCGTTACCCGCATCGGCAGCGGCAACTGGATTATGGCCTATTGCCACATCGCCCACGACTGTCTGATAGGCGATCACACGGTCTTCGCCAACAATGCCTCACTGGCCGGCCACGTCGAGGTCCATGACCACGTCATCCTCGGCGGGTTCTCCCTGGTGCACCAGTTCAGCCGCATCGGGCGCTACGCGTTTCTGGCCTTCGGCAGCCACGTGGACCGCGATGTGCCGCCATACGTCATGGTCGCCGGTCAACGGGCGACGCCGCGCGGAGTCAACACGGAAGGCCTGCGCCGCCACGGCTTCGAACAGACCACGATCCAGGCCATCAAGCGTGCCTACAAGACGCTCTACCGGTCCGGCCTGCGTCTGGAGCAGGCGCAGCAGATGCTGCGGGAGCAGGCGGAGTCGGTGCCCGAGATCGTGCCGCTGGTGGAGTTCATCGGCGCCAGCGACCGCAGTCTGGTCCGATGATGGCATCGCTCCGGTCGGTGAGGGCGGCTCGATGCGCCGTATCGCGATCGTAGCCGGAGAGCTTTCCGGGGATGCCCTTGGAGCGCCGCTGATGGCGGCGCTGAAGCGGCGCTATCCGCAGGTGCGTTTCGAGGGCGTAGGCGGACCGCGGATGGCCGCCGAGGGCCTGTTTTCCCTGTACCCGCTGGAGACGCTTTCGGTCATGGGGCTGACGGAGGTGCTCCGTCATCTGCCGTCCCTGCTGCGGATCAGGCGGGACCTGACCCGACGGTTCCTGCGGGATCCGCCCGACTGCTTCATCGGTGTCGACGCGCCGGATTTCAACCTGGGTCTGGAGCGGAGGCTGCGCGAGCGGGGGATTCCGGCCGTGCACTATGTGAGCCCCACGGTATGGGCCTGGCGCGAGGGACGCATGAAGGGCATTGCCCGTTCCGTCAGCCTGATGCTGACCCTGTTCCCCTTCGAGGTGGACGTCTACCGGCGCCACGGGGTGCCCGTCGAATGGGTTGGGCACCCTACGGCGGACCGGCTGCCGGTAGAGGTCGATCATGACGCGCACCGGGCGGCACTGGGCATCGGGGACGGCGGTCCGATATGCGCGCTGCTGCCGGGCAGCCGAACCAGTGAGGTGCAGCGTCTCGGTCCCGTCTATGCCGACGCCGTGCGGCGGCTGGCTGAGCGTTTCCCGGAGTTGCGGTTCATCGCGGCCATGGCCACCGACGGTCTGGCCCAGGTTTTCGCCGAGCGGCTGGAAGAGGCCGGCGTGGCCGACCGGGTCGTCCTGAGCACCAGCACGAGTGAACACGTGCTCGGCGCGGCCGACGTGGCGCTGGTCGCCTCGGGTACCGCCACCCTCGAAGCGCTGCTGCTGAAGACGCCAATGGTCATGGCTTACCGGATGGCGCCGGCAACGGTCTGGCTGGTGCGGCGGCTGCGGCTGATGAAGATTCGTCAGTTCGCACTGCCGAACCTGCTTGCGCGGGAGCAGCTGGTTGCCGAGTATATTCAGAATGCCGCCAGCGGCGAGAACCTCTGTGACGCCATTGCCGGGCTGCTGGAGGACGACGCCCGGCGCGAGGCGATTCGCAGGCGGTTCGCGGATATCCACCGCGCACTGCGTCACGACGCCGCGGAGTGCGCCGCCGACGCCATAGTCAGGGCCGTGGCGGGATGACGCAGCTGACCTTGGGCTTTGCGGCACACGCCGGTCGGGTCATGGTGGCCGGCATCGACGAGGTCGGCCGCGGGCCGCTGGCGGGCCCCGTGGTGGCCGCGGCCGTGGTGCTGCCCGATGGCAAAGCGGTGGACGGGCTGACCGATTCCAAGGCCCTCAGCCCGCGTCGGCGGGAGGCGCTGGCGGCGCAGATTCGAGAACGCGCGGTCGATTGGGCGCTCGGCCGAGCCGAGGTGGCGGAGATCGACCGCCTGAATATCCTCAACGCGACGATGCTGGCCATGCAGCGGGCAGTGCGGGGACTCAAGGATCTGCCGCAGCAGGCGCTCGTGGACGGCAACCGCTGCCCCGATCTGGGCTGTCGCGCCTCCGCCGTGATCGGCGGTGACCGGACGGTCCCCTGTATCAGCGCGGCATCGATTCTGGCCAAGGTCGCACGCGACGCGGAGATGGTGGTCATGGACGAGATCTACCCGGGCTACGGATTCGCGCAGCACAAGGGCTATGGCACGGCTGCCCATCGGGCGGCCCTGCAGACGCTGGGCCCGGCGCCTATCCACCGCCGCAGCTTCGCGCCGGTGGGCGAGCTGCTGGCGCGCGCCGAGGACGGAGCGGGGGAGGCCGGTCCATGAGCACGGGGTTCGTCCATCTTCGGGTGCACACGGAGTTCTCGCTCTCCGATGGCATCGTCCGCATCAAGCCGCTGGTGGAGTCGGTTGCCCAGATGGGCATGCCCGCGGTGGCGGTGACCGACCAGGGCAACCTGTTCGGCATGGTCAAGTTCTACCAGGCGGCCATGGACGCCGGCATCAAGCCCATCGTGGGCGCGGACGTGTGGGTGGAGGACGAGGCCGCGCCGGAGGGGCGCTCACGGCTCGTGCTGCTGTGCCGTGACAACAACGGCTACCGGGCGCTGATGAGGCTGCTCAGCCGCGGTTACGTGGAAGGTCAGCGCGACGGCGTGCCGACCCTCGCCAGGGAGTGGGTCGAGGCGGACTGTGCGGGGCTCATCGCGTTGTCCGGCGGTCGCGAAGGGGACGTGGGCCGGGCCCTGCTCACCGGCGGTGCCACCGCGGCCCGGCGGCGGATCCAGTACTGGCAATCGCTGTTCCCCGACGCGTTCTACATCGAGCTGCACCGGACCGGCCGTCCCGGCGGCGAGGACCACGTGCATGCCGCCGTGGAGCTGGCGGCCGACATGGGCGTGCCGGTGGTGGCCACCAACGACGTGCGCTTCGCCAGCGCGGAGGACTTCGAAGCCCACGAGGCGCGCGTGTGCATACACGACGGCCGCACCCTGGACGATCCACGCCGCGAGCGCCGCTACAGCCAGGCCCAGTATCTGCGGTCGCCGGAGGAGATGCAGGAGCAGTTCTCGGACATCCCGGAGGCGCTAGAGAACACCGTCGAGATCGCCAAGCGCTGCAACCTGGACCTCACCCTGGGCGAGAACGTGTTGCCGGATTTCCCCGTGCCGGAAGGGCTCGGTGTGGACGAGTTCCTTCGCCAGGAGGCCGAGCGCGGCCTGGACGAGCGAATGCCGGCACTGGTGCCCGTCGATGCCGCGGATGCCGACGAGCGGCGACGGGGCTACCGGGAGCGGCTGGAACGGGAGCTCGGAGTCATCTCCCAGATGGGCTTTCCCGGTTACTTCCTGATCGTGGCCGACTTCATCCGCTGGGCCAAGCGTCACGACATTCCCGTGGGGCCGGGCCGCGGCTCGGGCGCGGGCTCCCTGGTGGCCTTCGCGCTGGAGATCACCGACCTGGACCCGCTGCGTTACGATCTGCTGTTCGAGCGTTTTCTCAACCCCGAGCGGGTCTCCATGCCGGACTTCGACGTAGACTTCTGCATGGAGAAGCGCGATCGGGTCATCGAATACGTGGCCGAGAAGTACGGCCGCGAGAAGGTCTCCCAGATCTGCACCCACGGCACCATGGCGGCCCGGGCGGTGGTGCGTGACGTGGGCCGGGTGCTGGGTCATCCCTACGGCTACGTGGACCGCATCGCGAAGCTGGTGCCGTTCGAGGTGGGCATGACCCTCGGGAAGGCGCTGACCCAGGAGGAGGAGCTCCTGCGCCTGTACGAGGAGGACGAGGAGGTCGGCACGCTCCTCGACCTGGCGCGCAAGCTCGAGGGCGTGGCACGCAACGTGGGCAAGCACGCCGGCGGCGTCGTGATCGCGCCCACGGATCTCACCGACTTCTCGCCGCTGTACTGCGAGCCCGGCGGGCAGGGGCTGTCGACCCAGTACGACAAGGACGACGTGGAGTCCGTGGGCCTGGTCAAGTTCGACTTCCTCGGGCTGCGCACCCTGACCATCATCGACTGGACGGTGAAGGCGGTGAACGCCATCCGCGCCGAGCGGAGCGAGGAGCCGCTGGACATCGCCGCCATTCCCATGGACGACCGCCCCAGTTTCGATCTGCTCAAGCGCTGCGCCACCACCGCCGTGTTCCAGCTGGAATCCCGCGGCATGAAGGACCTGATCCGGCGGCTGCAGCCGGACTCCTTCGAAGACATCGTGGCGCTGGTGGCGCTGTTTCGCCCGGGCCCGCTGCAGTCGGGAATGGTGGAGGACTTCATCGATCGCAAGCACGGCCGCAAGCCGGTCGCCTATCCCACCCAGGAGCTCCACCATGACGAGCTCAAACCCATCCTCAAGCCCACCTATGGGGTGATCCTGTACCAGGAGCAGGTCATGCAGATCGCCCAGGCCCTGGCGGGTTACAGCCTGGGCGCCGCCGACCTGCTGCGCCGGGCCATGGGCAAGAAGAAGCCCGAGGAGATGGCCAAGCAGCGGGAGATCTTCCTGGCCGGCGCCACCGAACGCGGCATGAGCACCGCCCACGCCGAGGCCATCTTCGACCTGATGGAGAAGTTCGCCGGCTACGGTTTCAACAAGTCGCACTCGGCTGCCTACGCGCTGCTTTCCTACCAGACGTCCTGGCTCAAAGCCCACCACCCGGCGCCGTTCATGGCGGCCGTGCTGTCCTCGGACATGGACAACACCGACAAGGTGGTGGTGCTGATCGACGAGTGCCGCAGCATGAAGCTGCAGGTGGACCCGCCGGACGTGAACCGCTCCGCTCACCAGTTCCGGGCCCGGGACGACCGGACCATCGTCTACGGCCTGGGGGCGGTCAAAGGCGTCGGCCGTTCGGCCATCGAGGCGCTGATCGAGGAGCGCGAGCGGGGCGGTCCGTTCCAGGATCTGGCCGATCTCTGCCAGCGCATCGACCTGAAGCGAGTCAACAAGCGCGTGCTGGAGGCCCTGATCCGCTCGGGCAGTCTGGACAGCATCAGCGACAACCGGGCCACGGCCATGCGTGACCTGCCCCAGGCGCTGCAGGCCGCCGACCAGGCCTCGCGCAACCGCGCCGCCGGGCAGAGCGACCTGTTCGGTGCTGCGGCCGCCGAGCCGGCAACCGCCGCGCGGCCGCCGGCCGGGGAGCCGTTGCCGGAGTGGGACGAGCCCGACCGTCTGGCCGCCGAGAAGGAAACCCTGGGTCTGTACCTGACGGGGCATCCCATCGATCGGTACGAGAGCGAGCTCTCGGGTATGGTGACCGCCCGCATCCAGCAGCTGGCGGCCGGCTCGGTCGCCGGGCTCGGCGGCAATGGGGGCGGCCAGAGCGGTAACGGCCGACGCGGCAGCGAGCCGCGGGTGACCGCCGCTGGGCTGGTAGTGGCGATCCGTGTCCGCAACACCCAATCCGGTGGCCGCATGGCGGCGGTTACCCTGGACGATCGGACCGGGCGGCTGGAGGTCACCGTGTTCCCCGAGGCGTTCAACCAGTTCCGACACCTGATTGCCAAGGACAACCTGCTGGTGGTGACCGGCGGGCTGGGCTACGACGAGTTCGCCGACGGTTACCGGATCACCGCGGAGCAGATACTGGACATCGGCGAGGCTCGCAATCATTACGCCCGGCGGCTGGTGCTCGGCGTGGACACCGAACGCGCCGGCAACGGTTTCGTGGGCTCGCTGCGGGAGGTCCTGGAACCGTTCTGCGAAGGCAACTGCCCGGTGTGGGTGGAATACCGGGGGGCCCGTGCCCAGGCGGCGCTGCGTCTGGGCGAGCGCTGGAAAGTGCGCCCCACGGACGAGCTCCTCAAGCGCCTCGCCCATCTCACGCGCAATGACAACGTGCGCATCGAGTACTGAGGACTCCGTCCGGGGCCGTGGATGCGGCTGCGCCCGCAGCGGCCTGCAGGGCACCAGTGCACGGCTTGGGGCGCGCTTGACGTGGGGTGCCGCGCCGCAGCTCCCGCGCCCTGCCGAGACAGCGCGCAATGGCGCTGAAACCTGGTAATACTTCTGGGAAGGTTGGTAATATCCGCCGTTTGGTACCGTGCTCGGCGGTGGCCGTACCCCGCGCAGGCGATCGGCTTCGGCGGCCTCTGTCGGTGACGCGGGGCATCGAACAACGCCAGTGTCGTAACCTCTAGGACAGCCATGGACTTGAATTTCCTGGATTTCGAGCGGCCGATCGCGGAGCTGGAAGCTAAGATCGACGAGCTTCGCTACGTCGGCAACGACAACGACCTGAACATCAGCGAAGAGATTCAGCGGCTCCAGAGCAAGAGCCGCCAGCTGACGGAGCAGATCTTCACGTCATTGAACTCCTGGCAGGTTGCGCAGCTGGCGCGGCATCCTCAGCGGCCCTATACGTTGGACTACATCTCGGGCATGTTCACCGAGTTCGAGGAGATGCACGGGGACCGCGCCTTCGCCGACGACCCGGCCATCGTAGGCGGTGTGGCGCGGCTCAACGGCCGGCCGGTCATGGTGATCGGTCAGCAGAAGGGCCGCGACACCAAAGAAAAGCTGCGCCGCAACTTCGGCATGCCGAAACCCGAAGGCTACCGCAAAGCCCTGCGGCTGATGCAGACGGCGGAGCGGTTCCGCTTGCCGATCCTCACGTTCATCGACACGCCGGGTGCCTACCCGGGCGTGGGCGCGGAGGAGCGCGGCCAGAGCGAGGCCATTGCCCGCAACCTCTCCGTCATGTCGCAGCTCCGGGTACCGGTCATCTGCACCGTCATCGGCGAGGGCGGTTCGGGCGGGGCGCTGGCGATCGGGGTCGGGGACCGGCTGCTGATGCTGGACTACAGCACCTACGCGGTCATCTCGCCCGAGGGCTGCGCCTCCATCCTGTGGAAGAGCGCCGAGCGCGCATCGGATGCGGCGGAGGCCATGGGCATTACCGCCGAGCGGCTTTACTCCCTGGGGCTGGTGGACGAGGTGGTGCCGGAACCCCTGGGCGGCGCACACCGCAATCACGAGACCATGTTCGAGACCCTGCGCGAGCGCCTCGTCGCCCAGCTCGACACGGTCTCCTCGCTGTCGGTGGAAGCGCTGCTTGACGAGCGCTACCGGCGTCTGATGGCCTTCGGCAGCTACCGGGAGTGAGGCCTTAGGGAAACGCTGAACAATTCGCGCGGGAATTATTCAGCGTTTCCTTGGGCCGGGCGGCCCCGGGGCTGATCCGGGTACCCGGCAGCTCACGGCGGCACGCGCCGCCGGGACAACGACACGCGGCGGGGCCTTATGAACGCCCTCAGTCCTGAATTCCTGGTTGCCCAGCTGGGCGAGCTTGTCCGTCGGCCGCTGTGGGTGGCCTACAGCGGTGGACGCGATTCCCATGTGCTGCTCCATCTCGCCGTGAGAGCCGGCCTGGACGTCCGGGCCGTGCACGTGGATCACGGCCTTCACGCGGCCTCCGACGACTGGTCTCGCCACTGCGGCGAAGTGTGCCGCGAGCTGGGCGTGGCCGTGACCCAGCGTCGAGTCGATGTCGAGAACACGGCTGAAGGCGGGCTGGAGGCGGCGGCCAGGGAGGCTCGCTACGGGGTGTTCGAGACGCTGCTGGAACCGGGCCAGGTGCTGTTGACGGCCCAACACCGGGAAGATCAGGCGGAGACGGTGCTGCTGCGGCTGCTGCGGGGCGCCGGGGCCCGAGGCCTCGCCGCCATGCCTCGGCGGCGCAAGCTGGGACGCGGGCTGCTGCTGCGGCCGCTGCTCGACGTGGACCGGGAGGCGATCAACCGGTACGCGGCGGCGCAAGGCCTGCAATGGGTGGATGACCCCTCCAACGCCGACACTCTTGCGGATCGCAATTATCTCCGGCACAGGGCGCTCCCCGTGCTGCGCGAGCGCTGGCCGGACGTCGACGCGCGGCTTGCGCGCACCGCCGAGCGGGCCGCCGAGGACGCCGCGCTGATCCGCGACCTGGCGGAGCTGGACCTGGCCGCTTGCTCGGACGGCGCCAACCTGCGGGTCGACGCTCTGCGCGGGCTTTCCGCCCGGCGCCGGCGCAACGCCGTGCGTCGCTGGATGCACGGTCATGGCTGCAGGCCGCCGGGGGCCCGGCGGCTGACGGACGGGCTGGATGCGCTGCTGGATGCCGGCGCTGACCGTGAGCCCGTGCTGCGCTGGCGGGACGGCGTCGTCAGGCGCTACCGGCAGCGGCTGCACCTGCTGCGGCGCGAGCCGGGACCGCCTCCGGAGACGCCGCTGCAGTGGGACCTGCACGGCGTGCTGCTGATTCCGGGCATGGGGCGGCTGACCACCAGCCGCAGCGGCGCCGGCGTCAGGCTGCGGGCGGAACTGGCGGGCCGGAGCGACGTCCGGGTGCGGTTCCGCCGGGGCGGAGAGCGCATCCGACCCGCCGGCGCCCCCCATCACCGTGCGCTCAAGACCCTGTTCCAGGAGGCGGGAATACCGCCCTGGGAGCGGCGCAGGGTGCCGCTGGTCTATATCGGCGGGGAGCTCGCCTGCGTGGGCGAGCGTTGGGTGGCGGAAGGATTCGCGGCCCCGGGAGACGACCCCGGGCTACGCCTGCGCTGGGTCCCCGAGCCGGCGGGTTTCGCGGGGTGGGAGGAGGAGTGAGGTGTGAGTCGAGGTCGCCGCTCCGGCGTCCGCTCCTTACCCCTCATGCCTCCGGCGGCCCGACCGACAGGGCTTCCTGGAAGGGGGCGGTTCTGATAACGTTTACGCGGCTGCACGGCCGACGACTTCCTGCTTTCTGACGGCGCTTCCTTTCACGTATGACGCGATTCATTTTTATTACCGGCGGTGTGGTGTCCTCCCTGGGGAAGGGGATCTCCGCCGCATCCCTGGGCAGCATCCTGCAGGCCCGGGGGCTCAGCGTCACCATGATCAAGCTGGATCCCTATATCAACGTGGATCCGGGGACCATGAGCCCCTTCCAGCACGGTGAAGTGTTCGTCACCGATGACGGGGCGGAAACGGACCTGGATCTCGGCCACTACGAGCGGTTCGTCCGCGGGCGCATGACGCGCTACAACAACTACACCACCGGCCGGATCTACGAGAGCGTCATCCGCAAGGAACGCCGCGGGGAGTATCTGGGCGGCACCGTGCAGGTGATTCCCCACGTCACCGATGAGATCAAGCGCAGCATCGTGCAAGGGGCCGGTAACGCCGACGTGGCGTTGGTTGAGATCGGCGGGACGGTGGGCGACATCGAGTCGCTGCCGTTCATGGAGGCCATCCGTCAGATGGGCACTGAGCTCGGCCGCGAACGGTGCCTGTTCATCCATCTCACGCTGGTGCCGTACATCAGCACGGCCGGCGAGATGAAGACCAAGCCCACCCAGCATTCCGTCAAAGAGCTGCGCTCCATCGGTATCCAGCCGGATATCCTGCTGTGCCGGGCCTCCCAGCCGATCCCGGAAGAGGAGCGGCGCAAGATTGCGCTGTTCACCAACGTGGAGCCGCGAGCGGTCATTTCGGCACTGGACGTGGACAACATCTACAAGGTGCCCGAGCTGCTTCACGAGCAAGGACTCGACAACATCGTCGCCGAGAAGTTCAGGCTGGAGCTGGCCCCGGCCAACCTGAACGACTGGCACCGGGTGGTCTCCGCCATGGAGCACCCCGAAGGCGAGGTGACCATTGCCATGGTAGGCAAGTACGTCAACCTGGCCGACGCCTACATGTCTCTGTCCGAGGCCCTGCGCCACGCCAGCATTCAGACCCGGCTGAAGGTCAACATCCGCTACGTGGACTCGGAAGAGATCGAACGTGACGGTGTCGGTGCACTGGCGGACGTGGACGCCATCCTGGTTCCCGGCGGCTTCGGCGAGCGGGGGGTGGAAGGCAAGATCCAGGCCGCGCGCCATGCCCGGGAACAGGAGATCCCCTACCTGGGCATCTGTCTGGGCATGCAGGTGGCGGTCATCGAATTCGCCCGTAACGTGGCGGGGCTCGAAGGGGCCCACAGCACCGAGTTCCTGGCGCATCCCCAGCATCCGGTGATTGCGCTGATCACGGAGTGGATGACGGAGGAGGGCGAATACGAGCGCCGCGACGAGAGCTCCGAACTGGGCGGCACCATGCGTCTTGGCAGCCAGCAATGCCGTCTGCAGCCCGATACCCTGGCCCACTCCATCTACGGCAAGGACGTGATCAGCGAGCGTCACCGGCATCGCTACGAGTTCAACAACCGCTACGCGGAGCGCCTGGAGCAGGCAGGGCTGGTCATCTCCGGCTGGTCCCGTGACGAGAACCTCGCGGAGGTGGTGGAGATCACGGGTCATCCCTGGTTCTTCGCGTGCCAGTTCCATCCCGAGTTCACCTCGGCACCCCGCGACGGTCATCCGCTGTTCACCAGCTTCATCCGCGCCGCGGAGCGTTACCGCTCCGCCGGCAGCAGTCAGGCAGCCGAGGCAGAGTAGGCACGACGCCATGCAGCTTTGCGGTTTCGAAGTCGGCCTGGAACGGCCCCTGTTTCTCATTGCCGGTCCCTGCGTGATCGAGTCGCGGCAGCTGGCGCTGGATACCGCCGGCGAGCTGGCGGAGCTCGCCGGGGACCTGGGCGTGCCCTTCATCTACAAGTCGTCCTTCGACAAGGCCAACCGCTCTTCCCACGAAAGCTTCCGCGGGCCGGGGTTGGAAGAGGGGCTCTCCGTGCTGGAGACGGTGAAGGCGCAGATCGGCTGTCCGGTGCTGACGGACGTCCATGAGGACACCCCCCTGGAGGACGTGGCCGCGGTGGCGGACGTGTTGCAGACCCCCGCCTTCCTCTGCCGGCAGACCAACTTCATCCAGCGCGTCGCGCGCCAGGGCCGGCCGGTCAACATCAAGAAGGGACAGTTCCTCGCCCCCTGGGATATGGGGAACGTCGTGGACAAGGCGCGCGCGGTCGGTAACGAGCAGATCATGGTCTGCGAGCGCGGCGTCTCCTTCGGCTACAACAACCTGATCTCGGATATGCGCGCGCTCAGCGCCATGCGGGAGACGGGCTGTCCGGTGGTGTTCGACGCCACCCATTCCGTGCAGCTGCCCGGCGGGCAGGGCACGAGCTCCGGCGGCCAGCGCCAGTACGTACCCGTCCTGGCCCGCGCGGCGGTGGCGGCGGGTGTGGCGGGCCTGTTCATGGAAACCCATCCGGATCCGGACAAGGCGCTGAGCGACGGCCCCAACGCCTGGCCGCTCGGGCGCATGCGAGCCCTGCTGGAGACGCTGACCGCCCTGGACCGGACGGTCAAGGGGGCTGGGTTCCTGGAGCAGGAAGCGTAGCGGCGGCGTCGCGCGGGGGATACAGGAATTCGCGCCGCAAGGCGCGATCGCCGAATCCGGATCATTCTTTGGGGAGCTTAGGGACTATGGCGAAGATCGAGTCGATCACGGCGCGGGAAATTCTGGATTCCCGCGGCAACCCAACGGTTGAGGCGGACGTAGTCCTGGCGGGCGGCGCTTTCGGCCGGGTCGCCGTGCCGTCCGGTGCGTCCACGGGCGCCCGCGAGGCGGTGGAGCTGCGCGACGGCGACCAGGGCCGCTATCTGGGCAAGGGCGTCCGCAACGCGGTGGCCAACGTCAACGGCGCCATTGCCGACGCCATCACCGGGATGGACGCAGACGACCAGCGCGCGCTGGACAGTCGCCTGATCGACCTGGACGGCACCGACAACAAGGGCCGCCTTGGCGCCAACGCCCTGCTGGCGGCTTCCCTGGCCGTGGCCCGCGCGGCGGCCAACCACCACCGTGTTTCCCTGTACCGCCATCTCACGCCCGGCGGGCCTCACGTGCTGCCGGTACCGATGATGAACATCCTCAACGGTGGCGCTCACGCGGACAACAGCGTGGACATCCAGGAGTTCATGATCATGCCCGTGGGCTTCGACCGCTTCGACGAGGCGCTGCGCTGCGGAGCGGAGGTCTTCCACGCCCTGAAGAAGGTGCTCGGCGGCCGCGGTCTGAGCACCGCGGTGGGTGACGAGGGCGGCTTCGCCCCGGACCTGCCGTCCAACGAGGCGGCCCTGGAGGTCATCAAGGAGGCCGTCGAGGCCGCCGGCTACCGCCTGGGCGATCAGGTCCTGCTGGCGCTGGATCTGGCCAGCTCCGAGTTCTGCGAGAACGGCGTCTACACGCTGGCCTCGGAGGGCAAACGCTTCAGCGCCGCCGAGCTTACCGATTACCTGGCTGCCTGGGTGGACAAGTACCCCATCGTCTCCATCGAGGACGGCATGTCCGAGGACGACTGGGACGGCTGGAAGACGCTGAGCGAAAAGCTTGGCGACCGGGTGCAGCTAGTGGGCGACGACCTGTTCGTGACCAACACGCAGATACTGCAGGAAGGCATCGACAGGGGGGTTGCCAACTCGATCCTGATCAAGCTCAACCAGATCGGCACCCTCACCGAGACCCTGGAGGCCATCGCCATGGCCGACAAAGCCGGCTATACGGCGGTGGTGTCCCACCGCTCCGGCGAGACGGAGGACACCACCATCGCCGATCTCGCCGTGGCCAGCACGGCGACGCAGATCAAAACCGGCTCACTGTGCCGATCCGACCGGGTTGCCAAGTACAACCAGCTGCTTCGGATCGAACAGGAGCTGGGGGGCGGCGCCCGCTACGCGGGCAGGGCAGCTTTTCCGGGCCGACTGGGAGGCTAGGAGTCAGGGCGCGACAGAAATCCAGGGGCTCTGGCCGCGAGGCGAGTTCTCAGTTTGTTGCAAGTGCCGGTGGTGCCAGCCTCGGCCTTCGGCGGGCTTACGCCTTGCCGGACGAGCGCCTCAGAGCCGCAGAGCCCCTGGATTTCTGCCGCCCAGACTCCTAGGAAGAACGCGCCGAACCATTCCCTTGGGATGGCGGTACCTATAGCCAGGCGAGTAAGGTAGGGTATGGCGAGGCTCCACTGCGGATCGCGGAGCCTTTATGTGAGGGCGATGGCTTCGAGACAATGCGCACGCTGATTGCGATCTCCGTCGTGCTACTGGTGCTGCTCCAGTCCAATCTCTGGTTCGGCGACGGCAGCGTGCGCCAGGTCTGGCGGCTGCAGTCGGCCATCAGCGCCCAGAAAGCGGAGAACGACTCCCTGCGGCAGCGCAATGCCGCTCTGGAGGCCGAGGTCAAGGACCTCAAGCGCGGCCTGGACTCGGTAGAGCAGCGTGCGCGCGAGGAGCTCGGTATGATCCGTGACGGCGAAGTCTTCTATCGGATCATCCCGCGATGAGCGAGCCCCGGGTGGAGAACGTCTGGGCCGTGCTTCCCGCGGCCGGTGCCGGGCGCCGCATGAATGCCCCGCGCCCCAAGCAGTACCTGACCGTTGCCGGCCGGCCTGTTATCGAGTGGGCCCTGCAGCGGATACTGGCCGCGGAGTTCGTGTCCGGCGCGATCGTTGTGATCGCCCCGGACGATCCGTTCTGGCGGGAGTTCGGCTTCCGCCTGCCCAAGCCCGTGTACACCGTCGCCGGCGGCGGTGAGCGATTCCAGTCCGTCGCCAATGGCCTGCGCGAGCTCCGCCGCATCGCCGGCGAGGACGCGTGGGCGCTCGTCCACGACGCGGTACGGCCCTGCGTCACCGCCACCGAGCTGACGCGGCTCTATGCTGCCGTCAGCGACGCGGCCCCGGACGGGGCACTGCTGGCGCTGCCCGTTCGCGACACCCTCAAGCAGGCCGGCGTGGGCCGGCGCACCGAGCGCACGGTGGATCGAAGCGATTTGTGGCAGGCGCTCACACCCCAGCTGTTCCCTCTCCGGGCGCTGCTGCCGGCCCTGGAGGCGGTGCTGCAGACCGGCGAGGACGTCACCGACGAGGCTCAGGCCATGGAGCTGGCCGGATACGCACCGGCGCTGGTCCCGGGCGCCGCCACCAACATCAAGCTGACTCACCCGGAAGATCTGGCACTGCTGTCCCTGCTCCTGAAAGAGGCCGAGGCGACACTGCCGTGAGCGCGTCCGTGCGCATCGGCCAGGGGTTTGACGCTCACCGGTTCGTCGACGGCGGCCGACTGGTGCTGGGCGGGGTGCACATTCCCCACGCCCAGGGGCTCGAGGCACATTCCGACGGTGACTGCCTGATTCACGCAGTGATCGACGCGCTGCTCGGAGCGGCCGCCCTGGGTGACATCGGCCGACTGTTCCCGGACACCGATCCGGGCCTGGCGGGCATCGACAGTCGCCGGATGCTGGTTCAGGTGCGCAAGCGGCTGGAAGCCGCCGGTTACGCGGCGGGCAACGTGGATGCCACGATCGTCGCCCAGAGGCCCCGGCTGGCGGAGTATATCGAACGCATGCGCGCCAACATCGCCGCGGACCTGCGGGCCGATCCGGACGCGGTGAACGTAAAAGCCACCACCACCGAGCACATGGGGTTCACGGGGCGCGGCGAGGGCGTCGCCGCGCTGGCCGTAGCGACGATCCGGGAGCGGGGCTGATGCAGGAGACCGCCGGCGGCGACATGCTTCCGCAGCCCTTTGGCCCCACCGCCGGCGTCGCCCGGCTCCGCGCCGAGGCTGCGGACTTCCGTGTGTCCGAGACGCTGGCGTTCCGCCCCTCTGGCAGCGGCGAACACCTGTTTCTGCGCGTGCGCAAGACTGGCATGACCACCCGCGACGCCGCTGATGCGCTGGCGCGCTGGCTGGGAGCGGACGCCCGGGACGTGGGCTACGCCGGCCTCAAGGACAAGCACGCGGTCACGGAGCAATGGTTCAGCCTGCCCACGACCGCGACGCCCGGTGCCGGCCCGGTGCCCGGAGTCGATGGCCTGGAGGTGCTGGCGGCAACCCGCAATGGCCGCAAGCTCAGGCGCGGCGCGCTGTCGGGCAACCGATTCCGCATCCGGCTGGTGGAGGTCAACGCGCGTCCGGCGGCGGCGGGGCGGCGCCTGCTGGCCCTGGCGCACCGGGGCGCACCGAACTACTTCGGGCCCCAGCGTTTCGGTATCGGCGGCCACAACCTGAGTGACGCCCGCGCGCTTCTGGACGGCCGCCTGAGGGTGCGAAGCCGTCACCGCCGCGGCCTGCTGGTCTCGGCGGCGCGCTCCCATCTGTTCAACCGCGTGCTCGCGGAACGGGTTCGCCGCGGTTGCTGGGACCGGGCCCTGCCCGGCGAGCTGCTCATGCTGGAGGGCTCCCACAGCGTCTTCCCCGCCGAACGGGAAAACGAAGCGACTCTTGGCGCGCGCCTGCGGCGCATGGACCTGCACCCCACGGGGCCTCTGCCGGGCCGCGGCGGCGCGCTACCCGGCGGCGAGGCCGGAGCGCTCGAGGACGCCGTGCTGGAACCGGAGCAGACCCTGGTGGAAGGGCTGAACGGCTTCGGGGTTTCCGGCATGCGCCGAGCGCTGCGCGTCCGGGTGGCGCTGCTGAAGTGGTACTGGCCGGCGCCACGGACCCTGGAGATCGGTTTCCAGCTGCCGGCGGGGGCCTATGCGACGGCCGTACTGGGTGCGGTGTTCGACCTGGTCGGTTCTCCTGCGGAGGATGCTCCCGAGGCAGCCTGACGCCTGGCGCGCCGGCGCCGGCAGGGGAACTCAGCCCTTGCGGACCAGGACGTAGACCGCGCCGGTGCCGCCGTCCGCCGGCGGCGTGGAGCAAAACGCCAGCACGTCGTCACGCTGGCGAAGCCACACGTCGACCTTGCCCTTCAGCACGGGCCCGTGATTGGGGGAGCGCCGACCCTTGCCGTGCACGACCCTGGCGCAGCGTACGCCCCGTGACCGGCACTCCATGATGAACTCTGCGAGCGCGGTCTTGGCCACGGGCACGGTCATGCCGTGCAGGTCCAGCTCGCCCCCCACGGAGAAATGGCCACGGCGCAGTTGGCGCAGCACGCGGCGCTGTATGCCCGGTGCCAGGTAGGTAAGCTCTTCGCCGGTTTCCAGGTCCGCGGTTTCCGGATTCTCGCTCAGCAGCTCGTTCAGCACGCTGTGCTCGTCGGCCCAGCGCTGGCGGGGCAGCGGCGCGGGACGCGGAGGCTCTTCCGGCGCCTGGGGCTCGGCTCGCAGAGGCTTGACGTCGCGCATGGCCTCGCGGAACAGCTTCATATCGGACTTGTCGTCGGCATCGGACATGCATGCCTCCCGCCGGGGTGTGCCAGGGGCGGTGGGTGACCGCGGATGCGCGGCGGACAACGTACGCCCGCAGTATACGCGGCCCCCGAGCGCTGTCGCCACAGTTCGGCGCCGGGTCGGTATAATGCCGGATCGGTACGGCGCGGGGCCGCCTGCGTCGCCAACGGACGTCATAACACATGGAGCATGATGAAGGTTCTGGTCAGTAACGACGACGGTTATCACGCCCCCGGCATCCGGGAGCTGGCCCGGGTGCTGGGCGAGCTGGCCGAGGTCACCGTGGTGGCACCGGAACGGGACCGCAGCGGAGCGAGCAACTCCCTGACGCTGGAGGAACCGCTGCGCGTGCGCCGAGTTTCGGAGCGCGTATACCGGGTGGACGGCACCCCCACTGACTGCGTGCACCTGGCGATCACCGGCCTGCTGGACCACGAGCCCGACATGGTGATCTCCGGGATCAACGCCGGCGCCAATCTGGGCGACGACATCCTCTACAGCGGGACCGTGGCCGCCGCCATGGAAGGCCGTTTCCTGGGGCTGCCGGCCATTGCCATCTCCCTCTCCTCGTTCGACACACGTCACTACGCGACGGCCGCGCGGGTGGCGGTGCAGCTGTTCGAAAAGCTGCAGCGCGATCCGCTGCCGGCGGATACAATCCTCAACGTCAACGTGCCGGACCGGCGATGGGAGGCGCTCGCGGGCTTTCAGGCCACCCGGCTCGGCCACCGGCACCGCGCGGAGCCGGTGGTGCGGTCGGAGGACCCCCGCGGACGGCCCCTGTACTGGATCGGGCCGCCGGGCGAAGAGGCGGATGCGGGGCAGGGCACGGATTTCCACGCGGTAGCACAAGGCTATGTTTCGGTGACGCCGATCCAGGTGGACCTGACGCGCTATCAGGCCCTGGATCAGGTCGCCGGTTGGGTGACGGGGCTGAAATGATGGATCCACTTTCCCAGCAGGGGATCGGTATGACCTCCGAGAGGACGCGGCGGCGCCTGGTGACGCGGCTGCGGGAACGCGGCATCGCGGACGAGCGGGTGCTGGAGGTGATCGGACGCACGCCGCGCCATCTCTTCGTGGACGAGGCCTTGGCCAGCCGGGCGTACGACGACACGGCGCTGCCGGTGGGATACGCTCAGACCATTTCCCAGCCGTTCATAGTCGCCTTCATGACCGAGGCGCTGCTGCGCGACGGTACGCCGCAGCGGGTGCTCGAGGTAGGAACCGGCTCCGGTTATCAGGCGGCGATTCTTGCCCAGCTGGTGGCGAACGTGTACACGGTGGAGCGGATCAAGGCGCTGGCGATTCAGGCTCGGCGGCGGATGACTGAGTTCGGCCACCGCAACGTCAACGTGCGCCACAGCGACGGGGGGGAGGGCTGGCCGGACAAGGCGCCCTTCGACGCCATGCTGCTTACGGCGGCGGCGAACCGGATTCCGGAGACGCTGCTGGAACAGCTCGCAGAAGGCGGGCGCCTGGTAGCGCCGGTGGCTTCCGGAGGGGTGGTTCAGACCCTGGACGTCATCGAGAAGCGGCCCGAGGGGCTGGTGCGGGAAACATTGAGCGAGGTGACATTCGTACCCATGCTCGGCGGGACCTCCTGATGCGTCTGTTCGGCGCGCTGTACGATAAGGTGCTGCAGTGGGCGGCACATCCGCGAGCTCCCTGGTTCCTGGGTGCCTTGAGCTTTGCCGAATCCTCTTTCTTCCCCATTCCCCCGGACGTCATGCTGGCCCCCATGGCCCTCGCCCGCCCCCGTTCGGCGCTGCGCTTCGCACTCATCGCCACGCTCATGTCGGTGCTCGGCGGGCTGTTCGGCTATGCCATCGGCTACTTCGCCCTGGAACTGATCAAGCCGCTGCTCCACGAGTTCGGATACTGGCCCAAGTACCAGGAGGTGCACGCCTGGTTCACGGAGTGGGGCTTCTGGGTGGTGCTGGTGGCCGGTTTCTCGCCCATTCCGTACAAGGTCTTCACGATCGCCGCCGGCGCCATGTCTCTGAATCCGGTCTTCTTTCTGTTGGGCTCCCTGGTCGGACGCGGCGGCCGCTTCTTCGCGGTGGCGGCCGTGCTGGCTTACGGGGGAAAACGCGTGGAACCGTGGTTGCGTCGATACATCGAAGGAATAGGCTGGGCAAGCGTCGTGCTGCTCGCTGGGGCGCTCGTGCTGATTCGCTGGTGAGCCCGCTCCGGATCGCATGCCTGCTGCTGGCAGTGCTGCTGCTGCCGGGCTGCGCGGAGTTCCCCTATGCTGGTGCTCGGGCCGGCGGGAGCTTCCAGGGCGACGACTACGTGGTGGCCCGGGGCGATACGCTCTACTCCATCGCCTGGCGTAGTGATCTGGATTTCCGGGATGTGGCCCGGTGGAACGACATCGATCCGCCTTACACCATTTATCCGGGCGAGCGCCTGCGTCTCGCGCCGCCGCGATCGTCATCCGGCGGCGGACATGCCCCACGGACGACCGCCCATGCCAGCCCGACGCCCGCCCGGCAGGCCACGAGTGCGCCGTCCGGCGAGGACCAGGATCGTGAGGTCTCCGACGCGGCGCTGCATTGGCGTTGGCCCACCAGCGGGCGGGTGATGCGCCGCTTTTCCCGCCAGCGCATGGGCAAGCACGGCATCGACCTCGGCGGCGAGATCGGACAGCCGGTGCGCGCCGCGGCGGGGGGCCGGGTCGTCTATAGCGGCGACGGGCTCCGGGGCTACGGCAACCTCATCATCGTCAAGCACAACAGCCGCTATCTGACCGCCTACGGCTACAACGAGAAGCTGCTGGTGGAAGAGGGCGCCAAGGTGGCGCCCGGGCAGATGATCGCGCGCATGGGGCGCGGCCCGGACAGCAAGCCGGCGCTGCATTTCGAGGTCCGCCGAGACGGCAAGCCCGTCGATCCGCTCAAGATCCTGCCGGAGCGGTAGCCGCACCGTGTCCGGCCTGGAAATCTCTATTCCGGCGCCGGGTCCAGCGCCGGCGCGGGTTCCCGTCCATCTTGCGGCGCACCATTATACGACCAAACAAATCAGAGGGTTAAGTGTATATTGCGTGGTGCGTTGCAGTCGGAATATAGTGGATGAAAATCACAACACAGGCTTTCCGGCCGGATTTCCCGGCGCGCCAGAGAAGGCAGCAGCCGGGACAAGGAGAGGGGCCGGTTTGGCCATACGGAGGGGAGTTCATGGGCAAGCAGCATTTGATGGGCGTGAGCGCCGCGGGAGCGGTGAAGGACGTCGCGATGTTGGACGATGAAGCCCTGCTCAACGAGGAGGAGCAGCTCACAACGGAGGCGCATGACGACAGCGAAGATTCCAAGGAAACCGCTTTTTCAAGCCGTTCCGACGGCGTCGACATCAGCCTTGACGCAACCCAGATCTACCTCAATGAGATCGGTTTCTCCCCGCTGCTGACGGCGGAGGAGGAAGTGTATTACTCCCGCCGTGCCCAGCGTGGCGACGACGAGGCGCGGCGACGGATGATCGAGAGCAACCTGCGGCTGGTCGTGAAGATCGCCCGCCGCTACATGAACCGGGGGCTGGCGTTCCTGGACCTGATCGAGGAAGGGAACCTGGGCCTGATCCGGGCCGTGGAGAAATTCGACCCGGAGCGTGGATTCCGTTTTTCCACCTACGCCACCTGGTGGATCCGCCAGACCATCGAGCGGGCCATCATGAACCAGACCCGCACCATCCGCCTGCCCATCCACGTGATCAAGGAGATCAACCAGTACCTGCGCACCGCGCGTCGGCTGATCCAGCAGCTTGACCATGAACCCACCGTCGAGGAGATCGCCTCGGCCATGGAGCGCCCCGCGGACGACGTTCGGCGCATGATGGGCCTGAACGAAGGCGTCACTTCGGTGGACGTACCCATTGGCAAGGACGCGGACCGCGTGCTGCTCGATGCGATTCCCGACGACACCAACCCTGAGCCCTTTGCCGCGCTCCAGGACGACGACGTGATGAATCACATCGACGCGTGGCTCGATGAGCTGACCGACAAGCAGCGAGCGGTGGTCGAGCGGCGTTTCGGCCTGCATGGCCATGAGCGGGCCACCCTGGAGCAGGTGGGCAACGAGATCGGCGTGACCCGCGAGCGGGTCCGTCAGATCCAGATCGACGCGCTGCGCAAGCTGCGCGAGGTGATGGAGCGTTCGGGCTTTTCCCAGGAAGCCGTCTTCGACTGACCAACGAGATGCGGGGCGCCGGCCGCTGCGGGTCAGGGCAGCAGCGCGGCCACCACCCGGCGGCCTTCGACCATGAGCACGTTATAGGTGCGGCAGGCGGAAGCCGTATCCATGACTTCCAGTCCGATGCCCTTCTCCAGAAGCACGAGCATGAATTCCCGGGGCGGGAAGTGCTGCTCCGGTCCGGTGCCGAGGAGCACGATCTCCGGGTCCAGGGCGAGCACCGGCTCCAGGTGCTCCGGCTTGAGCTCTTCGAACCGGGTCGGCGGCCAGTTCCGGTCGAGGTTTTCCACGGCCACCAGCACGCTGGTGTCGACGGTTTCCTCGTTGATGTAGAAACGGCCGGGGTCGTAGCCGCGGATGCGGTAGGCGTCGGCCGATCCGTATTCCTGGGTCAGCTTCATAGACGAACTGTATCGGACCGCGCGACGGCCAGGCAAGCGCGCGTTGACAGTCTACCCCGCGACCAGTAGGTTTCCCGTCTTACGGGCGTCATTTTGTCCGGGACGCTGCCTGAGTCGGGCAGGCACTGTTCCGTGCTGTCCGGGAAGGGCACGGAGCCGCCGCCGGTACCGGCTCGGTGAACCGATCGCGTCATGCTGGCACTCCCGGAATCCGGCAGATTCTCTAGAGACCAACTCGATCCACTCTTTGGGAAGGCACCATTGGACGAAGAATTCCCTCGAATCAAGCGGCTTCCGCCGTACGTTTTCAATATCGTCAATGAGCTCAAGGCCGAGGCGCGGAGCCGCGGCGAGGACATCGTCGACTTCGGTATGGGCAACCCGGACCGGCCCACGCCGCAGCATATCGTCGACAAGCTCGTCGAGGCGGCCCAGCGCGGCGACACCCACCGTTACTCGGTGTCCCGGGGCATTCCGCGGTTGCGCAAGGCAATCTGTGACTGGTATGTCCGGCGCTATGACGTGTCGCTGGACCCGGAATCCGAAGCCATCGTCACCATCGGCTCCAAAGAGGGGCTTGCCCACCTCGCACTCGCCACCCTGGGCCCGGGGGATGCGGTGCTGGTGCCGAACCCGGCTTACCCGATCCATCCCTATGGCGTGGTCATCGCCGGCGCGGATATCCGTCACGTGCCGATGGTGCCGAACGTGGATTTCTTCGTGGAGCTGGAGAAGGCCATCAAGGATACGTGGCCGCGGCCGAAAATGCTCATACTGAACTTCCCGGCCAATCCGACCACCCAGTGCGTGGAGCTGGAGTTCTTCGAGCGGGTGGTGGACATCTGCCGGGAGCACGAAATCTGGGTGGTCCACGACCTGGCCTACGCGGACCTCGTCTTCGACGGCTACAAGGCGCCGTCGATCCTCGAGGTGCCCGGCGCCAAGGAGATCGCGGTGGAGTCCTTCTCGCTGTCCAAGAGCTATAACATGCCGGGCTGGCGGGTGGGCTTCGTCTGCGGCAACCCGCGCCTGATAGCGGCCCTGGCCCGCATGAAGTCCTACCTGGACTATGGCATGTTCACGCCCATTCAGGTGGCGGCGATCTCGGCCCTGGAAGGCCCTCAGGACTGCGTCGAGGAGACCCGCGAGGTCTACCGCCGGCGGCGCAACGTGCTCTGCGACGGGCTCACGGCGGCGGGCTGGGCGGTGGAGAAGCCCCGGGGGACGATGTTCGTCTGGGCGCCGATCCCGGGGCCCTACCGCGAGATGGGCTCGCTGGAGTTCTCCAAGAAGCTGCTCAGCGACGCCAAGGTGGCCGCCTCGCCGGGCATCGGTTTCGGCGAATACGGTGACGACCACGTGCGCTTCAGCCTCATCGAGAACGAGCACCGTACCCGGCAGGCGATACGCGGCATCAAGCAGATGTTCCGGAAAGACGGCTTAATGGAGGTGGGCTCTTGAACGCGGTCAAGGTCGGCGTACTCGGGCTGGGCACCGTCGGCGGCGGTGTCATCAACCTGCTGTCGCGCAACGGCGACGAGATCAGCCGCCGCGCGGGGCGTCAGATCCAGGTCGTCCACGCCGCGGCCCGGCATCCCGACCGGCCGCGCACCTGCAGCACGGAGGGCATCAAGCTCACCAGCGATCCGTTCGCCGTGGTGGACGATCCCGAGATCGAGATCATCGTCGAGCTGATCGGCGGGATCGAACCGGCCCGTGAGCTGACCCTGCGCGCGCTGCGGAACGGCAAACACCTGGTCACGGCCAACAAGGCGCTGATCGCCCAGCACGGCAACGAGGTCTTCGCCCAGGCCCGGGACGCCGGCGTGACCGTGGCGTTCGAGGCTGCCGTGGCCGGCGGCATCCCGATCATCAAGGCCATCCGCGAGGGCCTGGTGGGTAACCGCATCGAGTGGCTCGCCGGCATCATCAACGGTACCGCCAACTTCATCCTCTCGGAGATGTACTACGCCGAGCGCGAGTTCGGCGAGGTGCTGGCCGAGGCTCAGCGTTTGGGCTATGCCGAGGCCGACCCGACGTTCGACGTGGAAGGGGTCGACGCCGCCCACAAGCTGACCATTCTGGCCTCCATTGCATACGGCATCCCGCTGCAGTACGACAAGGTACACGTGGAGGGCATCAGCCACGTCAGCCGCGAGGACGTGAACTATGCCCAGGAGCTCGGCTACCGCATCAAGCACCTGGGCGTTGCCCGGCGCAACGAGAACGGCATCGGACTGCGCGTGCATCCGACGCTGCTGCCGGAGCGCCAGCTGCTGGCGAACGTGGACGGCGTCATGAACGCCGTCATGGTTAAAGGCGACGCCCTGGGTCCGACGCTGTATTATGGGCCGGGCGCCGGTGCCGAACCCACCGCCTCGGCCGTCGTGGCCGATCTGGTGGACGTGGTGCGGGAGTTCAGCCTGGAGCCGGAAAACCGGGTGCCGTACCTGGCGTTTCAGTCCCACGCCCTGGGCGACGACCCCATCCTGCCCATGGACGAAGTGGAGACGGCCTATTACCTGCGGCTGCAGGCGTCGGACCAGCCCGGCGTGCTGGCGGAGGTCACGCGGATCGTCGGCGACTGCGGCATCAGCATCGAGGCCATCATTCAAAAGCAGCCCGCGCCCGGTGCCGAAGAGGTGCCGGTCATATTGCTGACCCACCGGGTCCGCGAGTGGCAGATGAATCAGGCCTGCGAGCGGATACAGGCGCTGGACTCGGTGAAGGGACCGCTGACGCGCATCCGCGTCGAGAATCTCGAGTAATACGAAAGATGTGCATCGCAACTAACGGAAATACAGGATAAATCCATGCCGTTCAGACCGCGCTATACGGGCCTGATAGACAAGTACCGCGACCGCCTGCCCCTGCCCGATGATGCGCGCACGGTCAGCCTGGGGGAGGGCAACACGCCGTTGGTCCGCCTCAACACGCTGCCCCGGGAAATGGGCAAGGACATCCATCTCTACGTCAAGTTCGAGGGACTCAACCCCACCGGTTCGTTCAAGGACCGCGGCATGACCGTGGCCGTGACCCATGCGGTCAACGAGGGCAGCCAGGCGATCATCTGCGCCTCCACCGGCAACACTTCGGCCTCGGCGGCGGCCTATGCAGCGCGCGCGGGTATCAAGGCGTTCGTGCTCATCCCGGACGGCAAGATCGCGATGGGCAAGCTGGCCCAGGCCGTCATGCACGGCGCCGACATTCTGCAGATCCGCGGCAACTTCGATGCCGGCATGAGGATCGTCAAGGAGCTGGCCGAGGCCGCCCCGGTGGATATCGTCAATTCGATCAACCCGTATCGGCTGCAGGGCCAGAAGACGGCCGCCTTCGAGATCGTGGAGGAGCTGGAACGGGCGCCCGACTACCACTGCCTGCCGGTGGGCAATGCCGGCAACATCACCGCCCACTGGATCGGCTATACCGAGTGCGCCACCGGACACAACGATGCGTCCACGGAGGCCTGCGGGTTCTGCGGCGGGAACTGCCGCTTTTCCAGCGCCACTGTGGGGGATCGGCCGGTCATGGTGGGTTACCAGGCCCACGGTGCGGCCCCGTTTCTGCGCGGCGCGATGGTCGACGAGCCGGAAACCGTGGCCACGGCCATCCGTATCGGTCACCCGCAGTCCTGGGATTACGCCTGGGCGGCCAGCCGGGAGTCCGCGGGCTGGTTCGACGAGCTCACGGACGAGGAGATCCTCAGTGCCCAGCGCCTGCTCGCCAGCCGCGAGGGCATATTCTGCGAGCCGGCGTCCGCCGCATCGGTGGCGGGGGCGCTGCGCGACATCGAGCGCGGCAAGATCCCGGACGGTTCCACGGTGGTCTGTACCCTGACCGGCCACGGCCTGAAGGACCCGGACATCGCCATCAGGCAGTCCGAGGGCGCCATCGAGACCGTCGACGCGACGCTCGACGCCGTCAAGCGCGCCATACTGGGAAAGATCGGCGCCTGAGGCCACGGTCCGCCGCCGGCCGGGTGCCGCTCCGTCACGGGTTGACCCGCGAGGCGTAATGAAGGCAGCGGAGCACTCTGTCGATTTGGTGGTCCCCGGCCTGCTGGGGCCGGTCCCGGAGTCGGTGGCCCAATCCCCCGGCGCCGCCATCGGCCGACCGGCCCTGGAACGTTTCCTTTCCCGCGGCAGGCGCTTTGCGGATCATCAGTTCGATCCCGTCGGTCTGCTTGCGGATCGGTTCGACACCCAGGGCCGGCCGGTGGCCGCGGGACCCGTGGGGCTCAGGGGCGTCGGCGGCGAGCCCGGCGGCGGGTTCTGGTACAGGGTGGATGCGGTGCATCTGCGCCCCGACCGTGACCGGCTGTTGGTGTTCGGGCCGGCCGCCGTGGGGGTTACGGCCGGAGAATGCGAAGCGGTGGCCGAGGCCTGCAACCGTCTGCTCGCCGAGGACGACCTTCGCCTGGTGCCAGCCCGGGATCACTGGTACCTGGCGGTCGGCACTGTGCCGGACGTTGCCATGCACAGTATCTATCGCGTCTCCGGTCACTACATGGACGACCATCTGCCGTCCGGCGCCGACGCCCGCCGCTGGAACGCCCTGCTGACCGAGCTCCAGATGCTGCTCCACGGGCTCGGCCTGAACGCGGAACGAGAGGCTCGAGGCCTGCCGACCCTCAATGGGCTCTGGCCCTGGGGGGGCGGCGTCGTTCCCGGGCGGTGCGTCAATCGCTACGACCATCTGTACGCCGACCACCCGGTAGCGAAGGGCCTGGCAGAGCTGGCCGGCGGCGAAGCTGCAGCGCTGCCCGACGGGTGGCCCGCGGACACCCGGGGCGGTCAGGTGGGCGTCTTCGATACTCGGCCGCTGGACGCCCTGACCTCGGGCGACGCGCAGGCCTGGCTGGACGCCGTGGACCGTTTCGAGGCGGGCTGGTTGGCGCCGCTGTTGCAGGCGCTGGAACGCGGTGGGCTGGACCGGCTGCGGCTGTTCACCGGATGCGGCCGGCGCTGGACCGGTGACCGCTGGGCGCTGCGCCGGTTCTGGCGCCGCCGCGGCGGTTTCCGGCATTGGCTGGAAGGCGCTGCGGGACCGGGGGAAGGGGACCAATGAAGCGTACCATCCGGCGGCGGCCCTTCGATCTTGACGGCGAGCGCAAACTGCCCGCGGACCTGCATCCGGTTCTGCGCCGCGTCTACGCGGCCCGTTCCGTGCGCGCCGCCGATGAGCTGGACTGCAGCGCCCGGCGGCTGGCGCCCCCGACCGCCATGACCGGGCTCGACGACGCAGCCGGGCTGCTGCAACGCGCGCTGCGGGAGGACTGGCGGGTGCTCATCGTCGGCGACTTCGACGCCGATGGCGCCACGAGCACGGCGCTTGCCATCCGGGCGCTTGCGGCCATGGGGGCTGCCCATGTGGACTACCTGGTACCCAACCGGTTCGACTTCGGCTACGGTCTCAGCCCGGCGCTGGTGGAGGTGGCGGCGGAACGTCGTCCTGACCTGATCGTGACAGTCGATAACGGTATCTCCAGCCTGGAGGGCGTCGCGGCGGCCAGAAGCCGAGGCATCCGCGTACTGGTGACGGATCATCACCTGCCGGGCCCCGTACTCCCCGAGGCCGACGTGATAGTCAATCCGAACCTGCGCGGCGATCCCTTCCCGAGCAAGCACCTGGCCGGAGTGGGTGTCATCTTCTACGTCATGGCCGCGCTGCGGCAGCGGCTGCGGGACGACGGCCACTTCGCCGCCGCCGGCATTCCGGAGCCGGCCATGGCGGAGCTGCTGGACCTGGTGGCCGTGGGCACGGTGGCCGACGTGGTTACCCTGGACCACAACAACCGCATCCTGGTGGAGCAGGGATTACGGCGGATACGTGCCGGGCGCGCCTGCCCCGGCATACTGGCGCTGCTGGAGGTTTCGGGACGGGAGCCGGCATGGGCGGTGGCATCGGATCTGGGCTTTGCCGTAGGTCCACGCCTCAACGCCGCCGGGCGGCTGGAGGACATGTCCATAGGCATCGAGTGCCTGCTGGCTGCCTCGGGTGCCGACGCCCGGTCCACGGCCGAAACCCTGGACCGGCTCAACCGCCAGCGGCGGGATATCGAGACGCAGATGCGCGAGGAGGCGCTGGCCGCCCTGGAGCGGGCCGAGGCCGTGCTGGAGGGCGAGGAGCTGCCCCGCGGCCTGTGCCTGTACGATGCCGGCTGGCACCCGGGCGTCGTCGGTATTCTCGCCGCGCGGGTCAAGGAGCGTTACCACCGTCCGGTGGTGGCGTTCGCCCCGGAGGACGGCGGCCGGCTGAAGGGTTCGGCGCGTTCCGTGCCGGGGGTGCATGTCCGCGATGCCCTGGAGGCGGTCAACTCGCGCTTCCCGGACCTGATCGAGAAGTTCGGCGGCCACGCCATGGCCGCCGGGCTGACCCTGACGGCGAATGCCCTGGAGCCGTTTCGAACCGCCTTCGACCGTGTCGTCGCGGAGATGACCGGAGACCGGAAACCGGAAGGGGTGCTGCTCAGCGACGGCGAGCTGGCGGCCGGCGAGATCTCCCTCTGGATGGCCGAGCTCCTGCAGTCGGCGGGCCCGTGGGGGCAGGGTTTCCCGGAGCCGCTGTTCGACGGCGTCTTCGGCGTCGTCGACTGCCGTATCGTGGGCGAACGCCATCTGAAAATGCGGTTGCGGCACCCGTCCGGCGACGGCGCCATCGATGCCATTGCGTTCAATCAGGGGGAGCACCGTTACGCGGTGGGCCAGGGGGCGGTGCGCATGGCGTACCGCCTGGACGTCAACGAGTACCGGGGCCGTCGCAGCGCACAGCTGGTGGTGGAGTACCTGGAGCCGGCCGAGCCCTGAACGGGGGGCAACCCTAGAGCGACTGGAAACGCCGGTCCAGATGTTCCATGTCCTGGATGACCTCCCAGCGGCCGCCGTTGTCCGTCACGAACGTCTTCCAGCGCTTGAGCCGGTTGAGGTAGTCCTCGGGGTTCACGTTGTCCGAAGCGAGCTTCGTGACGTTGACGGCCACCACGTCGATTCCGTCCAGGGCGACGGGAAAGTCGCGGACGTAGCCCTTGGGCAGGTCCTCGGCCAGGTCGGAGAACAACAGCACCATCCGCCGCTGTGCCCTGCTCTCTTCCAGGTACTGGACGGCCTGCAGCAGGCCGCCCTTGATGTCCGTGTTCTTGCTGGGCTTCAAGGCGTCCAGGTGGCTGTTCAGCGCCTCCCGCACCGCCAGCTTCTGCTGATTGGCCTTGGAGGGCTGTCCGGCGAATGTGGTGCTTATCCAGACGTTGTCCTGGCTGAAGCTGCTGCTGTCGATGCCGGCCACGTACAGGCTGTCGCCGCTGTCCAGGGTCACCAGCAGATAGTTGATGATGCGGTTCGCCTTGTCGAGATGGTCGGCGTAGGTCCCGGAAGTGTCGAGCAGCATGTAGACGGCGGTCTGGCCCGCTCCCGGATTCCGGGAGCCGCAGCCCGCCAGCAGCAGGCCGGCAAGGGCGAGCACGGCAGCCAGCCGCATTCTCACGTGCGCGCCTCCGCGTCGCCGGAGGCGGGCTCGGAATTCTGCTCGCCGCCGTCCGGCTGGGGGGCCCGGCCCCTGCCAGTGCTGCGCGAGCGGTTTCGACGGCCTTTGACCGTGCCGGGGCCGGCGGCCGCCGCGGCTTTGGCTTCGACGCCGGTTTCCGCCCCCACGCGCTGGCCCAGCATGCCGCGTACCCAGTACTCCACCGCCAGGGGCAGGAAGATCGCCAGGTCGTAGACGCGGATCAGCAGCTCGGCGAGGCTGCGTGAAAGATTGCCCAGCAGCCGCAGCAGATAAGCCGTGAGCCGCAGCAGGCCGATGCCGACTGCGCCGATAACCGTGCGTCCGGAGTGGATGAAGGATTCCAGCGGCACGGCGACGAAGGTGAGCGCGAACGGCAGCAGAAAGCCCATGACCATCTGGGTCACGGCCGGTATCCAGCGGAACGACAGCGCCAGCACCTTGCCCTGACCCTCGATGAGGTATTGCCGCAGGGCCTGGTCCTGGGCCGCCAAGTGGTCGCGCTGGAAGGCCAGGGAAGCCTCCACCAGGGCGATGGTCAGCAGCATGAAGAAAGTGATCCAGGCGAGGGCGACCCGCTTGCGGTCGTCCCAGGACCCGATCACCGGGAACAGTCGCGTCACCCGCAGCAGCTCCATCAGGAAGATGCCGAGGAAGACTTCCAGCAGGACGATGAACATGGCCGCCACGTCCGCCACCGGGAAGCCGGCCAGCATGCCGGTGCCGGTGCCGCCCAGGCCGCCCACCATCTCGGCCATGGGCCGCGCCACGAGATTGAAGTTGATGAACACGCCCAGGGCGGCGATGGCCAGCACCAGCCCCGCGATCAGGAACTGCGTAAGCGACGAGGACGACAGGGTGCGGGCCATGGGGTCGGTGTCGGCGCGCACCGCCTCGTAACGCTGCATGTGCCTATCGATCTGGTGGCTGCGCTCCTCGATGCCGGTGATGGTGCTGTTGACCTGCTCCAGGGTGTCCCGCAGACGGCGCCAGTAGGGCAGCATCCGGCGCAGCAGCTTGTGGCGGCGGTGGCTCGCCGCCCGGTACTCCATGACGGTGTTGTGGCAGGAGCGCTCCAGGGTGCCGTGGATGTCCTCCAGTATCTTGTTGACCGCCGGGTCGTCCTTGGAGGGAATGTTGGCCACCGCGTCCACGGCCTCCAGCCAGGCCGGCGGGGCCGGCGGGACTTCCGTGGAGCGGCTGTAGTCCTCGTCGATTCGGGTGATCTGTTCGCTCAGGGTGCGGTGCAGCGCGGGGTAGTTGCCCAGGTCGCGGGCGACCACGGTGCTCACCCGGTGAAACTCCCGCTCTATCAGCCGCTCCTGATGCTCCTCGCCCATGGCGATCAGCACTTCCCGGTTGCGCCGCGCCAGCCGCTCCTCCAGGCGCATGACCGAGTGGGCGGTCAGGCGCAGGGCGCGGTGAATGGTGCGGCCCAGGTTGCGGAGCGCGTCATGGGCGGGGCGCCGCGCCAGGTAGAGCAGTACCAGCGCGACCACGATCCAGATCAGCGCGGAAATCAGCGCCGAATCGGACCAGACGGTTAGCAGAGATTGGCCTGTCATAACGATCCCTATCGGTCGGCGTTCTGTGGCCGCGCCTGGTCTGAACGATGCGCGGCGTCCGGCGGAGCCGGGCCGGGTGCTGTTCTGCCTCGGGTGCTGCCGCGACGAGCCCGTGCCGCCGTGTTCATTCCTGCAAAGCCGGGCAGTCCAGCGTTCCCGCGGCGCTTCGGCGCCGGGAAATCGCCGGGTCCCCCAAGGATCAGCACTCAGAAATTTAGTAGTAGCCCAGGATCCCTGGCCCGTAAAGTGATCCAGTGCACAGCTATGCCACTCGCCCCCATGCCGCCCGTCGGGGCGAACGCACGCAGGGGTGGCGCCGTCATCGCTTGCCGACGCTCGCGTCCATCGGGTGATCGCTCTCGGCGACGGCACTCTGCTTGATGTCGTGAAGATCGGCGACGATACCCGCAGTGGTCTGCAGGAGCAGGTCGGGCAGATCCTTGTCGTCCAGGGCGTCCACGGAATCCACCGGCTTGTGTCCCATGGCCTGCAGGCGCTCGTTGATCAGCGCGAGGCGTCGCTGCTTGGCTTGGCGCTGTTCCCGGCGGAGCTTGGCCTCGTTCAGCGGAATCACGTTCTGGCTGCGCTGCTGGCGCAGGAATGCATACTCCTCGGTCAGGGCCTTGAGGGCCTTGTCGTGGCTCTCGCGATGCTCGTAGTCGGCGCGCAGGCGCGGGATGATCCCGCTGGACAGGCTGTTCATCCGGTGGAACTCGGCTGCCGAGATCTGATCCCAGGGCAGGGCGTTGTCCTCGGCGCTCTCGCCCACTTCCTGGGAGTCCACCGGGCTCGGCAGCTTGATGTCCGGCTCCACGCCGACACGCTGGGTGCTCTTGCCGGTAACCCGGTAGAACTTGGCCACCGTGAGCTTGAGACGCCCGGCGGTCTTGTCCGAAAGCCCGAACTGGCCCAGGTCAACGAGTCGCTGCACGGTGCCCTTGCCGAAGGTCCGGCTGCCGACGATGACGCCGCGTTGGTAATCCTGGATGGCGCCGGCGAAAATCTCCGAAGCCGAGGCACTGTAGCCGTTCACCAGCACGGCGAGCGGGCCGTCGTAGGCCACCTGCCCGCCGTCGTCGTCGCTCTCCACCTGGAGGGTGCCGTCGCTGCGCCGAATCTGGACCACCGGTCCCTGGTCGATGAACAGGCCGGTCAGGTCGATCGCCTCCCGCAGCGAGCCGCCAGCGTTGGATCGCAGGTCGATCACCAGGCCGCCAATGTGCTTCGTCTCCAGGCCCTCCAGCAGCCTGCGCACGTCCCGTGTGGTGCTCCGGTAGTCCTTGTCTCCGGCCTGGGCGGCTGCGAAGTCGATGTAGAAGGCCGGTATGTCGATGACGCCGATGCGGACCGGACGGCCGTTATGCTTGACCTCGAGCACGCGGGACTGGGCCGCCTGCTCCGAGAGCTTGACCTTGCCGCGGACCAGCTTGACCACCTCGGGCTTGCTGTTGGCGCCGCCCTCGGCGGGGAGCACGCGCAGCCGGACCACCGAGTCCTTGGGGCCGCGGATCAGCTCCACCACGTCGGAGAGCCGCCAGCCCACCACGTCGGTCATGTCGGCGTCGCCCTGGGCGACGCCGATGATGCGGTCGCCGGGGTGCAGCTCGCCGTTCTTGGCGGCTGGACCGCCGGGAATGAGCTCCACGATCTTGGTGTAGTCCTTGTCGCTCTTGAGCAGGGCGCCGATGCCCTCCAGCGACAGCCGCATGTTGATATCGAAGTTCTCGGAACTGCGCGGCGACATGTAGCTCGTGTGGGGATCGAAGGCGTGGGACCAGGCGTTCATGAACACCTGGAAGACGTCCTCGGCATTGTACTGGCGCGTGCTGCGGGTCAGACGCTGGTAGCGGTCGATGAGGGTCTTCTTGATCTCCGGCCATTTCTCGCCGGCCAGCTTCAGCGTCAGGGCATCGTGTTTGACCCGGTGGCGCCAGAGCGTCTCCAACTGGTCCTGGTTCTTGGCCCAGGGCGCGTCGGTGCGGTCCAGCTCGAAGGTGGCGTCCTCGGCGAAGTTCAGCTCGCTTCTGAGCATCGAAATGGCGTACTGACTGCGCTGGGTTACCCGCTGGCGGTATAGCCCGAAGATGCGGTAGGCGACGTCGATGTGGCCATCGGCCAGCAGGTCGTCCAGCCGGTCGCGGTATTTCTTGAACTGGTCGACGTCCGACTGCAGGAAATAGTAGCGTTCGGGGTCGAGGGCGTCGAAATAGGCGTCGAAGACGTACTCTGAGAGCTGGTCGTCCAGCTTGTGCTCACGGTAGTGGTGCCGGGTGAGCAGCTCGGCGATCATCTGCCCGGTGCGTTCCTGGCTCTCGGTCGGCTCCGGCATGGCCTGACTGCCGGGCGGCTTGGCCAGGACCGTGTCGCCGGCTGCCGGCAGCAGCAGCAGGCCGAGCAGCAGGGCGAGGAACGGGCGAGAGGCGGCGTAACGCATGTCCGGGACTATTCCTGTGTTTGCTTCAGGCTCTTCGACACGACCTCATAGACATCGTTCGAGAGCGAAGGTTGCTCGAATATGCGCGAAAGCTCCTTGCGCATCAGCCCGCTATGGGCCCCGTCGTATCGCCGCCAGCGGGTCAGCGGCGTCACCAATCGTGCCGCCAGTTGAGCATTGCGCGCGTCCAACTGGATCACACAGTCGGCGATGAGCCGATAGCCGGCGCCGCTCGGGTCGTGGAAGCGGATGGGGTTGCCCTGGGAGAAGGCGCCGTACAGTGCCCGGATGCGGTTGGGGTTGGCGCCGTCGAACGCCGGATGCCGGGTCAGTGCCTGGACCCGCTCCAGCGAGTCCTCGCGGCGGGACTGGGCCTGGACGCGGAACCACTTGTCCACGACCAGGGGATCACCCTGCCAGCGCTCGTAGAAGTGCGTCAGGGCCCGGTCCCCTGCTTCGGTGGCGGTGTCCGCCAGCAGGCTCAATGCCGCCATGGAGTCGGTCATGTTGTCGGCACCCGCGAACTGCTGCTCGGCGGCCTCGGCGGCCTCGCCGCGGCCGGTGCTCACCAGGTAGTCCAGGCAGACGTTCTTCAGCCGGCGCCGCGCCTGGACCTCCGCCGCCGTCCCGGGCGAGGCCGCGTCACAGGCACGGTAGTGGCGCCAGAGATCGTCCCAGAGCGCCTCGGCTAGCTGGGTGCGCAGAGCCTCCCGGGCGGCGTGGATTGCCTCCACGCGGATGACCTTCGTCTGCTCGGCGAGATCGGTTTCCGTCGGCAGGGTCAGGGCTTCGGCGATCAGCGCCGGATCCAGCTCGCTGCTGTTGAGGGTGCCGCGGAACGCTTCGACCAGCCCGGCGCCGGCTCGGCCCACGCCGTTCTCAACCCAGTCCAGCATCAGCCGGGAGGCGAGGCGCTGGCCCGCTTCCCAGCGGTTGAACGAGTCGGTTTCGTGGGCGAAGAGGAATTCCAGATCACGTTCCGCATACGGAAAGTGCAGCTTCACGGGGGCCGTGAAGCCGCGCAGCAGCGACGGTGTGGGCTCCCGGTCCAGACCGACGAAACGGAAGCGGTGCTCGCGCTCGCGAAGCTCCAGCAGTTGGGGGCCGGGCATGGCCGCTTCGTTCTCATCCTCCAGCTGCAGCGCCAGCTCCTCGCCATTGGCGTCGAGCAGTGCGACCTCGAAGGGGATGTGGAACGGCGACTTCTCGGCCTGGTCGGGCGTAGGCGGGCAGTCCTGGCGGACCCGCAGGGTGTAGCTGCCGGCGTCGCGGTCGAATTCACCGCTGACGGTCAGCTCGGGGGTGCCGGACTGGCTGTACCAGAGCGCGAACTGGGACAGGTCGACGCCGTTGGCGTCGGCCATGGCCGCCAGGAAGTCTTCGCAGGTCACTGCCTGCCCGTCGTGACGCTGGATGTAGAGGTCCATACCGCGTCGGAAACCCTCCTGGCCCAGCAGGCGGTGGTACATACGGATGACCTCGGCACCCTTCATGTAGACGGTGGCGGTGTAGAAGTTGTTGATTTCCACGTAGGAGTCGGGGCGCACGGGGTGCGCCATGGGGCTGGCGTCTTCCGGGAACTGGGCCGCGCGGAGTCCGCGTACCTGGTTGATGCGCTTCACTGCGGGCGCACCCATGCTGGCGCTGAACTGCTGCTCGCGGAAAACCGTCAGGCCCTCCTTCAGGCTGAGCTGGAACCAGTCGCGCAGGGTCACGCGGTTGCCCGTCCAGTTGTGGAAGTACTCGTGGCCGACCACGTCCTGGATGTTCTCGAAGTCCCGGTCGGTGGCGGAGTCGGGGCGCGCCAGGATGTACTGGGTATTGAAGATGTTGAGGCCCTTGTTCTCCATGGCGCCCATGTTGAAGTCGCCCACGGCCACGACCAGGTACGTGTCCAGGTCGCACTCCAGCCCGTAGGTGGCCTCGTCCCACGCCATCGCCGCCTTGAGCGAGGCCATGGCGTGGTCGGTCTTGCCTTCGTTCTCGGCCTCCACGTACATGCGCAGGCGGATGGTCCGGCCGGAGGCGGTGACGTGGGTATCCTCGTGGCAGGCCAGGTCGCCGGCCACCAGCGCGAACAGGTAGCTGGGCTTGCGGAACGGGTCGTCCCAGGTCACCCAGTGCCGGCCGTCTTCGAGGGTGCCCCGGTCCACGGGGTTGCCGTTGGACAGCAGCACGGGATAGCGCTGCGGCTCGGCGACGATGGTGGTCCGGTAGCGGGCCATGACGTCGGGGCGGTCGGGGAAGAACGTGATGCGGCGGAATCCCTCCGCCTCGCACTGCGTGCAGAACATGCCCCCGGAGCGGTACAGACCCTGCAGCTCCGTGTTGTCCTGAGGGCGGATGGCGACTTCGGTAGTCAGCTCGAAGACGGCAGGCACCTGCTCGATGGACAGTCCGTCTTCGTGCCAGTGGTAATCGCCCAGTATCAGCGTGCCGCCGTCGATCTGCACCCGTTTCAGCTCCATGCCTATCCCGTTCAGATGCAGCGGCCGGGTGCGCTCGTTGTCCGGATAGTTGCGGCGCATGGCGAGCACGGCGGTGACCCGGGTTTCCTCCTCGCCGAGCTCGATGCGCAGGTCCACGTCGTCCACCAGGTAGTCCGGCGGCTGATAATCAAGGCGATGAACGGTCACGGGTGTCTGGTCGGCCATTCGGGGGGACTCTCTCGTTGCGCAGGCTCGTGGTGCGGACGCCACTTTCACGAAACATGGTACTGTACCGCGCCGTCGGCTGTCGTCCAATTGCGACTCGTGACGGGCGGTTCAGTCCGGCCGGAGATCGTGTAGCATACCGGCCGGATATTCCGAGTGGGGGGCAATGCGGATCATGTCATCGAGCGTACCGGCCGCACAGACGCCGCGCCTGTCGGCGGCAGTCGCGCTGCGTGTGTTCGTGCCGTTCGCGGCGGGCTACTTCCTGTCGTACATCTTCCGGACGGTCAACTCGGTGATCGCGCCCAACCTGGTGGCTGATACCGGACTCGACGCGGCCGATCTGGGGCTTCTGACCAGTGCCTTCTTTCTCGCCTTCGCGCTGGCGCAGCTTCCCCTGGGCCTGTTCCTGGATCGCTTCGGTCCCCGCCGGGTGGAGATGATGCTGTTGGCGTTCGCCGCAGCCGGCTGCCTGTTGTTCGCCTGGGGCGAGGGTCTGGCCGGGTTGAGCGTGGGACGGGCCCTGATCGGCCTTGGCGTGTCCGCCTGCATGATGGCGAGCTTCAAGGCGTTCGTCATGTGGTTTGCGCCGCAGCGGCTGCCCATGGTCAACGGTTGCCTGCTGGCCGTGGGGGCGACGGGGGCGCTGGCGGCGACCGCGCCGGTGGAGTGGATTCTCGGATTTACCGACTGGCGCGCTCTGTTCTGGGGTCTGGCGGCGTTCACCGGGGTCATCGCGCTGACCGTCTACGGGGTGGTCCCGGAGCACCCGGAGCCGCCTCTCCACGTCGGTCTGCGCAGCCAGCTGCGGGGGCTGCGGAGCATTTTCCGCGATCCCTTTTTCTGGCGCGTCACCCCGCTGAGCATGCTCTCCCAGGCCGCCTTCCTGGCAGTTCAGGGGCTCTGGGCGGGCCCCTGGCTGCGGGACGTGGCCGGGCTGGGGCGCATGGCGGTGGCCAACCAGCTGCTGGCCATGTCGGCGGCCATCGTGGCCGGCTTCATGGGCTGGGGCTTGCTGGCCGACCGGCTTTCACGGCGCGGGGTGCGGCCGCTGACCCTGGCCGGCGCGGGGATGAGCGGGTTCCTGGTGGTCCAGTGGCTGCTGGTGTGGGGGCCCTCGGGCTGGGCGCTGCCCCTGTGGGTCGGCTTCGGGCTGCTGGGCACCTCCGGCACGCTACCGTATGCGGTGCTGTCCCAGGCGTTCCACGGCCAGCTGGCCGGCCGGGTCAACACGGCTCTGAATCTGATGGTGTTTATTGCGGCCTTCGCCACGCAATGGGGTATGGGGGCGGTGATACATTGGTGGGAAGATCCCGTAACCCACACCTATGCGACGACGGGCTACCGCGTGTCTTTCGGGGTGCTGGCCGTCATGCAGGTGCTGGCGCTGGCGTGGTTTCTGCTGCCGGGGGGCAGCGCCCGCCGTCGAGGAGTGACCGATGTTTCTGACTTGGCATGACTGGTTCGCGGCCGGACGGGTCCGGCAGCCGGAGCTGGAGCTCGTCTCGCGCCGTCCGCGCCGGGCTGCCAGCGACGTGCCGCTGTTGTTCGTGCATGGGGCATTTGCGGGTGCCTGGTGCTGGGAAGTCAACTTCCTGGAGTATTTCGCCGGCCGCGGCTACGAGGCGCATGCCATGAGTCTCCGCGGCCACGGCCGCAGCCGGGGCCGGCGGGCGCTGCAGTACTGCTCACTGGACGACTACGTGGACGACGTGGCCAGCGTTGCCGGGGGCTTCGACCGGCCACCGGTGCTGGTCGGTCATTCCATGGGCGGTCTGGTGGTGCAGCGCTACCTGGAGCGGGGCGAAGCGTCAGCGGTGGTACTGATGGCGTCCGTGCCTCCGTCGGGTTTGATGGAGTCCGGTCTGAGGCTGTTCATGCAGGATCCCATCCTGGCCGGTCAGCTGATGATGATGCACAACCTCGGTCCGAACATGGTGGACAACTACGTGGCCCGCCGGGCGCTATTCTCGGCGGGCGTGCCGGAGCACGACCTGGCTCACTTCGCCGCGAACATGCAGCCGGAGTCCCAGCGGGCGATCTGGGAGCTGTATGCGGGGCCGGCGCCGCGCCGGCGGCGCATGGGCGAGGTGCCGATGCTGGTCGCCGGGGCGGAGGACGACAGTCTGATTGCCCCCGAGAGCATTCGGCGTACAGCGCGCTTCTACGGCGTGGAGGCGCAGATGTTCTCGGACATGGCCCACGCCATGATGCTGGAGCCTGGCTGGCGGGACGTGGCCGATCAGGTCGCGCGGTTCCTGGAAGACAGTCTCCCAGCGGCATGAGGAGGACGCCCGCCGGTCTCACCAGCGGTACTTGTCCCAGAGCTCCGGATTGGCCCAGTAACGGCTGTTGAGCCAGTCCGGGGTCGGTTTGTAGGTACCGACATCGAACTCGTAGACGTGTACCGGGGTGCTCTCCTGTACCGCGTCACCGAGCAGCGAGAAACCGAAGCCGATCATCTCCCTGCGCGTCCAGCCGGCGGGGGGCTCGTCTCGGTCGACCACGACGATGACCCAGGCGGCGTAGATGTCGCGCAAGCGGGCGATGAGCTGGGCCGAAGCCTTGGGGCTCAGTCGTTCGAGGTCGCCGGCGACGATGGCCATGTCCTGATGGCCCAAGTCGCCGAGAGCGGCCACGGCCTCTCGGGTTGGGAGCGTGTGGAGCTTGGTATCGACCGGCAGCCCGCGCTCCACCAGGCGTGCCGCGAGCGGGCCGATGGCTACCAGCCGCCGGGGTGCGCACTGATCGACCAGGGCGGGCAGTTTCTGCTCCAGGGCGGGGAGTTCGCTCATCAGGGGATTACCCGGGTCACTGAGTCTACGGCGTCCGTCGACCGATAGTACCGTGACTGGCCCATACGACAAACCGCCCGGCCGCCGCCAGGCGGTTGCCGAATTTGCGATGTAATGCACAAACCGCGGGTGACCTGTGGCATTGCGAACGGGGACGAACACCGCTAGAGTCCGGCAAACAACGACCTTGGGGGTTTTTCTGACGTGAATCCTCAATTCAGCCAGAGGGGGGCTGAACGCTGCTGGATCTGCTGAGGAAAAACAAGGATCCGCATGTAACGCTGGGACTGTACGCAGACGGCGCACAACTCGTTGTCGCCGGCATACGTCATGGCGGCACGCTGCCGCGGCTGGAGTTCCTCCAGCGCGCTGCCCACAGCAACACGGATCGGCTCGCTGACCAGTTTCAGGTGCTGCTCGACGCCGCGAACACCCATGCGCGCCGGGCGGTGCTGGTCCTTCCGCACACCGACTACCAGCTGCTGCAGATCGAGGCGCCGGACGTGGATCCGGCCGAGCTGCGGGCGGCGGTGCGCTGGCGCATCAAGGATCTCATCGACTACCACGTGGAAGATGCGGTGGTGGACGTCATCGACGTTCCTCAGCCGGAAGGCCGTTCGGGTCCCCGTCATATGTACGCCGTCTCCGCACGCCTGAATCACGTCCGGGCCAGTGCCGAGGCCGTGGACGACGCGGAGCTGGACCTGGAGGCGATCGACGTGGCGGAGATGGCGCTGCGCAACCTCGCCGAGCTGGCGCCGGAGCAGGGTGGCGGTGTGGCCCTCGTAGCGCTGGCCCGGTCCGGCGGGCTGGTGGTGATCAGCCGCGGCGAGACGCTGTATCTGGCGCGGCACCTGGAATTCGGCACCGACGTGCTGGGCGGCGAAACCCCACGCTACGGGGACAGCCTTGCGCTGGAGGTGCAGCGTTCCCTGGACTACTACGAGAGCCAGCTATCCTCCGTCCCGGCCTCCCGGGTGCTGCTCGCACCCATGGGACTGGACCGGTCGGCGCTGCTGGATCAGCTTCAGGGCCAGTTGGCTGCGCCGTGCTTCGGCCTGCGGGTCGATCAGGTCATGGATATCGCTGAAGGCGTTGAGGAGCCAGAGGACTACCCCGCGCTGCTCGCCGTGGGCGGTGCCCTGCGCCAGGAGCAGCGCAGCCTATGAGGCAGCAAGTCAACCTCTACCAACCGATTCTGCGCCGCGAGAAGAAGGTGTTCTCGGCCCAGGCGCTGCTCACCACGTTGCTGGTGGTGATCGCCGCGCTGGCCGTGGTAACGGGCCTCATGTTCTGGGGCCAGCACCGGCAAGCCGCGGAGCTGGCTCAGCTCCAGGCGCGCAAGAGCAGCGCGGAGGCGCAGGTCTCCGCTCTCGAGGCACGCTACCAGCCGCCGAAGAAGGACGCGGCCCTGGAGCAGGCGGTGCAGCGGCTGCGCGGTGAGATCCGGGCCAAGGAAGCGTTCCTGGAGCGATTCGACCCGAGCTCGGTGAGCTTCGGCGGCGGTTTCGCACCGTGGCTGGAGGGGCTCGCGCGGCAGACTTTCGACGGCATCTGGCTGGACGGCTTCAGCCTCTATGGCGACGGCCAGGTCGACCTCAGCGGGGGCGCGCTCAAGCCGCAGTACGTGCCGCGGCTGGTGCAGCGGCTCGGACGGGAGCGGGTATTCGAGGGGCGGGATTTCCGGGAGCTGCGCCTGAACCGTCCCGACGGCCACACCCATCGTGTTCATTTCACCCTGTCCAGCAGCAAGGAGAAAACCCAATGATGGCGCGGGGGTGGCAGCTCGCTGACCGGCTGGACGCCATGACGCTGCGCGAACGGGCGCTCGTCTTTGCGGCTGCGCTGGCCATCGTTTTCGGCATCTGGGTGAACTTCGTGCTCGATCCCATCGAGGCTCGGAGTGAAGCTATGGACCATCAGTCCGATGCGCTTCGCCAGCAGCTCGATCAGCTCAAGGAGCGCTCGCAGCTCCTGGGGCAGCGCCTTTCCACCAATCCCAACCGCGCCCTGGCGCGGGAGAAGGAGCGTCTGCAGGCGAAGGCGGACGACCTGGACGTCCGTCTGCGCAAACGCACCGGCGCCTACGTGGGTCCCGAGCAGATGGCCTCACTGCTGCAGGACCTGCTGGACGACCGCCAGGGGCTGCAGCTGATCAGTCTCAAGAACACGGTGCCGGAACGAGTCAGCCTGCAAGGGGCGGACGAACAGGCCATGCCGCGCATTTACCGCCACGGCGTGGAGCTCGAGTTCGAAGGGGATTTCAGCGACGTGGTGGGATATCTCAAGGCGATCAAGGCTTTGCCCTGGCGCTTCCTCTGGACCCGCCTCGACTACCAGGTGACCGATTACCCCAGGGCCCGGATCCGGCTACGGCTGGAGACCTTGAGCGCACAGGAGGGCTGGATTGGTGCGTAGCGTTCTCGTCGTCGCCTGCATTGGCCTGATGGTTACCGCGGCGGGGCCGGCCGTCGCGGGCGATCTGCGTGATCCGACGCGGCCGCCGGAAGGCGGGCAAGCCCGGCCGGCCGACCCCGCGCCGTCGGCTGCGCTGCAGCTGGATTTTCTCGTGGCTTCGGCAGGCCGGCGCCTGGCACGGATCAACGGACAGTGGGTCAGGGAGGGTGAAACGGTCGATGGGGCGAAGGTGCTGCGCATCAAGCCGGACCGCGTGGTGGTGCTGCGCGGAGGCCATACCAAGGTCCTCCGGCTGAGCGGCTCGGGCATACACAAGAATACGAATGGAAAACGATGAACAGCAAGCGGTTGAAATCTAGAGCGGGAGCCCTGGTCGGCGGCCTGGTGATCGTCTTGGGTTTGGGCGGCTGCAGCAGTTACGGCAACCGTCGAATCGACGGGCCGGACGCGGCGGGTACCCTCGATCAGGCCGTTGCCCAGAGCCGTCAGGCGGAGAAGTCGCAGCAGCAGCCGGAGAAGGACAAGGCGCAGCAGCAGTCGAGCGCCGTGCCCCAGGCGGTCCAGCAGGCCCTGATCAACGAGAGCGCAGGGCAGCCGCCGGCGGAAACCGCTCAGCGTTTCGATCTCTCCGTCACGGACGTCCCCGCGCGGCAGTTCTTCATGGGCCTGGTGGAAGGCACCCCGTACAACATGGTGGTGCATCCTTCCGTGTCGGGAAACATCACGCTGACCCTCAAGGACGTCACCGTGCCGGAGGTGATGGAGACAGTGCGGGAGGTCTACGGCTACGAGTACAAGCGCACCTCCACCGGATTCCTGGTGCTGCCCAACCAGGCCCAGACGCGGATCTTCCACGTGGATTACCTGAACGTGGATCGCGAAGGCAAGTCGGATACCCGGGTCAGCTCGGGCCAGGTCACCGATGCGTCCAACGGCAACCAGAACAACAATAACAACAACAATGGCAGGTCCGGCGGCCGCAATACCGTATCCGGCAGCGAGATCAAGACCCGGACCGATGCGAACTTCTGGGCGGAGGTCCGGCAGTCGGTACAGACAATCGCCAGCGCCGATCCGGACGCCAACGTGGTGGTCAGCCCTCAGTCCGGCCTGGTGGTGGTCCGCGCCAACCCTTCCACGCTGCGCGCCATCGGCGAGTACCTGTCCTCGGCGCAGGACGCCATGCAGCGGCAGGTCATCCTGGAGGCCAAGATCCTGGAGGTGGATCTGAGCGAGGGTTACCAGCAGGGCATCAACTGGTCCGCCCTCGGGCGTCCGGGCAGCGGCCAGTCCATCGTCGCCGGCCAGGTGGGCGGGGGCAATCTCCTGCAGAACGGTCAGTCCCAAATTGCGGGCAACACCGGCAATCTCAACCCCAGCAACTACAGCGGGGTCAACGGCACCGCCACGTCGGCTTTCGGCGGTATGTTCAGCCTGGCCCTGAATCTGAACGATTTCACCGCGTTCCTGGAGTTCCTGCAGACCCAGGGCGACGTGCAGGTGCTGTCGAGCCCGCGGGTGTCCACGGTCAACAACCAGAAGGCGGTGATCAAGGTGGGCAGCGACGAGTTCTTCGTCACGGACTTCGACACCACCAACAATTTCACCAACAACAACAGCAACGTCTCCACCGACCTGACCCTGACCCCCTTCTTCTCAGGGATCGCGCTGGACGTGACGCCCCAGATTGGCGAGAACGAAGACGTCACGCTGCACATCCACCCCACTGTCAGCCAGGTGGAGGACCAGACCAAGACCATCAACCTGGGGCCCAACGCCACGGGTTCGGGTACCAGCAGCAACGCGATTACGCTGCCGCTGGCGCTGAGCACGGTCCGTGAGTCCGACAGCATCGTGCGGGCCCACAGCGGGCAGATCGTCGTCATCGGCGGATTGATGGAGAACCGCGACAACAAGAACGAGGCCGGCGTGCCGCTGTTTTCCGACCTGCCGTTCGTTGGCGGGCTGTTCCGCCACCAGCAGCGGTCCAGCAAGAAGAGCGAGCTCGTGATCCTGCTGAAGCCCGTCGTGGTCGACGACAATGCCTGGACGCGGACGTTGCAGGATGCGCGGCAGCGGATCGGCAACATGCGCAGCGGAGGCCGGGAGGGCCGGGGCACGGCCCGGTGAGGCCGTGCCCCGGGTTCGCGGAGCAGCCATGTATCTGCAGCATTTCGGTCTGAGCCATCCGCCGTTCTCGCTGACCCCGGATACCGCCTCGTTCCTCAACGCCGGCAGTCACCGCGAGGCGCTCAACGTGCTGCTGGTGGCGCTGCGCAGCGGCGAAGGATTCCTCAAGATCACCGGCGAGATCGGTACCGGCAAGACGCTGCTTTGCCGGCGGCTGCTAGCCGAGCTCCACGGCGAGTTCGTTACCGCCTATGTACCGAATCCGTTCGTCTCTCCCAACGGCCTGCGCGCCGCCCTGGCCGACGAGCTGGGGCTGAGTTATCCGCGCAACCTGGGACAGCACCACCTGCTCCGGCTGATCAACGAGCGGTTGTTGGGGCTGAACCGGCAGGGCACGCCGGTGGTGGTCATCATCGACGAGGCGCAGTCCATGCCCGACGTGACCCTGGAGGCGCTGCGGCTGCTGAGCAACCTGGAGACGGAACAGCAGAAGCTGCTGCGGATCGTGCTGTTCGGGCAGCCGGAGCTGGACGAGCGGCTGGCGCGGCCGAAGCTGCGTCAGCTCAGCCAGCGCATCGGCTTCGCCTATCGGCTGAGTCCACTGCCCCGCCCGCTGGTGCCCGTATATCTGCAGCATCGGCTGCGAGCGGCCGGGTTCGACGGCGAAGCGGTGTTCAGCCGCGGTGCGGTCCGCGTTCTGGGGCGTGCCTCCCGGGGCATCCCGCGGCTCATAAACATTCTGGCTCACAAGGCCATGATGGCCGCCTACGGCCAGGGCTGCCGGCGGGTGGACGGACGCCATGTGCGCGCGGCGGTTCGGGACACCGAGAGCGTTCGCCGCCCGCCCGCAAACGCGGGCCTTGGCCCGGCGTGGGCGGTTGGCGTGGCGGTGGCCGCTCTGTTCGCGGCCTGGGCGCTGTGGCGCTATGCACTCCCCGTTGCGACGGCGAGCGGGTCATGAGCCTGATCAACGACATGCTGAGGGACCTGGAGGCGGGACGAGGCCGCGGCGGCAACGACGCGCTGAAAGGGGTGGAATCGGTCCGCCGGGGGCGCCGGGCCGGGTGGCTCTGGGCAATGGCGACGGTAGCCGTGCTCGCGGTGAGCGCCCTGGCATGGGCCACGTACCGGCACGGCAACGAGCTCGCCGCCGCGGGCCCGACCCGGGTGTCCACCTCGCAGACCGCGCGGCCCGCGCAGAACCAGCCGAATGCGCTGTCCCAGTCGCGGGCCGTCAAAGGTGCGTCCGGCGGGGATGGCGGTTCGGAACGGGCCGTTCTCCACAGCGCCGGATTTCGGTCCAACGGCCGGCAGGTGAGCCTTTCCCTGGACGCCAACCGGTCCGTCAGCCACGAGTTGGAGCGCCTCGAGGACGGCCGGCACGTGCGGCTGACGGTGTCCGGGGCGGACTACTCGGGCGCGTTTCCCGACCTTTCCGTCGAGGCGGATTTCGTCGAGGCGGTGAGCGCGGAGCAGGGGGCGGAAGGCTGGTCTCTCGATCTCTGGCTGCGGCCGGGTACGCGGGTGCAGGCGGTGAGCCGGGCCCGGGGCAAGTCCCTGTCACTGACCCTGCTGGGTCCGCCGCGGGCGGAGCAGGAGAAAGTCGGTCACGCGAAGGCCGCGCCGCAGCCGAAGTCCCGGCCGGCGGCGGCCACGGACGGGAAAGCGCCGGCCACGGCTGAGACCGACGGCGAGTCGGCGGCGAAGGTCGAAGCGTCCAAGGCCTCCAAAGCGGCTCAGCCGAAGGACGAGCCGCGCCGCGCAGACGCGGCCGGGCAGGGCGCACGGCCCGCCGAGACGACGGACGAGCAGCAGCCCCGCTTTTCGCGGCAGGCAAGCGGCTCATCGGGGGCATCGCGGGAGCGAAGCCTTGCCATGGCGCAGAGCCGCATCGAGGGCGGGCGGCCGGATCAGGCCATCCAGGAGCTGGTGCCGATCCTGGCGAACGATCCCGCGGCGCACAAGGTTCGCGACATGCTGGTCACGGCGTATCTCGCCCAGGGCCGCAGCGCGGAGGCCCTCCAGCTCCTGGAACAGGGCCTGTCGGTGGCGCCGAAGCACGCTGCCTTCGCTTTGCGCCTGGCGCGACTGCTGGCGTCGGCGGGCCGTGCCGAGCAGGCCCTCGGCGTGCTGCGCCGCCACGAGCAGGACTCGCCGTCCGGACCGTACCTGGCCCTGGAAGGGGCGCTGAGTCAGCAGCTGGGCCAGTTCCAGCGCTCGGTCGACGCCTATCGCGGCGCGCTGGCCCAGGTGCCGGACCGGGGCGGCTGGTGGGTGGGGCTTGCCATAGCCCAGGAGGGAGCCGGCCAGCGACTGGCGGCCCTGGACAGCTACCGGCGCGGACTCACCGCCGGGGGTCTGAGCAACGCGCTGAAGGAATACGCCCGGCGTCGCGTGGAGGCGCTGCAGCAATGACGACGCCCACGGACATCCCGTGCGTGGGGCGGACGGGCCCGGCCCGCCGCGACTGATCAACGGATTTGGGACGAGACGATCGTGGCACGCAAGAAGATTCGCATTGGCGACCTCCTGGTCCAGAACAAGGTCATCTCCGAGGGGCAGCTGGAGAACGCGCTGGCCGAGCAGAAACGCAGCGGCCGCAAGCTGGGACGCACGCTCATCGAGCTCGGCTACATCAGCGAAGAGGAGATGCTGGATTTCCTCTCCCGCCAGCTGAATATCCCCTACATTGACCTGCGCACCTATCAGTTCAAACCGGAAACCGTGCGCAAGCTTCCCGAGAACCACGCCCGCCGTTTCCGGTCCCTGGCGCTCAAGGAGAGCGAGGACGATTTCCTGGTGGGCATGGCCGACCCCACCGACATCTTCGCCTACGACGAGCTGGTGCGGCTGCTGCGCAAGAACGTGCGCCTGGCCGTGGTCCGGGAGGCGGACCTGCTGCGTACCATCGATACGGTCTACCGCCGCACCGAAGAGATCACCAGCCTGGCCGAGGAGCTGGACGAGGAGCTGGGCGGCGGTGGCGGCGACGATTTCGACCTGGCGGCGCTGGCGGAGGAGAACGAGGAAACCGCCAACGCGCCGGTGGTCAAGCTGCTCCAGTCGGTGTTCGAGGACGCCGTGCAGGTGGGAGCGTCGGACATCCATATCGAGCCGGACGAGAGTGTGCTGCGGATCCGTCAGCGCGTCGACGGTGTGCTCCAGGAGCACGTGATGAAGGAGAAGCGGATCGCGCCGGCCCTGGTGTTGCGCCTCAAGCTTATGGCGGGCCTCAATATCTCCGAGCGGCGCCTGCCCCAGGACGGCCGCTTCAACGTCCGGGTCAAGAACCGCAGCATTGACGTCCGCCTGTCGACCATGCCGGTGCAGTTCGGCGAATCCGTGGTCATGCGCTTGCTGGACCAGTCCTCGGGGCTGCTCAACCTCGAAGAACTCGGCATGCCCAAGCCCATGCTGCGGCGTTTCCGGCAAGACATCCGCCGGCCCCACGGGCTGGTACTGGTGACCGGTCCCACGGGCAGCGGCAAGACCACCACGCTCTATGGGGCGCTGGCGGAGCTGAACCAGTCGGAGAAGAAGGTGATCACGGTGGAAGATCCGGTGGAATACCGGCTGCCCCGGATCAACCAGGTCCAGGTCAACGAGCGCATCGGGCTGACGTTCTCCGGTGTGCTGCGCTCGGCGCTGCGCCAGGATCCCGACATCGTCATGGTCGGCGAGATGCGCGACCAGCAGACAGTGGAGATCGGCCTCCGGGCGGCGGTGACGGGGCACCTGGTGCTCTCGACTCTGCATACCAACGACGCCGTCTCCACCGCCATCCGGCTGCTCGACATGGGCGCGGAGAGCTTCCTGCTGGCCGCATCGCTGCGGGCCATCGTCGCCCAGCGGCTGCTGCGGCGGATCTGCGACAGCTGCCGCACCGAGGATCACCCCGATGCTCAGACCCAGAGCTGGCTGCGCGGCATGCTCGGCGCCGACGAGCCTCTCCCCACCTTCCACCGTGGTCGGGGCTGTCCGCAGTGCGGTAATTCCGGCTACCGCGGCCGTATCGGCGTCTACGAGATGCTGGAGCTGGACGAGGCCATGTCCGACGCCCTGCGGCGCAACGACCAGACGGGGTTCGTCGTCGCCGCCCGGTCCGGCCGGAACTTCCGGCCGCTGGCGCGGGCCGCCCTGGACGACGCCGTCGCCGGCATCATCTCCCTGGACGAGGTGTTCCGGATCGCCGGCGAGGTGGAGGAAGAGCCTGTGAGCCCCCTCGCCGAGCTCGTCGCGGAGTCGGAGGAGGGCTAGATGCCGCATTACCGGTACAAGGCGCGCAGCCCGCGCGGCGAGGCCATTGAGGGCACGCTGGAGGCGGCCTCGTCGGACGCCGTGGCGACCCAGGTGTTCAACACCGGCGCCACCCCCATCGACATTCAGGAAACCCGGGCGCCGCGCCGCGAAACGAGCCGTGAAACCTGGGCCCGGCTGTTCGAGCGACGCGTCAGGCTGGTGGACCTGATCATGTTCAGCCGCCAGATGTATACCCTGACCCGCTCCGGCATTCCCATCATCCGGGCCATCAACGGGTTGGCCGAGAGCACCAACAGCGAGCGGCTGTCCCGCGTGCTCACCGAGCTGACCGAGAGCCTGGAGTCAGGACGCAGCCTGGCGGAGTCCCTGCGCCAGCACCCCGACGTCTTCTCCAACCTGTACGTGAGCATCATCCAGGTGGGCGAGGGCTCCGGCCGGCTGGAGGAAAGCTTCCTGCAGATCGCCCACCATCTGGAGATGGACAAGGAGACCCGTGACCGAGTCCGCTCGGCGCTGCGCTACCCCACCATGGTGCTGATGGCCATCGCCGCCGCGGTGGCCATCATCAACGTCTGGGTGATCCCGAAGTTCGCCAGCGTATTCCACTCCTTCAACGCCCAGCTGCCCTGGGCGACCCGGCTGCTGATCGGGGTGTCCAATTTCACGGTGGCCTACTGGCCGCACCTGCTAGCCCTGGTGGTGGCGGGTGTGGCCGCGGCGACGTGGTATGTCCGCACCGAGAACGGGCGCTACAACTGGGACAAGTACAAGCTGCGGATACCGCGCTTCGGCGACATCGTCCTGCGCGCGACCCTGGCCCGGTTCGCGCGGTCCTTCGCCATGGCCATGCGCTCCGGCGTGCCGCTGATTCAGGCGCTGACCGCCGTTTCCAGGGCGGTGGACAACGAGTACGTGGGCTCGCGCATCCTGATGATGCGCAACGGCATCGAGCGCGGCGAGAGCATCACCCGCACGGCAGCCACCACCAACCTGTTCACCCCACTCGTGCTGCAGATGCTGGCGGTGGGCGAGGAGACGGGGCAGGTGGACAACATGATGCAGGAGGTGGCCGAGTTCTACGAGCGCGAGGTGGACTACGACCTCAAGCAGCTCAGTGCCTACATCGAGCCCATCCTGATCGTCGGCATCGGCGTGCTGGTGCTGGTCCTGGCCCTCGGCGTATTTCTGCCGATGTGGGACCTGGCGCGGGCGGCTCGGGGCGGATGAAGCGGGCGGAGCGCAGGCCGGTCGGGCGTGCCCGACAGGATGGCTTTACCCTGCTGGAGCTGGCGATCGTGGTCAGTTTGATCGCGGTGCTGATGGGGTTCGCCATCGACCGGCTGATCGGCCTGCAGGTGGACGCGGAACGGGTGCAGATGCAGCGGGTGGTCGGCACCCTGCGCAGCGCCGCCCGCATGGAGATGGCCGGGGCCATCGTTCATCACGACATGGCGCGGCTGGGGCGACTGGACGGCGGCAATCCCATGGCGCTGCTGGAGCAGCCGCCGCCGAACTACGTGCCGCCGAAGGGCGAGCCCCGGCGCGGCGACCGGGCGGCGGGAGGGATTCCGCAACCGGGCGAGTGGTCCTTCGGCAACGGTTATCTGGTGTACCACGTGAAGAACACGGACTACTTCCAGTCCACGGGCAAGAAAGGGGAGGTGAGGTATCGGCTGACGCTTGATTACGACGATGTCAACGGCAACGGCCGTTTCGACGCGGCGCTGGACCATCCACGGGGCCTGGTGGTCCAGGCGGTGGACGAGTTCCGATGGCTGCGCAAGCCGGTGGTGCCGGCAGTTGCAGACCTGGAAAATCTATAAACAGTAAACAGAATACTGTATATGTTAAACAGTTCTTAGTAACCCTTAAATTGTCAATGTAGAGTGCAGCTTGGGTACACGTTTTAAAGCAGAAAAACGGTATCGAGGGCTGAGGCACTGAGGAGCAAGATATGTACAAGCAGCAGAGTGGTTTCACGCTCATCGAGCTGGTGATCGTGATTGTGATATTGGGGATCCTGGCGGCCACCGCGCTGCCGCGTTTTATCGACGTTACCAGTGACGCGCACGATGCCGCCGTGCAGGGGGCCGGCGGCGGACTCGGCTCGGCGGTGTCCCTGGCCCATGCGAAATGGCTCGCCTCGGGCGCCAGCGGTGCCGGCAACGTCCAGATGGAAGGCAGCAGCGTGGCGGTGAACCTGAGCGGCTGGCCTGCGGGCGGCAGCAATGCCGAATGCGTCGCCAGCTGGGACAACGTGATGCAGAATCCGCCGGCGGTCTCCGGCACCGGTGCGGACTACAGCGTGACCGGCTCGGGTCCTTGCGTGTATACGTACCAGCCGGGAACCGGTACCCGGACCATCACCTACAACGCGAACGACGGCAGCGTCAGTATCTCGCTTCCGTAATCGCGGGTGCCGACGCCGCTGTTCGAGAGGAGGGGACGGGCCTCAGGCCCGTCCTTTCTGTTTTGAAATCCTCCATCGCCATCGCGCTGCTGTGGGTCATGGGCGCGGGGCTCGCTCTGTTCTACACGGGCGGCTCGCCGGCGCTGATGCAGCTCAGCCTGGGGACGTTGCTGGCCGCCGCCGCGCTCGGTCTGGGTGTGTCGGGCCCGTCGTTCCGTCTCCCGGCCGGTATGGACGTGCGGTTTCTGGGCCTGTTCTGGCTGTGGTGTGCCGTCACGGCCGCGCTGAGCGCTACACCTTACGGCGCGACGGCGGGTCTGGCGGCATTCAGCGCCCTGCCGGCGAGCATGCTGGCCGTGTACCTCGCGCCGCGGCCGGGTACGGTCTGGGCGGTGGCGCGGGTGGCCCTGGCCGTGGCGATCCCGTTTCTGCTGGTCTGGCAGCTCATGGACCTGGCGGCCGGTATCCGGCCCACGGGGCCGTTTCTCAATCCCAACCTGCCCGCGGCGTTCGTGAACCTGGCATTGCCGCTGGTGGCGGCACCGATGCTGCTGGTTCGCTCCGGAAGCCGCACAGCGATGACCGCGCTGGGCGTCGTGATCGCCGTGCTTGGCGGCCTGGTGGTTGGCCTGCCTGGCAGCCGGGGTGCGCTGCTGGCGGCGCTGGCGGGACTGGCGTTGCTGGTGGTGGTCTGCCGGGACACGACCGATCGGCGCAGGCTGGCAATCTATGTCACCGCCGTGGTCGTCGGTATCGCCGCGGCGAATCTCTATCAGCACGGGCTGCTGGCAGAGCGGGCCGCTTCTCTGGGCGATCCGGGCTCGGCGGGCGCCAGCCGGTTCCGGATCTGGGCGGCCACCTGGGCCATGATCCGCGATCACTGGCTGACGGGGACCGGGCTGGGCACGTTCTGGCTGCGCTATCCGCCCTACCGGCTTCCCGCGGACGCATCCGGGGGCTTTTACGCGCACAATGACTATCTGCAGGTAGCCGCCGAGACAGGCGTCGTCGGCGTGGTTCTGTTTCTCGGCTTCGTCGGGTTCGTGCTCTACCGCGGGGTGGGTGTTTCCCGGGCTCGTACGCTCGATCCCGGACGGCGTGCGGAGGCGGGCTGCATTCTCTCCGGCCTGACCACGGTGGGCGTGCACAGCCTGTTCACCTACAACTTCTATGTACTGCCGACCCTGGTCGTGGCGGGCGGAGCCCTGGGCTACTTGCACGAGCTGAACCGGGGCACCGGCCGGCTCGGTCACCGGGTGTCCCTCGGTCGCTGGCTGCGGCCGCCGGCGTTCCGCTTCATCGTGGCGGCGGCGGTGGCGGTGCCCCTGGTGATGCTGGGCACCGGCGTGGCCGCGCAGTGGCATGTCAGCAAGGCCCGGGACGCCGCCCAGCGCGGCGATGTCGCGGCTGCCCGCGATTCACTGGACGCCGCTGCCCGCCTCTCGCCGGACAATCCGGTCATCGTCTACCTGCGGGGCGACATGACCCGCCAGCTGCTGGCTCGGGGGGATTATCCGCCCAAGGCGCGGCAGGCGCTGTTCGACGCGGCACGCTCGGACCTGCGGCGGGCCGCCGCCATGAGCCCGTACCGGCCGGAGCCCTATGTGGCGGAAGGCGACCTGCTGGCCCGGGCGCGGCGGCCGGACGGTGAGGTCGAGTCCCGGTACCGGTGGGCGTTGCGGGTGGACCCGCTGCACGTGCAAGCGCGGCTCGCCCTGGGTCTGTATCTGGTATCCGGCGGGCAGGAGGGGCGTGCGCTGGAGGTGCTGGAGGCCGGCTACGCCTATCGCTACCCGGTACGGCAGTCGACGGTGGCCTATTACGACCTGTACGCGGAGCTGCTGTCGCGGCATGGCCGCGACAGCCTGGCGGCGTCGGTGAAGTCCCAGGCGGACGATTACCGCCAACGGCTGAAAGCGCAGGCCGAGCGGCCCCCGGAGCCCTCGCCGCTGGGGGCGTTCGGGCAATGACCGCGGCAGGACGGCAACGGGGCATTAGCCTGGTGGAGCTGGTCATCACGCTGGTGCTGGTGGGCATTCTCGCCGCCGTGGGCGCCAGCCGGTTCTTCGGCACCCGCACGTACGACGAGCGCGGTTTCGCGGGCCGTATGGTCTCCGCGCTGCGCTATGCGCAGAAGGAGGCCATCGCCAGCCGCTGCGACGTGGATGTCAGCATCGACAGCGGCGCGGACAGCTACGCGCTCGCCTATGCCGGGACCGGCCCCGGCGGCTGCAGCGCCCAGCCCGTGAGCCAGCCCTGGGACGGGCAACCCTATGCGGCCTCGGCACCCGTCGGCGTGGACGTGCAGAGCCCGGTGGCGACCCTGACTTATGAACCCCTGGGCAACGCGACGGGTATCAGCGGTTCCGCCAGCATCAAGGTGGGCCGATTCACCGTGGAAATTCAGGCCGAGAGCGGGATCGCCTATGTGTCGGGCTGGTAGACTCCGTGGCGCCACGCTGATCGAGCTGGTGGTCACCATCGTGGTGGTCAGCATTGCCCTGGCTGGAGTGCTGCTGGCCATCAACCGCATGACCTCGAGCAGTGCCGATCCCATGGCCATGAAGCAGGCCGAGGCGGTCGCGGATGCGTACCTGGAGGAAATCCTGCTTAAAGACTACGCGGACCCCACTCTGACCGGCGCGGGTGCGAGGGACGGCGACTGCGGGACGGAGGCCGGGGAGAGCGCACGCAGCGACTATGACGATGTCGGCGACTACGCGGGCCTGACCGACAACCCGCCCCGGGACCAGCAGGGCAACTCCCTGTCGGGCCTGGGTGCCTATACCGTCAGCGTGAGCGTCACCTGCGGGCAGAGTTTGGGACCCGGCGGCAAATCGGTTACGGCGAAGACCGTCACCGTCACGGTCTCGCATTCGGGCCTGTCGACGCCGGTCCGGGTCACCGGCGTGAGGAGCGACGTGTGATCGGCGCCGATGCCTCCAGACACGCCGGATTCACGCTGGTGGAGCTGGTCGTGGTGATCGTGGTCAGCGGCGTCCTGGCGGCCGTGGCCGCCAGCTTCATCAGCCGGCCGATCCAGGGGGCGGTGGAGCAGGACGCGCGGGCCGCGCTGGTGGACCAGGCGGACCTGGCGCTGCGGCGGGTAGCCCGGGAGATTCACCGGGGGCTGCCCAATTCCGTACGCGTCCAGCCGGTTTCGGGGCCCTACAACCGGTTGGAGATCATCCGTATCGCCGAGGGCGCGAGCTACCGGAGCAGGCCGGGCTCCGGAGGCAGCGGTACCGCTTACAACCAGCCGCAGTATCGGCTCAACGTCCACACCGCCGACGACAGCTTCAACGTGCTGGGCAGCCTGACGAACGATTTCGGCGGCAGCAGCGGCCGGCGCATCGCCATCTATCCCACCGACGCCGACACCGTGTATCAGGACGCGGAGACCGTGGACAGCGATCCCACCCAGGAGAGCGTTATCACGCCCGCCGACCGCAGCGGCTTCGGTATCAGCGCCAACAACTCCAGCGAGGAGACCCGGGTGCAGTTCAGCGCCGGCTTCGATTTCCGCTACGACTCCCCGCAGCAGCGGCTGTACGTCACGGACACGCCGGTGAGCTTCGTCTGTGACAGCGCTTCCCGGGAGCTGCTGATGTACTGGGCCTATCCCATCCGGTCTTCCCAACCCACGCAGAGCGACCTGGAGGGCAGCCTGGGAGCGAGCCGCACGGTGCTGGCCCGCAACGTGGACCGCTGCCAATTCACCTACGTGCCCGGCGCGCCCCAGCGGGCGGGGCTGGTGACGCTGGACCTCGGGCTGTCCACTCAGCGGGCGGGGGTCGTCCGGCTGCTGCACCAGGTCCACGTGGTGAATACCCCGTGAGTCATGCCATGCGCCAACGCGGGTTCGGGCTGGTCAGCGCCATTTTCATCATCGTGGTCGTGGCCGCGGTGGCCGCCTACATGCTCCAGGTGAGCACCGTTCAGCTCGGTACCGTAAGCCGTGGAGTGAGCGGAGAGCGTGCCTACTGGGCGGCCCAGGGCGGCATCCAGTGGGCGGTGCGTTACGTGCAGGCCAATGCCACGGGCAATTCCCACTCCGACGCCACCCAGTTCTGCGGCACGGATATCGACGGCACCACCCTCGACGTCAACGGCTACACCGTTGCCATGTCATGCACCGCCTACCTCTTCAGCGATCCCCAGGACCGGTCGATATATCACGTGACGGCGACGGCCAGCCGAGGCGCACCGGGCTCGCGGGACTACGTCTCCAGGGCCGTGCGGGCCAGCTTCGCCCAGCCGGCGCCATAGGGTTTCCCTGACGCCGGAACTATCGAACGCGTCACGCCGCGGCTGGGGCGAAGCACATACCATGTTCAGCAATCACCGCTTCACGATCGAGGGCCACGCGGACACCCAGCCGCTAGTGCCCAACACCTGGGCGGGCAACCGGGTCAGGAACCGGCGCGTGGAGGTCACCATCGTCGAGGGGCGGAATCTGCCCCGGGAACGCGGCGCCGCCGAGCTGCTTGGCGCGGCGGAATAACGAAATTGGGGGAAGGCATGCAAAGGTCCAACGACGACATATCCCGGCGACTGGCCGAGCGGCGCGAGCACTTCCGCGTCGAGGACGAGGCGCTGGTCAGCTACCACCGCCTGCCGACCGTGGAAGACGCCGCGGCCGGCGGCCAATCCCGCGCCGACGGGGTGCCGGATGCGTTTGAGCTGGCCTCGATATTCGGTGAGCTCAAGCAGAAGACCACGCTCCTGCAGCCGCAGGCACGGCAGGAGGGGCCTCGGCTCGCCGAGTATCTGGGCACCCTGGATCAGAAGCTGGACCGGCTGATGGAAGTGCTGCTGGCCCGTGAGCTGCAGGCCGAGGACCCGGCACGGCAAACCGTGGAGCTGGGCGGCGAGGGCATGAGCTTCACGGCACCGGAGGCGCTGCGTGTCGGCGAGCAGCTTGAGCTGCGACTGCTCCTGCTCTCCACCGGTACCGGACTGCGCTTGCATGGACGGGTCGTTCGATGTGAGGCTGCCCAAGGGTCGGGAGGTGCACATGCGGTGGGCGTGGAGTTCTCGTTCGAGCGCGAGGCCGACCGCGAGCTGCTGCTGCACCACCTGCTTCACCGCCAGTCAGAGCTGATTCGGGAACGGAATCAGCTTGGCGACGATCCGCATCATTGACCTGCACCGGATCGGACACCCGGCCGCTCTCACGAGGAACCGGTTTCGCCCAAGGCTTCGGGGCATGCGCAACCGTTGAGAGGTTTTGGGAGGCCGAACATGACGCCGGAGGCCAGAGTCTGGTTTCGCGAGAAGGGCCGCACCGAGATTCACGAGGGCGAAACGCAGCATCTTGACGGCGGACGCCTCGAGTTCACTACCAGCCATGGCGTGCCGCCGAACACGGTGCTGCAGGTGGAGATGCCGGAGGCTGGTGACGGGCTGCCGGGGATATGGGCCGAGGCCGAAGTGGTGGCCGTGGATGCCGAACCCACCGGCGGATTCGTCGTCCGTGCCACGATTCGGACCTAGGGAAACGCTGAATAATTCCCGCGTGCCTCTGCGCTCCAGAGCGGTGCTCTGGCAAGGCGGCGTTCGCCGTGAATGGCCGTAGCCCTTTACAAGAACGCCAACGCCGTCCAGGGCGCCGCTCTGGAGCGCCCACCGGGGCTGCACAGCGCGCGTGCAGCCGGCGTTGCGCTGCTTGACTGTACCGGCGTACAGCACTGCGCAGCGCGCCTTGTCTGCCCACGCGCTGTGCGGCCAGAGGCTCGCGCGAATTGTTCAGCGATTCCCTAGGAGTCTGGGCGGCAGAAATCCAGGGGCTCTGCGGTTCTGAGGCGCTCGTCCATCTCACGCAGTCCGTGCGCGTCACGCGCTATGCGGCCAGAGCCACGCGCGAATACTTCAGTGTTTCCTTAACGGCGCGGGGGCGTCAGGACTTCAAGTCAGTGTGCCAGCGACGTTCTATTGCTATGGGAGCAGCTCGCTCAGGGCCAGGAATTCGCGGGTGAGCTTGTGGCTCGGGGCCATGTACAGCAGCGGCTGGGCCCGCTCGTGGGATTCGCGTACCTTCACCGACGAGGACAGGTACTGGTCCAGCACCGGCAGGCCCTCGTCGAGCAGCGCCTGGACGATCGCCTTGGGCAGGGTGGCCCGCGACTGGAACTGGTTGACGACGATGCCTTCCACTTCCAGGTTGCGGTTGTGGTCCATGCGGATTTCCTCGACGCTGTCCAGCAGGTCGTACAGCGCGCGCCGGGAGAAATCGTCGCAGTCGAAGGGAATCAGGCAGCGGTCCGCGGCGATCAGCGCCGATCGAGTGAAGAAGCCAAGGGCGGGCGGGGTATCGATGAACACCCGGTCATAGCCCTCCAGGTCCTCCAGCGCCTCGCGGAGCTTGTAGATCTTGTAGCGCGATTCCAGCTTGCCCTGCAGATCCCCGAGGTCGCGGTGGGAGGGCATCACCTCGAGGTTGTCGAACCCGGTCGCGTGGATGAACTCCTCGGTGTCCTGCTGGTTAAGCCGGAAGCTCAGCATCTGGTCGAAGAAGCCGGCCAGGGTGTTCTCGGCGTCGTCGGCGCGTTCGCCGAGGAGGTAGTGGCTGGAGTTGGCCTGGGGGTCCAGGTCCACCACCAGCGTCCGCAGCCCCCGGCTGGCGGCGATTGCGGCCAGGTTGCAGGTGATGGTGGATTTGCCGACGCCGCCCTTTTGATTGAAAATTACGCGCTTCATTGTGACCCGTTAGCCTCCGTCACGGCCGGACTTCGCCAGTCTATGCAATGCGCCCCGGGGCGTCGAGCGCCGCCGGTCCGGAGCGAGCGAGAGGAGCACCCTTGTACGCGTTAGCCCGCGAAATCCTGTTCCGCGTCGAACCGGAGCGTGCCCACCGGCTGGCCCTCGACGCCCTCGGCGCCGCCGGCCGCCTGCACCTGCTGCACGGCCACGCCCCGGCCGCCCCCCGCGAGGTCATGGGCATCCGGTTTCCGAACCCGGTCGGGCTGGCGGCCGGCCTGGACAAGGACGGCGAGTACATCGATGCCCTCGGCGCCCTGGGCTTCGGCTTCATCGAGATCGGCACCGTGACGCCCCGCCCTCAGCCGGGCAACCCCAGGCCGCGCCTGTTCCGCCTGCCGCAGGCCCAGGCGCTCATCAACCGCATGGGTTTCAACAACCGGGGCGTCGACAACCTGGTCCGCAACGTCCGGCGCAGCCGTTACCGGGGAGTCCTGGGCATCAACATCGGCAAGAACAAGGACACTCCGCTGGAACAGGCCGCCGACGACTATCTGGCCTGTCTGCGCAAGGTGTACCCCCACGCCGACTACGTGGTCATCAACATCTCCTCGCCGAACACGCCCGGCCTGCGGGAACTGCAGCGCGGCGCGGCCCTGGACCTGATGCTGGGGCCGTTGAAGCAGGCGCAGGCCGAGCTTGCGCGTGAACACGGCCGCTACGTGCCGCTGGTGGTGAAGATCGCCCCCGACATGACGGCGGACGAGCTGAGCCTGGTGGCCGAGCGGCTGGTGGCCAACGAGATCGACGCCGTCACCGCCACCAACACCACCGTGTCCCGGGAAGGCGTCGCGGGCCTGCGCCACGCCGAGGAGCAGGGGGGGCTCAGCGGCGCGCCGCTGAGGGCACGTTCCGACGAGATACTGGGGATGCTGCACAGATCACTGTACGGCAGGCTGCCCGTTATCGGGGTCGGCGGCATCATGAGCGGCTTCGACGCCGCCGCCAAGCAGGAAGCCGGCGCCAGCCTGGTGCAGCTCTACACCGGCTTCATCTATGGCGGCCCGGGGCTGATCGGCGAGTGCGTGGAGGCCATGGGGCGAGGCACCGCCCAGGACCCGCCCTAGGTCGTGTCCGGCTCTCCACAGCGGTCGCAATGGGTCAGCTGCACGAATCCGTCCCCCGGAATGTCCGCGATCTCCCCGTGCACCAGCCCGCCACAGACACAGCGATGCGGGAAACCGTCGCTACACTGACGGCAGTGCTCGTCGTTGCTGGCGTGCAGATCCCAGTTCGGGTGCTCGATGCTCTCCATGGTCCGCTCCTCGCCCTCGATGTCTTAAGGAAGGGCTAAGCAAATCGCGCGAGCCTCTGGCCTCCGGCGCCGTGCGGTCATGGACCGTATCGGGCCTGCGCGCCTTCTGACCCGAGCCGGCGTCGGTGAAGACCGAGCAGCGTGCCCGAATGATCAGTGGGCGCTCGAGAGCGCAAAGGTACGCGGGAATGGTTCGGCGCTTCCTCAACGGAAGCATGAGGGCGCTCGGCACGCCAAGTCAAAGCGCCGCGGCGCTTGCGAGAACGACCCTGGCCGCTGACAATAGGCGGCCCGAAGCGTGAGGGCCGTGAGGCCCGAGTCAATCCCTTCCTCGCGGCCTCGAAGAGGCCGTTGGGTGGAGCAGGCCCCGGTTACCGGCTGTGGGGGTCATAGAGCGTTTCGAATGAAGGAGAGGTGGCTGAGCGGTCGAAAGCGGCGGTCTTGAAAACCGTTGACCCGTAAGGGTCCGGGGGTTCGAATCCCTCCCTCTCCGCCAAACGGAAAAGGGGCTGCCCATGAGGGCGGCCCCTTTTGCGCTCGTGGGACAGTGGGATTCGAACCCCCGGACCAGATCAAGCTTGGTTCGACTCGGAGCGCGCCTTCGGCGTGCGGAGAGAACGTCGGCGCTCAGCGCCGACGGCCCGAAGGGTGAGCGGCGCCAGCCGCGAATAATCCCTCCCTCTCCGCCAAACGGAAAAGGGGCTGCCCATGAGGGCGGCCCCTTTTGCGTTTGAGGAATTTCCGAGATTCCCTCCTTGGCAACGGCTCTTTGCTTGATTTCAGGCACGCTGGTGGAACAGTGACTGGACATAGAGGGGGCTGCACCGGACTAGGCTGGAGGGCGTCCGCAGTGAGCGAGTGATCAGCTCAACCCGCACATTCAGCACCGCGTCGAAATCCACACGCCCCAAGACTATCCTGGCTAACAGGCGCGCATGACTACCGCGTCGAGTGAGTGACGTGGGTCCAAGCGGTGGGCGCTTCACCCACCTAAGATCGTTGAAGGACTGAGGGCCAGGGGGATGTAGCCGACAAAGGGAGAAACGCGACATGTACACCGGAAGTTGTCTGTGCGGCGGCGTCACCTTTGAGATAGACGGCGAGCTCGAGTCGATTCAGGTCTGTCACTGCATTCAGTGCCGGAAGGCGCAGGGTACGGCAATGGCAACCAATATCCCGGTGGCCAAATCGGCCTTCCGGCTGCTGAGCGGCGCGGATCTGCTGCAGGGCTACGAGTCTTCGCCGGGCAAGCAGCGCGTCTTCTGCCGGCGCTGCGGCTCGCCCATTTATAGCGAGCGCGTCGACGGTCCCGGCGTGGTGCGGATTCGCGCCGGCATCCTGGACGGCGATCTGGACGTCAGGCCCATCGCCCATTTCTATACCGCATACAGGGCGAACTGGTGGCCGGTCGATGACGACCTGCCGCGGTTCGAGGAAGGTTACGTGCGCCGGTAGGGCGGGTGTGAGCGCACACGGATGTCCGGGTCTTCGGAGGCGGCGGTGAACCGAATCAGGATCCTTGTGAATCTGCTGCTGGCGGCGCTCTGCTTTGCGGGCGCTGTCTATCTGGTGTCGGCCGGACGCTTTTTCCTCCTCGACCGGTGGACGCGCGGAATGGGTACCCTCTTCTCGGGGCTCTCCCTGTATATGCTAGCGGGCGGGGCCTTCGCGCTCGGGGCGTTTGCCGGAGCGGTCGCGCTGGAGTGGATGCGGGGCACGCTGCCGATGCCCGGCGCGGAGGAGGTGCGGCCCCATCCCGCCTACAAGGGGCGGATCATCGTGCGCTACTGGTTTCTCGTGATCCCGGCCTTCCTGCTGGTGACCGGGGCTTTTCTGCTAGCGGATCGGGTGCCCCAGGGCGTCGTCGGGGTGCGGCTGCCAGGCTTCAGCTCATCCGCGCCGATGCAGGTTATGGGCAGGGTTCGATGCACGACGCCGTCGGACGGACTGGTGCTGGCGGGCGTGCGCCCCGCCCGTGTTTCATTGGCTCCCGGCTGAGGTCGCCTGGGCCCGGCCGGCGTGCTTGCCGCGGTAGAGGGCCTCGTCGGCTCTCTGGATGAGGCTCGTCGCGGTTTCCTCGGGAGCAGTGCTGGCGGCGACGCCGATGGTGACGGTGGGGGTCTGCGGTTCGGCCATGGCGGCGCGGTTGATCAGGTCGCAGAGACGGGTGGCGATCTGGTTGGCATCGGCCTCGGCAGTGTCAGGCAGCACGGCGAGGAACTCGTCGCCGGCGTAGCGGCCCAGGGTGTCTTCCTGGCGCAGCAGGCCCCGCATCCGGTCGGCGAGCCAGATCAGCGCTCGGTCGCCGGCCGTGTGGCCGAAGCGGTCGTTGATGGACTTGAAGCGGTCCACGTCGATGAGCAGCACGCTGACCGGCGTGCCCAGCAGGCGCTTCGATGCCAGGGCCTCGGTGAGGTTGGTTTCAATGGCTCGGCGGTTGGGGAGCTGGGTGAGGGCGTCCCGCCGGGCTTCGTCCACCAGATCCTGGCGCCGGGACTCGAAGCGGGCCGCCATGGCGTTGAGATAGCGGCTGACGTCGGCCAGCTCGTCGCCGCCCTGTTCGTCGACGCGAATCGTCAGGTCCCCAGCGCCCAGTCGGCGTACCGCCCGGCTCAGCTCCCCGGCGGGTCGGACGATGGAATGGACGATCCCGCCCAGCAGCAGCATGGAGATGAACAGGGTGGCGGCCCAGGCGGCGAGGAGTGTGTGGATGAGTCGCCCCTCACTGCGCTTCGCCGCCATGATCCGGTGCCGCACCGCCTGGGCCAGGTGGGTGCGCGCCCGCTGTACGTCGTCCAGGGCCCGCCGGAGCTGGTCTCGCGCATTGACGGGCGTGCCGGCATCGGTGTCCAGGTGCAGCGACGTCACGCGCTCCACCAGCCGGGCAATGGTGGGGCGGGCGGACTGCCAGGCCGACTGTGCGTCCTTCACGGCGCCGGCGGGGAGGTCCCGGTCGCCCCGCCCGCTGCGCAGCTGGGTGAAGGCGCGATCGATGGACGTCGTGAGACTACCGAAATCCGGGACGGACTCGCCGCTCTCCGCCTCCAGATCGTCGGTCAACGCCCGCTGCAGGTCATACTGCAGCGTGGCGATGGGGACGAGGGTGTCCACGGCCTCATCCACGGCGCGTTGCATGTGCGTTTCTTCGCGCTGCAGCGCGATCACGGTGACCGCGATGAGCACGGTCGTCGGTACCGCGAGCGTCAGCACGGCAATGGTGGCCCGTTTCGCCACGTTCATGCGTCGCAGGGTCCGGTAGAGCCACATGTGAGCAGGTCGTCCCTTCCGGGCGTTGAAGCAGGCCGCCCACTGTAAGGTCTGGACGGAGCCGGCGCCATGGTACGTGTCTCAAAGCCTGCCTTTGAACCACCGCAGGGTGGTGGCATATTCACCCCGCGATCCGGCGTGCCTCGGCTCTCGCAATTTCCAGCGGCTGAAGCTATCGTGCTGAGTTCGCCGACCGTGCGGCCGGCGATCGACGCGATCGAGGGGGCAGCGAAACGGTATGTCGAGCGCGGTACATCAACGTCCGAATCCCGTCCTGATGGTGGTCACGGGCATGCTCACGACCCTGGTTGTCATCGTGTTCGCGCGGGTGGCGTTCGGCCTGATCTTGCCGGCCATGCGGAACGGGCTTGGCCTGAGCTATCAGCAGGCCGGCACTCTGGGTACGGTGACGGCGCTGGGCTACCTGGCGTTCGTGCTGGTGGGCGGCATGGCCTCGGCCCGCTGGGGCGGGCGGAACACGGTCATGTTCGGCGTGGGCTCGGTGACCCTCGGCTTCGCCGGGCTGAGCGTGGCGCACAGCTTTGCGCTGGTTGTGCTGCTCATGGCGCTGCTCGGTTTCGGCACGGCCTTCACCTTTGCGCCCATGGTGTCGCTGCTGGCCACCTGGTACCCGGAGCGGCGCGGCATGGTGATCGGCTTCCTGACCAGCGGAGTGGGCCTGGGCATGCTGGTGGTGGGCTTCCTGGTGCCCTGGCTGCACGAGATCTACGGCGAGCTGGGCTGGCGGGTGGCCTGGGGCGTGTTCGCGGTCGTCGGCACCGTGGTGGTCGCGCTGGTGGCGCTATTCGTCCGCAATCCCCCGACGGTGGATCTGGCGGAAGGGGAGCTGCCGCCGTCGGCGGACAAGTGGGCGGTGTACACCAACTCGCGGGTGCTCACCGTGGCCACGGTCTACGGGATCGTCGGGCTGACCTACATCGTCCAGGCGGTGTTCATGGTGAGCTTCATGGTGGAGTCCGGCTTTTCCGGTGAGGTGGCCGGCCATCTGGTGTCCATGAGCGGCCTGATCTCCGTGGGCAGCAGTCCGCTGTGGGGCGTCGTCTCCGACCGCATCGGCCGCGGGCGGGCGCTGATGGCGGCCATGACCCTGGTGACCGCGGGCATGGGCCTGCCGGTGCTGGATCAGAGCCTGCCCGTATTCGTGACCCACTACCTGCTGATGGGCTCCTCGGTGAGCGGCATGTTCGCCATGGTCCAGGCGGCAGGGACCGAGCAGGTGCCGCCGCGCTATGTGCCCATCGCCTTCAGCTTCGTGACCATGTTCTTCGCCGGCGGCCAGCTGGTGGGGCCCGCCGTGGCCGGCTGGCTCATCGATCACACCGGTGACTTCCGGGTCGCCTTCGGGGCCACGTGCGCCACCCTCGCGGTGGGCGTGTACCTGACCAAGCGGATTCGCCACTTCCCGCGGGAGCCGGCAGCCATCGCCGCCGCGGCGGCGGTGTCGGAACGGGCCTGCTGAGGCAGCGAGGGCCTGGCCATGGAGTGGCAGAGCATCCTGCTGTTCGTGCTGGGGCTGGGGCTGCTGGTGGGCGGTGCCTCGCTGCTGGTTGACGGTGCAGCCCGGCTGGCGGCGGCGGCAGGGGTTGCGCCGCTGGTGATCGGTCTGACGGTGGTCGCCTTCGGCACCAGCGCCCCGGAGCTGGCCGTGAGCGTGCGATCGGCCTGCTGCAGCCGGCGCTCGATTTCATGACGGTTGATGAGCCCCGTGAGCTTGTCGTGGGTGGCCTGGTAGGAGAGCGCCTGCACCAAGCGGTGGGCCTCGGAGACGTCCTCCAGCACGGCGAACAGGCGATCGGGTCCCTGACCGGGGCTGCGCACGGTGGACAGCGTGGTCTTGCCCCATATCATCTGGCCGTCGCCGCGTACGTAGCGCTGCTCGGTTGAGTGGCTCTCCATGTCGCCGGCCGTTAGGCGGCGCAGCTGCCACGGATCGCCAGTGGCGTTATCGGGCTGGATGAGCTCCCGGAGGCTCGATGCCAGCAGCTCGTCCCGCGCTCGGCCGAGAACCTGGCAGAGGCCGCCATGTCGGCGAGGGTGCCGAAGCCGAGCCACAGAATGAGCGAGGATTGGCGGCGTCCGGGATCTTGGAGGGATTTCAGCATGTTTGTTCCGAGACGCGGGAGCGGTACAAGCTCCCAGGCGGTCCTCACGGTGAAGCCGCCGTGCACCCTGCGTACAGCGCGCTTACCGCGACATACAGAAACAGCAGCGGCGGGCGTACGAAACTGGTCACGGAAATGACGCGGCGGTCACGCCCCAGGGAATCGTTCAGCGCTTCCCTGGTATCGGCCTGACATTGAAAAACTGAAGTCCGTGCGCGAACTTGATGAACCGGGACATAGAGCAGCGAGGAGGCGGACATGGCCAACACAGCCTGTTGTCTAGTGGTTGGCGCCGGTCCCGGGCTGGGGCGGGCAGTGGCGGCACGCTTCGCCGAGGCAGGGCTGCACGCGGTGGTGAGTAGCCGCGATGAGGCCCGGTGCGGAGCCGTGGCCGATGCGGTGAGACGGAGCGGGGGCGAGTCGACGGCGGTGCCCTGTGACGCGGCCGACCCGGCCGCCGTCGAGTCCCTGTTCCAGCGGGTGGAGCGTGACCTGGGTATACCCGAGGCCGTGGTCTACAACGCCGGCACGTTCCAGCCCGGGCGCGTGACCGACATCGAGCCGGAGGCGTTCGAGCGCTGCTGGCGGGTGGGCTGCTTCGGCGGCTATTTGGTGGGCCGGCGGGCCGCCCAGGGCATGCTGGGCACCGGCCACGGCACCATCATCTTCACCGGCGCCACGGCCAGCCTGCGCGGCGGTGCCGGCTTCGCCAACCTGGCCGTGGGCAAGTTCGGCCTTCGGGCATTGGCCCAGAGCATGGCGCGGGAGCTGGGCCCGCAGAACATCCACGTGGCCCACAGCATTATCGACGGCCAGATCCTCTCGGAACGGCACGCGGACCTGGCCAGCGAGCGTCCGGAAGACGCCCTGCTGGTGCCGGAGGCCATCGCCGACCAGTACCTGGCCCTGCACCGCCAGCATCGCAGCGCCTGGACCCACGAGCTGGATTTCCGACCCTGGGTGGAGCGCTGGTGACGGCGACCTGCAGGAACGGAAAAGGGTCGTTCAGTCAGTAGCGGCGCATCTGGCCGACGACCACGCCCTGGATCTCGACCCGGTGGGGGGCGTAGATGATGGGCGCCATGGCGCTGTTGGCCGGGTGCAGCACAATGCGGTCCGGGTGCTGCTCGAGCCGTTTCAGGGTGGCCTCGGCGCGGTCGATTAGCGCCACCACCACCTCACCGTTGCGGGCGTGGCTGCGGCGCTCGATCACCACCCAGTCGCCGTCGAAGATGCCGTCCTCGATCATGGAGTCGCCGCGGACCCGCAGCACGAAGCATTCTCCACTGGTGCGCAGCTGCTCGGGAACCCGGATGCGTTCCGGCTGCTCCAGGGCTTCGATGGGTCGGCCAGCGGCAATGGTGCCGGCCAGGGGCAGACTGTCAGGATCCTCCAGCCCGGCCAGGGCCGCCTCGGTGAGGCGGACGCCGCGTTTGCGGCCGTCCATGGGCTCCACCAGGCCGGCGGACACCAGCGCCTGCACCTGCTTGTGCAGGGAGCCGCGCGAGCGCAGGCCGAGCGCTTCGCAGAGCTCGTCGAGGGAGGGTGCGTACTCGTAATCCCGCGCCTGCTCCACGAGGAAGTCCAGGAGCGCCTGCTGGCGGCGGGTCAGTATCTCGGTCATGGCGGCATGGACGCTTGTCCGTTCTCCATACGTTCTATAAATTATCACGGAGAGAACGAAAGGAGAACGTCCATGGTTGAGCCGGCTGCCATTCAATCCAAGCCCGCGCAGGAAGACCCGGTCCGGAGCCTGTCCCGGCGTCTCAAGGGCAAGTACGGCGGGCGCATCACCGGAGAGCTCCGGGTTTCGGCCCGGGAGGGGTGCTACGCGCCGTTCCCGGACGACCTGGACGCCCGGCTGCGGCGGGGGCTGGAGGCCCGCGGGATCAGCCGGATGTACAGCCACCAGCGCCAGGCTTGGGACGCCGTCCGTGCCGGTCGGCACACGGTGGTGGTGACCCCCACGGCCTCGGGCAAGACCCTGTGCTACAACCTTCCGGTGCTGCAGGACGCGCTCGAGGACGGTGCCAAGGCACTGTATTTCTTCCCCACCAAGGCGCTGTCCCAGGACCAGGTAGCGGAGCTCATGGAGCTCAACGAGGCGGGCGGACTGGGCGTCCGTGCCTACACTTTCGACGGCGACACGCCCGGCGACGCCCGGAAGGCGGTGCGCACCCGCGGCGACATCGTGGTCACCAACCCGGACATGCTCCACCAGGGCGTGCTGCCCCATCACACCAAGTGGGCGCAGTTCTTCGAGTCGCTGCGCTACGTGGTCATCGACGAGATGCACACCTACCGGGGCGTGTTCGGCTCCCACGTGGCCAACGTGGTGCGCCGGCTGCGGCGCGTGTGCCGCTTCTACGGTGCGGATCCGGTATTCATCCTCTGCTCGGCGACCATCGCCAACCCGGACGAGCTGGCCGCGGAGCTCATTGGCGAGGAAGTGACGACGATCACCGACAGCGGTGCGCCGGCGGGGGAGAAGCATCTGCTGCTGTGGAACCCGCCGGTGGTCAACGCCGATCTGGGGATCCGCGCCTCGGCCCGCTCCCAGACGACGCGCATTGCCCGGTTGGCGGTGCGCAGCCGGCTCAAGACCATCATCTTCGCCCGCTCCCGGCTGATGGTGGAGGTGCTGACCAAGTACCTGAAAGACGTGTTCGACGGCGACCCCCGCAAGCAGCCCCGAGTGGCGGCGTACCGTGGCGGCTACTTACCCACCGAACGGCGCCGGACCGAGCGAAGCCTGCGCTCCGGCAACCTGGACTGCGTGATCTCCACCTCGGCGCTGGAGCTGGGCGTGGACATCGGCTCGCTGGATGTCTGCGTGCTCAACGGCTATCCGGGGACCATTGCCGCCACCTGGCAGCGGCTGGGCCGGGCGGGGCGTCGCGAGCGGGCGGCGCTGGGGGTGCTGGTGGCGACGAGCCAGCCGCTCGACCAGTACATCGTCCGCAACCCCGACTTCTTCCTGGGCGCGTCGCCGGAGCACGCGCGCATCGCCCCGGACCAGCTGCTGATCCTGCTGGACCATGTGCGCTGCGCCGCCTTCGAGCTGCCGTTTCGGCAGGGGGAGCGTTTCGGGGGTGAGGATCTGGAAGCGCTGCTCGGCTACCTGGAGGAGCAGGGCGTGCTGCACCGGGAGTCCGACCAGTGGCACTGGACCGAGGACAGCTATCCGGCCAACAGCGTCAGCCTGCGCTCGGTGGCGGAGGGCAACTTCGTGGTGGTGGACGCCACCGACGGCGGCCGGCGGATCATCGCCGAGGTGGACTATTCCAGCGCCGCCGAAACCCTGTACGAGGGCGCCATCTACATGGTCCAGTCGAGCCCCTACCAGGTGGAGAGCCTGGACTGGGAGGGCCGCAAGGCTTACGTGCGCCAGACCCGGGTGGACTACTACACCGACGCCATCGACTACACGCGGCTGAAGATCCTGGAGCGTTTCGAAGGGGCGGCCGGCCGCCGGGCCGAGGCGACCTGCGGGGAGGTGCACCTGGTGCGGCGCATCGCAGGCTACAAGAAAATCCGCTACTACACCCACGAGAACATCGGCTTCGGCAACATCCACCTGCCGGATCAGGAGATGCACACCACCGCCGTGTGGTGGCAGATCCAACCCAGCAGCCTGAAGCAGGCCTTCGCCAGCCGGCAACAGGCCCTCGACGGCTTTCTCGGCGCCGGCTATGCGATGCACCACGTAGCCGCGCTGCGCACTATGGCCGAGCCTCACGACCTGGGACGTGCCGTGGGCGACGGCGACGCCCGCTGGTTCGCGACGGTGGGTGCCTCAGGGCGGGGGCAGATGCGCAGCCTGGACGGCGGCGAGTTGGACCCGGAACAGGAGGCGCGATTCCGCCCGGCGGTGTTCCTTTATGACAACTATCCGGGCGGGGTCGGACTGTCCGCACCGCTGTTCGAGCAGCGCCGGGCCGTGACCGCCGGCGCCCGGGAAATGATTCGGGCCTGCGAGTGCGAGTACGGCTGTCCGGCCTGCGTGGGGCCCATCCTGGCCTCGGAAGAGGTCCGCGGCTTCTCGCCCAAGATGGCGGCCGTGAGCGTACTGGAGCTGTTGGACGATGAGTCAGCTCAAGGCACGCATTGAGGCACTGAAGCGCCAGAGCGGCCAGGACGCGGGGGGCGAAGGTCCCCAGGCCGCGCTGGATGAGCTGAACCGGCGACTGGAGCGGCTGCGCTGCGGCATGGAAGCGCCCGCAGCCGTGGCCGGCCGCCCCGACCCGGAAGCGCTCGCCGCGCGGGTCGGCGGCGAGCTCCATCCCGAGGGCTACATTACCGTGGAGACGCTATGGCCGGCCGGGATGCCCTACGGCAATTGGCGGATGGGCGGCTGGCAGGACACGGTGCGGTATCTCCCCGGGGCCACGGGGCGGCCCGTATCGGAGTGGGTGTTCGTGGACACGGAGACGTCCGGTCTGGCTGGGGGGGCCGGTACCGTCCCGTTTCTTATCGGCATGGCCCGCCACGAGCCGGAGGGACTGCGCGTGCGGCAATATCTGCTGGGGCGGTTCGGGGCGGAGCGGGCCATGCTGTCAGCCTGCCTGCCCCGACTGGAGCAGGGCGCCGGATTGGTGAGCTACAACGGGAAGACCTTCGATCTGCCATTGTTGCGGGACAGGCTGCGGCTGCAGGGTGTGGCGCGGGGTTTGGAGCGGGGTTTGGAGCGGTCGTGCCACCTCGATCTGCTGCATGCCGCGCGGCGCGCCTTCGGCGGCATTTGGGCCGACTGCCGGCTCGGGACCCTGGAGCAGCGTCTGCTGGGCTTCCGCCGACACGACGATCTGCCGGGGGCGGAAGTGCCCGCGGTCTGGTTCGAATACCTGCACCGCGGCCGGACGGAGCGGATGGCGGCGGTGCTGGCCCACAACCGGGACGACCTGGTTTCCCTGGCACTGGCGCTGCCGGCGCTGGACGCCGTCTACGGGGACCCGCTGGCGGCAGGTGCCGACGTGCGCCAGGTTGCGGCCTGCCATCGGCGCAGCGGGCGCGGCGACCAGGCGCTGACACTCCTGGAGACCGCAGAAGCCGGCCTGAATGACGCGGGGCGGCTCGATCTCGCGGAGCATCTGCGGCGAGTGGGACGCTGGGAGAAAGCGTGTGCGATCTGGGAGGAGCAGGCCGGCCGCGGCTGTATGTACTCCATGGAGCGCCTGGCCAAGTACCATGAGCACGTCCGACGCGACTGGCTGCGGGCCCTGGCGTTTGCCGTGCGGCTGCCACCCGGAGGTGAAAGGAACCGGCGCGTCGAGCGGCTGCAGGCCAGGCTGGGAACCCAGGAGCCGTTGTCTTTGTCTTGTTGATCAGTTGGTAAGCCTGGGTGGAAGGCCTATCATCACGGGTAGCCGTGCTCGCAGAGGTGAAGTCATGGCAACGCTCCGGATAAGCGTGACCTGAGCTCTGGGAGGACGGCGCGGGTCGCGGGTGGTTCCGCAACCGTGTTGCGCGGTTGCAGGAGCCGCCCACGGAGAAGGCCGCCACAGGAGGTTGAACCGGGCACGATGGAGTTCAAAGACTACTACGCCATACTCGGCGTCGGCCGGGATGCTTCCCAGGACGAGATCAAGCGGGCCTACCGCAAGCTCGCGCGCAAATACCACCCCGACGTCAGCAAAGAGCCGGACGCCGAGGATCGCTTCAAGGAGATCGGGGAGGCCTACGAGGTCCTCAAGGACCCGGAAAAGCGCAAGGCCTACGACCAGCTCGGCCGCGGTTATCACCAGGGCGAGGACTTCCGCCCGCCGCCGGGCTGGGAACCGGGATTCGAGTTTTCCGGCGGCGGGTTCACCGACGCGGGCGAGTTCAGTGACTTCTTCGAATCCCTGTTCGGCCGCGGCTTTGGCCGCGGGGCCGGCGGGCGCCGGCAAGGCGCGGGCTTCCGCGTCAGCGGCCACGACGTGGTGGCCCGCGCGGAAATTACGCTGGAGGAGGCCTACAACGGCGGCACCCGGCAGATCACGCTGCCGCGGCACGAGGTGACCGCGGACGGCCGCGTGCGGGAGAGCCAGCAGACGCTGAACGTGCGCATCCCGAAGGGCATCACCGACGGCCAGCGGATCCGCCTGTCGGGGCAGGGCGAGCCGGGCATCGGCGGCGGCCCGCCCGGGGATCTCTACCTGGAGATCCACTTCCGGCCGCACCCGCGATTCCATGTCGAAGGCCGGGATATTTTTCTACACTTACCAGTGGCGCCCTGGGAAGCGGCGCTGGGCGCACAGGTGACCGTCCCGACCCTGGGCGGCGACGTTGGGCTGAAGATACCGGCCGGGTCCCAGACCGGCCGCAAGCTCCGCCTCAAGGCGCGGGGACTCCCGGGAGATCCATCGGGAGACCAATACGTGACCGTCCGCATCGTAGTGCCCAGGCCGGAGACGGACGCCCAACGGGCTCTCTATGAACGCATGGCCCGCGAGATGCCCTTCAACCCCCGAAAGGATCTGTAACCATGACGAGAGAGCTAACGGTAGTCAGTGGCATGGTCTTGGACCGGCGGGTCGTGTTCACCCTGGGCGAGCTCTCCCGCGCCTGCAGTATCAGCGCCGAGGTGCTGATCGACATGGTCGAGGAGGGCGTGGTGGAGCCCATCGGCGAGGATCCGACCCAGTGGCGGTTTCCCGGCGACGCCGTGGCGCGCGTGCAGACGGCACTGCGCCTGTCGGAGGATCTGCGCGTCAACCTGGCCGGCGCCGCGTTGGCCCTGGACCTGATGGACGAGCTCAACGAGCTGCGTCAGCGGGGACGGCGGGCGGGCCTCTACGAACAGGAGCAGGGCTGAACCATGGCGGCGTTCGATGAGCTGCGTGACGGTCTGGGCCGGGCCTGGGACAGCCTGACGGAAGGCTGGCGGCAGCTGCGCGAGCGTGCCGATCACGCACTGACGCGATTCCGTACCAGCCGCGAACGGGAAGGCGTGGAGACGGGCTTCCAACGGTTCGTCGAGGCAGCCCCCTCCTGGGCGGTGCTGCCGGTGGAGGTCAGCGAGCACTGCGACAACCTGGAGATAAGGCTGGAAGTGCCCGGCATGGAGCCCGATGGTTTCGACGTCTATATCCAGGGGGACTACCTGGTGGTGAGCGGCGAGAAGCAGGTGGAGCGCGATGCCACCCAGGGCCGCTATTACGTCATGGAGCGCGCCTACGGCCGTTTCGAGCGGGCGGTGCCGCTGCCGGCGCAGGTGGACGAGTCCAAGGCGCGGGCGCGCTACAAGCGCGGTGTGCTGAGAATTACGCTGCCCATGCGGAAACATGGTGGCCAGGGGCGGGTAAGCGTCAAGGGCCGTTAGCGCCGGCCGCTCTCAAGGCCAGCCCGCCAAACCGGCCTCCCCGGCTACGGGTCTCCCGCAGTTTTTCGATTGGCTGCGGCAGGCGGGCGAAGTGCATGGAAGGGGCGTCCTCGCCGCGATTCGACACCCCACTCCGCTTCCGCGGCAACCGCCGTCAGGGCATCACCACCACCGGCGTATCCACGTCGTCCAGCAGGAACCGGCCCAGTGGCGAGCGCATGGCCGGGCTGTCCCGCTGCATCACCAGGACCTGGCCTTTTTCGCGGCGCAGGGCGGCCAGCAAGGAAGCGGCGTCTTCGTTCGCCAGGCCGTGAAAACGCAAGGACACGCCATGGGCGTGCGCCCATTCGCGGGCGCTGTTCATCAGCGTTTCGTGGCGTTCGACCGTGCCCGGAGGCAGCAGGAGCACCAGCGGCTGCCCCACGTCGCGGGCCATGGCCGCGGCCAGGGCCAGGCTCCGCCGGCCGTGCTCGGTGTTGGCGTACAGTACCACCACGGCCTGGTGCTCCTCGAGTGTCCGCTCGCCGACGAACATCACCGAGCAGGTGGCGCCCTGAGCGATCCGACCTTCCCGGTCCGACAGCCGTGAACCGCCGCGCCGGCTGCCGCCGGTGCGGGCGACCACCAGCAGGTCCTCCGGCGTGGTGTTGCCCAGCGCTTCCCGTTCCACGTCGCCGCGGCTGACGCGGAAGCTGGAGCGTACCGAAAGGCGGTCGCTGAGCCGCTGCAGCAGCTGCCGGGCGTGTTCGGCCTGGGTCTGCAGCCGTCGCTCGATCTCCCGGCTGTCCAGGGGGCGGGCGGTGGCGGAGGTCAGCCCGATCTCCCGCGCAAACGGGAGGCCGGCCGAGCGCAGCAGGTTCACGTCCTCGACGAACAGGGCCTGCAGCTCCGCGCCGCGTCGCGCCGCCATGCGCGCCGCCGCTTCCAGGGCCGCGTTACTGTCGCTGGTGTCGTTAACCAGCACTATGATCCGGCGGATTACCCGCTCGTCGTTCTCACTCATCGTTGCCGTCATCCGCGGAGGCCTTGCCGCTGCCTCCGTTGCTGCCATTGTCCTTGCCGCTGGGGCTCTCGCGCCGGTGGAGTCTGGCAAGCTCCTGGAGTCGCTCGTCGACGAGACGATTCACGGAGCTTTCCGGGAAATCGCCCCTGTCGTCGCGCTCGCCGGCGGGCTTCCCCATCAGCAGCTCGATGGCATCGTCCACCTGCTCCAGCGGGTAGATGTGAAACCGGCCTTCGGTCACCGCCTGGCGGATGTCGCGCCGTAGCATCAAGTGGGGTACGTTGCTGGCCGGCAGGAGCACGCCCTGGCGGCCCGTCAGGCCCCGTTCCCTGCAGACGTCGAAGAAGCCTTCGATCTTCTCGTTGACGCCGCCCACGGCCTGCACGCGGCCGTGCTGGTTGAGCGAGCCCGTACAGGCCAGGGACTGGTTGATGGGCAGGCGGGACAGGGCCGAGAGCAGGACGCAGAACTCAGCGACCGACGCGCTGTCGCCGTCCACCATGCCGTAGGACTGCTCGAAAGCGATGCTGGCGGTCAGCGAAAGGGGCTGATCCTTGGCGTAGCGTGAGCCGAGCAGATTCGAGAGGATCATCATGCCCTTGGAGTGGATGTTGCCGCCGAGCTTGGCCTCGCGCTCGATGTCCACCATGTGGCCGCGGCCCAGACGGGCCGTGGCGGTGATCCGTGTCGGACGTCCGAATGCGAAGTTGCCCAGCTGCATCACCGACAGGCCGTTGATCTGGGCCTCCGCCTCGCCGTCCGTGTCCACCAGTATGATATCGCGTTGGATGGCGCGGTCCATGCGTTCGCGGATGCGGCTCGCCCGGTAGATCTGGTGGTCGATGGCCTGCTGGATGTGTTCGGCGTTGATGACCTCGGAGGGGGCCCGGCCGGCCCAGTAGTCGGCCTCGGTGAGCAGGTCGCCGATCTGGCGGTTGTGGGTGGTCAGGCGCTCGCTGTCCTCCAACGTCCGGCTGCCGTGCTCGATCACCCGGGCCACGCCCGTCTTGTCGAGGGCTCGGATGTTCTCGCGGCGCGCCATGGTGGCGATCATCCGGGCGTAGAGCCGGCTGCTTTCGTCGTTGCGTTCCAGGTCTTCCTCGAAGTCCGCCTGCACCTTGAACAGGTCCAGGAAATCCGGGTCGTAGGCGGAGAGCAGGTAGTAGAGCATGCGGTCGCCGAGCAGCACGACTTTGACGTCGAGCGGCACCGGCTCGGGCGCCAGCGACACCGTGCTTATCATGCTGTAGAGCTGCTCCAGGGACTCGATCTTGACCTGGCGGGAGAGCAGGGAGCGCTTGAGACCTTCCCACGCCAGCGGCTGCATCAGCAGCTTGCGGACGTCGAGGATCAGATAGCCGCCGTTGGCCCGATGCAGGGCGCCGTTGTTGATCAGCCGGAAATCGGTCAGCAGGGCACCCTGGTGCACATGGTGCTCGACGCGCCCGAGCAGGTGCTGATAGGTGGGCAGATCTTCGTAGACGACCGGGGCGCCGTCGTGCTGGTCGTGTTCCACAAGCACGTTGGCATGGTAGCGGGACATGAGCTGCTCCATCGCCTGGGCCCACTGCTGGCCCTGATTGCCCAGCGAGTCCACGTTCTCGATGACGTCCTGCTTGATGGCGTCCAGATGCTCCAGCACCCGGGGATGATCGTCGTAGCGGTCCTTGAACTCCTGTATCGCGTGGCCGACGGCGAACTCCGCCATCTCCTCGTTGAGCTTGCGCACCCGCTCCTGAACCTCCTTGCGCATCTTGGGTATCTGCTGAATGGCGGCCTGGAGTTTTTCCTGGAGCTCCTCCACCGCCTTCTCCAGCCGCTCGCGTGCTTCCTTGTCAAGGCCGTGGAACTCCTCGGGCTCCATGACCTCGCCGTTGTCCTTCTTGGGCGCGAAGGTGAATCCGCCCTGGGTCTGGATCAGGGCGATGCCCTGCTGCTCGGCCTCGTGCTGGATCTCGCGGATGGCCTCCTGCTGCCGGCGGTTGAGCTCCTGGTGGAGCTCGCGGGCGCGCTGCTGGTACTCATCGCTCTCGAAGGTGGCCGGGATGGCGGTGCGCAGCTCCGAAACGAGCTGCTCCAGGTCCTTGCGCAGCTTCTCGCCCCAGCCGGCCGGCAGGTTGATCAGCCGCGGCTCGTTGGGGCGCTGGAAGTTGTGCACGTAGCAGAGATCGTCGGGTACCGGCTCCTCGACGGCCCGTTCCTTGAGATAGCGCTTGACCACCTCGTATTTGCCGGCACCATCCGGGCCCAACACGAACAGGTTGTAGCCGGCCGAGCGCATGCCGGTGCCGAAGCGCAAGGCTTCTATTGCGCGGTCCTGACCAACGATCTGGTCGAGCTCCTCCACCTCGTCGGTGGTCTCGAACCCCAGGGAATCGGGATCGCAGGATCGGAACACTTGGTCGGCGGTCAGTGGCTGAGGCTTGGGCATAAGATTCTCTCGTGTCCGTGACTGTCGTTTGCCAGGGCGTGTTCGAGGGAAGGGTCGGGAAGCACGGAACGCTTCGCGCCTGGGAGTCCCTGGGGCGTGCCGGAGCGTTGCGGAATCTGTTCAGTGCTTGCCCAGTCTTTCCCTGCCGCAGTTACACGTTTCCGTATTAGTGGCTGCCGCCGCTCTACACAAGAGTGCATCGGCGAATCGGGCGGTTTCCGATTGGCGGAAACTCATTCTGCAATTCTTGACGCGTTCCCGATTGCGTGACAGTTTTCACGTGCTTTTCCCGGCGGGCGCCGAACACCGCAGCGCTCCCCGGCGTGCCCCGTGACGCGGCGGTGGAACGACGCCGTCGGCGGCGGCGTCAGGACCGGTAGAAAAGCCGTCCTCTACGGCATCGACCGCTGAACCCGGGCACGGTTCAAGTTCCCTTGCGCGCGAGGAGGTATTCAGTGTTCGACCGTCACTACCAGGTCTGGCCAGAAGGTTTGCCGCATCACCTCACCATCCCGGAGACGAACCTCTGCACCAATCTCGAGGTCTCGGCCCGCCGCTACCCGAATCACGACGCCATCATCTTTTACGATACCCGGATCACCTACCGCCAGCTCGACGAGGAAGTGGAAGCCCTCGCCGGCTATCTCCGGCATCTCGGCGTGGGTCGGGGCGACCGGGTGCTGCTCGACATGCAGAACGCGCCACAGTTCGTCATCGCCTATTATGCCGTGCTGCGGGCGGAGGCGGTGGTGATCCCGATCAATCCCATGAACCGCACTGCCGAGCTGCGTCATTACGTGCAGGACACCGGGGCGAACGTCGCCGTCTGCGGCCAGGAGCTGTATGCGTTCATGGAGCCCCTGCTGGACGATTCGGGGCTGCGCCACGTCGTGGTTGCCGCTTATGGGGATTATGTGCGCGAGCCGACCGACCTGACGCTTCCGGACGCCGTGGCCGCCCCTCGCCAGCACATCGAGGGCGCTCACGTTACGCTGTGGACGGACGCGCTCAGCGCGGGTCACCGGCCCGGGCCTTCGACAGCCGGGCCGGACCAGTACGCCGTGTTCGTCTATAGCTCGGGTACCACCGGGGCCCCGAAGGGCTGCGTGCATACCCATCGCTCCGTGATGGCACCCTGCGTGGGCGGGACTTACTGGGTGACGTCCACGCCAGAGGACGTCAATCTGGTCTCGTTGCCGCTGTTCCACGTCACCGGCATGCAGACCGGGATGAACGGCTCGATCTTCGTCGGCTGCACCATGGTGATCATGACCCGCTGGGATCGGCGCACGGCCGCCGAGATGATCCAGCGTTACCGGGTCACGGCCTGGCGGAATATCGTCACCATGGCCATCGACATGCTCTCCGATCCCGAGATCCGCAGCTACGATCTGTCCAGCCTCAGGGGCATCGGAGGCGGCGGAGCGGCCATGCCCGAGGCCGTCGAGTCCAAGCTCTTCGACATGACGGGGTTGCGCTACATGGAGGGCTACGGGCTGTCGGAGACCATGGCCACCACCCACGTCAACCCGCCGGACGCGCCCAAACCGCAGTGCCTGGGTATTCCCTGCTTCGACGTGGACTCAAGGGTGATCGACCCCGAAAGCCGGGCCGAGCTCGGTCCCGGGGAGGTGGGGGAGATCATCATCAACGGGCCGCAGGTGTTCCAGGGGTACTGGAACCGCCCCCAGGAAACGGAGGCGGCGTTCCTGGATCTGGACGGCAAGCGCTTTTTCCGCACCGGCGACCTGGGTTATTACGACGAGGAGGGTTACTTCTTCCTGGTCGATCGCCTCAAGCGCATGATCAACGCCTCCGGCTTCAAGGTCTGGCCGTCGGAGGTGGAGTCGTTGATGTTCGATCACCCGGCCATCCAGGAAGTTTGCGTCATTTCGGCTCCGCACGCCCGCCGGGGCGAGACCGTCAAGGCCTACGTGGCGCTGGAGCAGGGGCAGCGGGGCACGGTCACCGAGCAGGAGATCCTCGACTGGTGCCGCGACAACATGTCGCACTACAAGTGCCCGCAGGAAGTCGCGTTCGTCGACACGCTCCCCCACACGCCGACGGGGAAGCTCAACTGGCGCCAGCTCCAGGAGCGGGAGTGGGAGCAGGCGTGAGGTCCGGTTGGCGCCGGCCGACGGTGCCCGGCGTCCAGTCTGCCGAATGCCGGATCCGGCCGCCTCGATGGGCGGCCGTCCCACGCCGTATATTCCGCGTAGCGAAAACGGGTTCCGATTTCGTTGACAGTCCCCGGACGCCGTGCCAGATTCTTGGCGCGAGGGAAGCGCGGAACGGATCCCCGCAGGCTGCGGGTGCGGACCGTGCCGTCCTTCCCTCGGTTCCACGCCACTGTTGGCGGCGGCCCGGAGCGCCGACTGCCTCAGCCTTTCGGTTGCTGCCCGGAGCGGGGCCTGGCGGGATGAGGCGTCGCTATCGTCTAGACTGATGAAACAAAACCCCGGCGTGTCTCGTCCCGAGGCCGCCCGCGGCCCGCATGATGCGCCAACCGCACCACGAATCACTCAATCCGGAGGACAGGAACGCCATGCTAAACCTCAAAGACCAGTCACTGCTGCGCGATGCCGGCTACGTCGCCGGCGAATGGGTCGCCGCCGAGAGCGGCAAGCAGTTCGACGTGCTCAATCCGGCCAGCGGCGAGAAGATCGGTGCCGTGCCGGATATGGGGGCCAAGGACGCGGCCAGGGCCGTCGCGGCCGCCGAGGGGGCATGGGGCGAGTGGCGCAGCATGCCGGCCAAGAAACGCGCCAAGGTGATGCGCGCCTGGTTCGACCTGATCAAGGCCAATGCCGCCGATCTGGCGCTCATCATGACGTCCGAGCAGGGCAAGCCCACCCGCGAGGCCATGGGCGAAATCCTGCAGGGCGCTTCCTTCGTCGAATGGTTTGCCGAGGAGGCCAAGCGTGTCGAAGGCGACATCCTCGTACCCCAGGCCGGCGACCGCCGGGAGTTCGTACTGAAGCAGCCGGTGGGTGTGGTTGCGGCGATTACACCCTGGAACTTCCCCAGCTCCATGATCACGCGCAAGCTGTCACCGGCGCTGGCTGCGGGCTGCCCGGTGGTCCTCAAACCGGCCGAGGACACTCCGCTGTCCGCCCTGGCCCTGGCGGAGCTGGCCGACCGCGCCGGCTTCCCCAAGGGTGTGGTCAACATCCTGCCGGCCAGCCACGGGGCCGAAGTGGGACAGGAATTCACCAGCAACCCAACGGTCCGCAAGCTGTCTTTCACCGGTTCCACAGCCGTGGGCAAGCTGCTGATGGCTCAGTGCGCGGACACGGTCAAGAAGGTGAGTCTGGAGCTGGGCGGCAACGCGCCGTTCATCGTCTTCGATGACGCCGACATCAAGGCCGCGCTGTCGGGCGCCATGACCATGAAGTTCATCAATGCCGGTCAGACCTGCATCTGCGCCAACCGAATCCTGGTGCAGGACGGCATCTACGATCGCTTCGCCGAGGAGATGCAGAAGGCAGCCCAGGGGCTCAACGTGGGTAACGGCGCCGAGGAAGGTGTCACGATGGGTCCGCTGATCAACCAGAAAGCACTCGACAAGGTCGAGGGGCTGGTGGCGGACGCCGTGGACCGGGGCGCCACGGTGGCCCAGGGCGGCCAGCGCCATGCCCTGGGGCAGACCTTCTATGAGCCCACGGTGCTGACCGAGGTCAATCCGCAGATGCAGTGCTTCTCCAATGAGATCTTCGGTCCGGTTGCGGGCCTGTTCCGTTTCTCCTCGGAAGAAGAGGCGATCAAGCTGGCCAACGATACCCCGTACGGCCTGGCCGCGTACTTCTACACCCGCGACATGTCCCGGCTGTGGCGTGTGGGCGAGGCGCTGGAGTACGGCATGGTCGGCGCCAACGAGGCCAGGTTCACCTCGGAGATCATGCCCTTCGGCGGCGTGAAGGAGTCGGGGATCGGGCGCGAAGGCTCGAAGTACGGCATCGAGGAGTACCTCGAGCCCAAATACCTGTGCATGGGCGGTATCTGAAATGATGCGGCGGCCGGCCCCTGCCGGCCGCTGCGGGCGGTACACATGTTGGGCGGCGGCATCTCAGGCGCGCCCATCTCTGCAATTGCGATAGGAGGCATCATGAGCGAGGTCGTCAGTTACGAGCTGCGCGACGGGATCGGTGTCATCTCCGTGAACTATCCCCCCGTCAATGCGCTGGGCAAGGACGTGCGCGCCGGTCTGAAGGAGGCTGTCGAGCGGGGTGCCACGGATTCGGGCGCGCAGGCGCTGGTAGTGATGGGCGGCGGGCGGACTTTCCCCGCCGGTGCCGACATCCGCGAGTTCGGCAAGCCGCCGCAGGGACCGGGCCTCGCGGAAGTCATCGATGCCTACGAACAGTCCGAGAAGCTGGTGGTCGCCGCCATTCATGGCACCGCCCTGGGCGGCGGGCTGGAGGTCGCGCTGGGCTGCGACTACCGCCTCGCGCTGGATTCCGCCAGGGTGGGTCTGCCGGAAGTGAAGCTCGGGCTGCTGCCTGGCGCCGGCGGCACCCAGCGCCTGCCGCGGCTCATCGGCGCCGACGCCGCGCTGCCGATCATCGCCGAAGGCAACCATATCCCGGCCGCCAAAGCCAAATCCCTGGGCATCGTCGACGATGTGGTTCAGGGGGATCTGGCGGAGCAGGCCGTGGCCTATGCCAAGAAGCTGGTCGCCGACAACGCGCCCCGGCGCCCGGTGAGCGCCATGGAGGTCAAGATCAGCGATCCCCAGGTGTTCGAGAACTACGAAAAGAGCATCGCCCGCAAGCAGCGCGGCTTCCTCGCTCCGTTTCACTGCATCAAGTGCGTGAAGGCCGCCACGGAGCTGCCCTTCGCCGAGGGCATGAAGCGCGAGCGGGAGCTGTTCACCGAGCTGATGGGCTCACCCCAGTCCAAGGCCCAGCGGCATGTGTTCTTCGCCGAGCGCGAGGTGGCTCGGGTGCCGGGCATCGGCAAGGACACGCCCAAGCGGGACATCAAGAGCGTCGCCATCATCGGCGCCGGCACCATGGGCGGCGGGATCGCCATGAACTTCGCCAATGCCGGTATCCCCGTGAAGATGCTTGAAGTCAAGGAGGAGGCCCTGGACAAGGGGCTTTCGGTGATCCGCCGCAACTACGAGAACACCGCCAAGAAGGGACGCATCACCCAGGACGACGTGGAGAAGCGCATGGCGCTGATCCAGCCGACCCTGTCCTATGACGACCTCTCGGGCGTGGATCTGGTCATCGAGGCCGTGTTCGAGAGTATGGACATCAAAAAGGAGGTGTTCGGCACGCTGGACCAGGTCTGCAAGGCCGGCGCGATACTGGCCACCAACACGTCGACGCTGGACGTGAACGAGATCGCTGCCGCCACCAGCCGGCCCCAGGACGTCATGGGCATGCACTTCTTCAGCCCGGCCAACGTCATGAAGCTGCTGGAGAACGTGCGCGGGGAGAAAACCGCCGACGACGTCGTGGCCACGGTCATGGATCTGTCCAAGAAGATCGGCAAGGTCGGCGTCTGCGTCGGCGTCTGTGACGGCTTCGTCGGCAACCGCATGCTGCACAAGCGCCAGGCCGAGGCTGGGGCGCTGGTGGCCGCCGGCGCCTCGCCGGAGCAGGTGGACAAGGTGCTCTACGACTTCGGTTTCCCCATGGGGCCATTCGCAATGTCCGACCTGGCCGGACTGGACGTGGGCTACCGTATCCGCCAGGAGCGGCGCAAGGCGGGCGATCCCGAGGCCCAGGAGACCACCTGGCTGGACAAGCTGGCCGAGCAGGGCCGTTACGGCCAGAAGACCGGGGCCGGCGTGTTCAGGTACGAGGAAGGCGATCGTACGCCGCGTCCCGACCCCGAGGTGGCCCGGCTGATCGAGGAGTACCGCGAGGAGAAGGGCATTACCCCGCGCGAGGTGACGGACCAGGAGATCCTGGAGCGCTGCATGTACGTGATGGTCAACGAAGGCGCCAAGATCCTGGAGGAAGGGATTGCCGCGCGGGCCCTGGACGTGGACATCGTCTGGATCTATGGCTACGGATTCCCGGTCTACCGGGGCGGGACCATGTTCTGGGCCGACCAGGTGGGACTCGACGAAATCTGCGACCGGGTCAAGACCTTCGAGCAGGAGATCGGCGGGAAGCAGTGGAAACCGGCGGCGCTGCTCGAGCGACTGGCGAAGGAAGGCAAAGGCTTCCACGACCTCTGAAGCAGCCCGAACCCCGTGCCGGCAACCGGTCCGCCGGCACGGGGTCATCATGGACACCAGCGGCCGCGGCGATGAGCGCGAGTCGCGCGGCAGGAGAATCGGAAATGACCAGAACCGCCAAAGCGGTCGTCTGCCGGGAAGTCAACGCCCCCGTGCAGGTGGAGGAGATCCGGGTGGATCCGCCCAAGCGCGGCGAGATCACCATCAAGATTGCGGCCTGCGGCGTTTGCCACAGCGACCTGTCAGCGACCAACGGGACGCTGCCGCTGCCGCCGCCCCTGATCCTCGGCCACGAAGGCGCGGGCACGGTGGTGGAGGTGGGCGAGGGCGTCACCGACTTCCAGGTCGGTGACGCGGTGCTCAGCTCGTTCGTCTACATGTGCGGCAAATGCCGCAACTGTGTACGCGGGCGCCCGGTGCTCTGCGAGCAGGCCGGCAAGGCGTTCTATCAGCTGCCCGACGGCACGGTCCGCACCCATGACGCCGACGGCGGCGATCTGAACGTCTTTTGCGGCTGCGGCGTCATGGCGGACTACGCCACCCTCCACACCGACAACGCGGTGAAGATCGGCAAGGACGTGCCGCTGGACAAGGCCGCCCTGGTGGGCTGTGCCGTGATGACCGGGGTCGGTGCGGTGATGAACACCGCGGCTCTGGAGCCCGGCTCCAAGGCGGCGGTGTTCGGCGTCGGCGGCGTCGGACTGAACGTGGTGCAGGGCTGCCGGATGGCCGGCGCGGACACCATCGTCGCCGTGGACACCAACGACGGCAAGCTGACCATGGCGCGGGAGTTCGGTGCCACCGACACGGTCAACGCCAAGTCCGAGGAGGACGTGGCCAAGGCCGTCAAGAAGCTGACCGGCGGCGGGGTGGATTACGCTTTCGAGTGCGTCGGCGCCGGCGCCACGGTGGAGCAGGCCTACAACGCGCTCGGCAAGGGCGGCGTGGCCATCGTGCTGGGCGTGGCAGCCGGCAAGGAGCGCACCACCATCAAGACGGTGACCCTGCCGATGGAGGAGCGTACCCTGAAGGGCAGCTGGTTCGGCTCGGCGCGGCCCCAGTACGACTTCCCGCGCATCCTCAACCTCTACCAGCGCGGCCGGCTCAAGCTCGACGAGCTGGTCACGCGTACCTACGGGATCGACGAGGCGCCCCAAGCGTTCGCCGACCTGGAGTCCGGTGCCAACGCCCGCGGCGTCATCGTGTTCGATCAGTGACCGGGCAGACAGGGAGGGGGTGGTGCCCCGTCCCCGTTACAGTCAGCTGTTACGCCGGATGAACTCGAGGCTTTCCCCGGCGATGCGCTCCTTGTCGAAGTCAATGGTGGCCACGTGATAGGAGTTGCCCAGGCGGACCAGGTGCTTGTCCGCTGAGCCGGCCCGCTCCAGGAGGAACGGACCGTTGCGGGGATCGACCACGTGGTCCTCGTCCGACTGGAAGGCCAGCAGGGGCGCGGTAATCCGCGGCAGCAGGTTCTGGGTTACGTAAACCAGGCCGAATAGGTGCTTGATACTGGCCACCGGGATCTGATCGTAGGCCAGCTCGTCGGTGTCCGGGTCCTTGAGATCGGCCCCGATGCCGGGGACATAATCGGGCGCACCCGGCTGCAGGGCCAGACCCGCCATGTCCGGGTTCTCAAGGAACACCGGGGCGTTGATGGGCACCACGCCGTGCACCCGGTCCGGGTAGCTGGCAGCGGCATGCAGCGCCAGCGTCCCGCCCATGGACAGGCCGAGCACGAACAGCGTGGAGCAGCGCGCGGTCATCTCGTGCAGCGCTTCGTGAATGCAGGTGACCCACTGCTCGGCCGTGCTTTCCCGCATGTCCGCCGGGCTGGTGCCGTGACCCGGCAGGCGCGGAATGGAGACGGTATAGCCGCCCTCGCGGGCGAGATACTCGCCAAGGAAACGCATGCTCTGGGGCGAGCCGGTGAAGCCGTGGGAGATCAGGCAGCCGATGTCGCCGCCCTCGGCAAACATCGGCTCCGCGCCGGACAGTATGGGATTGTCAGTCACGATGCCTCCTCGTGAGGTGTTGTTGTCGCAGGCCAGGGATTGCCCAGCTTACCGGGCAGGTTTCCGGCAACCCCGGTTTCAGTTTCGTTCGTAAACAATCATACCGCAACATCGAGGAGAGAGCCGACCATGCTGCTTTATACCTGCAAGACCGCGCCGTCGCCGCGTCGTACCCGCATTTTCATTGCCGAAAAGGGTGTCGACATTTCCATGCAGGAGGTCGATCTGCGCTCAGGCGAGCACTTCTCGGATTCGTTCCGCAGCAAGAATCCCTACGCCACCGTGCCCACCCTGGAGTTGGACGACGGCACCTGCATCGCCGAGAGCGATGCGATAGGCGCCTACCTGGAGGCGGTGTACCCCGACCCGCCGCTGTTCGGCCGCGACGCCAAGGAGCGGGGCCTGGTGGCCATGTGGAACCGGCGCGTGGAGATGGACGGTTATCTGGCGGTGGCGGAAAGCTTCCGCAACAGGGTCTCCGCGTTCAAGGACCGGGCCCTGCCGGGCAAGCACAAGGTGCCCCAGATCGAGGCGCTGGTGGAGCGCGGGGCCCAGCGCTACCGCGACTTCCTCAGCGACCTGGACGAGCGCCTGGGCGAATCGGAGTTCGTCGGCGGCGACGCGTTCTCGGTGGCGGACATCACGGCCATGGTGACCGTGGACTTCGCCGGCATGGCCATCAAGATCGAGCCCAACGAGTCCATGACCAACATCGCCCGCTGGTACCAGGCCGTCAGCAGCCGGCCCAGCGCCAAGGCTTAGTTCTACTCAGGGAAAGGCACGAAGCCCACCTAGCCCCAAGGATGGGGGGCCCACAGCCTTCGATTCCTCGTGATGGTTGCGGACGGGGAACGGCGGGGCCCGTCACGGCGACGCGGGATCGAATCTCTCGGTAGGAGCCCGGCTGTGCCGGGCGATGGGTCGAGGCCACCCGCCGATCGCTCGACGCAGCCGGGCTCCTACGCGGCGTGCTCAGCCCCGGACGATGCTCCGCAGCGCGCTGAGCAGCTTGCCGTTTTGCTCCGGCGTGCCGACGGAGATGCGCAGCCGGTCGCGCAGCCGCGGTTGGTCGAAGTAGCGCACGATAATGTCTTGCGCCTTCAGGGCCCGGTAGATCGCCTCGGCGCCGCCGCCGACCCCTTCCGGAATCTGGGCGAGGAGGAAGTTCGATTCGCTGGGCGCACACGGCAGGCCGAGAGACTCCAGCTCCGCCGCCAGCGCAGACCGGCTTTGCCGCACGGCGGCCCAGGTTTCGGCGGCCTCGGCGCGATGCTCGACGGCGGCGATGGCGGCACGTTCGGCGATGGCGTCCACGCTGTAGCTGTCGCGCGTTTTTTCCGCTATCGGTGCGATGAGGTCTGCCGCCCCGACGCCGTAACCGAAGCGCAGCCCGGCCAGGGAGTAGCCCTTGCTCAGGGTGCGCAGGACGAGGAGGTTGTCGTGTGCGCGGATGAGTGGGAGGGTGTCGTGGCCCCTGACCGGGTCCACGAAGTCGACGTAGGCCTCGTCCACCAGCAGCACCCCGTCCAGCGCGGCGGCGAGCGCTGCTACTTCGTCTGCCGGGTAAAGCGTCCCCGACGGCGCGTGGGGGTTGACGAGGAACGTGAGCTGAACGCCGGCGGCGTTCATGCGCGCCGCGAAATCCTCCGGCAGGGACCAGTCCCGTCGCAGCTCCACGCGCTCCACGGGAGAGCCGTGGATGGCCGCCAGCACCGGATACAGCGAATAGCTGGGCTCCGCCATGCCGACGGGGCGGCCCGGTTCCACGAACGTGGTGATGGCGAGCCGCAGCAGCTCGTCGCCGCCGTTGGTGCACACCAGGTTGTCCGACGCAATGGCGTGGATGCGTGCGGCTGCGGCACGGAAGGCCGCGCTGGTGGGCGACGGATACCGGCGCAGCGTCTCCGCGTCTATGCCGTGCACGGCCTCCAGCACCGCCGCGGCCGGCGGGTACGGATTCTCGTTGGTGTTCAGCTTGATCGGCGCCGTGCTCTGGGGCTGCTCGCCCGGTGCATAGCCCCGCATCCGGCGGATATTGGGTCGCTCGTAGCTCATGGGGACGGGATGCCTCAAAGACCGAGTCCGGCTATGGTAATGAGGAAACCCCAATCTGTCAGTGGTGACGAGGTGAACGTGAACGCTGCACATCCCGTCCGAACGGCCGCCGCGGGGGCGCTGCTGGTCTTGCTGGCCGGCTGTCAGACCGCGCCGCCGGCCGAGAAGGCCGCGAGCTCCCGGGAAACCGAGACGTACCGGTTTCCCGCCGACGCTTACCGTGACATTGCACCGGAGGAGGGCACCGTTTACCGGCTGGACCCGAGGGCATCCACGGTGCGCATTCTGGTCTACCGCGGCGGCACGCTGAGCAAGGTCGGCCATAACCACGTGATCGTGCCCGGCAAGCTGCGGGGCGCCGTTCTGCTGCCACCCGGAGGCTCGGACGGGGCGCGCCTGGATGTCGAGATGCCCCTGGAGAGTCTGCAGGTGGATCCGCCCCGCGCCCGCGGCGACATCGGTGGAAGCTTCTCCGCGCCGGTGGACGATGATGCCCGGCAGGGCACCAGGGAGCACATGCTGGGCAAGGATACGCTGGACGCGCAGAGATTCCCCGTCCTGGGGCTGCGGGTACGCCAGATGGACGGGGAGCTGCCCCGACCCATCCTGCAGGCGGACATTGTCCTCCACGGCCGCAGCCACCGAGTGGCGGTGCCGGCCAGGGTGGAGGTCAGCAGCGGCACCCTGGAAGCCGAGGGACGCTTTGCCGTAAGGCAGACCTGGTTCGGCATCGAGCCGTTCACGGCGCTGGGGGGCGCACTCCGGGTGCAGGACTGGCTGATGGTGGAGTTCGATATCGTCGCCCGCCGGGGGCCGTGATCACAACCCGATCTCACCGCGGATAGCGGGAGTCGCCGGTGCCGGCCTAGGCGCCCCGAAGGTGTTCCACCGCCTCGGGCGGGAGGGTGGCACCGTAGCTCCAGCCGGGGTTGATCACAACGCCCATGGCGTCGCCGACGTTGCTGACAACCCAGGTAAATTCGACGTCCAGGGTGAAAGCGAACTCCGGGAACTGCCGGGTCATGACGGATGCCCGGTCCGGGAATGTGAAAGCGGCGAGGAAGGCCTGCTCGTCCGGTCCCAGCACGACCAGGGGCTCCACGTCCTTGGGAGCGTCTTCCTCCGCCAGGGACTGGTTGATCAGGATGTAGACCTTCGAGCGGGCCAGGTAGCCGAGGAAGTCCGACGAGGAAAGCTCGCCGTTCTGCGCCGCCGCCAACTGTTCTTCCAGAGCGTTGCAGGGTTCCAGCGGCAGGTTTTCTTGCGAATCGTCGTCGTTCATGGATCCCTTCTGGAGTCGGGGATAGACGGGCAGCAGTGTGACACAGCGAACGGGTCCCGGGAACTGCCGTCGCCGTTCTGCGGCCGTGATCGCTACCACAGCCAGGCGGCCCCGCGCACACCGCTGGAATCGCCGTGACGGGGCGGCAGCAGGCGCGTGTCCACGCGATCGGAGAATACGTAGCGGCCCCAGAGCCGCGGCACCGTCTCGTAAAGCGAGGCGATATTCGCGATCCCGCCTCCGAGCACGATCACGTCCGGGTCCAGGATGTTGATCACGCTGGCGAGCCCGCGCGCCATCCGACCCGCGTGCCTGCGCAGCGACGCCCGCGCCGAGGCGTCGCCGTCCGCCGCGCGGCCGGCCAGGGCAACCGCGTCCAGCATCTCCCCCGTATGCCGCCGATGGTCGGCGCTGAGACCGGGACCGCTGACATAGGTCTCCAGGCAGCCGCGGCGGCCGCAGTAGCAGTGAGGTGTCGGCTGGTCGGCCGGAGTGGGCCAGGGCAGCGGGTTGTGTCCCCATTCGCCGGCGATGCCGTTGGGGCCCTGAACCGGGCGGCCGTCGATCACGATGCCGCCGCCGCAGCCGGTACCCACGATGACGCCGAACACCACAGCCGCTCCGAGGCCCGCTCCGTCGACGGCTTCGGACAGCGCAAAGCAGTCGGCATCGTTGGCGATGCGTACCGGGCGCTCCAGGGCCGCCTCCAGATCGGCCTGCAGCGGCTTGTCGTTGAGCGCCGTGGAGTTGCAGTTCTTCATGCGCCCCGTGAGCCGAGAGACGGTGCCGGGGGTGCCGAAGCCGACTCGGGCGCGGACGCCGGTTTCCTTTTCCAGGGCCCGCACGAGCTCGGCCGCGGCGGCAACCGCGGCCTCATACGCTGCCGGCGTTGCCACGCGGCGGCGGGCCTGGATACGCCCGGCCGGATCAAGGGCCACCGCCTCGATCTTGGTTCCGCCCAGATCGACTCCGATCCGCCAGTCCGCGCTCATCGTTCCACCTCTAAGGCAATATTAGCGGAAGGGCAGGAGATCGCCGGCACAGGCGGCACGCCTGGGACGCTAATGTGCCAGTATCTGACTGAGGAAGCGCTGCGCCCGCTCCGTGGTCGGGCTGCTGAAGAAGGTTTGGGGGTCGGCCTGCTCAACGATCTCGCCCTCGTCCATGAACACCACCCGGTCCGCCACCTCTTTGGCGAAGCCCATCTCGTGGGTGACCACCAGCATGGTCATGCCCGACTGGGCCAGCTCGACCATCACGTCCAGCACCTCCTTGATCATCTCCGGATCCAGCGCCGAGGTGGGCTCGTCGAAGAGCATGATGCGCGGCTGCATGGTCAGGGCGCGGGCGATGGCGACGCGCTGCTGCTGGCCGCCCGAGAGCTGTCCGGGGTACTGATGGGCTTTCTCCGGAATCCGGACCCGTTCCAGGTACTCCATGGCCAGGGCTTCCGCCTCCGCCTTGGGGACCTTGCTGACCCAGACGGGCGCCAGGCTGCAGTTTTCCAGGACCGTGAGATGGGGGAACAGGTTGAAGGTCTGGAACACCATACCCACCTCGCGGCGGACGCGCTCGATCTGCCGGACGTCTTCCGTGAGCTCCATGTCGTTGACGAGCACCCGGCCGACCTGATGGGTTTCCAGGCGGTTCACGCAGCGGATCAGCGTCGACTTCCCGGAGCCCGAGGGCCCGCATACGACGATGCGCTGGCGTGGGGCCACGTCCAGGTCGATGGACTTGAGTACCTGGAAATGGCCAAACCACTTGCTGACCGCCTCGAAGCGGACCGCTGAGCGGACTGTCTGCTGCTCGCCGGTGTCGGTCACCGTTACACTCCCCCCTCTCTGTGCCGGTTGAGCCGTCGCTCCAGGCGGGCGCTGTAGCGCGACATACCGTAGCAGAACACCCAGAACACCGCCGCCGCGAACACGTAGCCCTCGAGGGCAAAGCCCAGCCACTTCGGATTGGTGGCCACGGCCTGGATGGTGCCCAGCAGGTCGAACAGGCCGATGATCAGCACCAGCGTGGTGTCCTTGAAGATGGCCAGGAAGCTGTTGACGATGCCGGGGATCGCGATGCGCAGGGCCTGGGGCAGAATGATCAGGTACATGCGCCGCCAGTAGGGCAGCCCCAGCGCCTGGGCGGCTTCGTATTGACCCGGCGGCACGCCCTGCAGGCCGCCGCGGACCACCTCGGCGGTGTACGCGCCGGCGAACAGCGCCCAGCCCACCATGGCCCGCAGCAGCTTGTCGAAAGTAACGCCGGTGGGCAGGAACAGCGGCAGCATCACCGAGGCCATGAACAGCACCGTGATCAGCGGCACGCCGCGCCAGAGCTCGATGAACACGGTGCAGACTGCCTGCACGACGGGCATGTTGGAACGCCGGCCCAGGGCGAGCAGTATACCCAGCGGCAGGGAAGCGGCGATGGCGACCCCGGCGACGATCACGGTGAGGAACAGTCCTCCCCACTTGCTGGTGGGCACCACCTCCAGACCGAACCCTCCCCCGTAGAACAGGTAGTAGGCGAGGACTGGGAAACCGACGACGGTGGCGGCGGCGATCCAGCCCTTGTGCGGTACGCGGCGAATGCGCAGCAGCGCGGCCAGTGCGATGAGGATGCCGAAGGCGAGATCGATCCGCCAGCGCTGCTCCGGCGGATAGAAGCCGTAGATGAACTGGCTCAGGTGCACCTTGATGAACACCCAGCAGGCGCCTTCGCCGGTGCAGGCGGACTTGGATGCGCCGGCGAAGTCGGCGTCGACGAAGGCCCACTCGATGACCGGCGGCACGATGAGGATGAACAACCCCAGGCCAATGAGTGTCAGCAGCGTATTGCCCACTGAAGAGAACAGGTTGTCCCGCAGCCAGCGCAGGATGCCGACGCGCTCGATGGGTGGGGGCGGGGAGGCGGCGCTCATTTCAGGCCCCCTTCAGCGCCTTGCGCCGGTCGTACCAGTTCATGATCAGTGAGATGCCGAGGCTGATGGTCAGGTACACCGCCATGGTGATGGCGATGACCTCCACCGCCTGGCCCGTCTGGTTGAGCACCGTGCCCGCGAAAACCGATACGAGCTCCGGGTAGGCGATGGCCGCCGCCAGCGAGGAGTTCTTGGTCAGATTCAGGTACTGGTTGGTCAGCGGCGGGATGATCACCCGCATGGCCTGGGGAAGCACGATCTTGCGCATGATCAGGCCGCGGCCGAGCCCCAGAGCCTGAGCCGCCTCCAGCTGGCCCCGGGGGACCGACTCGATCCCGCCGCGCACGATCTCGGCGATGAACGCCGCGGTGTAGATGCTCAGTGCCGCCAGCAGGGCCACGAACTCCGGAATCAGGGTGGTACCGCCGCTGAAGCTGAACGTACCCAGCTTGGGAACGTCCCAGGTGACCGGCAGTGCCGTCAGCCAGGCCGCTGCCGCGGGAGGGAGCACGATCAGCGCGCCCGCAACGGGCAGCACGGGGAACCGCCGACCGGTGCGTTCGCGGCGCCGGCGGGCCCAGCCGGCAGCGATCATCGCCATAGCGATGCCCGCCGCCAGCATCACCGGAATCCAGACGAACCCGGGCTCGAACACTGGGCGGGGCACCTGCAGGCCCCGGTTGTTGAGGAAAAACAGGTCGAAGGCGTTGAGGCTTTCGCGCGGTGCCGGCAGCGGCCGCAGGACGGCGAAATACCAGAAGAAGATCTGCAGCAGCAGGGGGATGTTGCGGAAGGTCTCGATGAACACGGCCGCCCAGCGCCGGATCAGCCAGTTGGGAGACAGCCGCGCCACTCCGACCACGAAGCCCAGCAGGGTGGACAGCACAATGCCGAGCCCTGAGACCAGCAGGGTGTTGAGCAGTCCCACCAGGAATACCCGCGCGTAGCTGCTGTCGGCCGTGTAGTGGATCAGGGAAAACGCGATGCTGAAGCCGGCGGTGTCGTCGAGGAACCCGAAGCCGGAGGCAATGCCCTGCTGGCGCATGTTCTGCAGCGTGTTATGTACCAGGTAGCCCAGCAGCGCCGCTACACCCGCGAGCACCAGGACCTGGAAGACGACTGCGCGGACCCATGGGTCGCGCCACAGGGGTGTGCGTTGGGGGGGGTGAGTCGCTCGATCGGGTTTGGCCACGGTCGTCGTTCAGGCGCCGAAATGTTTGTCGAACGCCCGGCGGACTCCGCCGCCGGGCATGCCATGCGAGGTCAGCGGAACGCCGGGGAGTAGAGCAGGCCGCCGTCGGTCCACAGCCGGTTCAGCCCCCGCGGGATCTCCAGGGGCTTGCTGCCGAGGTGCCGCTGGTAAAGCTCTCCATAGTTGCCCACCTGTTTGATGATCCGATAAGCCCAGCGCTTGTCCAGGTGGAGGTTGCCGCCGATGTCGCCGGTCTCGCCGAGAAAGCGCCTGACGCGGGGATCGTCGGATTTCAGCTTCTGGTCGACGTTCTCCGAATTTACGCCCAGCTCCTCGCCCTCGATCAGCGCGAACAGCGTCCACTTGGCAATGTTGAACCATTCGTCGTCGCCCTGACGCACGGCCGGTCCCAGCGGCTCCTTGGAAATGACCTCGGGCAGGATCTCGTGCTGCTCCGGGTGCTTGAGCTTGATGCGCTGGGCGTACAGTCCGGAGCGGTCGGTCGTGTAGACGTCGCAGCGGCCCGCCTCATAGGCAGCGATCACCTCGTCGCTGTTCTCGAAGACCACGGGATCGAAATGCATATCGTGGGAACGGAAATAGTCGGCCATGTTGAGCTCGGTCGTGGTGCCGGAGTTCGAGCAGACAGCGGCCCCGTCCAGCTGCTTGGCGCTGTCCAGACCCAGCGACTTGCGCACCATGAAGCTTTGGCCGTCATAGTAAATGACACCGGCGAAGTGGATGCCGAGGGCCGTGTCCCGGGTGGCGGTCCAGGTGGTATTGCGGGAGAGGACGTCGATCTCTCCGGACTGCAGCGCCGTGAAACGCTCCTTGGCCGACAGGGGCCGGAAACGCACCTTGGAACGGTCGCCCAGCACCGCGGCGGCCAGAGCGTGGCAGTAGTCCACGTCCAGACCCTGCCAGCTGCCGTTTTCCCCCGAGGGCGAGGAGAAGCCGGGCAGACCCTGGCTTACCCCGCAGCGGATTGCGTCCCTGTCGCGAACGGCATTCAGGGTCTCGCCGGCGTGCACGGGCAGGGCGGCGACCAGCATCGCCAGGCACAGTTGGATCGGCCGTATCGTTGTCATTCTGCGGGCTCCCGAGCGTTCGTTTCGTGGGATGTTACCAGCAGCGGCGTGCCGCCTCCCAGTCGCCGGCTCAACCGAGGCGCACCAGGGCGGTGACCTCCTCGCGGTCGTGATAGAGGTGCTTGCAGGCGATGACGGGGGGCCTGCCGGTGCGCCGCTCCACCCGCTCGCCGATCAGCGTGAGGCAGTCCCGGACCGCGGCGTAGCGCTGGCGCATGGGCAGCTTGAGATTGAACAGCGCGGCCCGGCAGTCGCCCCGGTTCAGCCACTGGGCCATCAGGGCGGCGACCCGTTTCGGCTTGTCGACGATGTCGCAGACCACCAGATCGACCGGACGCGTGGGACGGTACGTAAAGGCGTCACTGCGCCGGTGTTCCACCTGACCGGTGTCCATGAGCCCGGCGTCCATGGGGCCGTTGTCGACGGCGGACACCTGCAGACCGCGCTGGACGAGCTGCCAGGTCCAGCCCCCCGGCGCCGCGCCCAGGTCCACGGCGCGGCCGCCGGGCCGGAGCAGGCGGCCCGCCTCCTCGGCAGTGAGCAGCACGTGCAGGGCCTCGTCCAGCTTCAGCGTCGATCGGCTCGGCGCCCGCCCCGGCATGCGCAGTCGGAGAATGCCCTGGGGCCAGGGCGCGCTGTTGCCGGCAGGCGCCAGAGCGATCCGTACGTCGGCCGAGTCGGTGAAGAACAGGTGCAGCCGCGGCGCAGAGGGCGTATCGAGGACCAAGCCGGCTCGGGCGAGAGCCGTTGCCACGGGGCGTCGAAATTTCCGCGCAAAGCCGGAGAGCGCCTTGCCCTCGTTGGTCTCGGGATATTCCACGAACACCCCCGACAGCCGGTCGGTGTGCCGGCGGACCGCCCCGGCGATGGGCCCGGCCCGGTCGGCGGCCGACAGGCCCTCGACGTGGTTCAGCACTGCCGCCCATTGCCGCGCGAAGATCAGGGCCCGGAAGGGCAGCCTCGCCATCAGGTGCCGCAGCCCGCGGGGGTCCGCTGCAACGAATTCCAGAAACCCGGACTCGGCCGCCGCCCGGCAGTGGCCCCAGACTCCATGTTCCGCGGCCCGTTCAATGATTTCGGCAGCACAGTCGTTCTCGAACCCGGCGCGGCAGTACAGCAACAGTGCCTCGTAAGGCAGAGCCGGGAGTGGACTGGGCTGTGTATCCGCGGCCATCATTTCGATCTATTCTGGGACTTAAATTCCGAGCGCGAGGAGTTCCAAATGTCTACGGTGCTACTGGTCGTCGTTGGCGTACTGATCGCCATCGTCTTGTCGGCGCTGCGTATCCTGCGTGAATACGAGCGCGGTGTCATCTTTCTGCTCGGGCGCTTCTACAGCGTCAAGGGCCCGGGGCTGATCATCGTCGTCCCGGTGATCCAGCAGATGGTGCGCATCGACCTGCGTACCATCGTCATGGATGTGCCCAGCCAGGATGTCATCTCCCGCGACAACGTCTCGGTCAAGGTCAACGCGGTGATTTACTTCCGCGTGGTGGACCCGGAACGGGCGGTGATCCAGGTGGAGGACTATTACATGGCCACCAGCCAGCTGGCCCAGACCACTCTGCGCTCGGTGCTGGGCCAGCACGAGCTGGACGAGATGCTCGCTGAACGCGACAAGCTCAACGCGGATATCCAGGACATTCTCGACGAGCAGACCGATGCGTGGGGCATCAAGGTGGCCAACGTGGAGATCAAGCACGTGGACCTGGACGAGAGCATGATCCGCGCCATCGCCCGCCAGGCCGAGGCCGAGCGCGACCGCCGCGCCAAGGTCATCCATGCCGAGGGCGAGTTCCAGGCTTCCAAGAAGCTCGTGCAGGCGGCGGAGGTGATCTCCAAACAGCCCGAGGCCCTGCAGCTTCGCTACCTGCAGACCCTGTCGGATATCTCCGGGCGTTCCCAGACCACTGTCATCCCGCTGCCCGTGGACACCCTGAAACAGCTCGTTCAGGCAGCCTCGACCAAGCCCGAGTAAGGGGCTCCGGGGCGTGACGCGGGCGACGGCCGCGGGCGGTGCCGAGCGGGGGCTGCCGGACGGGGAAGAGGCGGTCATCGCCGCGTTCGTGGACGGCCTGTGGATGGAGCACGGGCTCAGCGACAACACCCTCAACGCCTATCGCTCCGATCTGGCCGGCTTCGCCGGCTGGCTGACGAACCGGGGCAGCGGCCTGCTCGGCGCCGGACGGGAACAGGTGCTCGGCTATCTGGCCTTACGCGTTCAACAGGGCCGGCGCCCCCGCAGCACGGCCCGGCTGCTGTCTTCGCTGCGCCGCTTCTATCGTTTCCAGGTCCGTGAGGGCCGGCTGGAGGCGGATCCCACCGCCCAGGTGGAGGCGCCGCGGCTGGGACGGCCGCTGCCCGATGCACTCACCGAGGCCGACGTGGAAGCGCTGCTGGACGCGCCGCCGGTGGAGGAACCGCTAGGCCTGCGCGACCGCACCATGCTGGAGACGCTCTACGCCACCGGCTTGCGGGTCTCGGAGCTGGTGGGTCTGCAAATGGACCAGGTGAACCTGCGCCAGGGCGTGGTCCGGGTGGTCGGCAAGGGCGCCAAGGAGCGGCTGGTACCCATGGGGGACGAGGCGCTGGACTGGCTCCAGCGGTACGCGGGCTCGGCGCGCCCGGCGCTGTTGGGGCGGCGCAGCAGTATCCACGTGTTCGTCACCGCCAAGGGCGGCGCCATGACCCGGCAGGCCTTCTGGTACCGCATCAAGCATCACGCGGCGGAGGCGGGTATCCGCAAGCCGCTGTCGCCGCACACCCTGCGGCACTCCTTCGCCACCCACCTGCTCAATCACGGCGCCGACCTGCGCGTGGTCCAGCTGCTGCTCGGCCACAGCGACCTGTCCACGACCCAGATCTACACCCACGTGGCGCGGCAGCGGCTGCAGGACCTGCACGAGCGCCATCATCCGCGGGGGTGAGCCACCGGTGGGCCGGATGCCGGCGATGCCGCGCCGATCCCTATCTGCGGGTTGTTCCGGTGTTCCCAGGGAGCGCCAACGAAGAAGGCGGCCGGTGGCCGCCTTCCCGATGGGCGTCGAAGGAGGGCTGGGTCAGCGCTCGAGGTATTGGAGCTTGTCGGGTTTGCCGTCCCAGTCCTCGGCGTCTTCCGGGGGTTCCTTCATTTCGGTGATCACCGGCCACTGCTGGGCGAGCTCGGCATTGAGCTCGAGATAGTGGGCATACTGCTCGGGCAGGTCGTCCTCGGAATAGATGGCCTCGGCGGGGCACTCCGGCTCGCAGAGCGTGCAGTCGATGCACTCCTCGGGGTCGATGGCGAGGAAGTTGGGGCCTTCGTGGAAGCAGTCCACCGGGCAGACTTCGACGCAGTCGGTGTACTTGCACTTAATGCAGTTGTCCGTGACGACGTAGGTCATTGAGCACTCCGTTCATAATTCGCTTGGGCGCGATCTTAGGCGGCGTCGAGGACCGGATCAAGCGGCCGGTTTCCGCCCCCGGCCGGGCCGCGGCGGCCGGCACCTTCGGGCCGACGGCCGGTGGGTCGCAGCGCCGGGGCAGGGCATGGCGACTCATTCCAGCTGGGATTTTAACCGATACAGCCACTCCAACGCTTCCCGCGGCGTGGTGGCGTCCACATCGATCTCGGCGAGCATTTCCGCGACCGGGTGGCCGGATTCGGCGGCGGGTGCGTCGAACAGCGAGAGCTGACTGTGGGCACCGTGGTGCTGGCGCTGCTCGCTCTCCAGCTGGTAGAGCTTTTCGCGGGCGGCGTCGATCACGGAGTTCGGCACCCCTGCCAGCGAGGCAACCTGCAGGCCGTAGCTCTGGCTCGCGGGGCCTTCCTTGACGGCGTGCAGGAAGACGATGCGCTCGGCATGCTCGACGGCTTCCAGGTGCACGTTGGTGATGGTGGCGTACAGCTCGGCCAGGGCGGTCATTTCGAAATAGTGCGTCGCGAACAGGCAGAACGAGCGCTGCCGGCCCGCCAGGTGTTCGGCGGCCGCCCAGGCGAGGGCCAGACCGTCGAAGGTGCTGGTGCCGCGGCCCACCTCGTCAAGCAGCACCAGGCTGTGAGCGGTGGCGTTGTTGAGGATGTTCGCGGTCTCGGTCATCTCCACCATGAAGGTGGACCGGCCGCCGGCGAGATCGTCGGAGGCGCCGATGCGCGTGAAGATGCGGTCCACCGGCCCGAGCACGGCCGACTCGGCGGGCACGAAGCTGCCGATGTGGGCCATCAGCGTAATGAGCGCCACCTGGCGCATGTAGGTCGACTTGCCGCCCATGTTGGGGCCGGTGATGAGGAGCATGCGCTGCTCGGCGTCCAGCCGCACGTCGTTGGGCACGAACGGGTCGTCCAGCACCCGCTCGACCACGGGGTGGCGGCCGCCGTCGATGCGGATGCCCGGCTCGTCGGAGAGCTCCGGCCGCACGTAGTTCAGCGCCTGCGCCCGCTCGGCCAGACAGGCCAGCGTATCGAGCTCGGAGAATGCCGCGGCGGTCCGCTGCAGCGGCGGCAGGGCTTCGGCGAGGCGGTCCAGCAGGGCCTCGTACAGGGCCTTCTCCCTGCTCAGAGCGCGTTCCCGGGCGCTCAGCACCTTGTCCTCGAACGCCTTGAGCTCCGGGGTGATGTAGCGCTCGGCGCCCTTCAGGGTCTGGCGCCGGATGTAACGTTCGGGCGCGGCCGTCGACTGAGCCTTGGAGATCTCGATGTAATAGCCGTGGACCCGGTTATAGCTGACCTTAAGGTTGCCGATGCCGGTGGCCTCTCGTTCGCGCTGCTCCAGGTCGATCAGGAACTGATCGGCGTTGCGGGACAGGCCGCGCAGCTCGTCCAGCTCCTCGTCATAGCCGTCCCGGAGCACGCCGCCGTCGCGGATCACGACCGGCGGGTTGTCCACCAGGGCCCGGGCCAGCAGCTCGCGCTCCGCACCGTGGGCCTCCAGCTCCGGACACAGGGCCTGGAGCCGGGGGGCGTTCAGGGGGGAGAGGATCTCACGGACGGCGGCCAGCCTTTCGAGGGCGTCCCGCAGGCCGGTGAGATCCCGGGGACGGGCGGAGCGCATGGCCACTCGGGCCAGGATGCGCTCGCAGTCGGCCAGGCCCTGCAGCGTGTCGCGCAGCGGGGAGGCGGAAGCGTTGGCGAGCAGCGTCTCCACGGCGTCCTGGCGCTCGCGCAGCTCGTCCCGGGTGCGCAGCGGACGGCCGATCCAGCGCCGCAGCAGGCGCGCCCCCATGGCGGTCACGGTAGTGTCCAGCACCCAGGCGAGCGTGTGCTCGCCGCCGCCGCCGAGGTTGCGCTCCAGCTCCAGGTTGCGACGTGAGGCGGCATCGATGATCACGGCGTCATCGCGCCGCTCGACGGTCAGCCCCTGGATATGGGGTAATGCGGTGCGTTGTGTTTCCCGCGTGTACTCCAGCAGGCAGCCGGCCGCGGCGATGGCGAGCGGCAGATCCTGGCAGCCGAAGCCGCTGAGATCCCGGGTGCCGAACTGCTCGTTGAGGAGCCGCGCGGCGGTCTGCTCTTCGAAGTGCCAGGGCGGTCGCCTTCGCAGTCCCCGGCGCTCCGCGACCCCCTCCGTCAGCTGCGCGTCCTCGCCCACCAGCAGCTCGGCGGGCTGCAGGCGTTCCAGCTCGGCCAGCAGCGCCTCGGGGCCTTCCAGCTCCTGGACGGCGAAGCGGCCGCTGGAGAGCTCCAGGGTTGCCAGACCGAAACGTTCCCCCCGCTGGGCCAGAGTGGCGAGCAGGTTGCTTCGCCGCTCCTCGAGCAGCGCCTCGTCGGTCAGGGTGCCCGGGGTGACAACGCGCACCACGCGGCGCTCCACGGGCCCCTTGCTGGTCGCCGGGTCGCCGATCTGCTCGCAGATGGCCACGGACTCGCCCAGCTTCACCAGACGGGCGAGATAGGACTCGACGGCGTGGACGGGCACGCCGGCCATCGGGATACGCTCGCCGGCTGATTCGCCGCGGGCGGTGAGGGTGATGTCCAGCAGGCGGGCAGCGCGTTCGGCATCGCTGTAGAACAACTCGTAGAAGTCCCCCATCCGGTAGAAGACCAGAATGTCGGGGTGCTCCGCCTTGATGCGCAGGTACTGCTGCATCATGGGGGTGTGTTTCTTGGTCGCCGTTGCCTGGGCCATAGCTGAGGGTCGCCGTCGACTGGTCGCGGAGGGCGCGAGCCGCTTCCTTAACTCACTGAAAGCGCGGAGTATAGCGACAACGGCCCGCCTCTTTACAGCATCCAGCACTGCCGCCGTGTTACGACGAGATGATGCAATGAATTCTGGAATGAGGCTGTAGCTACCTCTATTACCGACCTTTTTATGGGCGATTCAGGGTTGCATGTAGAAACCAGGCAGGGTAGAAAAAGGGGGAGTAATGCCCCCCGCCTGCCGGGCGGCCGAGAAGAACACGTGACAAGGGGTGCCCAGTAGACATGAAGGAGCGCACGGGGTGGGGAACAGCGACAGCGAACTTCTGGCCCGCGCCGAGCAGGTTGGCGAACGCCTGGAGGCACTGGGTCTGATGCTGGCCACCGCTGAATCCTGCACCGGCGGCTGGCTCTCCAAGGTAGTGACCGATGTGGCCGGAAGCTCCGGGTGGTTCGAGCGCGGCTTCGTGACCTATTCCGACGACGCCAAGCGCGAGATGTTGGGCGTTTCCGCCAAGACGCTGGATGCGCACGGGGCGGTCAGCAAGGCCGTGGCCGTGGAGATGGCTCGCGGCGCCGTGGCGCACCGGCGCGCCAAGGTCAGCGTGGCCGTCACCGGCATCGCCGGCCCCGGCGGCGGCACTGCGGACAAGCCGGTGGGCACGGTGTGGCTGGCCTGGTACCGCAGCGGAGGGCACCTGGCGACCTACCACGCCACCTTCGGCGGAGACCGGGAGGCGGTTAGACGGGAGACGGTTTGCAAGGCCCTGGACGGGCTGATCGAGTTTCTACAATAAATCGAGCCGCACCGGCGTTGCCGAGTGCAGGCCAACGTGCGACTTGTGGCAACGGGCGAGGCGGAGCAACGCGCCGTGCCCAACGTCCAGAACGATAAGGAAGCGGCAGAAATGGACGGTGTGGACGCGTATCGCGACTGGGGGGTTCTGGTCGCAGACAGTGACGCCGGCGGGGCGCTGGCTCTCGCCAGCACGCTGCAGGCCGCCGGGTTCTTCTCGACGGAGACGGCGTACTCTCTCAAAGAGATCCGCGAGCGGCTGCACCGCAGCGTCAAGGGCGTCGGACCGCAGATCATTCTCGTGATGGTGGCGGACCGGCTGCTGCGCAGCGCGGACAGCAGCCAGTCGCGAGTGCTGCTCGACATGTGCACCGAGGCCGGCGCGGGGGTCGCAGCGCTGCGCAGCGACGACGAGGAGATCACCGCCGAGCAGCTCGCCCGGGCCTGGAACTTCGGCTTCATCGATATCTTCCCTTCGAGGCTCGATTCGGCGCAGCTGCAGCACCGGGTGTTGCTGCTGCTGTCCACCCAGCACGAGCGCAATCGGCTCAGCCGGCGCAGCCGCGAGCTGGAGACGGAGCTCGCGGAGCTGCGGGTCATGGAGTCGCGGCTGCAGCACCTCGTCTATCACGACGAGCTGACCGGGCTGTGGAACCGCCGACGCCTCAAGGACGTACTGGGGCTCGCGCTGCTGCGGGCGGCCAACCTGCACCGGCCTTGCGCGCTGCTGCTCATTGACATGGACCGCTTCAAGCTGGTCAACGACCTGGAGGGCTACGAGGCGGGAGACCGGTTCCTGGTGGAGGTCTCGCGGCTGCTGCGCCGCTGCGTGCCGGAAAACGACACCGTGGCGCGGATCGGGTCCGATGAGTTCGCCATCGTGCTGGAGAACACGACGCTGGAAACCGCCGAAGAGCGGGCCGAGGCGATCCGTTCGGATCTGGAGGCCCACCGCTTCCGGCACGACGGACGCGCCTACCGGACCTGCGCCAGTATCGGCGTGGCGGCGGTCTCCGGCGACGACCGCGGCGTGCGGACCAGCGAAATGATGGCATGGGCGGATCAGGCCTGTTACGTGGCCAAGCAGCACGGCCGCAACCGGGTACACGTCTACAGCGAGCTGGACCCGGAGCTGGAATACCTGCGACGGGACTACAGCTGGGCCCCGCGTATCCGCGAGGCCGTCGAGGCGGATCAGTTCTTCTTCTGTTTCCAGCCCATCGTCCGTGTGCTGGACGGCCAGGTGACTCATTACGAGTGCCTGCTGCGCATCCGCGACGGCAACGGCACCGTGCACATGCCGGGGGATTTCATACCCGTCGCCGAGCGCACCGGTCTGATCCATCACGTGGACATGTGGGTGGTGGACAAGGCTCTGGACTTTCTCGCCTCGCTGCCGCCCGAGCGAAATTTCGTCAGCGTATCGATCAATCTTTCCGGCCATGCCTTCCGCAACCATGACCTGTTCGACCTGCTGGCACGTCGGCTGGAGATGAGCTGGGTGTCGCCGACCAGGCTGGTGTTCGAGATCACGGAGACGGCGGCCATCGAAAACATGCAGCGCAGCCGCGAGCTGGTGGCACGGCTGCGAGCGCTGGGCTGCCGCTTCGCCCTCGACGACTTCGGCTCGGGGTTCAGTACCTTCAACTACATCAAACAGTTCCCGGTGGACTATCTGAAGCTGGACGGCAGCTTCATCATCAACCTTGCCCACGACCCCATGGACCAGGAGCTGGTCCGGCACATGATCTCCGTGGCCCGCAACCTGGGCAAGGAAACCATCGCGGAGTTCGTGGAGAACCAGGAAACCCTCGATATCCTGCGGCGTCTCGGCGTGGATTACGTCCAGGGTCATTTCCTGGGCGAGGCGACCGAGGTGCCGACCACGGAATCTCCGCTCACCGAGCCGGTGGTGGCGGGCGAGCAGGACGAGTTGGCGCTGCTGCTGGGCGGGCGGTCGCAGCGCCGGGAGAACCTGGTGCGAGCGCCGCGGGCGCATGCGCCGCAGCGCGAGACGGGTGGGAAACGGTCCCGGTAAGCACGCCGGGGCGCGGCGCGCCCGGGCCGGTCACTCGTCGCCGTCGGCGTCCTTGCGCAGCAGCTTGGCGTGCTCCTCGATCAGAACGCAGATTTCGGTGAGGCGGTTCTGGAGCTCCTGCCGCGTGGCGATGAACTTGTTCTGCAGGGAGCGCACCTCGGAGGTCGTATCCTCGCTCTCCGTATCCAGTGCGGTACCGAAACGCGCACGGTGCAGCTGCTCCATCAGGGCCAGCAGCTGCCGGGAATGCTCGATGGTCCACTCGCGTCCGCCGACGGCCTCGGTCAGCCACTGCTCGAGCTGCGTCAGGTGCTCGTCGGGATCGTCGGGCGCGCGGGGCGGCTCGACCTGGGAACTTGGGATGGTTGCGACCGGTGGATCTTCCACACGATCGCCGGGGAAGCGGCGGGCAAAAGTCTGGACCAGGGTGTCGCGAATCTCGCGCATCTGTTCATAGCTCAGCTGATCGTGCAGCAGGCTCTCATAGAGCAGGGTTTTGATGTCGCCCGCCCTGCGCTTGTAGCGAGCCGTGAAGCTGCGCTCCAGGCGGCCGAAGAAGCGGCGGGCGTCGCCTTCGGGGGTGGCCGGGTCGTTGAGCAACCGCTCGGCCTGCACGGCCAACTCGTCCAGCGTGAGCTGGGGTGCCGCGGGAGGCTCGCGCATGTCGTCCGGGGTCGTCACCACCTCCGGGCTAGCGGCCGGGGGTTCCTCGGGCGGGCCGCCGAGGTCGCCGGGCGGGAAACCCGTCGCCGTCTCAGGGGGGGCTTTTTCGGCGGTGGCCGCCCAATAGTGCGCAAAGCGGTGGCTGCCGGTGGTGGGTCCGATCCGCTGACCGAGGCGCCGGGCAAGATCCTCGATTGCCAGGGCGGCGGCTGATTCCGGCGCCGAGAGGAGCAGCGGGCTCTGATTGAGTACCGCCCGGGTTACGCTGCGGTCCATGGGGACCGCTCCCAGGTAATCGAGCTGGACGTGGAGATGATGCTCCGCCGCGGTTCGGAAACGCTCGAAAAGGCGCTGTCCGTCCTGCCCGGGCGGTATCATGTTGACGATGACCGAGATGTCGCCCTGATAACGCTCGCGGAGGAGGGCGCGCAACAGCGTGAAGGCGTCGGTCAGGGACGTGGGCTCCGGAGTGATGATGAGCGCCGCGTGATCGCAGGGGTGTACGAACGCCTTGGTCGTGTTGCCGATACCGGCCGGCGTGTCCACCAGCAGGTAGTCGTAGCGGTGCTCCAGATCCCGCAGGGCCCTGCCGAGAGTCGCTTCGGAGCTCGGCGAATGTACGGCCATGCGCTCCAGCCCGGCGGCCGCGGGCAGTATGTCCAGCCCCTCGGGCCCGTGGACGATCAGGTCCTCGACGTCCGCGTTTCCGGCAATCACGTCGTCCAGCGTCACCTGGGGCTTTATGCCCAGCAGAATGTTGACGTTGGCGAGCCCCATGTCGGCATCCAGCAGGCAGACGCGGCGGTGCTGACGACTCAGTGCGATGGCCAGATTGGTGGCCACACTGGTCTTGCCCACCCCACCCTTGCCGCTGGTGATGGCCATGGTGGTGGCGCCTTTGTTGGCGTGTTGTTCTTCCACGTCACCCCTTGCTCCGGCGCGGCAACAGTGCAGTCCCGCCGGTTCCCCGTTCTCGTGACCCTCGATGGCGGTCTTGACGCCGCCTTGTGTGGCACTACGCGGCCGGCAGCGCCGTCCGCAGGCCCGTTGCGTCGGACAGGCACGCGCAAGCACGCCTGTCCAGTTCGGTCCCGTAACGAACTGAAGCCGATTCCCTTCAAACTTCCGTGTATTGTGACCCAGGATGGCAGTCTGTCGCTATTGCCAGATAGGTCAGTCAGTTAGCGTGTGCTACATTACCACCTGAGGGGCCGTCTGTTGACTGCGGGGCCCTGCCGGCGGCGCCAGCGAGAGCCCGTGCATGACCGCTCGCCGGCTAAGCTGAAACGTTCAATCAATTTCAGCGGTAATGCCACATATTTTACGTTATTGTATTACTCACAACGAGATGGTATCCGATCGAAAGGGGTTGAAAACCCCTGAACGCACGCCGGGGCGACCAGCGGCACTCTTTGAGCGCTGAATGACAATCCGGCAGGCGCGGCATCGGGAGGAGACCGCGCCGAGTCGCTCCGGAAGGAAGCAAGAAGAGGTCCGTCAAGGATCCGTGTTTTTGACGGCGAGAGGGCTGCCGGTGGGTGACGACGACCAAGCACGCTGGTTGAACCAGCGGATATTACGGTTGCTGCGGACATGCGGTGACGGGGCGCAGGGGACGTTGGCGACGTCGCGTATAGAGGCGTTGCTTTCGTTGGCCGACCAGGCGCAGTGGGGGCGCGAGCAGGCCTACTGCGAGCTGGCGCGGGAGCTCATAACCCGCGTCGCCCAGGGATCTCCCGTCCTGGAGCTGCTCCGGGACAGCCTGGAGCCGCCCCTGGAAGCGGAGGAGATCCATCACATCGCGGGGCTGATCTCGCAAACGCCGGCGGAAGGCAGCTCCCCGGCGGAAGCGGCGCCGCATACGGATCCGGCCGGCAGCGCGGAACCCGACCCGCTCCCCGTCGACGATGACGAAGGCAGCACTAGAACCCTGTGCGATCCGGATCATCGCGCCAACTCCCTGTTCAAGGAACATCTGGACCATCAGCGTCGGGACATCGAGGCGCTGCGCAGCCGCCTGTGCGCCGATGCCGAAGAGACGATACGCGCGAATCAGGAGGCTGGCCGCCTGCTGGAGTCGCTGATCACCCGTCTGCAGCTCGGTACCACCGTGCCCGAGGTGCTGGACGCCCAGCTGGAAATGGCCGAAGAGATCCAGCGTGTTGCCGAGGCTCACGACACGGTGGCTCAGAAGCTTTCCGAAACGTTCGAATCGCTGCAGTCACTGGCGGTGGACAACGAGCGCCTGCAGGAGGAGCTGCAGCGCGTCCGCGTGCTGAGCCTGACCGACGAAAGTACGGATCTGCCCAACCGCCGTGCCTTTCTGCGTCAGCTCAGGGCGGAGGCGGCCCGGGTGCAGCGGGAGGCGGGCACGTTCAGTGTGGCAGTGCTCGACCTGGACCACTTCAAGGCGGTCAACGACCGCTACGGCCACGGGGCCGGCGATGAGGTGCTCCGGGTGTATGCCCGCGAAGTGCTCAGCGTGTTCCGGGCCCACGATCTGGTGGCGCGCTACGGCGGCGAGGAGTTCGCCATTCTGCTGCCGTCGACCGGGGTGGCCGACGCGGTGCGCGCGATTGCCAAGATCCAGCGGGTGGCGAGGAGCGTCATCGTCCGCTGGGATGGCCTGGAGCTCGGGCTGCCCACGTTTTCGGCGGGAGTGGCGGAGTATAGTCCCGACGAGGGGCCCGACGAGCTGATCCACCGGGCCGACCGGGCGCTCTACCGCGCCAAGACCAAGGGCAGGGACCGGATCGAGCCGGACGGCTTGAACATGGATGAGCCGCTGGCCGGACCGCACTTGGTGCGCGGCGGCGACGACGAGCTGCGGGGCTGGGAGCAGGGAGGGGGTTCTTGATTCCGACCCCCAGCGCCCGCGATCTCGTCCTCAGCTTGCGACCCCTGCCGTTTCCGCCCACCGTCTATCAGCGCCTCGCCGATCCGGATTGCTGTTCGACGTCGGGTCCAGCGTCGTCTGTCTGCAGTTGCCCGAGTCCGTGCGTGAAGCCGTCGCGGCTGGCCGCACTCCGGCTACGGACGGCGCCCCGCCGAGCTACGAATGCGCGGTGAAGGGCTCCGCGCAGGTTACGGTGGGCAGCGAGTTGCTCAGTCAGTGGGGGCTTCCAGCGCGCATCGTGTCCGCGGTACGGTGGTATCCGTCGCTGGAGCAGGCGAAGGAGTTTGAGGCGGCCGCCGCAGTAGTGCATCTCGCAGTCCCACTGCCCCGGGGCTATGCCAGGAGCGAGGAGCGGGTCGAGACGCTGGTGGATGGCCGCTCGCCGGTATGGCGGCTGGCTGGTATCGAGCCGGGCGCTGCCTCCGATCTCGCCAGCAAGCCTGGCGAAGACCACGCACGGGTTGCCGCGTGGCTCTCGGGCAGCGGCTGAGCCCCCGCGCTTGCCCTGCGGAGGCGAGTGGCAAATGGACGAGTCTTCGGAGCAGACCCAGCGGGTATTCCTGGCCCTGTGGCCCCCCGCGGAGGTTCAGGACCACGCCCACGCCGTGGCCCGACGCTTCGTCAGGCGTGGCCGGCTGATTCCGGCTCGAAACCTGCACGTCACGCTGGCCTTCCTGGGCGAGCGCGGCGCCGAAGACCTGTGCCGGCTGGCGGCCGCGGTGGACGGCGTCCGGGGCGCGCCTTGCACGCTTCGACTGGACCGGCTCGGCTGCTGGCGCCGCCGGGGCATCAGCTGGCTTGCGCCGGAGCAGGTGCCCGGGGCCCTGTCGGCGCTTCACGCGTCCCTCTTCGGCGCCCTGACTGGCGCCGGTTTCCGCCTGGCCCGGCGGCCGTTCGTGCCGCACATGACCGTCGCCCGGCACTCGGTGGCGGACCGCGATCCGAGGTTCGAGCCCGTCGACTGGCAGGTCGCGGAGATGCAGCTCGTTCGATCGGATCTCCAGAGGCTCGGAGCGGTGTACACTCGGCTGCGGAGCTGGACGCTGGCGGGACTCGAGCCGGCCGGATCAGCCCGCTGAAGGCATTGCAGACCGGGGCCGTCCCGCCGTGGCGGGGGTAGGAGGTCTCCCGCGAATATGGAATAATTGTGACCCTTTGGACACCATGGCAGCCGCCCGTGAGGAACAGGTAATGGATGAAGACCGCAAAAAGGCGTTAGGCGTCGCCCTGGGGCAGATCGAGAAGCAGTTCGGCAAGGGCGCCGTGATGCGCATGGGGGATGCGCGGGCCGTGCGCGACGTGCCGGCGATTTCTACCGGCTCACTGACGCTGGATCTGGCGCTGGGCGTGGGAGGACTGCCTCGCGGCCGCGTTGTCGAGGTCTACGGGCCCGAATCCTCCGGCAAAACCACACTGACGCTGCAGGCCATCGCCCAGGCCCAGAAGGCCGGCGGGACGGCCGCATTCGTGGACGCGGAGCATGCCCTGGATCCCGATTATGCGGAGAAGCTGGGTGTCAACGTGGACGACCTGCTGGTCTCACAGCCGGACACCGGCGAGCAGGCGCTAGAAATCGCCGACATGCTGGTTCGTTCCGGCGCCATAGACATCGTGGTTATCGATTCCGTGGCAGCACTGACCCCGAAAGCCGAGATCGAAGGGGAGATGGGCGACTCCCATGTCGGCCTGCAGGCCCGGCTGATGTCCCAGGCGCTGCGCAAGCTTACGGCCAACATCAAGCGGTCCAACACGCTGGTGGTGTTCATCAACCAGATCCGCATGAAGATCGGCGTGATGTTCGGCAGCCCCGAGACCACGACCGGCGGCAACGCGCTGAAGTTCTATTCCTCCGTACGGCTTGACATCCGCCGTCTCGGTGCCATTAAGAAGGGTGACGAGGTGATCGGCAACGAGACCCGGGTCAAGGTGGTGAAGAACAAGATGGCGCCGCCGTTCAAGCAGGCCGAGTTCGAGATCCTCTACGGCGAGGGTATCTCCCGCGAGGGAGAGCTGATCGACCTGGGCGTCAAGCACGGGCTGATCGAGAAGTCCGGCGCCTGGTACAGCTACCATGGCGACCGTATCGGGCAGGGTAAGGACAACGTGCGCAACTTCCTCAAGGATAACCCAGAGATGGCGGCGGAGATCGACCGTCAGCTTCGTGAGCTGCTGCTGTCCAAGCCTGCGCGGGCCGCGGAGGACTCCGGTGAGGAAGGCGCGTCGGAGCAGTCTCAGGCGGAGGCCTGATACGCGGACTGCCCCGGCGTGAGGGGCGACGGTGGAGGAAGAACAGGACCGGGCCGCCTGCGAGGCGGCCGCTGTACGTCTGCTGGCGCGGCGGGAACACGCGCGCCGAGAGCTTGATGCCAAGCTCCGCCGGCGCGGCTTCAACGGCTCGCTGGTGAGTGACGTCTTGTCAGACCTGGAGGGGCGAGGCCTGCTCAGCGACGCGCGGTTTGCTGAGGAATACGTGCGCGCTAGGTACAATCGCGGCTATGGTCCCGTCCGTATCCGGGCCGAGCTGCGAGAACGCGGCATCGATGATGCGACGGCCTCCCGTTACCTGGACGATCCCGAGCTGGACTGGGAGGCGGCGGCGAGCGCGGCGCGCGCCAAGCGCTTCGGCGCGCTGCCGGCGGAAGGCCTGGAGCGCCGCAGGCGCGAACAGCGGTTCCTGAATTACCGAGGGTTCACGACCGAACAGATCCGTGCCGTCACCGGCAGACGGTCGTGAGAGGGCTTTCACGAATTACGGTACGCGAATGACCATCAGCAGCGCAGAGCTTCGCCAGTCATTCCTGGACTACTTCCGGGAGCGGGGCCACGAAGTGGTGCCCAGCAGCCCGCTCGTGCCCGCCAACGACCCGACGCTCCTGTTTACGAATGCCGGCATGGTGCAGTTCAAGGACGTGTTTCTGGGACGCGAGGAGCGCGGCTACACGCGCGCCGCGAGCAGCCAGCGCTGCGTACGTGCGGGCGGCAAGCACAACGACCTCGAGAACGTAGGGTACACGGCCCGTCATCATACGTTCTTCGAGATGCTGGGCAATTTCAGTTTTGGTGATTACTTCAAGCGCGAGGCGATCGGCTTCGCCTGGGAGTTCCTGACCCAGGTGGTCAAGCTGCCTTCAGAGCGGCTCTGGGTTACCGTCTACGAAGAGGACGACGAGGCTGCCGACATCTGGCTGAAGGAAATCGGAGTCGATCCGGAGCGTTTCTCGCGCATCGGCGCACACGACAACTTCTGGTCCATGGGCGATACGGGCCCCTGCGGCCCGTGCTCCGAGATCTTCTACGATCACGGCCCCGAGGTGTCGGGCGGTCCTCCGGGCTCATCGGATGAGGACGGGGACCGCTACATCGAGGTCTGGAACCTGGTGTTCATGCAGTACGACCGGCAGCCGGACGGCACGCTGGAGCCGCTGCCGCGCAAGTGCGTGGACACCGGCATGGGCCTGGAGCGTCTTGCGGCGATCCTCCAGGGCGTGCACAACAACTTCGACATCGACCTGTTCCGAAACCTGATCGGCGCGGCCGCGAGACTGGCTGGCACCGATGACCTCAGCAGCAGCTCGCTCCGGGTCATTGCCGACCACATCCGGGCCTGCGCGTTCCTGATCGTGGACGGCGTCTTCCCGAGCAACGAGGGCCGCGGCTACGTGCTGCGCCGGATTATCCGCCGCGCCGTGCGCCACGGCTACAAGCTCGGCATCGGCGAGACCTTCTTCCACAAGCTGGTGCAGCCGTTGGTGGACGAGATGGGCGGGGCCTTCCCGGAGCTCAAGCGGGGCCAGAAACAGGCGGAGCGCGTGCTGCAGCAGGAGGAGGAACGCTTCCGGGAGACGCTGGAACAAGGCCTCAAGCTGCTGGAGGACGACCTGGCCCGGCTGCAGGGGACCGAGATTCCGGGCGAGACCGCGTTCATGCTGTACGATACTTTCGGCTTCCCCATCGATCTGACGGCGGATATCGCCCGCGAGCGCGGGCTGAGCGTTGACATGCAGGGCTTCGACAAGGCCATGCAGGCCCAGCGCGAGCGTGCGCGGGCGGCCAGCCAGTTCAAGGCGGACTACGCCGGCGGAGAGGCCTTCGACGGCAAGTCGGAATTCACGGGCTACGATCACCTCGAGGACGACGGGCGCATCGCGGCCCTGTTCGCCGACGGCCGCGCCGTGAACGTGCTGGACGAAGGCGAGCGCGGCATGGTGATCCTCGACCGCACGCCGTTCTACGCGGAATCCGGCGGGCAGGTGGGTGATCGCGGCCGGCTGATCGCGAACGGCGTGGAGTTCGAGGTCGAGGACACGGTCAAGTACGGAGACGGTCACGGCCATCTCGGCGTCGTGGTGCGCGGCCGGCTCCAGCCGGGCGACAGCATGCGCGCCCAAGTGAATCGGACCCTGCGCCAGGCCACGGTGCTCAATCACTCCGCGACCCATCTCCTGCACGCGACGCTGCGGGGCCTCCTGGGCGAACACGTTCAGCAGAAGGGGTCCCTGGTGGCGCCAGACCGGCTGCGCTTCGACTTCTCCCATTTCGAGGCGCTGACGGACGAACACCTGGACCAGATCGAGCAGCAGGTCAACGAACAGATCCGCACCAACGAGCCCGCCGACATCCGCTACATGAGCTACGATGATGCCATGGAGTTCGGCGCCATGGCCCTGTTCGGCGAGAAGTACGGCGATACGGTCCGGGTGCTGCGTTTCGGCGACATGTCCACGGAGCTCTGCGGCGGCACGCACGTGGCCCGCACAGGCGACATCGGCTTTTTCAAGATTACCAGCGAGACCGGCGTGTCCGCCGGCGTGCGCCGGATCGAGGCGATCACCGGCGACCGCGCCGTGCGCTGGGCCCAGCAGCTGGCGCATCGACAGGAACGCATGGCGCGCTCGCTCAAGTCCAGCACGGACAACATGGAGCTCCGGCTCGGCCAGACCCTGGAACGAAGCCGGGAGCTGGAGAAGGAAGTGGCCCGACTCAAGCAGAAGCTGGCCACGCAAACGGGCCGCGACCTATCCACCGAAGCAGTGGACGTGGACGGCCTCAAGGTGCTGGCGACCAAGGTGGACGGCGGCGACGCCAAGGCGCTTCGGAACACGGTCGACCAGCTCAAGAACAAGCTGGGCAGCGCCGCCATAGTGCTGGCCGCCGTGGACGGCGACAAGGTGCGCCTGGTGGCAGGCGTGACCAAGGATTACACCGACCGGGTGAAGGCCGGCGACCTGGTCAACGCGGTTGCCCGGGAAGTGGGCGGGCGCGGCGGCGGCCGTCCGGATTTCGCTCAGGCCGGCGGCAGCGATCCCGGCCGGGTGGATGCGGCCCTGGCCGGCGTCGCCGACTGGGTGCGGCAGCAGCTTGGCTAGCCGCACAACTCAATTAAACCGATAGGTGCGAAAGGGACGCTATGGCCCTAATTGTCCAAAAATACGGCGGTAGCTCGGTGGGCTCGATCGAGCGGATTGAGCGGGTCGCCAGGAAGGCGATCGCGACCCGGGAAGCCGGAAACGACGTGGTCGTGGTGGTGTCGGCCATGAAAGGCGAGACAGACCGTCTGATGGAACTCGCCCGAGGCGCCGCCCAGAAACAGAACCCGCCGCCGCGGGAGCTCGACCTGCTGCTGTCGACCGGCGAGCAGACCACCATCGCGCTGCTCACGATGGTGCTGCAGCGAATGGGACATGCCGCCCGCTGCTACACCGGCCATCAGGTGCGCATCCTCACCGACAACGCCTTCACCAAGGCCCGCATCCTGGACATCGATGCGGATCACATCGCGGATGACCTCAAGGTCGGTCGTATCGTCGTGGTCGCGGGATTCCAGGGTGTGGACGAGAATGGCTCGATCACGACCCTGGGCCGTGGTGGCTCGGATACCACTGCGGTGGCCCTGGCGGCGGCCCTGGAGGCGGAGGAGTGCCAGATATACACCGACGTGGATGGCGTTTATACGACCGACCCGCGCGTGGTGCCGAAGGCCCGCCGACTGGACCGCATCACCTTCGAGGAAATGCTGGAGCTCGCGAGCCTCGGCTCCAAGGTCCTGCAGATCCGTGCGGTCGAGTTCGCGGGCAAGTACCACGTGCCCCTGCGGGTGCTTTCCACGTTCGAGGAGGGCCCCGGCACCCTGATTACCTACGAGGACGAAGATATGGAAGAACCGCTGATCTCGGGTATCGCGTTCAACCGTGACGAGGCCAAGCTGACTATCCTGGGGGTGCCGGACAAACCCGGTATCGCCGCCCATATCCTCGGGCCGATCTCCAATGCCAACATCGAAGTGGACATGATCGTCCAGAACATCAGTAACGAGGGCCTGACGGACTTCACGTTCACCGTCCACAAGAATGACTACGAGAAGGCCACGGAAATCCTCCGCTCAACGGCCAATGAGCTGGGGGCGAGGGAGGTCTTCGGTGACACTAAGATCGTCAAGCTTTCGCTGGTCGGGGTCGGCATGCGGTCACACGCCGGGGTCGCCAGCACCATGTTCTCGGCCCTGGCCAACGAGGGCATCAATATCCAGATGATCTCCACCTCGGAGATCAAGATCTCCACCGTGATCGATGACAAATACCTGGAGCTGGGTGTCCGGGCGCTGCATCATGCGTTTGATCTGGACGCGGAGGAGGGACAGGAGGTGATGGTGGAAGGGGAGCCTGCCAAGTAATAGCGCGAAATAGCGCGCAGTATCAGGCTCCAATGGTTGCAATAATGCTTGCGAAACCGTAGGTATTACCACGTTGCTGAAGTACGGCACTGGTTGGAGTGTGATCCGTTAGCCGTCTGAGGCCGGCGTCATGGCCGGGCTATCGGGTTGGAATCAGTACCTCTCATATGGATGCGCGCACACGGAGACAGGTGCGTATGGCTGGAGGGGGTACACGCTGGGGGTGCTCGGGCAGGCGGTCGACCCCGCTCGTTCAAGGGACTGAAGGAGAGCAGGGAGAAGGACGCTGCGCGGGTCCGCAAGGAGCTAGGAGGTAGAACGAGATGCTGATTCTCACCAGACGGGTTGGCGAGACATTGATGATTGGTGACGAGGTCACCGTGACGGTGCTTGGCGTGAAAGGCAATCAGGTGCGCATTGGCGTCAATGCACCGAAGCATGTCTCCGTGCACCGTGAGGAAATCTACGACCGGATTCAGCGCGAACAGGGCGAAGACGCTTCCGGCGGCTCGTCCGTCGGCGGCGGCGGCACGGAAGGCTGACGCCCTGCGCGCCTTTACGCAGTAAGGCTTTTTTCGTATCCTTTGCGGCCCTGACGACGCGATGTTTCAGGGCCGCGGCATTTCAGCCACCCGGAACGGGTGGAGGGCGGGAAATCGGCCAAGGATGGCGCTCCGTACGCGGCCCCGGGGACCCGCCAGTCGGGCAAGAAAGCAACCGCGGAGAGATGGCCGAGTGGCTGAAGGCGCTCCCCTGCTAAGGGAGTATGGGCTTAAACGCCCATCGAGGGTTCGAATCCCTCTCTCTCCGCCATCTTCCCGGTGGAGCTCTCCAAGGGGCTCCACCGGGAAGATGGAGAACGACGGCGTCGAACCCTCGATGAAACGAATCAAGGGGTTCGACTAACCGCGCGGCAGCGCGGTTTCTTTCTGGTGGGCGCGGGGCGGCGGAATACGGCTGCTACAGCCGGTTCCGGCCTTGACCCCTGATTCCATTCCAGCGATACTTCGCGCTTTCTCAGCGCCCGTAGCTCAACTGGATAGAGCACCTGACTACGGATCAGGAGGCTGGGGGTTCGAATCCTCCCGGGCGCGCCAATGTCAAGGGCTCCAGCAATGGAGCCCTTTTCTTTTGCCTTGGAGGCCGCTTGCGCTCACGGTTGGCGCCCGCCGGGCCGACTTCGGAATACTGCGGTAGAGTCAGGTTCTGACAGCTTTGTCATCTTAGCGTCAGGTTGCCATTGCCCCTGATCGATTAGCGTCACACCGGTGGCGTGTCCAGGGGACGGTGGTTTGAGGAACGGGGTCGGGTTGATCGCGGCGTCACTGCTCCGCTCCGTGGCGCTCAGTCTCTCGCTGGTGCTGGCGGGGTGCGCGACTTATCATGCGCGTCCGCTCCTGCCGCAGCGGAGCGCAGAGTCCTTCTCCTCCCGCACGCTCAGCGCCCCGCAGCTTCGGATCTTCATGCGCTCGCGCTTCGGGCATCCGGTCACGCCCTGGCCACCCAAGGCCTGGACGTTCAGTCAGCTGACAGCGGCGGCGCTGTACTATCAACCCCGGCTTCCCGTCGCCCGAGCCCGGCAGGCCATGGCACGTGCGGACGCGGTCACCGCGGATGCCTATCCCAACCCTTCATTGCGGCTCGATCCGTTCCCCCAGTTCACCACCAATGCGGGCTCGGGCGTTTCTCCCTGGACGATCGGCCTGGCGGTTGAGGTATCCCTCGTCACAGCGGGTAAACGCTCCCAGAGAGCTGCCGAAGCATTGGCGGAAGCCGAAGCGGCGCGCTTCGACGTGGTGCAGACAGCGTGGGAGGTCAGGACGGCCCTCCGGGCTCCGCTGATCAAGCTCTATGGTGCCGAACGTCGGCTCAAGCTGCTGCGCGGGCAAGTCGCGGACGCCGCGAAGCTCGTTCAGGCGCTGCGACAGCGGTTCAAGGCGGGGCAGACATCGGAGTTTCAGGTGGTGCAGGCGCGGCTGCAATGGAACCGGGCTCGTCTGAGGTGTGCCGACGCGGAGACCGAGGTGAGCCAGGGGCGGGCGGACGTGGCCGGCGCCCTGGGTGTGCCGGTGTCCGCGCTGGCCGGCGTATCGTTGGACCTGGCCGGTCTGTACGATCTGCCACCGCTACAGGCCCTGGCTCAGGCTCGGTTCAGGACCTGGGCGTTGACCCGACGGCCGGATGTCCGGGCGGCGCTGATGCACTATGCAGCCAGCGAACAGGCACTGAAAATCGTGATCGCCAGTCAGTATCCGAACCTGCAGGTCGGGCCCGGGTACACCTGGGATCAGGGGGCTCACCAATGGGCGATCGGGTTTTCGCTGAGCCTGCCCGTGTTCAACCAGAATCAAGGACCCGTCGCCCGGGCACGCGCGCAGCGGGAGGCATTGGCTTCACGGTTCCGGGCGCTTCAGGCGCAGATTGCCAACCACCTCGATCGCGCGATGGCCACCTACCGCGCCCGCGGTCAGAAGCTGCAGCTGGCACGCAAGCTGCTGGCGGCGGGACGTGCAAGAATTCGCTCGGCGAAGGCGGCGTACCAGGCGGGAGAGAAAAGCCGGGTGGACTTGCTGCGTATTCGCCTGGAGACCCAGAGCGATCGCCTGGCCATGCTGGAGGCACGTATGGAGGCCGCGCAGGCCCGCGGCGATCTGGAAGATACCCTCGAACACCCGCTCGGCAGGCGGAATGCTGACTCCCAGGCGATTGAAGATGTGGGAGCCTCCGGTAAAACCCGCCCTGAAAAGCCGCCTCGAGAGAAGTCGTCACCATGAAGCGATCCACGGTCTTCGTCCTGACCATTCTCGTCCTAGTCTCCGCGTTGGGTCGATGGCACGCCGCCCCGGCCGACGAGGACGAAGAAACCCCCGTTCCCGGCCCGCAGCGGGTTATAACGGAAGGCGGCGTCGCGTACGTCAAGCTCGCGCCGGATACGCAGAAGGCCATCGGTCTGACGACGCGGCGGCTGAAAGCGGAGTCTTATCGTTCCTTCCGGCGGGCCTACGGCCGGGTGGTGCAGCTAGGTGAACTGCTGAAGGACTATCGCCAGCTCGGCAGCGCGCGTGCGCGGGTGGCACAGGCCCACGCCAGGCTGGACGCCTCCAGCCCTGAATACCGTCGGCTGAAAGGGCTGTTCCGCCAGGGTCGCAATGTGTCCCAAAAGGATGTCCAGGCCGCCCGCGCGGCGTGGTTGTCCGACCGGGCGGACGCCACGGCGGCCGGCACCCAGCGCTCCGCGGTCACGGCCGAGATCGAAGCGCGTTGGGGGGGCACCATTGCGCAGTGGTTACGTGACGACAGCAGGCCGTTTCAGGCGCTCCTCGCCGGTCGAAGTCGGCTGGTCCGCGCGAGTTTGCCGCCGGACGAGGTGCCCGCGGCTCCACCTCGTCAGGGCCAGGTTGTGGTCAGTGGCGGTCAAAGCGTGAAGGTTGGGCTGGTTTCGCCAGCTCCTGCCAGTGATTCCGGCCTTCAGGGCAGGAGCTATTACTTTCTGGCTCACGCGGCCGTCGAAAAGCTGAGCTACGGACTGAAAGTCACCGTCCTGCTGCCTTACGGCAGTGAGCGCCTGGGCGTGATTGTCCCTGACTCGGCCGTGGTCTGGGCCCGGGGCGGTGCCTGGGCGTACGTCCAGCGGGGGGAGGACCGTTTCCAGCGTGTGCCGGTCAGCACCGACAGGCCGGTGCCGGAGGGCTTGTTCCAGGCAAACGGTCTCGGCCCCGGCACCCGGATCGTCGTCGGAGGGGCGCAGGTGCTGTATTCAGCGCAGGCACTGGCCGGCACCCCCAATGGCGGGTCGAGCGAGGGCGAGGAGGACTGACGGCGTGGTTGAACGTCTGGTTGCCGCGTGTCTGCGCCATCGCTGGCTGGTGCTCACCCTGGCCGTGCTGCTTGTCGTCTATGGCGCATATCGGCTGAACGGCGCGCAATATGACGTATTCCCGCCGTTCTCGCCCCCCAACGTGGTGATCCGGACCGAGGCGGCCGGGCTGGCGCCTCGCCAGGTTGAGGCGCTCATCACGACGCCGATCGAGCAAGCTGTCAACGGGGTATCGGGGATCCAGTCGCTGCGCTCGTCTTCGGTTCCGGGGATTTCGGCAATCACCGTTACGTTCGAGCCGGATAGCAATATCTACCGGGACCGACAGGTGGTCGCGGAGCGGCTGGGCACCCTCTCTGGCCAGTTGCCGGCAGGCGCCACCCCGGAGATGACGCCGCTGACCTCGGCGACGGGCGTGGTCATGGTCCTCGGCCTCACTTCCGACAGGTGCCCGCGGATGGACCTGGACACGGTAGCCCGGTGGAGAGTACGGCGGGCGCTACAGGCAGTCAAAGGTGTGGCGGATGTCGTGATTTTCAGCGGCGCCACGCGGCAGCTGCAGATTCAGATCGACCCACAGCGGCTGGTGCATTACGGGCTGTCGGTGAAGGACGTGGCGTCCGCCGCGCGGCGCGCCACCGGTATCCGGGGCACGGGCTTCATCGACACGGCCAATCAGCGGGTGCAGGTTCTGGCTAAGGGACAATCCGCCACGCCGGCCGCGCTCGCCGATGTGGTCCTGACCACCCGTGACGGCATTCCTGTCACTTTGGGGGATGTCGCAACGGTCAAGGCCGCGCCCGCGCCGCCGGTAGGGGCGGGCCTCATCAACGGCTCCCCGGGGGTGATACTGGTTGTCTCCGGGCAGTATGGCACCAATACTCTGCAGGTCACCCGGCGTCTCGACCACGCGCTGCAGGCGCTGGCACCAACCCTGAAGGCTGAGCACATTCGCCTGGAGCCCAGGCTGTTCCGGCCAGCTGGCTTTATCCACCGCGCCATTCACAGCCTGCGCTCGGCACTCGGCATCGGCATGGTGCTGGTCGCCGTGGTGCTGTTCGCGTTTCTGTTCAACTGGCGTACCGTGCTCATCTCCCTGCTGGCCATCCCGCTGTCGCTGCTCACCGCGACGCTGGTGCTCGACCTGTGGGGCCTGACGCTCAACATCATGACCCTGGGCGGGCTGGCCATTGCCGTGGGCCTGCTGGTGGACGACGCGGTCATCACGGTAGAGAACATCTACCGGCGGCTGCGCGAGAATCAGACCTCGCTCCGGCCGCGCCCGGTGCTGCACGTGGTCCGCGACGCCACGCTGGAGGTGCGCAGCGCGGTGGTCTACGCGACTCTCGCCATCGCGGTGGTGTTCATTCCGGTGCTGGCCCTCCCAGGTGTGGCGGGGCGCCTGTTCGGGCCGCTGGCTTACGCGTACGTCGTCGCCACCCTGGCCTCGCTTACGGTGGCGCTGACGGTGACGCCGTCCTTGTGTTACTGGCTGCTTGGGGATGGCAGGCTCAAGACCCAGGACGCGCCAGTGATGGTTTGGCTGAGGCCACGCTATGACCGGCTGCTGGAGCGGGTGGAACGGCATTATCGGACGGTGATCGTGGCGGTGGTGCTGGCGACCGCAGCCGGGCTGTCGGCGCTGCCTTTCCTCGGCGCAAGCTTCGTCCCCGAGCTCAAAGAAGGGCACTACATTGTGCATATGGTGATGACGGCGGGGAGCTCTCTGGATCAGTCCCTGAACCTGGGGCGGGTGGTTTCCGGGACACTGCTGAAGCTGCCCTTTGTGCGGGCCGTGGCGCAGAAGGCCGGCCGTACCAGGCTCTCGGACGAAACCCGCGGCACCCATTCCAGCGAGCTCGATGTCGATCTCAAGCCCCTGACCGGCGGGCAGTCGGAAGTGGCGCGCCAGACTATCAAGGAGACGCTGGCGCGAATTCCCGGTGCGGAATTCGCCGTCAACACCTTTCTTTCCGAGCGTATCGAAGAGACCGTCTCCGGTCAGACGGCGCCGATGGTGGTTCATGTGTTCGGCAAGCGACTGGATGCGCTGAACCGCGAAGCCAAAGCCATCGCCGGGGTGCTGCGCCAGATCCCCGGGGCCGGCGGCGTTCGCCTGCAGGCGCAGCCGAACAGCCCCAATCTGAGGGTGCGACTGCGCGGCGCCGCACTCACACGTTGGGGGCTTCACCCGCTGGACGTCCTCGACACCCTGCGCACCGTCTACCATGGCGACGTGGTCGGCCAAGTCTACGATCGGAACCGCATCTTCGACGTGTCCGTCATCCTTGCGCCGAAGGCCCGCGCGAGCCTGGCCGGCGTCGGCAAGCTGATGCTCCGCAATGCCGATGGTGTAGACGTGCCGCTGGAATCCGTCGCGCGGATCGAGGAGGGCAGCGGGCTCAACACCATCCTCCACGAAGGAGGCCGTCGCGTGGCCACGGTAACGGCCAACGTGACCGGCCGCGACACGGCGGCGTTCGTTGCCCGGGCCAAGCGGCGCATCGCCCAGACCGTCCGACTGCCACCGGGCACCTATCTCCAGTACGCGGGCACGGCGCAGGCGCAAGCGCGGTCGACGCGGCAGCTGCTATTGAACGCCGCGATCGCGGCGGTCTTCATCGTCGTGCTGCTCTCCGTGGTGCTGGCTCGGCCGCGCAATCTGCTGCTGATCATGGTCAACCTGCCTTTCGCGCTGGTCGGGGGCCTGCTGGCGGTGCTGGCTTTCCTGAGCGGTACCCTCTCAATGGGCGGGATGGTCGGGTTCGTGACCGTTTTCGGTATCACGCTGCGCAACTCCATCATGCTGATCGCCCACTATGAGCACCTGGTCCACGTCGAGGGCGTATCCTGGGGGCTGCAGGCTGCCGTACGAGGAGCCCAGGAGCGTCTGGTGCCCATCCTGATGACGGCGCTGGTCACGGCCTTCGGGCTCCTGCCGCTGGCGTTGACCGCAGACGCGCCCGGCAATGCCATTGAAGGGCCGATGGCTATCGTCATCCTCGGCGGGCTACTGACATCGACGGCGCTCAACCTGCTGGTGATGCCGGCGCTGTCGCTACGCTACGGGCAGTTTCACTAACCGTGGCGGCGATCTGAAGCCAGCGGTAGGCTAACCGCACCATGAGAATCCTGCTCGTCGAAGATGAAGCCAAGACCCGTCAGTTCATTCGGCGTGGCCTGTCAGAGAACGGATACGCGGTGGACGCCGCGGACACCGGTGCCCAGGCCCTGGAACTGGCCTTCGCCAATCTCTACGACCTGATCATCCTGGATGTGATGCTGCCGCCGCCCGATGGCTGGCGCGTTCTCACTACGCTGCGCGAGGCTGGCAGCGAGGTGCCGGTGCTGTTCCTGACCGCGCGGGATGCGGTCGAGGATCGTGTCAGGGGGCTCGATCTGGGCGCCGATGATTACCTGGTCAAACCGTTTGCATTCTCCGAGCTGCTGGCGCGGGTACGGACCCTGACTCGCCGGCGCGGGCAGGCGGCACCGCAACTGTTGCGCGTGGCGGACCTGGAACTGGATCTGATGCGCCGCCGCGCGTTTCGAGCCGGTGTTGCCATCGACCTGACCGCCCGGGAGTTCTCCCTGCTCTGGCTCCTGATGCGGTGCAGTGGCGAAGTGCTGTCCCGGGCGGTCATCGCGGAAAAGGTCTGGGATATGAACTTCGACAGTGACACGAACGTCGTCGACGTATCCGTGCGTCGCCTGCGCCGGAAAGTGGATACGCCCTTTGATACCAGTCTGATCCACACGGTCAGGGGAATGGGCTACGTGATCGAATCGCGCGCCTCGGAGTCCTGATCGTGAAGGGATGGCAACGCTCCCTCACGTTCCGGCTCGGATTGATCTATGGCGGCGTGGCGTTGGTGACCCTGCTTGCCGTCGCCGCGGTGCTTTACTGGGCCGTGGTGGACGGTGTCCGCCGGGACGACCAGCGTTTCCTTTCGGAGAAGATCCACGTACTGCGCACCATGCTCAAGGAGCGCCCAAACGACCACGCGCTGCTCAGCGAAGAGGTCGAATGGGAGACCGGTGTCCTGGGTCATGCGCGCTACTACGTGGAGATTACGCGCCCGGGTGGCCAGGCAACGAGCCAGACGCCGGGTTTTGCCAGGTCGGGTATTGACTCTGCCCGCTTCCCGACACCTGCCGGTACCGAGAGTGACTCCGCCCCGATGGCCTGGCAGACGACGGCAAGCGGCCGGACCTACCTCTTGTCGTCGGCATTTGGCGCGCTTGGCGGCCAGGCGTCAGCCCGCCGCGTCATTCACGTCGCCCTGGATGTGTCCCACGAAAAGCTGATCTTCCAGGAGTTCCGGCGCATCGCGTGGGCGGTCGTCGGCCTCGGCATGCTGCTGTCGACGGTACTTGCGGCCGTCGTCGCCCGGCGTGCCCTGAATCCGCTGGCCGCGATGGCGCGGGCAGCAGCCGAAACCTCGGCCTCCAGGCTGGACGAACGCCTGGATCTCCGCTATTGGCCGGCGGAGCTGCTGCCGTTGGTGCGCGAGTTCAACGGCATGCTGCATCGCCTGGACCTGGCATTCTCGCGCATTTCCGCATTTTCCGCCGACCTGGCCCACGAGTTGCGCACCCCGCTGAACAATGTCATGGGCGAGGCGGAGGTCATGCTTTCACGCAGCCGCACTTCCGCGGAATACCGGGAGACCCTGGGTTCCATTCTGGAGGAATGCCAGCAGTTGTCCCGGATGGCAGAGAATCTGCTGTTTCTGGCCCGCAGCGAAAACCCCAGCGCGATGGTGCGCCGGGAACATTTTGCGGCCGCCCAGGAGGTAGAGAAGGTGGTTGATTACTACGATGCCGTTGCCGAAGAAGCCGGACTCCGTCTCAGCGTATCCGGAGACTGCATGGTCAACGCAGACCGGGAGCTGCTGCGCCGGGCGGTGACGAATCTGCTCTCCAACGCCATTCGGCATTCACCGCGTGGCGGTGAGGTGAGCATTCGCCTGTGGGGTGGAACGGGTGAGGACAGTGAAATCGCCGTGAACGATTCCGGCGAAGGCATCCAGGCGGAGCTGCAGCCTCGGCTGTTCGAGCGTTTTTTTCGGGGCCCATGCCGCCGCCGCACTGGGGCAGGCCTAGGGCTGGCCATCGTGAAGTCGATCATGGACCTGCACGGGGGCCGAATCTCGATGGTCAGTGAGGTCGGGCGGGGAACCCGCGTGCGCCTGTCATTTCCGGAAAGCGGCCAGGGGGGAAAAGAGGGCGGGGCCGTGGGGCCTCGCAAGGGATAACGGTGCGATCTCTGTCAATCAGGACGGGGCCTGCATGCCGGCCCCAAGGGGGCGGCCCCTTGCTCGGGGCCTTGGCGTCCTTGCCCAATGACGGGCTACGCGCCTGGTTGGCAGCCCGCGGCTTACGGCTCTCAGAAGGTCAGCTTGGCGCCGACGGAGAACGCCGTCGGGTCCTTGCCGGCCAAGGTCGCGGGATGATCACCGTGGTCATGCCCGGTGACCGGGAAGGCGGCATTGTCGTCATTGTTGGTCTGGGCGTAGACGGCGTAGATGCCCAGGTTGCTGTTGACCTTGTGGGATGCACCCAGGGCGATACGCGTGGCGCCGGTGTTTTTGGTGTTGCCGTAGTCGTCGGCCTGCAACGCCTGGACCATGACCGCGGTAGCGCCGGTAACGTTGTAGGTGACGTTGGCACCATACGCGTCACGGTCGAGCGGGCCGCTGCCGCCGCCCGGCAGGTCGTCGGTGATGTGCTCGTAGAGACCGCCCACAACGACCGGGCCGAAGGCGTACTTGGCGCCGAAGCGGGTCGCCTTGATGTCGTCCAGCTTGCCCTGAGCTGCGTTGCCCGTGCTCGGATGCTCGTAGGCCACGCCCAGGTGCAATCCGGCGATCTTGTAGTGCAGCCCGGCGCTGAAATCGCCGTAGTCGTTGTTGTCGCCGGTGTTGCCCGACTGGGTACTGGCGGAGTAGAGGACGTCGACGCCGAACGTGCCCGCCTGACCCGCACCGAAACTGCCGGTGTACATCACCATGTTCTTGACACGGTTGTTGAAGATGTCGTCGCCCGAGGTACCGAGACCTGAGCTGTTGGCCTCGGCGCCCATGATGCCGCGCCAGCTGCCCGCGGTGTCACCGAACAGGAGGAACTCACCGCCCAGGGACTTGAAGGGTGTGTCGTGGTTGCCGACCAGGATCTTGCCGGCTCCCGTGTCGAGGCCGATGAAGGTGTTGCGGCCGTTCCAGGTGCCGGCGGCGCTGTTGTCGACGTGAATTTCCTGCTCCACCTGGTAGAGCGCGGCGAACTGATCGTCGAGCTGGTACTTGCCCTTGAAACCCACGCGGCTGGAGTTGCTGGCGACGGAGAAGCTGCCGTCGGTGGTGCTGGGATTGGCGTCGGCCTGGCTGCTGGTCACGCCGGAGTCCAGATAGTCGAGGGAGACGTGGAATTTGCCGTAGACCTCGAGCTTGTCGCCGTATACCTGCGCTGCGCTGGCGGCGGCGGGCAGCGCCAGGGTGGTCGCCACGGCTAGTGCTGTGAGCTTCTTGTTCATCAGACGACTCCTTGAAGTTACAAAATTAAGGCAGGCTGGTGAGCAGGCGGTGCCGCGCGCTGATGGCGGTGCTGCCGCCCTCCGCACGGCGTCTGCCGGGACCTGACGCGTGTTGCAGAGCTGCAACACCTCGTTGGCGGGTGGATGCGTTCGGCAACACAGGGGCGGATCATGCGACTGGTTTGTTGCCGTCTCGCGACAAGGAGATGACAGTTTTATGTCAACGCGGGGACGTCCTCGCCAGGGAAATTCGTATTGAGCGGCGCCCAGCAGGGCGCCGGAGCGCGTTCCGTGAGAAAGTGCCGCCGGTGTGATCCGGTGGCATGGAAAGCACATTTGTCACGAGGCTGTCATACAGCACCACTACAGTGATCGGCGCTTGGCGAGGGGCGGCGGCGACGGGACGGTCGCGGGTAGCCGCATTGGGCGCGTTACCCGGCTTGTGGGAGAGGACGGCCGCTGCTCCTGCCCCCAGGCTAAGAGAGCGCAGCTCAAGCTCAGTCAAAACCTTTAAGGAGACCGACATGCGTAAAGCGTTTAAGCTGGGTATGGCGCTGGGCGCCATGCTGACCGTCGCGAGTGCCGGCACTGCTCTGGCCGCCGACGTTGGCCAGATCAACGGCGCCGGTGCCACTTTCCCGTATCCGATCTATTCCAAGTGGGCCGATGCCTATAAAAAGGACACCGGCCTGAACTTCAACTACCAGGCGATCGGCTCCGGCGGCGGCATCAAGCAGATCGTCGCCAAAACGGTAGACTTCGGCGCCTCCGACGCCCCCCTGACCCCGCAAGAGCTCAACAAGCACGGTCTCATGCAGTTCCCCATGGTGATGGGCGGCGTGGTTCCGGTGGTTAATCTCCCCGGCGTCAAGCCCGGCGAAATGCGGCTCACCAATGAGGAACTGGCCGATATCTTCATGGGCAAGATCAAGCGCTGGAATGACCCGCAGATCGCCAAGACCAACCCGGACATGAAGCTGCCGGACAAGGCCATCCAGGTGGTGCACCGCTCCGACGGCTCCGGCACTACCTGGATCTTCACCAACTACCTGAGCAAGGTCAGCCCGGAGTGGAAGAACAAGGTTGGCAATGGCAAGGCCGTGGACTGGCCCACCGGCGTGGGCGGCAAGGGCAACCCGGGCGTGGCTTCCTACGTGCAGCGCATCAAGGGCAGCATCGGCTACGTCGAGTATGCGTACGCCCTGCAGAATGACATGGCCCACGTCAGCCTGCGCAACCGCGACGGCAACTTCGTGCAGCCCACGATCAAGACGTTCCAGGCGGCCGCCGCCGGCGCCGACTGGGCCCACGCGGACGGCTTCTACATGGTGTTGACCAACGAGCCGGGTGCCCAGAGCTGGCCGATTACCGGTGCCACGTTCATTCTCATGTACAAGCAGCAGACGGACGTGGCCACCGCCCAGGCGGTGCTGAAGTTCTTTAACTGGTCCTACAACAATGGCAACCAGATGGCCGAGAAGCTGGATTACGTCCCCATGCCCGACAGCGTGGTCAGCATCGTCCGGGACGCCTGGAAGAACCAGATCAAGGGTCCGAACGGAGAGCAGGTCTGGCCGGCAAACTGAGTGAATCGCGGGGTTACCCCGGCGACTGTAGAGAGCAGGGGCTGGCCGATGGTCAGCCCCTTTTTTGTTGAACACGGGAAACGGTCCAGCCGGCGCCCGTTCCGGCCTACGTCTGGCAGGAACACCTGGGGAAGCGTTCCCGGCGTTTCGGGGGTTCAGATCGTCGGAGTACGAAAGGCCAGTCGGCAGAGTATCCAGAGGAAGACCGCGAACAGCAGATGCGGGACCAGCGAGGCCAGCAACAGCCGGGGCCCGATGCTCAGACCCAGCAGCCCCCAGCCGACAATCGGGAAGAACACGACCAGAGCGGCAATCCACAGTGCGAGTCCCAGGAGCAGGGCTCGCAGGAATGTCAGCCGCGGGTACGCCGCGGCGACGAATACCGCCGACCACAGGGTTACATAGACCAGGTGGAAGAGCAGCCCCACCGGCAGGGGCAGCGCGCGGGCAAACAGCATTTCCGCGAACGCCAGGCTCGGCGGCCGGGGCATCGGGGATAGACCGGCCTGGAATACGGGAACCATCACCGCCGACAGCAGAGCGGCATTGACGATGCCCAGAAGCAGCGCCTTCTTGCCGTGTCGGCGCAGTCGCGTCGGAAAGCTCATGCCCGCCGCCCCACGGCCGCCTGGCTTAGTCTCCGGACCCGGGATCGGTTTGCTGAGCGAGCATGTTGTCCACTACCGCCTTGAGGTCGTCCAGGGGCCGTGCCCCCTTCACGGGCACCACCCGTCCGGTGGCGTTGTCCATCAGGAAATTGCCCGGCGTGCCGTCGACGCCGGCGGCCTGGCCTTCGCGGGCATCCTGCTGGATCTGCGCCTTATGCCGGCCGCTGTCCAGGCATTTCCGGAATGCCGCCTCGTCCACGCCCACCTCGACGGCCAGCGGCGCCAGCTTCTCGGCTGGGAAGCCGTTGCCGTTGGAATGAGTGCGTTCATAAATCGCATCGGCGTAGTGCCAGAACGCGTCGTTGCCCCCCAGCTCGGCAATGCATTCCGAGGCCTCGGCCTCCCGCTCGGCACCGGGATTGTGGAAGCTGAGCGGGAAGTGCCGGTAAACCCAGTTGACTTGCCCATCGTAGGCCTGTAGCAGCTGCACGGCCGTGTCGTGGAAGCGCTTGCAGTACGGGCATTCGAAGTCCGAATACTCGATCAGCGTGATGCGCGCCTGCGGGTTGCCCCGGATATGGTCCCGGTCTGGATTCACGGGCTTGAGGTTCTCCGCATGGGTCTTCGAAGCCCGGGCCCGGGCCTCGCGCTGCTTGCGGATGTACGCCTTGATGCCCGTCTCGACCCGCTGGTTGAACGCCTCGTCGGACATCGCCCCCGGTACGCGCTCGGCGAGACGGCTGTCGATCAGCTGCGTCAGCTCCGAGCGGGTCCAGAGCTTATCGTTCTGACGCTGGAGCTGATAGCCGACATAGGCGAGGGCGGCGGCGAGAATCAGGGCCGCGGCGACGATGACGATGGACGGCCGGCCGGTGCGCGGGCGGTTCATGCGGTGTCTCCTGTTTTAATCTTCATATCCGGTGCTTACCCTGGCCAACCGAGTTCCGGATCGCCATACCGACCACGATGATACTGGGTACCGTGCCCGCACGCAGCCACGGGCGCGGCAGGCTCGCCGGGAACTGCAGATCCTGTGAAGCAGTCCGCAAAGAGAGGAGCCGTCGGTCACCGTTGTGGGCGACCGGTTCACGCCGCGCGGCCGTTGGCCACCGAGTTTTCGTGCGGCGCGGTTCGCGCGGGGCCTCGGAAGCACTTGCAGTCGTGCACCAGGCCTCCAGGTACTCCGGGTGACGCCAGTCGCCCGCGACGGAGAGAGAAGACATGCTGACACGGATACTGGTGGCGACGGACGGCTCGGAACACGCGGGACGCGCCGTGGCGGCTGGCGGCGAGCTCGCGGGGCGCCTCGGGGCCAAGCTGATGCTGACTCATGTGGTGGTCGCGGCGCCGGACAGTCGGGAGGTGAGCGGGATGGCCAAGCTGATGAAGGACCTGGGGCCGTCGCCATCGTTCGCGCCCATGCACATGGACGAGCTGGTCGGACTGGTCGCTGAGCAGTCTGGGCGTACCCACGTGCGGACCCATCGCGAAGCCCTGCGGGAAATCGGCCAGCAGCTGCTCAAGCGCGCCGAACAGGAAGCCCAGGGCGGCGGCGCCAGGGGCGTTGAGCTGGATCTGCGCGAGGGCAGCCCGGCGGAGGAGATCGTCCGTTCCGCGGAGGCGCGGGAAGCGGATCTGATCCTGCTGGGCAGCAAGGGTCTTGGCGGCACGCGGCACAAGCTCATGGGTGACGTCGCCCGCAAGGTGACGAGTCATGCGCCGGTCAGCTGCATGATCGTCCGGTGAGGGTTGCCGGGGCGCGCCGGGCGGCAGATGCGTGAACCGCGGGTTCGACGCGGCGTGCGCCGCGAATTAGAGTATGGGTTCCTGGATGCTGCCGCAGCGTGGATAGGCCTATGGGCGCATGATCGTCCCCGGCGACCACGATGACGGGGCCATTCGCGCGGTCGCTGCGCGGCCGGCGGCGGCGTGTCGTTGGCCGAGGTCATCCATGCAGGTGTTTTCGGAAGGTGACGAGCTCTATGACGCCATGCTTCGCGATATCGGCGAGGCGCGGTCCGCGGTGCGGCTGGAATCCTACCTGTTCGCCGACGACGAGGTCGGACGGCCGTTCGTGGACCTCCTCTGCCGGAAAGCGCGCCAGGGCGTGTACGTCGTCGTCCGCGTGGACACCATTGGCTCTCTGCTGCGGCTGGGACCGGGCGCGCGCCGGCGTATGGTACGGGCCGGGGTAAGGCTCCATTACGGACCTCCGCGGCCGTGGCGGCAGCTCCACCGCTTCAACCGCCGGGACCATCGGAAGCTGCTGACCGTCGACGACGAGCGGGCCTATTTGGGCGGGTTCAACATCCACCGCGAATGCTCGAGGAAGGCGGTCGGCGACAGGCGCTGGCGGGATTTGCATCTGCGTTTCGGCGGCCCGCTGGCGGGGGAGGCGGTGGCCGCTTTCGATGCTTACGGAAACGGGCGGTCCGACTGGGAGCCCGGCCAGCATGGCCCGCCGCTGCTGCTCAGCAACCACGGCCGCGGCTTCCGCTTCCAGCTCTACCACGCGCTGGTCAGACAGCTGAGCCGGGCGCGACGGCGCTTGTGGCTGGCCTCCCCCTATTTCGTACCGGATCGGGGCTTTCGCCGTCATCTGCGCCAAGCCGCGCTGCGAGGCGTCGACGTCCGGGTGCTGGTGCCTGCCCATGGCGACGTTCCCATCGTGCGCTCGGCTACACGGGCGAGTGTGGACATGCTGCTGGACGCCGGTGTCAAGGTCTACGAGTACCTGCCGCGCATGCAGCACGCGAAAGCCATGCTTGCCGACGACGACTGGGCCACGGTGGGTACGGCCAACTTCGATTACCGCAGCCTGTTCATCAACGACGAGCTGAATCTGGTTACCTGCTCGCCGGATATCAGCGGCGCCATCGCGGGCTGGTTCGAGGAAGGGTTCCGGGATTCCAGTGTGGTGGCGGCCAACCGCCCCAAGCGGACGGTGCTGCTGGAGAGCGTAATCCAGGCCATGGCCTGGAGCGTCCGCCGCTGGTTGTAGCGCGGATTTTAGCCTAGGAGTCTGGGCACGATGTCGATGGCGCCGCGGATCTCCCGATGACCGGACAGTGGATGATAAATCACCGCGAAGGAGAAGGTCAGCAGGAGCGCCACCACCGCCATCATGCAGAACTGGGCTTCCTTATAGACCAGGTCGAGATTGGACTTGAGCTGCTCGCGGCGCGCCAGGCCGGACAGGGCCGGGATGACCAGAATGTTGAAAAGCGCCGACCCGACGATGGCGGCGACGCCGAGCTCGAACTCACCGTGGATCAGCGTAGAGATGACGGTTGTCGACAGCTCGGGGACGCTGGAACCCACGGCCACGACGATGGCGCCCTGCACGATCTCCGGCAGGTGATAGTAGGCGGAGAGCCTTTTGCTGCCCAATTCGAGCAGGCCGCTGCCTTTCCACATCACGACCGTCGAGACCGCGGCGCCCGCCGCCCCGATCAGGAACTGTGTCCAACGGATTGCTCTCTGAAACACGATACAAATCCGCAAGGTAGAGTGCGGCCCGCCGAGGCGGCAAGGCGGAGCCGTCCTCACCGTCAGCCTTCCCAGCCCCAGTTCACGATTCGGTAGGTTGGGGCGGTCATCTGATTGTGCCGCTGCCGCGCCTGATCGGTAGGGCCGAAGACGTCCAGCAGGGTCAATGCATCCTCGAGCTTCGCCTTGATCTGGATGAAAGCCGCGCCGCTAAGCCCCCAGCGCCGCGGCTCCATGCGCTGCAGGAACGCCGACATCTCGCGCAGGTCCCGGAAGTGCTGGGTCAGACGCACCGTCTTGCCGTCCTGTACACCCTCGACGACGCAGTAGACGGGATAGCGTTCCGGTTTGCGCTTGAGCGTCAAACTGGCAATTTCGTCGAAGTGCTTGCCTTCCCACGCGTACATGAGCAGCGCTCCTTGAACTCGGCGCCTGCAGCACAGATTATTCCGCCCAGTGAGCGGCGCCGCTGCGGCAGCCGGCCGGCGGCAATCGGTTCAGAGGTGGTCAATGTATCAAACGGAGCTTGAATACGGCACAACGGGCCGCGGCACGGTGGAGGTCACGTCATCGGTGGCGGACGCGGTGCGCCGTGCGGATATCGATACCGGCCTCTGTCACGTCTTCATCCGCCATACCAGCGCCTCCCTGATTATCTCCGAAAACGCCGATCCCGCCGTCCAGCGCGACCTGGATCGCTTCCTGTCCCGGCTGGTGCCCGACGGCGACCGCCTCTTCGAACACGACGCCGAGGGGCCCGACGACATGCCGGCCCACGCCCGCAGCGTGCTGACCCAGACCGGGCTCACCATCCCCGTCAGCGACGGGCGGCTGGCGCTGGGGACCTGGCAGGGCATTTTCGTGTGGGAACACCGCACATCCGGTCATGTCCGCCGCCTGGTGGTCACGGTGCTAGGGCAGTGAACCGGGGGACTGTGATATTCTTCGCCGCTGGCGAGCTATTTGAGTCGTATCGTTGCAGCCATGGCAAGTAAACGAATCTACAAGGTCATCTTCCTCAACCAGGGCAAGGTTTACGAAGTATACGCCCGCCACGTCTCCGACGGCGGCATCCTCGGCTTCGTGGAAATCGAGGAGCTGATGTTCGGCGAACGCACCCAGGTAGTGGTGGATCCGGCGGAAGAGCGACTCAAGGACGAGTTCTCAGGGGTGAAGCGCACCTACATTCCGATGCACGCCATCGTGCGCATCGACGAAGTGGAGAAGGAAGGCACCGCCAAGATCAGCGACGCCGACGGCAAGATCACCCAGTTCCCTACCATGCCTTACTACGGCCCCGGGCGCGGCGGAGACAAGAGCTGAGCGGGCGTTGCCGCGTTTCCGCGGTGACGATTGAAGCCACCGCCCAACTGGTTTAACCTTGCGATCCTTCAATCGGCGGCCGGGCACGCCATCCGCCGAGGTGAGCTCCGGAGAAGTGTCCGAACGGTCGATTAAATCGTTGGGTACGATTTGGACGTCACCGCGCAGCGGCGACGGGCCGAAGACCGGAGGGCAGGATGCCCCGAGCAACGAGCACGCCTGGAAAGCGTGTGTACGTCACAAGCGTACCGAGGGTTCGACTAAGCCGGCGCAGCCGGCTTGGACGCCGCAGCGAAGCGAAGGCGCCCCGAAGGGGCGAGCGCCGAGCGGCGCGAGTCAATCCCTCCCTCTCCGACGAGAGGCCGCCTCGAAGGCGGGCTTTCGTCGTGATGGTCGGAAAGAGGCATGAATTGGGAGAGGTGTCCGAGCGGTCGAAGGAGCACGCCTGGAAAGCGTGTGTACGTCACAAGCGTACCGAGGGTTCGAATCCCTCCCTCTCCGCCATACGAAAAAGGGGCTGCCCGCCAGGGCGGCCCCTTTGTCGTTTATGGGATACCGGGCCCGGCCAACCTGAGCGTGCACAAGTGAACGGTACGAAGGAACCGTCGATTGCTGTGCGCATGACCGGCATCGGAGCGACAGCGCGCGAATACTTCAGTGTTTCCCTAGGGAAGCGCTGAACTATTCGGGTTTCCCCGTCGTTCGGGGCGATCATCGCCACCGCGACGCGCTCAGCACCTGATTGTTGTCCTCG